>Ga0210409_10000032_pt1 | contig 335583 bp, 286 predicted proteins | sample IncBWH17MmetaG_FD_161649 | JGI IMG/M metagenome (GOLD analysis project Ga0210409, IMG submission 161649) | Forest soil microbial communities from Barre Woods Harvard Forest LTER site, Petersham, Massachusetts, United States - Inc-BW-H-17-M | ecosystem: Environmental > Terrestrial > Soil >...
GAAGTCGGCTCAAGCTATAAGACTTCAAGACACCGCCTTGGATCACGCAGAATGCCCCAGTTCCCGCCCAGGCCATGCACTTCAGGAATCCACGGCGGTCAATCCCATCGTGGTTGTGATCGTGCAAGAGTTCATCTTTTTTCTTCTCGGACATTCTGGCCCTCCTTATTTACTATGGTTTTTTCCCCTTCTCTAAGATCTGCACGTGCCGTTGGGACCGGCGGCGTGGGATGGGGGTTGCCCACGCCGCCATCGAACGTGCTTGCATTCATCCAGACTGCGGCAGCACCTCTGTTATTCCAAATTCATCCGCGTTCTCGATTCTGTTTGCTTGTACGTCAGAAGAAAACCACCTTCGAGAATAAAATCGCCATTCCGCTGGTTCTCCCGTATGAAGCATCACTGATCGGGGGAAGTCTTTGAACGATTCGGATGCCGAAGACCGGCTGCGCTTCGAACAGCTTGTGCTGCCCCATTTCGACGCTGCTTTCAACCTCGCGCGCTGGTTGTTGCGTAGCCGCGAAGATGCTGAAGATGTGGCTCAGGAAGCCTTACTTCGCGCATGCCGTTTCTTTCGCGGTTTTCACGGTGGAGATGCGCGCGCATGGTTGCTGCAGATCGTTCGAAATACTTGTTACTCCTGGTTAGGAAAGAATCGCGGTAGGGAACTGATGGTCGAATTCGACGAAGAACTGCACCCGCAAGCCGTTGCCTCTCCCGAATCCATTGCGATCGCCGTGCAAGATCGGGAGCGCCTTACCCGTGCCATCGAGACGTTACCACCCCGTCACCGAGAAGTTCTTGTGCTTCGAGAACTCGAAGGTTGTTCCTACAAGGAGATCGCAGCGATTACTTCCATTCCCATTGGTACCGTGATGTCCTCGCTCTCTCGGGCTCGTCGTCAGTTGCACTCCGCACTCGTAAATCCTGTCATCAAGGAGGTTACACGTGAAGTGTGACCTAACGTGCTCGACCCTTCACGGCTATTTCGACGGTGAGCTGAGCGCACACCGTGCTGCCGAATTTAAGCAGCACCTCGAACATTGCGTCGACTGTGCCGTTGAGCTCGTGGACCTGGACTTGCTAAGCGGGCGATTGCAGCTCGCGCAACTCTATGAGGCCGCGCCGGCCTCGCTCAGGAAAAAGATTCGTGCCGATCTTCGCCTCGTCGCGCCCACGACTGCCATGCCCCGGCCCCTCCTTTGGCACTGGCTGGCCGCGGCGGCCGCACTCCTTCTTCTTGCAATCGCGGGATGGAGAATGAGTCCCCAGCTTCGCACCGACGACTATCAAGTCGAACTCGCCGAGGAAATTGTTGATGCCCATATGCACTCGCTGCAGCCAGGCCACCTGGCTGGCATCAGTTCCAACGATGAGCAGGCAGTGAAGGGATGGTTCTCGGGCAAACTCACCTTTGAGCTCCCGGTGCGCGATTTCGCGCACGACGGATTCGCGCTGCAGGGTGGGCGCGTTGACGTTGTAGAAGGCCGCTCTGTCGCGGCGCTCGTCTATGCGGGCCCCAAAAATCTAATTAACGTATTCATGTGGCCTACACGGGAACGGGACACCTCTCCGCGCGTAGGGTCTCGGCAAGGCTATCAATGGATTGATTGGCGAAAAGGCAAATTAGAATTCTGCGTCGTCTCCGACGCACCCACTGCCGACCTTCAACAGCTCCAGCAACTTTTCACGAGGTAGTCACACAAATGAATACGTCAAGGGGCACTCGTATGGACAGAGCTGTTCAAAAACGACTTAACAATTGGTTTATCACTATCGAGAGCAGTGAGGATCGACATAAGCAAATCATCCGCTCAGCGGTAGCTAAACGTGCATATCAGATTTTTGAGAAACGTGGCTGCAAGCATGGCTTTGACCTCGAGGACTGGGTGTCGGCAGAGAAGGAACTCTTGCACGATGACTTTGATGGAAATACGTCCGAATTTCACTTTCTTCTTGAGTGCCTACGAGATCCGGAGGTGACTACGATCCTGAGCTTGACGACACACAGCTTGGTAGTCTTTCGGAGCCATACGCAACTTGTCAGCAAAGCAGATAATCGTCCGGACGTACTATCCGTGCATGTCTTGCCAGAAGAAATTGATCCAGCTCAGGCAGACGTGAAAGCCGCGGACGGACTGTTGCACGTCTACATGCCGAAGAAGAACAAACTACTACACAAGTCCGATTTAGCCACGCATCAGCAACAAGTGTCCGCATCGTAAGTTGTTAACTGGTAGAAAGACGTTATTAGGTGCGTAGAAGTCCTGAAAAGTTTACCCCTCATCGCAAGGTTGTAAGCCGGTCTAGCAAAAAGAACAACGTGAACCATGGACTTCCTGCAAAACGAGCACTGCGGAAACTGCATCTCGTTCGGAGACCAACTCCATACCGATAGATAGACTCTCCAGACAAGAAAATATTCCATGTTTTTTTCCCTCGAAAGAGGAATAAAGCGGGAAGAAGTTTAGTTATTGCGAACAGAGCTTGGTGATTGTGATGCTCGTAGCTTGCGAAGCGCAGAAAACGCAATTCACTGGAACCCGGTTGCTGCAATTCCTGGGTGGCCAGACTCACGGAGTCAAGCAAAGCGTCGAGCTACCTTGAATGAATGAGAGGATCTCAAAGGATGAAAAAAAGAGCCGCAGCAGCAGCGATTTTGTCGTGCTTTGTATCTGGCATATTTGCGCTGAGCACCGTCGCGGATGAGATTGCTTTCTTGTCTCCGATTGTGGGCTCGAATCCGGGCGTCACGATCGCCGGTGTGAAGAGCGGTGGTGCCCCGTGGGTGGTCAATCACGGATTCGCAGTCGTGAATGATGATGGGCGTCTGCGTGCAGACGTGCGCGGCCTCATCTTGCCCAACCTGGGAACTCCTGGGCCCGTCACAGCGGTTGCCGCGAGCGTTGTTTGCGGAGACGCAGTGGCTGTGACGACTGATTCCGTACTACTCAGCGTGGACGGCAACGCAGAGATCCATGCGAAATTGCAAGTGCCATCTCCGTGCCTTGGCACGATCGTGCTGATTCGTGCTACCGCTTTTAACGGCACTCCACTTCCGGCTCCAGGGCCATGGATCGCGGCCACGGGCCTCGCCAAAAACTCCGATTCCGATCTCGACAAGTAGAGTCGGAGCTCTGCTCTCTATTTGTCTTACGACCTGCACCGCCACAGTCGCATACAGAAACGAAAGGAAACCACAGATGTCAAGAATCTTGATTATGGTCGCTCTGGTGTGTGCCGGTTTTTCGATCCTGGCCGGCGGTTCTTATGGTGCTTCGCCTAATGACGAGCATCAAGTTGCAAACGACTCCTCTGCTCAACCGGTGAACCCGGTTGTTCAGTGGAATAGGATACTTCTCTTAATCGTTCGCACGCCAGGCGCGCAACCATCAACGGTCCACCCTACCCGAAGCTTTGCAATCATGCACGCAGCGATCTATGACGCAGTCAATGCGATCGACAGAACGCATCGGCCATACATGGTCCGCCTTTCCGGCGTGCCACGAGATGCTTCTCAAGAGGCAGCAGCCGCAGCCGCGGCACACGAAGTTCTGGCCGCACTGTATCCGGCATTTAAGGCCACCCTCGATGTCCAACTACAGCAATCCCTGGCACAAATTCCGGATGGCAACGACAAGGCTGAAGGTATCCGTATAGGACAGACCGTCGCGGATCGCATAATGGCTCTGCGAAGCAACGACGGCTCGAATGCCAAGCCGATTCCTTATGTTTTCGGAACGGCCCCGGGAGATTACCAATCAACGCCTCCGAATTTTCCGCCCCAGCCGCAGTTCACGCATTGGTCTCGTGTGACTCCGTTTGCCCTGGAGCGTGCGAGCCAGTTCCGGCCCGGCCCTCCCCCGGCGCTGAGCAGCGATACGTACAGCGATGCTTTCAACCAAATCAAATCCCTGGGAATCGTCAACAGCACGACCGCCACTGCCGATGAGGCATTGACCGGGCGGTTTTGGAACGGGGCCATACAGAACTATTGGAACGAGATTTCGCAGACGTTCTCCGTGGCGCACGGTTTAACGACGGCGCAAAGCGCCCGGTTGTTCGCGCTTCTGAACCTCAGTTTTGCTGATGACGTGATCGCTTTTTACGATGCCAAATACACCTACAATTTCTGGCGGCCAGTGACCGCGATTCGGGCAACGGATCCCGGCATCAACCCTGAAACCGTGGCGGATCCGAATTGGCTTCCGGAAGTCGGCAAGACCGCTCCCGACCCATCCTATCCGGGCGCTCACGCGGTGATCAGCGCTTCCGGAGCAGAGGTGCTGATTTCCTTTTTCGAGCGAGACCATGCCGATTTCAGCGTGACTTCCGAGGTTCTCCCTGGGATAGAACGATCATTCACAAGCATCAGCGCGGCCGCCGAAGAAGCAACGTTAAGCCGGATCTTCGGTGGACAGCATTTCCGGTTTGACCTGACGACTGGACAACGGCTGGGCCGCGACGTAGCAGACTTTGTCCTGGATAACTTTTTGACTCCTGCGCACGGGAAAGACGAATCCGACGACAAATGATCGGATGCGGCGACGATGCGCCACTGATGACCGGATTTAGAGTCGTCAAAGGTTGTGGCTTGTTTTCCGAGATTTGACCTTGCTGGGAGATGGAGCTTGAAACGCGGAATAAGCTCAAGTCAGTTCGGCGATACGTGTGATGCAAACGATTCGGACTCGATTCTTTGGTTAAAGGGGAAAAATGATGAAGAAGTCAGGAAGCAGTGTAAAGAATGCAACAAACCGGCGTGCGTTTTTGACGAACGGAATGGTGGCAGCGGGAGCCGCAACGATGGGCGCCGCGCTGTTGCCGGGTGCCTCGGCGGCCTTCGGCAGAGAGGAGGACGACCACGCGCCAATCACAAAGGGCGACATCGCAATTCTGACATTCCTGAGCGCTTTGGAACAAGTCGAGGCCGATCTCTGGATCCAATATGCGGAACTTGGCGGAGCCACGAATCAAGGTCTCTCGACGATCGACCTGGAGCTCAACGGTAAGAAAATCGTCGCTGGGTTGGCTCCCAATTACATTACGGCTCTGGAGGTTCTCGATGGCGACATGCCGCAGTACATCGCGGACAATACCGACGACGAAATCAGCCACCACCGGTTTCTCAATAATTACCTCGCGTCTAAGGGTGCCAGGCCCATCGACCTGAGCGAGTTCGCCACTCTGCCACCTAGCAGAGTCAGCGGAGTCCCGCCAACGGGACGCCTGACCAACTTGAAGCAGCTCACCGTCGATACGACGTGGTGGACACGCTACCGCAGCGAGACGGCAAATCCTGATTTCGGAGGGATTTTCGAGAATGCCGTTCCGGATCTCGCGAAGGGAAAACATCCCGCTATCCCAGTGGACGATAGCGACCTCATCCTGAACAGCGACGGGAGCATCCCCAACCACTTGCAGGCCATCGCCAACACTGCGGGCTTCCACTTTGCATTCATCGAGCAAGGCGGTAGCAGCCTTTACCCAGCGTTAGCTCAGAAAGTGACCAATCTGGAGGTCTTGCGGGTTCTGTTGAGTATCGGCGGATCCGAGATAATGCACTTCCAAACGTGGCACGACAAGGCCGGCAACGCTACCAACATCACCGACGGTGATCTTTCGTTTCCGAACCTGAATAGCGGAGTCGACCCGAATCCAAAAGGCACTAGTGTCAATCCAGCTGACGACTTCCAAACCAACCTGATCATGCCGGAGCCGACGCTCTTCCTGAATGCAAAGCTTGGCCCGGTCTCCATAATTCGTCCGACGTCTACAGCTCAGGGTGGCGCGGTGGCCTCCGTTGTCAGCTTCGCCGATGATGGGCTCTTCCTCGACCCAGCTACAAACAAGAACACCGGGATCGTGGACGTGCTAATGCGGCTCGCAAGAGAAGCAGACGAGGCGCGCCGCAGGTTTTAATAATTTGTTATTCGTACGACTGAGAGGATCAATGAAGAAGATTGCGAAGCGTTTTCCCCTATCCATCGTTCCCAAGAGTCTGCTGAGCCTCGCAACGCTTCTTTCGCTGTCCGCGTCGGTTCGCGCCCAAGTTCAAGGCGCGAAGGTTATTGAAGTCACGGCGAAGAAGTACGAGTACTCAAGCTCACCAGTTCACGTGAAGAACGGGACAAAAGTTCAACTTAAGATCACGGCCACCGACCACGATCATGGTTTCAAGATTGCGGCTGTTCCCGATGGTGCTGTACCGAATGGCACCGGTGGGCTAATTTTCACTTCGGCGCAAGATTGTTGGCAGCTCAAGAAGGGAGAAACGACCACGATTGAGTTCCTGGCCCAAACGCCAGGTACCTATACGTTTCAGTGTTGCCATACTTGCGGTCTTGGCCATCGAGGGATGAAGGGCCAGATAGTTGTGGATTAGCGGGTGCACGCGAGCTGCAAGCGTCCGGAGGTTGCATTTGGACGAGAGGATCGAACTCCTGTGATCGTTTTCAGTTTGTGAGCGGGGGTTAACCTCGTCGGTGAGGACCTCTTCGGTGCGAGCCTTACTTCTCCCGAGCCACTCCGCAAAGCGAGCAGCGCAAGGGCGCACAGTCAAGCCATGAAAAGGGGTCTAGTAATCGGCTTCCTTCTCTTTATCGGCCTCGCGCGGCCAAACTCTGTGCAACAAACCTATAAACCACCTGAAGTCGCTTCGGCAGGTGATGTGTATGTTCCCTACCACGTTGTTCTTGATGGGCTTTTCGTTCTCGATGTGTCCCTCGATGAGGATGGCAGGATACAAGAAATCGACGGTCTGAGGGACCCCGGATCGATGCTCGATGCTGCCAAGAGATCCGTGCGCCAGTGGAAATTCCAGCCGGCGTCTGTAGAGAGCAAGTCAGCACCTTCCCGCATGACAGTGAGCTTTGTTTACTGCCCGTCGAATTACGGTATCGGAGGCCCGGTTCCGCCGAAGCATTTTTCTCCTGTGTTGCCACCCAATCAGTCAGAGCCTTCTGATCATGGTAACTACGTGCCCGTCGGGGTTTTGTCGTTTGCTTATCCCGAGTATCCGGTCAACAGTGTCGCCTGGGGATCCGTGGTGGTCCAACTCACAGTGGATAGCTCGGGTGAAGTGAAGGGCGTTGACTTTCTTCACGGAACGGAAATCTTTAACAGTTTTGTTTCAGATGCGTTAAAGAAGTGGCGTTTTCAAGCAGCAACATTCAATGGGAACCCGATCAAGTCTAAGACCGTTATCGGCTTTGCTTTTCAGCCTCCCCCTTCAAGCTGAAGAACTTGGGATGAGCGCGCAAATGCTTGCGCCCTGGTGGCGGCGGAACAATGCGTCATTAGCGCGCCTGTTCTTCCTCGTTCTCGCCATCAAATTCCCTGCTCTTACGCGGGAGGCCGATACGGCGCACAAGGTCTTGAAAGCGCGGATCGAAGCGGAGGGGATCGAAGCCCGGTCGCAGGAGGACACCCGGATTAAATCGCTCTTCGTAGCCTTTTTCGAGCCAATTCATGGCCTGATCCGTATCACCGAGAGCCGCATAGATCACGGCGATCTCCGAACCATGCGAGTAAATAGAGTTTGATCGCTTCTTCAAATCACTCAATAGCTCTATCGCTTCGCTCCTCTTGCCGGATGCGGCGTAGGCGCGAGCAAGATTAGCCATGACCGTCGGGCTTCCCCCGGAAAGCTGCGCCGCTTTTTGCAGTTCTGCGACCGCTTCGTCGTTCATGTGTTTCTGGAGGTATGCCTGGGCGAGTTGATTATGTGCGAGAGCAAAATTAGGATCCATTTCGATCGTCTTACGGCTCTGTCGTATCGATTCGTCATAAGAATGCGCAAGGACAAGAAGCTCCGCCAAATCGGCATTAATGATGAGAGACAGTGGATCCAGGTTTAGGGCGTTTTTCATTTCCGCGATCGCTTCGTCATACCGGCCCAGCAAACTCAAATGGCAGGCATACCAATGGTGAGCGGTTGCGTAGCCCGGGTTGAGTTCAATGGCTCGCCGGAATTCCTTCCCGGCAGAGTCAAAATCCCAGTGTCTCCTGTCGGGTTGTCCTTAGAAACGTGCTCCGCGTCGATGGCGCAATCCACCTGCTGGACCATTTGGAAGTACTGATGGACGGTGTCGCCGGCGTAGGCGTCAAACGGCAAGTTCGGCCCGGTCAACTGAAAGGGACCTGGTAGGAGGTTGGTGACATTGGGAATGCGTGTATCCGGACCCTTGGTGTAGGGTAAAAAACCAAGCCAGAGCCGGGAATAAGGGCTCACAACAATTCAAACGTGGCAGCGCCCCTTATGAGCTATGTGAAAGCATGCCCTGTAAGTTTTGACAGTCCCGGCCGCCCACCTCTGCGTGCTAAAAGGCGTTCTTGGATGGCTCCATGTTTGGTGTGCCCAACGGAGAGAGTGGACCCGTTGACCAGTCTGCGCGTGAGCGGCTGGCGCGCCAGGCTCTTGGTTTGAAGAATTTTGTACCAGCGACGTTTTATTTCTGGATTGGCCGCGAACCCTTTGGTTCTTCTCCCGGCGATTCGTTACGAGAAACGAGGGCGTATGAGATTGAAACTTTTGGTCCTCTGTGCAGTCTGCGTCACGCTCGCGTATACAGCCTCCGCGGACACCCTTCGCCTGAAGAATGGACAGGTCATTTATGGCCAGTTCATCGGCCGAACTCCGGAGGGAATCCAGTTCGCAGGGCCGGATGGAAATCCGCAAATCTATCCGCCGCAAGAAGTCGCCGCTCTGACTTTCGGACCGGTTCCTGCTCAACGACCATCGCCAGCGCTGGAAATGATGACCGTCCCGGCCGGAACGATTGTACTGGTCCAATTGGTGGACACGCTCGACACCAGCTACACGGAGACCGGCCAGGTTTTCTCGGCCACCCTGTCTACCAACCTCCTCGCGAATGGTTACGTCGTCGCGCGAATTGGTACACCGGCCTATGGCCAGGTGATTGAAGCCAACTCCGCGGGGCGCGCTTCCGGCACTTCGCAGTTGCAAATCCAGCTCACGCAAATTGTAATCGGCGGAAATCCCTACCCGATCGTAACGAATACTTTTGATTCGAAAGGGAAGAGCTCAGGCCGCCGGTCCTTCCGCAGGCTGTTCGGGGGCGCAGGGCTCGGCGCGGCCATTGGCGCCATAGCGGGGAACGCCGGTATGGGTGCCGCGATTGGCGCTGTTGCTGGTGGGGTTGGGTCGGTCGTGCAAAAGGGTGACCAAGTCCAGATCCCCAGCGAAACGCAGTTGCAGTTCATCTTGCAGCAACCGGTGACGCTCCCGGTAGTACCTTAGAAACCGTGTGTAGATGCGCCCGAAGAAAACTGGAAAACTCCCGGAGGAATTTATGAGAATTCGATTGGCTTTACTGGCGCTGGTTCTGTTGGTCGCAACCGGTGTCCGGGCTCAGCAAACACAGCTTCAGGATCCCGTCCAAAGTAAAGAACTGAACACGCAGGCCTACATCCAGCTTCTTCGCAAAGACCTGAGAACAAATTGTGAGCTAATCGTCAAGGAAGCGATGCAGTTGAACAAGCAGCAAGCCGGCGTCTTCTGGCCCATTTACAAGGAATATGCCTCTGAGCAAACCAAGCTAGGCGACGAAAAACAGGCCATTGTCACGGACTACGCTCAGCACTTCCTCACCATGACCAATGAAAAAGCGGACCAGCTGGCGCAACAAGTCATGCAACTCGACGAGAAGAGAATGGCACTGCGCGAAAAATACTACGGGATCCTGAAGAAATCACTCCCGGCAATCGTGGTCGTGCGTTTTTTCCAGATCGAGAGCCAGCTCCAATTACTTGTGGATCTGCAAATCGCTTCTAGCCTGCCCATCATTGAGGAAGCGGACACCAAGTAATCGGGAATTGGAGTTGCCGAAAAGTTTACCAATGATGTTTTCACCTCTAGCACGCTGCGTCGCCCGTGTACAGACCTGCATTCGCGGTGTGAGACACTCTCCAGGTACGGACGAACCGGGGAATGGGGCGGGTTCCATGCCTAAAACTGCCGTTCAGCCTTTCAGACTAAGTCGGGATTTAGGCCGATTCTCCATTGTTTTAAATTGTGTCCTCTTCTGCTTTGCAGTCGATGCTCTCGCTCAGGCGCCTCCTATTTCAAAATCGATCAACCAGTCAGACGCGATGGTCGATGCTTTGATCAAAAAAGTCTCGCCAAGCGTCGTGCAGATCATTGTCACGGCTTACGGACCAATCGAGGACAGCGGCCGCGGGAATGCCGGTGTCGTACTTGGACGCCAGCGCGCCAGCGGTTCAGGCTTCGTCATCGATGTGGATGGATACATTCTCACGAATGCCCATGTGGTCAGCGGAGCACAGCGCGTCGAGGTCGTCCTGCCACCGTCAAATCCCGATGGATCTCTGGCTACCGCTCTTTCTTCGAGAATGGACATCGTCCCGGCTCGTATTGTCGGTGTGGCGCGCGAGAAGGACCTCGCTTTGCTTAAGGTCGAAAATGTAAAACTTCCGCCACTGCCACTCGCGTCCTATCGCGACCTGCGGCAAGGCCACACTGTTTTTGCTTTTGGCAGCCCCGAGGGACTCAGGAATTCGATCACTCACGGATTGATCTCCGCCGTCGCAAGACAACTCGATCCAGATTCCTCCCTGATTTACATCCAGACGGACGCACCCATCAACCCGGGAAATTCGGGTGGTCCGCTTGTAAACCTGAATGGAGAGGTCGTGGGGGTCAACACCTTCATCCTGTCTCAATCCGGTGGGAACGAGGGATTAGGTTTTGCAATTCCTTCCGCGACGGTCAGAACCGTATATCGCCAGTTAAAGGAGTTCGGGCACTTGCGCCGCCAGGAGATCGGCATCGGGATACAAACCATCACACCATCCATGGCCGCCGGACTCGGATTAAGCCAAAAGTACGGCGTCATCGTTTCGGATGTGCTCCCTGGAGGCCCTGCGGAAGCGGCGGGCCTGATGATCGGCGACATTCTCGTTTCTATCGACGGCCAGCGCGCCGACAACGTGCCCAGCGTGAACTATTTATTTCTCCTGCGCGATTCCCCAGAGAAAGTGCGAGTTACCGTTCTCCGAGGCACGTCCCAAGAGGTCTTCAACGTCGCGGCAGTCGAGGAAGGGCAAGATATGGATCAGCTCACCTCGATGGCGGATCCTCAAAAGAATCTGATCCCGGGACTTGGAATTTTAGGCGTGGAAATCGACAAGAAGACCGCGCCGATGTTGCACGGATTGCGAGATCCATTTGGAATCGTCGTGACTGCGCGGGCCACCGGCTCGGCCGGCGATGTCCCTCTTGTGCCGGGCGACGTGATCCGCAGCTTGAACACGCAACCCATGACTACCTTGGACCGCTTGCGAACGGCGCTGAAAAATATTGCCCCCGGTGTGCCCTTCGTGTTGCAAATTCAGCGAGATGGTAAGTTGCTTTACGTTCCGATCACTTTGGAATGATCCCCAAGCCCTCTCGATAAGCGTCGTACAAACTCCCGCCTTCGTTTCCCGGATCGCTGGCAGCGAACATCCTCTCGCTGATGTGAATCTTGTGGTGCCCGCAAATGCGCTTGCGACATGGAGCTTGGGATTGTCTTCACGACTCCGTAGCGGTTCTCGTAAAAAAAACGGGCGGCCACTTGAGTGACCGCCCGTAAGCCTTTGCAACTAGCAGAAACTATTCCCGTTGATTGTTATTAGCTTGGATCAATGGCCGCGTAAAACCCGCTGCCATTCCGGACGATGCGAAGAACAACCGGCTGTCCCTCTGCCCCGCGCATCGCCTGTTCGAATTCGCCGACGTTGCTTACGGGTTTCCGGTTCACTTCTTGCACCACATCGCCCTCGCGAACTCCTGCGTTGGCGGCGGCGCCGTTGGGGTCTACCTGAGCGATAACAACGCCATGCATATCCTCCGAGAGATGGAATTGCTGCCGCAGCGCCGGGGTCAGGGCTTCCACTTCCATACCCCGCAGCGTTTCCTTCCCGGAGCCTTCCTCTTTCGCCTGTTCGTGATCGGCAGGCAATTCGCCGAGCTTGACGTTCAGATCCACGGTGCTGTTTCCACGGCGGACGCTGAGCGAAACGCCCGTGCCGGGAGCTGTCTGCGAAATGTGCAAGCGCAGCGCGGCTGAATCCGCTACCGCCTCGCCATTCATCTTCACGATCACATCACCTGGCTTCAGGCCAGCCTTTGCCGCAGGACCCTCCGGCGTCACATCACCGATGAGCACACCGTTGGAACTTTCCAGACCGAGTGCCTTCGCCATCGTTGGCGTGACGTTTTGAATCGTGGCGCCCAAAAACCCGCGCACCACGTGTCCGTGATCCACGATTTGATCCATCACCTGTTTCACGAGGTTGACGGGAATAGCGAATCCGACTCCCTGGTTTCCGCCACTATGCGAAAGAATTGCCGTATTGATTCCAATCAGCTCACCCTTGCTGTCGATCAGCGCCCCGCCCGAATTCCCCGGGTTGATCGCGGCATCGGTTTGGATGAAATCTTCATAGTCTTCAATCCCCAGATTGGCCCTGCCCATCGCGCTGACGATTCCCATCGTTACCGTCTGGCCCACGCCGAACGGATCGCCAATGGCGAATGCCAGGTCACCGACCTCCACCTTGGAAGAATCTCCAAGAGGAATCGCTTGCAGATGGTCCGCGTCCACCTTCAGGACGGCAATGTCCGTCTTCGGATCTTTGCCAATGACCTTGGCCGTGAGTTCGCGCTTGTCGCGAAGATAGACCTTCACGTCCGTAGCACCGTCAACGACGTGGTTGTTGGTCATGATGTAACCGTTTGTTCCGACGATGACTCCGGAACCCAGGCTCTGCTCTTTTTCAGCCTGAGGTTTCTGCGAGTGCGGTTGTTTGTCTCCAAAAAATTGCCGGAAGAACGGGTCGTCAAACATCGGATTGGCTTCCTGCTCGTTGTGGCGCACCACGCGCGAGGAAGAAATATTGACGACTTCTGGTAGGACCGCTTTGATGATTGGCGAATAACTGGACGCCAGCGGTGCACCCACTGCCGCATTCTTGACGGGTGATGCCAGGATCGGCGCCTCCGCTTTCGCGCCCGAATGCGAAGTTTCCGCAACTACGACGCCACCGGCTAGGATTGCAGCCAGAACCAGTGCGGAACTCCAAATTCGAAAGTTCTTGTTTATACTCATGAAAGCTTTCTCCTTCTTTTTCAAAAACACCTGATTCGCGCGACCGCAGGATTGCCCGTGGTGACGGCGCGAGACCAACCGGAAAAGATTAGACATGCCAGCTTAGGCCAACATGAAACGAAACTAATTTCTGCTTAATGAAGGGAAGCTGCATCTAAGGCCCATAGAATGAGCTAGTTGAAGAATTTAGCGGTCTGTGGAAGGGGAAGCTAACGGCAGCCTGACGGTAAAGCAGCTTCCTTTACCCACTTGGCTTTCGACCTTTATCCTTCCCCGGTGCCGGTCCACGATCCATTTCACCAGCGACAGACCAAGCCCTACTCCTTCGATCTGTTTCGAACGCGAGGGTTCTGCCCGATAGAAACGCTCAAAAATATGGGGAAGTGCTTCCGCTTGGATGCCGATCCCCGTGTCCGCTACACGTAGCACTGCGTCTCCGTCTTCTGCCTCAACGCTCACGCGCACGTGTCCGCCTTCTGAGCTGAATTTGATGGCGTTATCCAACAGGTTCAGGATCACGCGTTCAATCCAGCTGGCATCTCCTCGCACGTTGATGTTTGGCGGAGTATTTGTTTCCAGCGTGATTTTCTTTGCTGTCGCCACCGGCTCCAACTGATCCACCAGTGAACCAACCAGGCCGGAAAGGTCTACGCTCTGCTCCGTCCACTGGATCTCGCCCGCTTCCGCGCTCGCTAATATCAGTAGTTGGTTGATCATGTGGGAAAGCTTGTTGAATTCTTCCAGTTGGCTGGCTAGCACACGTCGGTAATCTTCCATGGAACTTGCTTGAAGCAGCGCGATTTCCGCCTCGCCTCGCAGGGTAGTCAACGGAGTCCGCAGCTCATGTGAAATGCTGGCAGTGAACTGCTTCATCTGGCCGACTGAATTCTCGAGCCGTGCCAGCGTCTCATTGAATGCCGTGGCCACTTCGTCCACTTCATCCCCCGTACCTCGGGTCGGCAGTCGTTGCTGTAGCCTTTCAATGTCGATCTTGCGCGCGGCCGCGGCCAGCTGCGTGAGTGGGTTCAAAGCTCTTCTTGCCATCTGCCAGCCTGCCAATGCCGACACCACAACGCCGAGCGGCATCAGAAATAAAAGCGAACGCAGAAATCCTCTTTGCGCCTCATCCGCGGGAGTCAGTGGAATTCCCACCCGCACCAGGAAAGAGTTGGCATTATTTCCCGTGATCACCGCATTGTGAAAGCGAAACCGTTCCGTCTCCAGCTGCAGATCCGTGAACTCCTGCGCGCTCGTTAAAGCACGGACCTCCTCTGGAGATAGCCGCGCTCCCATCAATTCAAGTTCCTGCGATTGCACAAGCAGCACGCCGCTTGGGAGTTGGAAAACCTGGTAGTAGCGCGCCGCCGATTGAACCAGGTAAGCCTCTCTTCGGTCGTTCGGATTGAACACCAGCCGCGCTTCGCCGGCCTGCAAGCGCTGAAAAGCCGTAAGGAAAACGACGCGATCTCTGAGCTCGGCCGTCAACTTGTTCTCCAGGACCAGGCCCAGGGCGTCGTAGAAAAGAAATCCGAAAACCGCGAGGATCACCGTCAGTATCGTGGAGTAAAAAAGCGTCAGCCGCGCTCGGAGGCTTAGCGTTTTCATGACGGCTCATCCGTAAGCACGTATCCGACTCCCCGAACGGTGTGGATCAATGCCGGCGTAAGTCCCCGGTCAATTTTGTTACGCAAGCTATTGATGTGCACGTCCACAACATTGCTCACCGAATCGAAGTGGATGTCCCAGACATGCTCGATGATCATCGTTCGCGTCACCGTGCGCCGCGCGTTTCGCAGCAGAAATTCCAGTAACGAGAATTCCTTCAACTTTAAATCAATCTTGCGGCCTCCGCGTGTCACCATGCGCGTGGCCGTATTCATTTCCAGATCCGCTAACCGCAGCGTCGTGCTCTCCTGCGCTCCTCGCCGCAGCAGCGCCCGGACTCGCGCGGACAGCTCGGCAAAAGCAAACGGTTTGACCAGGTAGTCGCTGGCTCCACGGTCTAGCCCCGTCACTTTGTCCGCGACGCTGCCCTTCGCGGTAAGAATCAAAACCGGGAGGTTCAAATGTCGCGCACGGATCTTCTTCAAGACTTCCAATCCGGGCAATTTCGGAAGCATCAGATCGAGGATCACGGCATCATATTCAAAATTCTCACCTTGATAGGCGCCTTCTTCACCGTCCCGCACCACATCGACAGCGTATCCCTCCTGCTGCAGTCCCTTGCGGATGAACTCCGCAACTTTTTCCTCGTCTTCGATAATGAGAACTCGCATGAGCTAAGCGTCCTGACCCGCAATCACAGATATCCGTCGACGGCACCTGCTGCAGGATACACCTCCCGCACATGTCGCATAGTGACCGCTCTACGCAAAAACCACCGACTCTGCCCTCCGACACCACAGTAAATCAGCAAAAGCCATGATCCAAGACGGCGCCGGCACTGCTCGTCTATCTCGGGTAAAAGCTTCCAATTCCGGACACTTCCAGGACGTGCCGGCCGGAAGCGTCTTGACATCGGGCTGCTCTGAAGAGGCGCGGGCCCGGGGAACCTTTCGAAACGGAAATATGTCCTAAAGTCCTCCTAGGTTATATACTTCCCTCAACTTGGCTGCGACATCCTCTCCAGAGAGAGGTGCGTAGTGGTGCGCCAGGTCAGCGTTTAGTAACTGTATGGAAAAGCCCAAACCAAAGAAGGCCAGCCCCGAAAGTACGGGTGTGGGTGGAACGCCGGGGTTGCGCGCTCCCGCCAAGGGTGAAAGCTCCGCCAGCGACATTCCTTGCGAGGAGGAAGGGGCAACGTTTGTTGGGGGACCATCGAAGCCGCCAATCGATTCGAACGCAGCAGCAGGGGATGTGACATTTCTGGATCCGTCCCCGACGCCAGCTGCGGGGAAGCCACGGCTTTCGAATATTTTTCCGAAACAAAACCAATTGCAAACCGGCGACGTGCTCGGGGGCCGCTATGAGATTCTGGACGTGCTCGGTGAAGGAGGCATGGGCACGGTTTACAAAGCGTTCGACCGGCAAGTGGATCATTACGTCGCGCTGAAGCTGATTCGCCCCGAGATGGCGGTGCAACCAGCGATTCTGGCGCGCTTCAAACAGGAATTGCTGACAGCGCGGCAGGTAACGCACCGGAACGTGATTCGCATCCACGACTTGTCTGAAGTGGACGGCGTGAAATTCATCACCATGGAGTTCGTCGAGGGCTGCGACTTGCGCAAGCTGCTGCTCGACAAGGGAAAGCTTCCACCGGAGCAAGCAGTCGAAATCATCCGGCAAGTATGTCTGGCGCTGGATGCGGCACACAGCGCGGGAGTGATCCACCGGGACTTGAAACCGCAGAACGTCATGCAGGACAAACAAGGACGAATCCTGGTGATGGATTTTGGGCTGGCGCGTTCGCTGGCGTCGGACGGCATGACGCAGACCGGCGCTCTCTTGGGGACGATTGAGTACATGTCACCGGAACAAGGGATGGGGAAGAACCTCGACGGCCGGTCCGACCTGTTTGCCGTGGGACTGATTTTCTATGAGTTGCTAACGTGCAAGATGCCTTTCAAGGCGGACACGGCCATGGCGAGCTTGCTGAAGCGCAACCAGGAGCGCGCGCTGCCTGCCGCAGAGCTTGATGCGTCCATTCCCAAAGGACTGAGCGACATTGTGAGCAAATGCCTGGAGCGCGATCTGAACTTGCGCTATCAGAGCGCGCAGGAAATTCTTACGGATCTTGACGCGTGGCAGGGGAAGCGTCCGATATCAGCTTCCGTGGTGATGCCCGAGCCGCCACCCAAGCGCGCAGTTCCCTGGAAGTGGATTGCTGCGGGGACGCTGGCAGTGGCCGTGGCCATCGGAGGATGGGCCTTGAGCGGGAAGCTAACGTCTAAGACAGGAAGCAAGGTCGCGGCAGGGCCGGAGGTATCGTTGGCGATTTTGCCGTTCCGCAATGCTTCGACCGATCTATCGATAGACTGGCTGGGGCCCAGCCTCGCGGAGATGCTGCGAACGGATATGGGCCAATCTGCCTCATTGCGCATGATTTCCTCCGATCGTCTGCATCAGGTCTTGAAAGACCTGCGCATTCCGGAGAATGCGGTGTTTGATCAGGACACGCTGAAGCGGCTGGCGGAGTTCTCAAGTGCCGATACGGTGGTCTCAGGGCAATACGTAAAGATCGGGGAGCAGATCCGTATTGACGCCACGCTCCGGGACCTCAAGCACCAGCGCACGATTCCCGTGAAAGTGGAGGCGGCGAACGAAAAAGCTCTGCTACCGGCGATCGCGCAGCTCGCTCAATCGATTCAGCAAAACCTTGCAGTCTCTTCTGATGTGCTCAAGGAGCTGCGTGCCAAGGCGTTTCATCCGTCTTCCAGCTCTATGCAGGCGCTGCGGAGTTACAACGAAGGAATAGAATTCGCGCGGCAGGGAAATCATCTGGAGGCCGCAAAGCGATTCGAGGCGGCCGTTCAGGCGGACCCCGAGTTTGCCTTGGCCTATTCCAAGCTAGGGCAAACGTATAGCAATCTCCGAAATGACGACAAAGCGGAGCAATTTTCCCGGAAAGCCATGGATCTGAGCGAAAAGCTTCCCGCGCAAGAACGGTATCTGATTCAGGCGAATTACGCACAAATCTCGAACGACAACCGCAAGGCGATTGAGTCTTACGAGAATCTGGAGAAAGCTTCCCCTGATGATATGGATGTTCATTTTCATCTTGGCGGGCTCTACGAATCCACCGGCGAATACGATAAGGCACGGGCGGAACTTGCGAAGGTATTGGCGAGCGATCCGAAGCATGTGGACGCCTTGCTTGCCGCGGGCCGGGTGGAAATCCGGAGCAACAATCCGAAGGGCTCGCTGGATTATCTGAACCGGGGGCTTAGCCTGGCTGTGGAGCTCGACAACCGCGACGGTAAAGCTACGATCCTGAATGCGATTGGGGCTGCGTATGAACAGCTCAACAAGCCGGAAGACGCGCTGCGAAACTACAACGAGTCATTGGCCATCAAGCGGGGCCTCGGCCAAAAGGCAGGAATCGCACTAACACTCAGTAATATCGCTCGGGTTCAGTCTAGTCTTGGGAAGCCGGAGGAGGCTTATAAGAGTTACCAGTTAGCTGTGAAGTTACAGCGCGAAATCGGCGACAAGAAGGGGCTCGGCGTCACGCTGATCAATCTTGGCGAGCTCTACAGAGAGCGCAGCCGGTATGAGGAAGCTCTGAAGTCCTATAAGGAATCCTTGCAAATCCAGCGCGACGTCGGCGACGAGAACAAGCAAGCTTTCTGTCTGAACAATATCGGGAACGTCTATCTTGCGAAAGGCCTGTCCAGCGACGCCCTTACCTATTATGAAAGAGCACTGGAGCTCCGTAAGAAGGCCAACCTCCCCAGTGAAATCGGAGAAACCCTGCACAATCTCGCTGAAGCATCCTTGAAGGCCGGCGACTACGGCCAAAGTTTGGATTACCACCTCAAGGCGCTCGAACTCTTTCGCAGCTCTGGCGACAAGAGCGGTGCGGCGATCCAGTCGTACAGCATGGGCACGATATTTGAGTATCAGGGACGGTACGGCGCGGCTCTGAAATCCAAAGAAGAGGCGCTCAAGACGTTCCGGGAACTGCAGGACCGCGGTTTCTGGATGGCGGAGATTTTGAGCGGATACGGAAACTCACTCAGTCAGGTGGGACGCTACGATGAGGCACAGAAGAATCTGACCGAGGCGATGACGCTGGCCAAGGAACTGCAGAACAAGACCCTGGTCGCACAGATTCTAAACTTTCAGGGAGACACTTTTTATTATCGAGGGGACATCAAATCCGCCGCGGGACTGTTCTCACAGGCCCTTGCGGGAAGCACGGGGGATGTGGAGAAGGATGTGGTCCTTCTGTCGAAACTTAACGCGGCGAAGTGCGTCGTTGAAGAAAAGCGTAGCCAGGCGGTTATTGCTCCTCTGAAGGCTTTGGTTCAGGAAGCCGATGCTGCGGGGCTGAAACATATCTCCACGGAGGCCGAGCTCGCCCTGGCCGAGGCGCTCCTGAACGCGCATCAGTATCCTGCGGCGAGAAAGGAACTCGAGACAAGTCTGAGGACGAGTGAAAAACTTGGACTGCAGGCGTTGCTCGCCCGAAGCCACTACCTGTTGGGTCGGACCCTTGAACTTTCGGGAAATGGGAGCGCCGAAGCGACGCCCCACTATGCCACAGCCAAGCGAATTCTGGAAACGATTCACCAGGAATCAGGGAGCGACAGCATCCTGAAGCGCCAGGATCTGAGCCTCCTGTCTTCCCAAACCGCCGAGAAGCCCTAAGAAGTTCGAGGCCACTCCCGGCTTAGCCTTCACGCTCTAGGGCGCCGTGAAGGTCGCGGATTGTGGGGAGATTTTGCTCGAAAACAAGGTAACGGTATACACCTGGCCACTTACAAGCCCATCCGTGCTAATGTCGAACTCATTCAGTCCGTTCTTGTTGTCCCAGTGGAATTTGTTTCCCTCCGCGTTCTTGAGCGCCGGGAAAATTACGTTCCCGTTGATATCAGTCGTCGACACCGAAAGACGCGCCGTCTTGTCCCGTATTCCCTTTGCGCTGCAGTTCGAGCCGCTGACTATCTTTAACGTAACCTCGACCTGCGGTTTGTTGTCAGAGGGGTTATTCGTCGAAGTCAGCGTCAGGGGGCCGCAGAATGTGTCGCCGCTTTCCGTAAACGCTTCGTCGAGGGCAATCACGCTCGATAGGCTCGGAGGTTTCCCACCCATGGTCGGATCGCATGAAGGACCACAACCAGTGGGAACATTTGAATAGCTTGTTAGAATGTCTTCGGTAAAAGTAGTGATGTCGCCGGGAGCATGACCGAAAGCAGGATTGTGGACTGTCTGAACTGTAAAGTAGCTGAGCGTCAGACTTACCAGCCCCTTATAGTCAATGTTCTTGACAGGCACGCCGTGGGGGCCCCCAGCAGACCCAGAGAAATCGTATTGATCGCAAACATTAGTCGCATTTGACGGGTATTGGACGCATACGGTGCCCGCAGGGAACTCGTTCGGATCAAGCGGAAGCGGGTTCGTTGGATTGCTGACGTCCACTTCTAGCGTAAAAGTGGTCAGCACTGTGACAAATTCAACTACCAGACGGCTGCCATCCCCGAATTCGTAGGTGTTCTTTGTTTGTGTCGGACTAAACGTACAGATAATGCCCGAGTTACTACTGCATGGAACGGGTTCTTGTGCCCAACACTGGGTACCAAACAACGAAATCGCCAGGGCGAGAAGCGCGAACATACGTTTAGACATGGCTGGGTCTCCTGATGTGTCTCTTTCAGCGAGTCTCGACGGGGACAGGCAAACTAGGACTCGGAGCGTACAAATATAACCATTCCTCGGAAACTGTCAACGTACAAATTGGGTACTAGGAGTACTTTTCGGGAAGGCTCTGGATCTCGCCCGCTTCCGCGCTCGCTAATATCAGGAGCTGATTGATCATGTGAGACAGCTTATTAAATTCTTCCAGTTGGCTGGTTAGCGCACGCCGGTAATCCTCCACGGAACTTGCTTGAAGCAGCGCGATTTCCGCCTCGCCCCGCAAAGTAGTCAATGGAGTCCGCGGTTCATGAGAGATGCTGGCAGTGAACTGCTTCATCTGGCCGATTGAATTCTCGAGCCGTGCCAGCGTCTCATTGAATGCCGTGGCAACTTTGTCCACTTCATCCCCCGTACCTAACTGGTAGTATTGCCTAAATAGTAGAGCACCGGATAATTTGCGTTTGCCGCTCGTAGGAGTTACTGGATTTGAAGTCCCCGCTTCGAACCAAGTTTGGCTTCGGGTAAGCCTGAACTCAGCACTGAACCATCTACTGCCTATTCGATCCCGCTCGTCACTTAGGAATATAAGAGATTGGTGTCGGCAGAGAGGCCAGCCAAGTCCGCGAGTTGGCTGGACGGCCCTTGGACCACGAACCGTCGGTGATAAAGAAGGACCGCGCGTAATCCGGCGAGTTCTTCGCCGCCGCCCGCTCTTCCAGGGCCACCGTGCAGGCAGCTCGGCACCACGTTTCCGTGACCCGTGTATTGACTGGCGACCGAGGAATCGACGACCAGGATTCTGCCGTGTAAATCGCCGATGCCGAGGACCACGCTCCGTGAAAAGTCTGGATCATTCGAGAAGACGGACGCGACCAGCGATCCCAACCCTCGGCGTGCAATAGCGATCAGATTCTCGATGCTCTCGTATGCCACCAGTGTCGCCGCGGGTCCAAACACTTCGACATCATGAACATACTTCGCGTCGAGACCGCTCTTGCAAGCAAGCAACGTTGGCTGCACGAAGGCGGACTTTTGTGCATCCGCATCGATCGGTTGGAATTGTGCATCGCCGCCAAACAAGACTTCGCATTCTTCCTTTAGCTTTTTCAATCCTTCGAGGCAGGAAGATTGCTGCGCTTTGTTCACCACTGGTCCCACTTTTACTTCCGCGTTTCGCGGGTTGCCGACCTTTATCGAGCTCAATCGTGCGGCAATTGCTTCTCCCACGGCTTTGAAGTGCTCGCGCGGCACAAGAATACGCCGAATGGCCGTGCACTTTTGCCCAGCTTTCAGCGTCATTTCTCGTACGACTTCCTTCACGAGCAGCTCAAACACGTCGCTTCCCGGCGCTGCGTCTGGTCCTAGGATCGCAGAGTTGATGCTGTCGGCTTCCACATTGACTCGCACAGACCGGCGCAGTATGTTTTCGTGCCCGCGTATGCGCATGGCCGTATCGGCCGAACCGGTAAATGAAACGAAATCGCTCTCACCAACGTGGTCGAGCAGATCGCGCGCTGAACCGCAAACTATCGATATCGCTCCAGCAGGTAAGATTCCGGCCTTCACGATGTCTTCCACGATTCTCTGCGTCAGCCACGCCGTCGGCGAGGCCGGCTTGACCACCACGGGAACTCCGGAAAGAAGTGCTGGTGCGCTCTTTTCGCATAGACCCCACGCCGGAAAGTTAAAAGCATTGATGAAAACCGCCACGCCTTTTGCCGGTTTCAGAAAATGTTGCGCCGCAAATTCGCCGGTCTTCGAGATGGAAACAACCGCGCCTTCTTTTAGCATTTTCGTATCGGCCAGCGCTTTGCCGATCTTGGCGTAATACTTCATGGTGTAGATCGCGCCATCAATATCGAACGCTCCGTCGGCTTGCGTCGTGCCAACATTTAAAAGCGAAATACGAAAGTATTCATCGCGATTTGCCGTCATCACCTCTGCAATCTTTCCAAGCAGTTCCGCTCGCTCGCGATAGGTTTGTTGCTGAAGCCCCTCGCCACCCTTCGTCCGGGCAAATTCGAACGCCGCCCCAACATCAACTCCTTGTGAGGAAATGCGCGCCAACTCGTCTCCTGTGACTGGATCGAACAGTGGCTCACCAGTGCCGGCCCCCTCCCTCCATTGCCCTGAGATGTAGTTAGCCAGCTTCATGCGCTCTCCTCCGTGGAACAAATACAGATTACTCTAAGTCGGCCGCCTCCTTGAATCCCCTGTCACGCCATGTCCCATGCGGCATAATACTGCATATTTCGAGTGAACGAATCCAGCTCGCGCCTTTGCGTCTTTTGATCCTCAAGGCCTTCCGTATCTGCATATTTTAAAATGGTTTAATTGCAGATAGGCTTGGATTCTGTGGTTGCTGCTCGGCTAGTGGGACATGCTGCCAGTCGTTCTACTTGACCGATTGGCAGCTATATGTATTATACTGCATGCTGGTTCGAACGCATGGCTACAGCCACAAACGTCGATTCAAAGACTGCTCTGCTGCGACGGAGCCTGCCCGCTCGCGAAGCGGACTTCTTGCACTTCGTCGGCACTCGCGTTCGCGAACTCCGCAACCGACGCGGCATGACGCGCAAAATGGTGGCTCAGGAAGCAGACGTCTCGGAACGGCATCTTGCGCAACTGGAATCGGGCGAAGGAAATATCTCCATTGTGTTGCTGCGAAGAATAGCGGGATCCTTGAACACTTCCCTCGCGGACTTATTCACCCCGAGCGTGGAAGAGCCAGCCGAAAAACAGACCATCCGGCGTTTCTTGGAACGGCTTCCAGCGAATCGCCTCGAAGAGGTTTTGTCCCGTTTCAAGCACGACTTCAGTGACGAAGAAAAACTCCGGCGCATGCGCATCGCGCTGATCGGATTGCGCGGAGCTGGAAAGTCCACTCTGGGATCCCGGCTCGCCGGGGAGAGTAACATTCCTTTTGTCGAGCTCGACCGCGAAATCGAAAAAGATACCGGGATGCCCTTGGCCGAGATTTTCTCGCTTTACGGGCAATCCGGCTATCGTGCCATCGAGAAGCGCACCTTGGAGCGTGTGCTGCAACAACCCGGCCGCGCCGTGGTATCCGTTGGCGGCGGAGTGGTCTCGGAAAAAGAAACCTACGACTACCTCCTGGCCAAATGCTACACCGTATGGATCAAGGCGCAACCCGACGAGCATATGTCCCGCGTCATTGCTCAAGGCGATTTTCGCGCCATGGCGGGAAGCGACCAGGCCATGGAGGACCTGCGAGGAATTCTGGAAGCGCGCGAACCTCTCTACAGCAAAGCGGACATGGTTCTCGACACTTCCGGTAGTTCCGTGGATGAAAGTTTCGCCAAGTTGAAAATGGCATTACAGACTCATTTGAAGTAGGAGGCTTTTGTGGACGTCGCTGTAACTCAAGAATCCCAGCCAAAACTCGAAGCCGTCGAATTTCAAACGGATCCTTCCCGGTACAAACATTGGCGTCTCGCCTTCGATGGTCCGGTGGCCACCCTGGCGATGGACGTCGCCGAGGACGGCGGACTTCGCCCCGGCTACAAACTGAAGTTGAATTCCTATGATCTTGGCGTGGACATCGAACTCCACGACGCGCTCCAGCGAATTCGCTTTGAACACCCCGAGATTCGTTCCGTTGTCATTGCTAGCGCAAAAAATCGCATTTTTTGCTCCGGCGCCAACATTTATATGCTCGGCCTTTCCTCCCACGCCTGGAAAGTGAACTTCTGCAAATTCACCAATGAAACTCGCAATGGCATCGAGGATTCCAGCGCGCATTCCGGACTGAAATTCATTGCCGCTTGCAACGGAACAACCGCTGGCGGAGGTTACGAGCTGGCACTCGCCTGCGATGAGATCATTCTGATCGACGACCGGTCCTCCGCCGTTAGTCTCCCGGAGCTTCCGTTGCTGGGCGTTTTACCCGGAACCGGTGGCCTCACGCGCGTGACCGACAAGAGAAAAGTTCGCCGCGATCACGCCGACATGTTCTGCACCAATCCCGACGGCGTCCGCGGTCAGAGGGCCAAGGACTGGCGCCTCGTTGACGAAATTGTAAAGCCGCAACAGTTTGCCGAGCACGTCAGACAACGCGCCCTGAAATTGGCTGAACAAAGCAATCGCCCTCTTAACGGAAAGGGAATCGCTCTTACACCGCTAAAGCGGACCGCGGATGCGGCCGGACTCCACTATCAATACGTGGACGTGCAGTGCAATCGCGAAGCTCGAACCGCAACTCTTACCGTACGAGGACCCGAATCCGTTACCGAAGACACCGTGGATAAGGCCCTTGCCGCCGGCGCTTCCTGGTGGCCATTGCAGATGGCGCGCGAGCTGGACGATGCCATCCTGAGCCTGCGCGCCAGTGAACTGGATTTAGGCCTTTGGATCGTCAAAACGTCGGGAAACGCAGACGCTGTTATTGCCACTGACGAATTCATCCTGAATCACCAGGACAACTGGTTCATTCGTGAAGTTCTCGGCATGATGCGAAGGACGTTTGCGCGCATCGACGTCACCTCCCGTTCCATCTACGCGATCGTCGAGCCCGGATCGTGCTTCGCTGGCACGCTCCTGGAATTGGCGCTCGCCGCGGACCGTGTTTACATGCACGACGCATTGGAGGGCGCTACCACTTCCTTCCTCGCTCTCTCGAAAATGAACTTCGGACCTTTGCCGATGGTGAACCATCTTTCGCGCATTGCAGCGCGTTCCTACGAGGATAAAGCACGGCTCAAAGCCTTGCACAACCAGATTGGAAAGAAACTTGACCCGCGCGAGTCCGTCGATGCCGGCCTGGTCACCGCCGCACCCGACGATCTCGATTGGGAAGACGAAATCCGCCAGGCCATCGAATCGCGCGCCTCGCAATCGCCCGACGCCCTTACGGGACTCGAAGCAAATCTTCGCTTCGGCCCTGCAGAAACCGCGGAAACGCGAATCTTCGGCCGCCTCTCTGCCTGGCAAAACTGGATTTTCATTCGCCCGAATGCCGTCGGCGCAAATGGCGCCCTAAAAGTGTACGGCACCGGCGCGCCGATCAAATTCAACTGGGAAAGAGTTTAGGAAATAGATCTGTCATTGGTCTAGATTCACGGGAGAGATTGCGATGATCAATTACACCGAAAAGATCCCCAATAATGTCGATCTGGGAAGGGACCGCGTCCTGCAGCGCGCCCTCGAACATTGGCAGCCCGCCTATATGGGCTGGTGGTACGACATGGGCCCCAATGAAAGCCACAACTACGAAGTCTATTTGCGAACCGCTGTCAGCGTCGAACCCGACGGCTGGGCGCAGTTCGGCTACGTGAAAATGCCCGACTATCGTTGGGGAATTTTCCTCCAGCCGCGGGACGAAAAGCGCGAAGTGAATTTCGGCATTCACAAAGGCCAGTCCGCCTGGCAAGAAGTCCCCGGAGAATACCGCTCGACACTGCGTCGCGTCATCGTTACGCAAGGAGACACGGAGCCTGCTTCCGTGGAACAGCAGCGCATGTTGGGATCTTCTTGTCCCTCCATGTACGACCTTCGAAACATCTTCCAGGTGAACGTCGAAGAAGGCCGCCACTTATGGGCCATGGTGTACCTGCTGCACCGCTATTTCGGCCGTGATGGCCGCGAAGAAGCCGAATCGCTCCTCGCGCGCCGCTCCGGAGATGCCGACAACCCGCGTATTCTTGGCGCCTTCAATGAGGCAACGCCCGATTGGCTCGCCTTTTACATGTTCACTTTCTTCACCGACCGCGACGGAAAATTCCAGCTCTGCGCGCTCGCGGAATCCGGCTTCGATCCCCTCGCGCGCACCTGCCGCTTCATGCTGACCGAGGAAGCTCATCACATGTTTATCGGTGAAACTGGCGTCAGCCGCATCATCCAGCGCACTTGCGAAGTCATGAGCCAGAACAAAGTCGAGGATCCCTCCGACGTCCGCGCCCTCGGCGTGATCGATCTCCCCACCATCCAGCGCTACTTGAATTTTCACTACAGCGTGACTCTGGACCTCTACGGCTCCGACGTCTCTTCCAACGCCGCGAACTACTACACCAATGGCCTGAAGGGCCGCTTTGAAGAAACCAAGATTTCTGACGACCACGTCTTGAGCGAAGCTCTCTACCCCGTCTCTGAAGTGATCGGCGGCAAGATCGTGCAGAAGGAAGTCTCCGCGCTGACGGCTCTCAACGAACGCTTGCGCGACGACTACATCCGTGAAATCGAATCCGGACTCAGCCGCTGGCAGCGCGTGATCGATAAAGCCGGCATCCCATTTCGTTTGACCCTGCCTCACAAGGGTTTCCACCGCGCTATCGGCAATTTTGCCGGACATTTCATCAGTCTCGATGGAGATGTCTTGACCGAAGAAGCCTGGAAGAATCAAGAGTTCGAATGGCTCCCGAGCCCCACGGACATGAAGTTTGTCCAATCCTTGATGAGCGGCCGCGTCGTAGAACCCGGAAAGTTTGCCAATTGGATTGCTCCCCCGACACGGGGGATTAACAATAACCCGTTGAATTTCGAATACGTCCGTTTCAACTGATTCCCGTTTTGATTGTGCAGCACAGCGCGTGGCCTGCATCGATTCGCGCGATACTCTGCGCGCGCAGCGCAGACTCGCGGCAAAGGTGACCTGGAAAATGCCAAAAGTAGTTTACGTTTCGGCAAGCGGCCAACCTCGCGAAGTAGATGTGCCGGTGGGCACCACAGTGATGGCTGCCGCCTTGAAAAACGGCATCGACGGCATCGTGGCCGAATGCGGTGGCGTTTGCATGTGTTCCACATGCCACGTCTTCGTCGATGAAAAATTCTTCGACAAGCTCCCGCCCGCGCAGGACACTGAAGAAGCCGTACTCGAAATCTCCGCCGAAGAGCGGCAACCCACCAGCCGCCTCAGTTGCCAGATCAAAGTCACCGGCGATCTCGATGGCCTGATCGTCCGCTTGCCCGGGAAGCAACGTTGACGGCGGCAGGCACCCTCATCGTCGGCACCGGTCAAGCCGGCTTCCAGACCGCCGCGTCCTTGCGCTCCGAAGGTTTTCAGGAACCGATCACCTTGATCGGCGAAGAACCACACATCCCTTATCAGCGCCCGCCACTTTCGAAAGGTTTTCCGTTAGGCACTCAGGATCTCGAAAGCATCGAATTGCGTCCCAGGAATTTCTATCAGGACCACAATATCAATCTCTTGACCGGCGAAACGGTGACGGCCATCGACAGGACCGCGAGGCTTATCACGCTGGCTTCAGGCAATCGTGTTTCCTACAGCAAACTCGTCCTCGCCGTCGGCGCGCGCAATCGCATGCTCCCAGTCAAAGGCGCGAATCTCGACGGCGTCCTCTACTTGCGGTTTCTCGACGAAGCCTTGTTGTTGAAAGAGCGGCTCAAGAACGCCCAGCATATCGTGGTTATCGGCGGAGGATTCGTAGGCCTCGAATTAGCCGCCGTCGCCTCCTCGCTGGGCAAATCTGTAACGGTTTTGGAAGCTCTTCCCCGCTTAATGTCCAGAGTCGTCGCTCCGATCATTTCCGAGTTTTATCGCGAGCTGCATTCGAATCGAGGGGTAACAATTTTATGTGGGGCGCACGTTTCAGAAATTGCAGGATCTGGCGGCGCCGTCCGTGAAATCGTGCTCAGCGACGGTAGAAGATATCCAGCGGACCTCGCGCTCGTCGGCATCGGCGTAGTACCAAACATCGAACTAGCCCGCGATGCGGGCCTCAGAATCTCGAACGGCATCGCCGTCGACGAGAATCTTCAGACCGATGACTCTGACATCTTCGCCATCGGCGACTGCGCGGAACATCCCTGCATTTTCGCGGTTAACCGCGTCCGTCTCGAGTCCGTCCAGAACGCCGCCGACCAGGCCCAGTCCGTCGCTGCCGCAATCGCCGGCCGCCCCAACCCTTACCGTGCCCTGCCCTGGTTTTGGACCGATCAGTTCGACATCAAGCTCCAGATGGCCGGAATCTCCCAAGGCCACGATCGCATCGTGACCCGTGGCAGTCTCGAAACCCGCAAGCTATCCGTCTTCTACTTCAAAGAGAATCGCCTCGTAGCCATCGATTCCATCAATCGGCCCCTCGACCACATGATTGGCCGGAAACTGCTTGCCGCAGCAATCCCCTTGACCCCCGAGCAAGCCGCCGATGAAAACGTCGACCTGAAAAAGCTGGAGCGCTCTTTCGCGGAGCGCACTAACAAGTCCCTCACCCAGTAGCACGGAAGCGTTTTATGGCTCGGATCGTTGCCCCTACTGCATTGGACAACGTGGTTTTCTTGGGAATGGTAACCGTCTGCTCTGAACAGGTGTTCATTTACTGAACTATCGTTCAGAACTTGTTGACAGCAACGTTCCGGACCGCTAACTTTGACTATGTTGTGCGGTTCCTAACTCGTGCCGAGAGAAATCACCTTGACGAAAAGTCACCTCACAAGCCGAAGTGATGGCCGCGTTGCCAGGCGTTATCTCGCCCGCCGCCTGGAAATCCTTCGTGCCGCTGGAAAACAGTTTCGTGCAAGTGGCTTTGCCGACTCTGGCATGCGCGACATCGCCGCCGCCGCCGACCTCTCTCCCGCCAACCTTTACAACTACTTCCAGGGCAAACATGAAATCCTTTTCTTCTGTCAAGACGTCACTCTCGACCGCCTGATCGCTGCACTCGAAAAAGCGCGCCGCTTGAAGGTAAGCACCGCCGAAAAGTTGCGCTTGGTGATCGTTTCTCACTTGTGCTGCGTGCTCGATGAAGTAGAAGGCTCAGCCGCGCATCTTTTGACCACAGCTCTGCCAACCCGCCTGCAACGTTCGCTAGTTCTGAAACGTGATCGTTACGAAGACGGTGTGCGTCAATTGATAGTCTCTGGCACACGAAACGGAGAGTTCGTGCCCTGCGATCCGGCGCTCGCAGTGCGCGCTATCCTCGGCGCCCTGAACTGGAGCGTCCGCTGGTTCAATCCAGATGGCACTCTGACCGCCGCGGAAATCGCGGAAGGTTTCGCCGATTATCTGATCCGAGGCTTGCTCGCGAAACCGGCTTCTCTCTGCCGTCCGTCGACTGCCAGAAATTTACAACGCCCGGCCCACAAATTCTTTCCGCAGGCCACAAGGCACCATGACGAAGTGCCACGATTTTCTGAGAGGTGACTTATTCTGATTACGCTACCAGCCGAATCCCAGAAAACTTCTCACATTCGAATCGCCCTGAACGGAGAACAGGTCGACGTCTCTTTCGCACCCTACAAAACCTTGCTTGAAATTCTTCGCGAAGATCTCGGCCACACCGGCACCAAACACGGCTGCGAACTCGGCGAATGCGGCGCTTGCGCCGTTCTTCTCGATGGTAAACCTGTGCTCTCCTGCTTGGTCCTCGGAGTCGAGTGCGACTCGCGAAATATTCTGACGGTCGAAGGCCTCGGCATCGAAGGAAAACTTCACCCGTTGCAGGACGCCTTCGCCGATCTTGGCGCCGCCCAATGCGGTTATTGCACGCCCGCGATTCTTGTCACAGCGAAATCCTTGCTGGACGAGCATCCGCAAGCAACTCGCGATCAGATTCGCGCCGCGCTCTCCGGCGTCCTCTGCCGCTGCACCGGCTATCTCCAGATTTTTGAAGCTGTGGAAGCCGCCATGATCAAGATTGCTGAGCAAAACGCAGCAACGAAATGAACTCTGGGCGCGTGGCCGTAAAGCCATGCGCTTGGGAGGACACGTGCAGGATAAAAAAGATTATCCAGATCTTCCTGAGAAACAATCTCAGGCCAAGGATGAGGAGCTACGCGTCATCGGCGTCCCGCGCCGCCGCGTAGACGCACGGGCCAAAGTCACCGGCCAAACGCGCTTTGCCGACGACATCTTTCTCCCCCGCATGGCCCACTGCAAACTCCTGCGCTCCCCTCATCCCCACGCGCGTATTCGAAAAATCGACGCCTCCCGTGCCCTCGCTCATCCCGGCGTCTATCTGGTCCTCACCGGAAAAGATCTCCCCATCGAATACGGAATTCTCCCCGTCAGCCAGGACGAGCAAGCCCTCTGCGTCGATCACGTCCGCCACGTCGGCGATCCCGTCGCCGCTGTGATCGCCCGCGAAGAGCTCACCGCGTTCGAAGCGCTCGACCTCATCGACGTCGACTACGAAATCCTCACCACTATCTCCAATCCCGAAGAAGCCCTCGCCACTCCCGAACCCCGCATCCACGATTACGGCGAGGAAGGCAACATCCACAAACGCGTCGCCCTCGAATTCGGTGACGTCGAAAAATCTTTCGCCGAAGCCGACGAAATCTTCGAAGACACTTTTTTCTACCAGGGCAGCACCCACCTCCCCATCGAGCAACACGCCGCTGTGGCCGTCAAAGACCCCGACGGAAAATTAACCATCTGGTCCAGCACGCAAACGCCACACTACCTCCACCGCGCCCTCGCCAAAGTTCTCAACATGCCGCCCGCGCACATTCGCGTCAGCGCCACTCCCAACGGCGGAGGCTTCGGCGGCAAGAGCGATCCCTTCAATCACGAAATCGTCGTCGCCAAAGCAGCGCTCCTCCTGGATCGCCCCGTCAAAATTTGTCTCACCCGCGAGGAAGTTTTTTATTGTCACCGCGGCCGCCATCCCGTCCTGATGAAATTCAAGACCGGCGTCAAAAAAGACGGCTCCATCACCGGCATGCATCTTCAAACGCTCATCGACGGCGGCGGCTACGGTTCCTACGGCGTCGCCAGCACCTTTTACACCGGCGCGCTCCAGACCACTACCTACCACATCCCGCGCTACCGTTTCGAAGGCTGCCGCACTTTTACCAACAAACCGCCTTGCGGCCCAAAACGCGGCCACGGCACCGTCCAGCCGCGCTTCGGCCAGGAAGTCCAGCTCGACAAAATCGCCGAGAAGCTCAAACTCGACCCTGCCGAACTGCGCCTCCACATCGTCGAAGCTCCCAATACCGTTACCGCAAATTATCTCCGGCTGAATACCGTCAATCTTTCCGAATGTATTCGCCGCGTGGTGAAAATCTCCGATTGGAAAGAAAAATTCCGCAAGTTGCCCGAAGGCCACGGCATTGGCATCGCCTGCTCCGCCTATCTCACGGGCGCAGGCCTTGCCATTTACTGGAACAAGATGCCCCATTCCGGCGTTCAACTAAAACTCGACCGCGGCGGCGGTGTCGCCATCTTCTGCGGCGCCACCGAAATCGGCCAGGGCTCCGATGACGTTCTCGCGAGCATCGTCGCCGAAGTTCTGGGCATCGACACCTTCGACATCCGCCTCTTTACCGGCGACACGGATTTGGGACCCGTCGACCTCGGCTCTTATTCCAGCCGCGTCACCATCATGGCTGGAAACGCCGCCTTGCAAGCCGCCGAGCGCGCCAGAGAACTTCTCGCTGAAGCGGTCGCCATCCGTCTCGAGGTGCCCAAAGAACGTTTGCGCTTCGCCGGCAAACAAGTTTTTGATTTGGCCGCGCCGGAAAAAAGAGTCCCCTTTCACGAAGCCGTCTGCCTCGCCGAAGCTCGCTTCGGCACCATCGGCACCGTCGGCTCCTACACTCCGCCGAAATCTCCCGCGCTCTACAAAGGCGGCGGCGTCGGCCCATCGCCAACCTATTCCTATACCGCTGCAGTCGTCGAAGTCGCTGTGAATCCGGTTACCGGTTGGATCACCGTCCCAAAAATCTGGATCGCCCATGACATCGGTCGCGCCCTCAATCCTCCACTCGTACGAGGTCAGGTCGAAGGCAGCGTCTACATGGGCCTCGGCGAAGCCTTGATGGAAGAGCAGGAATTCCGCCGCCTTCCAAAAAAACTCTCGCACGCGCTGGTGCACAAATTTCCCTCGATGCTCGAGTACAAAAGTCCGACTTCGCTCGACATGCCCGAAGTGGTGACTGAATTGGTCGAGGAGCCCGACCCCCGCGGCCCCTTTGGAGCAAAAGAAGTCGGTCAAGGTCCGCTGCTCCCCATCATGCCCGCTGTGGCCAACGCCGTTTACGACGCCGTCGGCGTTCGAATTGATGAAGTTCCGATTACGCCCGAAAAAATAATGAAAGCCCTTGCAGAAAAAAGAGCGGGCCGCGATGCGCGCTTTGGACCAACCCATTTTCCGCATGTCGATTGGCCCGAAGCCCTCCGCATTCCTCCCCCGTGGGAAGGCGGCGACGGCAACGCCGTCAACGATGTTCCCCGCCAGTCGAAACCGCGCCCCGAGAAAGAAAAGGTTCTCAGCTCATGATGCGGCTGCCTCTTTTCGAATTTCGCACTCCGCGCACGCTGGACGAAGCCGTTCGCATTTTGGACGGCCAGGGCCTCAACACCATGCCGCTCGCCGGCGGTACCGACCTGCTCCCCAACATGAAGCGTCGGCAACAGGTCCCCAAAACGCTGATGAGTCTTCGCCTCGTGGAGAGTCTGAAGCAAGTTCAACGAAGTGATTCCGGATCGCGGCTCGGCGCATGCCTCACGCTCACCGAAATCGCCGACGATCCTCGCTTTCGAAACGGTATGACCGCGTTATCCCAAGCGGCCGCTCTTGTAGCCACGCCCCACATTCGAAACATGGCCACCCTCGGAGGAAACCTCTGCCTGGATACGCGTTGCAATTACTACGACCAGAACTATGAGTGGCGAAAAGCGATTAACTTCTGCCTGAAAAAAGACGGAGACACTTGCTGGGTCGCAACGGGAAGCTCGAAATGCGTCGCGGTTTCTTCCACTGACACCGCGCCCGCGCTCATCGCTCTCGGAGCACGCGTCCGCCTGGTCTCTCGCTCGGACGAAAGGGAAGTCGCGCTCGCTGAGCTCTACAACAATGATGGGATAAATTACATAAAGCGCCGGCCCGATGAAATTCTCACTGAAGTGCTGTTCGATTCGCTCCACGGCTGGAAGAGCACCTATTGGAAGTTACGTCGTCGCGGCTCATTCGACTTCCCAGTTCTGTCCGTCGCAGCCGCTACGCGACTCTCCATTCAAGGCGTCGTCGAGGATGCCCGCATTGTGATCGGCTCTGCCGCATCGCGTCCGCTGCTCGCGATCGAGGCGGCGAAATCCCTTCTGGGTCGGTCTTTGAATCAGGAGTCCATCGCCGAAGCTGCCGCTCTCGCGGCTCGCATCGCCAAGCCTCTCGATAACACCGATTTCGACATGACCTGGCGCAAAAGAGTCACCACTGAGTTTGTCACCTACGCCCTGCGCGAACTGCGCGGCGAGGATATGCACATCGAGCGCGAGAGCGTGACGCGCCACCCGTTTCTCTGATTATGAAAACTTCTATTCCTTCTACAAAGCGAAGACGAATTTCTTTTTTGCTTCTATTCTTTCTCGCGGCCGCAATTCTCGAAGCATCCGCACAAAACAATCCCAAATCACTCGCCGAAAAACTTGGCTATCCCCCTGATGCTAGGCTCCTCATCGTTCACGCCGACGACGTCGGCGTGACGCATTCCGTGAACGCCGCCACCATCAAGGCGCTCGAATCCGGCCTCGTCAATTCCGTCAGCATCATGGTCCCTTGCCCGTGGTTTCCGGAAATTGCCGACTTTGCCAGATCTCATCCCGACGCTGATCTAGGCCTCCATCTCACGCTCACTAGCGAACGCGTCTACTACCGTTGGAGCCCCGTTGCTTCGAAAGACAAAGTTCCCAGCCTCGTGGATGAAAACGGTTATTTCCATCACGACTGGACTCCCACCACTCGCATCAATCCAAAAGAAGTCGAACTCGAGCTTCGGGCGCAAATCGATCGCGCTTACGCCATGGGCATTCGTCCCACGCATCTCGATTCGCATCAATACCGTCTCATCGATAATGGCAAAGAGCTGTTCGAAGTCGCCGTTCGAATCGCTCACGACTACCATCTCCCCGTTTTCGTCGCCCGGGACTGGTTTGCCGACCGCCCATACCTGCAATCCGGCCTCGGCCCCTCCGACATCGTCATCGATCACACCGTCACCATCGAGCCCACCGTCCCGCCCGTCAAGTGGCACGATTTCTACAAAACCGCTCTAAAAAATCTGCAACCCGGCGTAACCGAGTTCGTCATCCACCTCGGCTACGACAATGACGAACTGAAAGCCGCCACGCGCGAGCGCGACACCTGGGGCGCTGCCTGGCGCCAGCGTGACTTTGATTTCTTCACCAGCCAGGAATTCCGCCAGTTGCTCGCCGACCAGAACATCAAGCTCATCACCTGGCACGAAATTGCCAGCGCCGCCAAGCACTAAACCTGATCGGCCCGTAGCCGCTGCGCACGAAGCCGCTTTCCCTTCGCTGCCGTTTCGCGCTATTTTTGCAACGAAAGTTTTTGCACTCGGGGGAGAAAAACATGTTGGATCAACCGGATCCGCCGCCATCCAAGTCCGTCTTCAAGAATCCCAAAGCGTACTCTTCTCTCGGCTTGGGAATCGTCGTTCTCGTCGTCGGTTGGATCATGGTTTCCCGATGGCTGGAAAACCGCGGCATTGAAAAGCACGCCCAAGATGAGAGAACCCTGAAGCAAGAGGAGCAGGACCGCCTCACCGTGGACCAACTCGGCGGCAAAGAACTCGCCATCCAGAACTTCTACGCCAGCCCCGGTGAAGTCCGTCGCGGCGAAACTGTCCAGATCTGCTACGGGGTGGCCAACGCCAAAACCGTCACTCTCGAGCCGCAATCCAACCCCGTCTGGCCGTCCTACTCCCGGTGCGTTGATGTAAAGCCCACAAAAACAACCACTTACACCCTGACTATCGCCGACGCCGCCGGCAACACCAAGAATCAGACCCTCGAAGTGAAAGTACGCTAATCGCGCCCCATCCTCCTCTCTATGAAGGACCCGCCGCATCCATCTCCCAAACTGAGCCAGCTCACACCTTTACAGGAAATCCGCCCCTCCCCCTTGTGACTTCAATTCTCCCCCATCTATAATGTTTGCTTACGCGGGGTCCGGGAAACCCTCTGTTGATTCCCGGACTCCGCGGATTTGTCTCAATGAGCTGACGACCAACGACCATGTCCGACCCACTCGCCAAAATTAAGAAAAAGCTGCAGGACGAAATCGAGCAGCTGTCCCACGAGCTCAATGTCGAGCTCCCCAAAGAGATTGCCGTCGCCCGCGCCCACGGCGACCTCTCCGAAAACGCCGAGTACAAGTACGCCAAAGAGCGCCAGGGCTACGTCAACCTCAAGATCACCCATCTCAAAAAGCGCATGGGTGACCTCGGCATGCTGAATCTCAGCAATATTCCCAAGGACCGCTCCGGCTATGGTTCGCGGCTGATCGTCCTGGACACGCAGCGCGACGTGAAAATCGAATACAAGCTGGTCAGCAGCGAGGAAGCCGACGTCGAAAAGGGTCTTATCTCCACCACTTCCCCCATCGGCAAGGCCCTCCTCAACCGCAAGGTCGGCGACGAAATCGAAGTCACTACCCCCGCCGGCAAGAAAGAGTTTGAAGTCGTGCGCCTCGTCACCATTCACGATGACGAGTAACCCTTTTGCTATTTCACGCGTCCTACCCAGAGAACCGTGTGAGCTGTCTGTGAGGAACAATGTATTGGGGATCAGGCCCGCAAATCGGGCTTCTAACCTGTCTCGGCTATCTCCTGTTAGCCATGGGCGCCGTGCTGGTTTGGCGCAACCGCGGCGACTTTTCCGTCTGGGTTCACGACGAAATCTCCATCTTCCGCCGAACCTTTTCGCGCTACACCCCGGTCGGCCCGTTTTACATGCTCCGCGAGGAATCTCGCATCAAGGCCATCCCTACTTCCTTCGTCGGCTCCCTCAGCCGCCTTCCGCGCAGCCGCGTCAATAGCGCCGCGGTTCTTTTTGCGCTCGCCTTCTTTCTGTTCCTCCTCGATTTCTTCTTCTGACGTTTTTTTCTTCCGTGGTTTCGAATTCCGTCTTTGGAATTTCCATTTTCCATTTTCCTTTTTCTCTGCGATTCTTTGGTCATGCAACCTGCTCTCATAGTTCACGGCGGCGCCTGGGACATTCCTGATGAAGCCCTCGAAGCCTGCAACGCAGGGTGTCTTCGCGCCCTCTCCGCCGGTTGGTCCCATCTCGCATGCGGTGGTTCCGCGCTGGACGCCGTCGAAGCCGCCATCATGGTTCTCGAAGACGATCCCGTCTTCGACGCGGGCTATGGCTCGCACCTCAATCTCGATGGCCGCGTCGAATGCGACGCCATCATCATGAACGGCGCCACGCTACGTTCGGGGGCAGCAGCCACTATTCAGCGCGTCAAGAATCCCATTCAGCTCGCGCGCAAAATCCTCGAAAACTGCCCGCACATGATGCTCGTCGCCGAAGGCGCGGAGCGTTTCGCAAAAGAAAATGGAATCAAGCTCTGCAAGCCGGAAGAATTGGTCAGCGAAGCCGAACAGGAAGCCTGGATGAAGTGCAAGGTGGACAAGCACGCCGCCGAACATCATCGCGGCCACGAACAGGGAACCGTCGGCGCTGTGGCCATCGACCGTGACGGCCACCTCTTCGCTGCCACTTCCACCGGCGGAACCTGCTGCAAACTTCCCGGTCGCGTTGGAGACTCTCCGCTCATCGGCTGCGGCTGCTATGCCGACTCCGAAGCCGGCGGCGTTTCCTGCACCGGCTACGGAGAAGCCATCATGAAAATCGTCATGGCCAAGACTGCCGTCGATCTCCTTCGGCGCCCCGCAACGTGCGTCGACCCCGCTCAAACTGCCGACTCTTGCGATCTTTCCACCGCCGATCTCGCCGCTCGCGAAGCCGTTCATCTTCTAGGCAAACGCACTCACGCCACCGGCGGCCTCATCCTCCTCGACCGTCTCGGCAATCCCGGCTTCGCCTTCAACACTCCGCGCATGACCTACGGCTACGTCGCCCCCGACGGCTCTTTCATCACCTCCGTGTAGCGGCGACTTAATGTCGCTGTCTTCTCCCCGGCTTTCGTAGTGGCGGGTCTTTAGACCCGCCCGCCCAAATCGCGCAGCGGAGTGCCTCCTGTTGTATCATCCCTCGCGCAGGCGTCCGGAAATCGCGCCTCCGATGAACGCGCGCCGCAACGAGGAATCATGAATCGAATACTCTCTCTGCTCGCCATCCTGTTCTTCGCCGCCACTGCTCCCGCACAAACACCGCCTCCGCTCATCTCTCCCGAAGTCCACTCCGACAATCGCGTCACCTTCCGCTTCCGCGGCCCAAACAATAAAGAAGTCGCCGTCTCTTTGGAAGGCATTTCGACCCCAATCCCCATGCAAAAAGATGATCAAGGCGTCTGGAGCGTGACCACAGAACCGCTCCCTCCCGATTTTTATGGCTACTCCATCATCGCCGACGGCCTCATTCTCTTCGATCCTTCCAACTACGCCACCAAGCCCAATTTCCTCTACCGCGCCAGCGAACTCCACGTTCCCGGCCCGCCGTCTCTTCCCTGGGAAATCGCCGACGAGCCCCATGGTGAAATTCATCATCATTTTTACGAGTCGGCAGTTGTAGGTGACAATCGCTCCTACTTCGTTTACACCCCGCCCGGCTATGACCCCCGCGGCAAAAAATCCTATCCCGTCCTCTATCTTCTCCACGGTTTCAGCGATGACGCCAACGCCTGGACCGCCGTCGGCCGCGCCAACATCATCCTCGACAATCTCACCGCTCAGGGCAAAGCCAAGCCCATGCTCGTCGTCATGCCGCTCGGCTATGGTGCGCCCGAGGTTCTTCTTCCCGACTCCGCCGTCTTCCACGATCGCGCCATCACTGACCGAAACTTCGACAAATTTCGCCAGGCTCTGCTCACCGAAGTCATCCCCCGCGTCGAAACCGAATATCTCGTCGTCAAGGACCGCAACTCCCGCGCCATCGCCGGCCTTTCCATGGGCGGCTCCGAATCCTTGCTCACCGGCCTCAACTCTCTGAATACCTTTGCCTGGATCGGCGCCTTCAGCTCCGGCGGCATCACCGAAGACTTCGACAAGGAATTCCCCGCGCTGGATTCCAAGTCCGCCCCGCCACTCCGCTTGCTCTGGATTGCCTGCGGCACCGACGATCGTTTGATCGATATCAACCGCAAACTTCGCGCCTGGCTCGCCTCCAAAAACATCCAGCATGTGGACATCGAGACCCCCGGCTCCCACACCTGGATGGTCTGGCGCCGCAATCTTGCCGAATTTGCTCCACTCTTATTCCACTGAGGCCAACCATGAATAAAATTACCGCAATCTCAGAAAAAACGAAAAAGATGCTTCTCTATCTCGCGACAGTGGCAATCCTTCTTGCCGCCGTCGCCTCATCGCTAGCGCAAGCTCCTCACCACGGCGTCGTCACACCTCTCTCCAGCACCAAGCTCGCTTCCGACGGCCAACCCGCCTGTCTCAAATCCGCCTTGGAAAACGGCAATCCCGATGCCGGCCCATCCACCTTCCTGCTCGAAGCCGCTCCCGGCTGCGTCGTTCCCGCGCACTCCCATACTGCCGAAGAACAATTGATCGTCGTCCGCGGCGACGTCCTCACCGGCATGGACGGCATGTCCGACCAAACTCTCGGTCCCGGCGGCTTCGCCATGATGCCCGGCAAAGCCATGCACTGGTTCACCTGCCAATCCAAATCCCCCTGCCTCATGTTCGTCACCTTCGACCGCACTTACGACATCACCTGGGCCAAGCCCCAAAAGTAGCCGCGCACGAGGACGCCGCGGGGGTCGTCCAGTCCGGAGCCAAATACCGCAGCCGCGAGTATCTCCATCATCTATGGTCCAGAGTACACGCTTCCCCTTCACTTGGATCGCTTGCGCTCACGCGGCCTGGGTCGCAAGCGCTCGCCCGCCATGCGTGAATGCGTTTTCGGAGTCCTCGCCCTTGAAACCGAACCTGTCGATCCCCGGCTCTAAAGCCTTGCGCTGCATTCGTATGCAGCATGAGTGGGACTATCTCTTCCCCATTTTCTAAGTTCAATTTTCCAATTTCCTCAAGCCCACCGCATCCGTTCCGGTTGTCTGGTTCCCCAACGTTCAACCTTCTAACCTGTAAACCTTCCAACGACTTACGGCCCCATTCGAATGCTAATCACAAAGTAATTGACAAGCAGTATACGATTATGCTATTCCCCCCGTGTACGCCGCATCAATTCCTCGCCTGCTCTCCTCTCTTCCGCGTGAAGCTCTACCGCTTCGTCCTACCTCCAAAGCCAAAGGACAACACCCCCGCCTTTCCTATATCCTGATTCGGCAACCAAGGACCTCGCCGATGAAGTTTTCGCATCGACTGCCAGCTCTGCTTTCGCTAGGGTTCGCCGCGGCTTGCGGTCTCTTCTTCCCGCGATCCGCAGCTGCGCAGGATCCGCCTCAACGCATTCCCGTCATTCTCATCTCCGTCGACGGCCTCAAACCTGAATACGTCCTCGACGCCGATGCCCACGGCCTGAAGATTCCGCATCTCCGGCGCTTCCTCAAGGACGGCGCGTACTCCACTGGCGTCCACGGGGTCGTCCCCACGGTCACCTATCCCAGCCATACCACCATCCTCACCGGTGTCTCTCCGGCGAGACACGGCATCTACGCCAACACCACGTTCGATCCGCTGCAGAAAAATTACGGCGGCTGGTATTGGTATGCCGAAGACATCAAGATGCCCACGCTGTGGGACGCCGCAGCCGGCGCCCATCTCACTACCGTCAACGTGCATTGGCCCGTCAGCGTCTCCGCGCGCATCACCTGGAATCTTCCACAATACTGGCGCGCCGGCACGCCCGACGACCGCAAACTCCTCCGCGTCCTCGCCACGCCGGGCTTACTCGATGCGCTGGAAAAAGATCTCGGCCCTTACGCGGATGGCATCAATGAAGAAATCGACGGCGATGAGAATCGCGCGAAATTTTCTTCGCGCCTCCTGGAACTCAAACATCCGGATTTCGCCACGATTTATCTCACCGCGCTGGATACCGAAGAGCACGCCTCCGGCCCGTTTTCGCCGCAGAGCAACGCTTCGCTCGAACGCATCGACGCCGCGCTCGGAGGCATTCTCGCGACCATCAAGCACGTTTACGGCGATCACGTCGTCATCTGCGTCGTCTCTGATCACGGCTTCGTGCCCGTGGATAAAGCGGTCAATCTCGGCGTCGCGTTTCGCAAAGCCAACCTCATCGAATTCGATGAAGTCGGCCGCTCCGCGGGCGCCAATCAGAAAGAAAAAATCAAATCCTGGAGGGCCACCATCTGGGGCAATGGAGGCTCCGCCGCGATCGTCCTGAAAAATCCGCACGACGCGGAAACAAAACAGAAAGTCGCGGAACTTCTCGCAAAACTCGCCGCCGAGCCCGCCAACGGGATCGACCGCATCATTCCCGAAGCCGAGCTTCACGCGCGCGGAGGCTTTCCCGACGCCACTTTTTTGGTGGCCCTGCGCCCCGGTTTTTTCACCGGCGATGGCGTCTCCGGCGATCTCGTCACCCCCAGCAAATCCAAAGGTACGCACGGTTACTGGCCCGATCTTTCCGCGATGAACGCTTCTTTTTTTGTGGTTGGCCCTGGCATCCCCACCGCGCATTCTCTCGGCCCCATTGATATGCGCGCGATCGCCCCCACGCTCGCGCAGTTCCTCGGCGTTACTCTTCCGGCCGCCGAAGCCGCGCCGCTCTTTAACATGGGAACAGTGGGTGCAACACCGGGGCAACGAAATTGACGCCATCTCCGTCTACTCTTACGATAAAAGGGGAGCACAGCCACTTACCAGCGCGGCGGCGGATGAATAAATCATGAAAGCAATTTTTTTTTGGATGGCCATTTTTCTTCTGCTGCCGGTCACGTTAAGCGCGCAGACCGCCGATGAAGTCGTCAATAAAGCGCTGGCGGCGCGCGGCGGCGTGGACAAAATCAAAGCGGTGCAGTCTGAGCGCGTCACTGGACGGATCACTTTTCCGCAAGGACTGGAAGGCACGTTTGTGCTCCAGCTCAAGCGTCCGCGGAAAATGCATATCGAGATCACCCTCGGCGATCAAAAAGTGATTCGTGTTTACGATGGCAAATCGGAAGGCTGGATGGTAAATCCCTTCGCGGAGAATAAGGATGTCCAGCCAATGTCCGCCGAAGATATGAAAAACATCGCGGAAGAATCCGACTTTGACGGCCCTCTGGTGGACTACAAAGCCAAAGGCAGCCAGATTGAACTGATCACAAAAGATAAGCTCGACGACAAGCCTGTGTATCTTTTGAAACTTACGAACCAGAACGGAGACGCGCGTTTTTATTTTTTTGATGCGGCTACTTTTGTGCTTCTGAAATGGGAAGGGATTCGAAAGATCGAAGACAAGGAATTTCCCTGGGAATCTTTTTTCTCGGATTACCGCGACGTTCAGGGCTTGAAATATCCCTTTCGAATCGACCAGGGCAGTCCGGGAACGGCGATCAAACAGAATCTCGTCACCGATAAAATAGAAATCAACCCGAAAATTGACGACGCGGTGTTCAACAAGCCCGTTTCGCCGCCAGCGCCTCCAGCCGAAACCGCGCCGGCGCCGACGTCCGCGCAACCGCCGAAGTGAAATATGCGGGCCAGTCCGCGATACGAGGCCGCTGCAATTCGCGATTATTTCGGTGACAGTGCTCCGTCCGGTCCATGCTCGCCGTCCTTCGCCGATAATTGTTTCAACGGTCCGCCGCGTTCGAAAGAATGTTGCACCCACGCAATGGAATACCATAAAGTCTAATCATGGAGCTGGCACTCAATCTCGTGTGGGTAGGCGTGGCGCTGCTGGGCTTTGTGCTGCTGCGGACAAAACTTTCTCACGCGACAGGGCTCTCGGCGCGAGAGCCTAGTAACCGGCAGAAGATCATCGCGATGACGTGTACCGTGGTGATCCTTTTTTTTGTCATTTCCATGACCGACGACTTGCACGAACAGCAATTGGCAGTGGAGGAAAGCAGGTCTTCGCGGGTCACATTCGAAAGCGCAACGCCGACGCGGGTCAGCGCTCATCCGATCGTGACTCACGCATTTCTGCTGTTCTTCGTTCTTGTTCTGTCTTCTCCTAATTTCTCGACCGCAATAAAACTTCTGGAACCGCTGGAAGTCTCGTTCACGGCGGCGATCTCACGCCGATCGCTCTGCCGGCGAGCACCCCCCGCCTTGTTCGACTGAATTCGCTCGTATTGCGTTTAACACGCAGTTCACGGAGAACGCCGATGATGCCAGGTGCCCTTGCCTGCAGATTCTTCCATCTTGCCGGGAAACCGGCGGCCGCACAGTTGGCGTGTCATGAGCAAGAACACCTCTGCTCTAATCCAGCAAGAGGCGCGAGGGAGTGGGGAGGATTCATGAAAGCGGTACTGAGGTATACGAGCTTTGGGTTGATTGTGATCCTGAGTTTGGCGAGAGGGAGTTTCGCGCAAAAAGCGCTGACGTGGCAGGAGATTCGTGACAAATTCGAAGCAGCGAATCCGACGTTGCGAGCGGGGGAGATCGGGATCGACGAGTCGAAGGCGCAAGAGATCACGGCGTTTCTTCGTCCGAATCCGAATTTCACTCTGTCGACGGATGGGACCCAACTCGTTCGTTACCACGGAGTCTGGCAGCCATTCACGGGAACTCAGTTTTCAACCAATTTTAGCTATCTGCACGAACGGCAACATAAGCGCGAATTGCGGCTAGAGAGCGCCCAAAAGGGCACCGGTATCACAACCTCGGGGCAAGCCGATTTGGAGCGAAACCTTGTCTTTAGCTTACGGATGGCTTTTGTGCAAACGCTTCAGGAAAAAGCGATATTGGAATTGGCGAAGGAAAATCTCGTGTATTACGACCACGTGCTGGACGTAAATCGCGAGCGTTTCAAAGCCGGAGCGATTTCCCAGGTGGATTTGGACCGTCTGGAGCTTCAACGAGTGCAGTATGAATCCGACCTGCAAATCGCGGAAGAGAGTTTGGAAACAGCGAAAATCGTCCTTCTCATGCTGTTGAACGACCGGACGTCAGTAGCGCAATTTGACGTTACCGGCCCCTTTGACTTTTCGACACAAATCGCGCCACTCGATGACATCCGGCAGACAGCGCTGAATGCTCGGCCCGACTTAAAGGCCGCGTTGCAATCGGTCGACAAGGCCAAGACGGATCACCGGCTGGCGGTCGCAAACGGGTCGACGGATCCGACATTTGCCGTGTGGTATACGTACAACCCCTCGTTCAATAACCCCAATGACCACCAAACGATCGGAGCCAGTATCAGCATCCCGCTGCGGATCTTCGATCGCAACCAGGGCGAAAAGAAGCGGACGGAACTGGACATTGACCGCAACGAGAAACTGATGGAAGCGACGCGGGCGCAAGTGTTCAGCGACGTGGATTCGGCATACGCTACAGTCACCAGCGTAGTGATCCTTCTTCAGCCTTACAAAAGCAGGTACTTGCAACAAGCGTTGAGAGTGCGGGACACGATTGCGTTTTCCTATGAACACGGAGCGGCGTCACTGCTTGATTTTCTGAACGCGCAATCGGACTACCGGAGCGTACAAGTCAATTACTTGAACCTAGTTGCTTCCTATCTGAACGCAGCAGGCCAATTAAATCTGGCCGTGGGACGTGAGGTCATCCAATGAGACGCGCGGGGTTCGAAACGACAGCCCTGGTTTTCGCGCTAGGCTTCATTTGTTCGGGCTGCGGCGATGGCAAAGGCGATCCCAAGGCGGAAGCTCCGCCAGCCGCAAAAGTTGAGCACGAAGAAGACGTCAATGTCGTGCAGGTGGATCATCCCGAGCAGTTTCCGCTGGCAACGGCGGCTGCGTATGAATCGACATCGAAGTTGTCCGCGACCGGCACAGTAAACCCGGATATTTCCAGGACGGTGCCGGTCATTTCGATAGCGACGGGCCGGGTTGTGGAGATTCTCGCGCGGCTTGGCGATACGGTGAAAAAAGGCCAGCTCCTGCTGCGCGTCCAAAGCGCGGACTTGTCAGGCGCTTTCTCCGATTATCGAAAAGCGATCGCCGACGAAAAGCTCGCGCGAATACAATTCGAGCGCGCGCAGCTTCTCTACGACAAAGGGGCCATCTCTTTGAACGATTTTCAGACAGCAGAGGATGTCGAGAACAAGGCCAAGGTTGATGTGGAGAATACGACGGAGCGTCTACGCGTGCTAGGAGGCGATATCGATCATCCAGCCGCGATCGTGGATATTCGCGCTCCAGTTTCCGGGGTGATCACCGACCAGCAGGTTACCAATGCCGCGGGTGTCGCGGGCCTGAGTTCACCTAATCCGTTCACCATCTCAGATCTTTCGAGCGTGTGGGCACTTTGCGACGTGTACGAAAATGATCTTGCGAATGTGCACGTCGGCGAAGCGGCGGAGATTCGCCTGAACGCGTATCCCGACAAGGTATTTACAGGGAGAATCAGCAACATTGGTCCCGTGCTTGATCCCAGCCTGCGCACGGCCAAAGTGCGCATTGAAGTGCGCAATCCGGGACTCATGCGCGTGGGCATGTTCGTCACGGCGACATTTCACAGTCAAAAGAAAGAAACACGGGCGAGCGTTCCCGCCTCCGCGATCCTCCATCTGCACGACCGCGACTGGGTCTACATTCCGGCGGGGGATAAGAAATTCCGCCGCGTGGAAGTTGTTTCCGGAACGACGTTGCCGAACAACATGCAGGAAATCGTGTCTGGGATAAAGCCAGGCCAGCAGTTGGTGAGTAACGCGCTGGTTTTGCAGAACACCGTGGAGCAATAGGTGAAAGTCGGTCAGGAAAACTTGAGGAAGGCCAGATGATTCGCGCCTTTGTCAGCTATGCGCTCGACAACCGTTTCATCATTCTGGCGCTCGCGATGCTCTTGCTGCTTTGGGGTGCGATCTCTTTTCACAACTTACCCGTGGAAGCCTATCCGGACGTGGCCAACAATTATGTGCAGATCATCACTCAGTGGCCCGGGCGCGCCGCGGAAGAAGTGGAGCAGCAAGTCACCGTACCGATCGAAATTCAGATGAATGGCATGCCGCACCTGGAGCATCTACGTTCGGTTTCTCTCTTTGGGCTTTCGAGCGTGATGCTTATTTTCGATGATGAATCGGTCAACGACTGGAACCGGCAGAAAGTGCTGGAAAGACTCTCGGCGGTGACACTGCCCACCGGCGTGACGCCGCAGATGGGCACGGACTGGAGCCCGGTGGGCCAGATTTTCTGGTACACGCTGAGGAGCACGAATCCGAAATATGACCTGATGGAGTTGAAATCCATCGAGGACTGGACGCTCGAAAAGCAATTCAAGTCCGTGCCCAATGTGGTCGACGTTTCGAGTTTCGGGGGAACCACGCGCGAATACCAGGTGCGGCTCGATCCGAACAAACTGGTGTCCTATGGACTGAGCATCGGCCAGGTGGAGCAGCAGCTCGCCAACAACAACACCAACGCCGGCGGGAGTTTCGTGGAAGCGGGTCTGCAACAGATCAATGTCCGCTCCGTGGGATTGTTCAACAACGTCCGGGACATCGAGCAGACCGTGATCACCACGAAGAATGGCACGCCGCTGCGCATCATGGATATTGCAATGGTGGCGCAAGGGCCCAAAATCCGGCTCGGGCAAATCGGAAAAGCAATCCATCGTGCGAATGGCACTGTCATTGATACCGACGATGTGGTGGAAGGAATTGTGCTAGTGCGAAAAGGGGCGAATTCCGACGAAACCCTGGCCGGAATACATGCCAAGGTGAAAGAGCTGAATGAGCATATCCTGCCACCGGGCGTAAAAATCGTGCCGTTCCTGGACCGCAGCGACCTGGTGCATTACACCACGCATACGGTGCTGCATAATCTCACCGAAGGGATTCTGCTTGTTTCCATCATTCTGTTTCTCTTTCTTGGAAACCTTCGCGGTTCACTAATCGTGGCATTAACGATTCCGTTCTCGCTATTGTTTGCGTCGATTTGTCTGAGTCTCAAGGAAATCCCGGCAAATCTTCTGTCACTCGGTGCACTGGACTTCGGGATGGTCGTGGACGGCGCAGTGGTGATGGTCGAAAATATCGTTCGCCATCTGACGCACGGCGAAAACACAACAAAAACAACCATTGAGCGCATCCGCGATGCCGCTTATGAAGTGCAGCGGCCGGTGTTTTACGCCATCGCCATCATTATTACGGCCTATTTGCCGATCTTCACACTGCAACGCGTTGAGGGACGCCTGTTCAAGCCCATGGCCTGGACGGTGGCGTTTGCACTCCTTGGCGCGCTGCTGTTCTCCATGCTCATCGCGCCAGTTCTCGCCAGCGTATTTTTCAAGCAAGGAGTCCGTGAATGGCACAACCCAGTGATGGACTATCTGAAACGCTCTTATCGAAACTCATTGCGATGGGCGATCGAGCATCGTCTGGTGACTGTAGGTGCGGCCGGCTTTGCGTTTTGTGTGGGGCTCTTTCTAGTATTCAGCGGTGTGATTGGTTCGGAGTTCTTGCCGCATCTGGATGAAGGCGCCATCTGGGCACGTGGGACGCTGGCACCGAGCACGGGTCCCACCGAAGGCGCGCGAGTCATGAATGAAGCGCGGGTCGTTTTTGCTTCTTTCCCCGAGGTTACCCAAGTAGTTTCGCAAGTCGGGCGTCCGGATGACGGCACGGATACGACGGGTTTCTTCAATACCGAATATTTTGTCGATCTCTTGCCCAAAGACAAATGGCGTCCCGTTTTCCACAAGGACAAGGACGAGTTAATCGGAGCGATGGATCGTGAGCTGAGCAAGATTCCCGGGGTTCTGTGGAATTTTTCCCAGCCTATTTCGGACAATATGGAAGAAGCGGTCAGCGGCGTCAAAGGCGAGCTGGCGGTAAAGATCTATGGGGACGACCTGAGGCTTCTCGAGGAAAAGGCCGACCAGATCGTCGGGATTATGCGCAACATCCCCGGGATTGAAGACCTAGGCGTTTTTCGAGTGATCGGCCAGCCAAATCTCAACTTCGTCGTGGATCGAAATGCGGCTGCGCGCTATCAGATCAATGTTGCGGACGTCCAGGACGCCATCCAGACCGCCGTGGGCGGCAACGCAGTGAGCCAGGTATTGCAAGGCGAACAGCGTTATGACCTTGTCCTGCGCTACCAAGCGCCCTACCGGGACACGAAAGAAGCCATCGAGAATATCCGGCTGCTGTCACCATCCGGAGCGCGAGTTTCGCTCGCGCAGCTGTCGAAAGTGGAGACGCGAGACGGCGCTTCGGAAATCTACCGTGAAGAGAATTCGCGCTACGTCGCGATCAAGTATAGCGTGCGCGGCCGCGACCTGGGTGGTGCGGTGGAAGAGGCCATTCAAAAGGTGAACGAGCACGTGAAGCTCCCGGTCGGCTATCGCATTGACTGGGCCGGCGAATACGAGAGCCAGAAGCGTTCGCAGAAGCGGCTGATGATCGTGCTGCCGCTTACGATCCTGGGAATTTTCGTCATTCTCTACACGATGTTCAGCTCGGCGAAATGGGCCCTGCTGATTCTTGCCAACGTGGCCATGGCGCCGGTTGGGGGATTGCTGGCGCTGCTCATCACCGGCACACACTTCAGCGTTTCCTCGGGTGTAGGGTTCCTGGCGCTTTTCGGCGTTTCGGTGCAAACCGGAGTGATCATGCTGGAATATATCAACCAGTTGCGCGTGCGCGGCCACACGATTGAGGACGCGGCCGTTGACGGAGCGGTGCTCCGGCTTCGGCCCATTATGATGACCATGCTGGTGGCCACCCTTGGATTGCTACCCGCAGCACTTTCCCGGGGGATTGGTTCGGACTCCCAGCGGCCATTCGCGATCGTCATCGTGGGAGGGCTGATTGGAGCCTTGCTATTGAGTATTTTCCTGCTGCCGACCTTGTATGTGTGGTTCGCGGGGAATCGCGATAAGCTCCCTGAGCCCGAGCCGGGCTTTGACGAGGCGCAATGAACAGGTATGCAGTGAGCAGAGTTGAGGCCACGCGGATGTCGCGTAATTTTCCGGAGCAGTGAAAGGACTCGGAATCGATGAAGAAGGAAGAAGTTCAAGCTCGCATCGAGGAGATCGGCATCGTTCCTGCCGTTCGCTTGTCTTCGGCGGAGGATGCCCGGTTTGCGACCGAGGCGGTTTCTCACGGCGGAATTCCGATCGTGGAAATCACCATGACGGTCCCGGGCGCGATTGAAGTGATTTCCGAACTGGCAAAGCACAGTCCGGAACTGATCCTGGGTGCGGGCACACTTTTCGACACCGAAACGGCCAAGCGCTGCCTGGATGCGGGAGCTACATTCCTGACAAGCCCGGGACTTGATCTGGGGCTTGTTGAATTTGCGCACAAACAGAACGTTGTCGTTCTGGCCGGTGCCTTGACGCCGACCGAAGTGACCATGGCGTGGAAGGCTGGTTCAGACTTTGTAAAGGTTTTTCCTTGCTCGCAAGTCGGCGGCGACACGTACATCAAAGCTTTGAAGCGGCCGTTTCCACAGGTGCGGTTGATCGCGGCGGGAGGCGTAAATCAAAAGACCGCAGCCAATTTCATCCTGGCGGGAGCGTCTGCGATCGGCGTCGGAGGAGAGTTGATCCCAAGAGAGGCCATCGAAATGCGCCAGGCGGACCGGATTCATGAATTGGCGCGCAGGTTCGTGGGTTTCGTAAAAAGCGCTCGGGTTCGACTGGCAGGGGTGAAGAAAAACCACTAGGCGACAATCGGGGGCCTAACGAGGTTTTTTGTTTTTAGGGAATTCACTTCTGCCGATCGCCTTGCAGCTTAGCATGCTCTGTGAGCTATTCTTTGAGCATGACGGACGCTGTCACTCCCGTGAAAAATCAACCTGATGCCGGACTCTGCGCGAGGTGTGCGCACTCGCGCAGGATTGAATCTCCACATGGATCCGTTTTCTATCTTTGCGAACTTTCGTTCTCGGATGCGCGATTTCCCAAGTATCCCCGCCTGCCGGTGAATTCCTGCGAGGGTTTCAAGGAAAAAGAGTAGCGGTGGCCGTTCGAAAGACGTGTGTATATTTTTCTAATACCGATATGTCCCTTTGTGTAAGTTATGCAGCGAGTTTTCTTTGGCGAGGTCCTCTCATGGCATCCCGCACGCAATTTGTGGCCACCTTCGCCGGCGGCTCCGGATGGGACCGGCACGGTCACGATCTCTTCGGAGCCCGATGGAGCGGAAATCTTTGTGGATGAAAAATTCCTGGGGAACGCGCCTGCCTCGCTAAAGCTTTCGGCAGGGAGTCACGCGATCCTTCTGAGATTTCCCGGACATGGCGACTGGCGCCGCACGCTTGAAGTTCTCAAGTCCAGCAAAGTTTCACTCAGGGCCACTGTCGAACCAAATCCTTGAGGATTGCTTCTTCTCGAAGCCACGCATTCCTCAGGAACAAAATGACGGCTAACCGCGCGCTTCGTTTTATGTCTGACTTTCGGGCGGCCGATCGGCGGGGCACTATGTCTTCAAAAGAAAAACAGCAGGACGCCCTTTCGGGCGTCCCGCTGTTTACGTTACTTTTTCTAATGTTCTGATTGTCCAGGAATCTACGGATTCTGATCCGGTGGCGCGGGCTGCGGATGGGCAGCCACGGGAGTGACGGCCGCGGTGCCCGTGCTGCTCGCCGCCAACTCCGATGCTTTGTATCTCGGCGCGCTAACGTATCCGTGCACTTCGTTCTTGTCGATGCGGTTCACAACTATTTGTACGGGCTGTGATTCGTTTTCCGTGTGGATCCAGATGGGCTCGTAAAGATTTACTTTTTTCTTGCTCAGCTGATTGTCGTCAACGATCAATTCCACATCGTAACTCTTGTGCTTGGTATCCACTTTGCGCAGGGAGAGCGGGAGCGGCCCCACGCGCTGGAACTGCTTGGATTTAGTGAGGTCGAACTCAAAATAGCTGCGTTCGCCGCGCTTGGCGAGCGCCACTAATTCTTCGTGTGTTTTCGCGATGGAGCCATTGAGTTCGTCGCGCGTTGAGTTTAGGTTTCCTTCCATGTCGGCACGGTTCTTGGCCACCTGGTCTTGCGTATCCTTCAACTGCTTCTGCTGCCCTTCCAACTGGGCTTGCAGTTGTTTATAGCGCTTCTCCACCGGTGCGGTTCGCTTGGCGGGGTGTGCCGGCGCGGCGGCTTTGTTGCCAGGCTGGCTGGCGCTTTGCGGCACTTGGACGGAAGAGTTCTTGGCCACCTGAGCCGCGGACATCTCATTCAATTTGGCGGTCAGGGTGTTCAGTTCTCCCTGCATCTGGCTGATCGTGGCATTCGACACCGACTCTTGCGCTGTCAGATGGCCAACCAGGATTTGTTGGCGGTAGCCGTAGCCAAGGGCAAGCCCGGCAACGACTACGAGCGCTACCAGGGCGCCCAGAAGCCAGCGAGTTGCGCCCGTGATTGAGGGTTCTCTTTTGTGTCCGTTCTGATTCATTTCAGGATACTCGTCCATCTTCGTCCTCCTAAGTCGTGCCACGTTCCGGTAGAAAAACAGCAGAGCGTTTGCGCCAGCCTCAATCTGCTCGAAAAAAACTCTGGCAAAGGAAATGTTGAAGCGGTGGCGTACTTTCCCCTCCTCGTCACTGCAATAGCGATGCCGACGCGTGGAAAAGCGAGCTTCATCTAAGTTCTGCATTACCAGCGACAAACAGCGCGTTGAAGAAGTCTCAAGCTTTGGTGAAGGTACTAGTCCCAGAATTAATTCCACGGCCAAGGCACGACTTTCTCGAATCCTAGCCGGGCTCCAATTTTCCCGCGCGACGCGTTGCTCCAACCGTTCCGCTGTGCTAGCATCCGCCCGCTAGGAGATCGGACCAGGGAAATCTTGTTAGACCTTCGCCCGCGCCCCACGGGGACCCAGGTGCAGAGGCCACGTTCTCCTCCCTCAGTTCCAACTTGCCCGGCGCAGGCCCGCGCCCGAATTCTGCTGGACGGACCTCGCCGCGTCGGTCGCTTTGCGGCCGCCAGAGCCAGGAGGCTTTATGAAGAGCTATCTCACCAAGGACATTCGAAACGTTGGCATTGTCGGCCACGGCGGCACCGGGAAGACGCAACTGGTGTCGTCGTTGCTCTACACCGCGGGGATGACGCCGCGCTGGGGAAAAGTTGCGGAAGGCAGCACCACCACGGACTGGGACGAAGAAGAGATCGCGCGAAAGATTTCCATTCAGACTGGGCTCTCCTATGCCGAGTGGCCCGCTACACCGACGACTCCCTCCGGCTCTTCAGAGAGAGTGAAAATCAATTTCATCGATCTTCCCGGGTACTCCACGTTTATCACGGAAGCGAAAGCTTCGCTGATCGCGCCGGACGCGGCGCTCATCACCGTGGACGCGCACGTCGGCGCGCAGGTGACGACGGAAAAGGTTTGGGATTATTGCACGGAGTACGATATCCCGCGGGCTTTCGTGCTTACGTGGATGGACCGCGATCTTGCGAGCTTCGAACGCTCGATGGAATCGTTGGAGCAGGTGTTTGGCCGCAACGTGGTGGCGCTGCAGCTGCCGATCGGGGCGGAGAGAGGATTTCGGGGAGTCATCGACCTGGTGGCTATGAAGGCGCACATTTACAAGCCCGATGGCGACGGCAAGCCCTCGATTGAAGAAATTCCCGCTGCGCTGGCCGACGACGCGAAGGAAGCGCATGAAAAGCTTGTGGAAATGATCGCGGAAGGCGACGACGAAATGATGGAGGAGTTTTTTCGCGAGGGCACGATTCCCATCCACGATTTGATTCCCGCGGTGCGCAAGGCCATCGTCGCGGAGAAGATTTTTCCCGTTTTAATGGTTTCGTCGATCCACAATATCGGCACGGCCAGCTTATTGACGTTTCTTACCGACGCTTTCCCGCATCCCGATGAGCACGCACAGGTGGGATACAAGGAGCCGGACGGCAAGGGCGACCGCGTCGAGCGCAAATATGACGACAGCCAGCCGCTCTCCCTTTTTGTTTTCAAAACGCTGGCGGATCCTTTCGCGGGGCGCATCAATTATTTCAAAGTGAAAAGCGGCGTGCTGAAGAATGACGCCACGCTGACCAATTTCAACCGCAATCTCCCGGAACGCTTTCAGCATATCCAGGTCGTGCAGGGCAAACAGCTCACGGAAGTCGGTGAGCTCCACGCCGGGGATATTGGCGCCATTGCAAAACTCAAAGAAACCACTACCGGTGAGACTCTGGGTGATAAAGCCTCGCCTATCTACTACACGCCGGCGCGATTGCCGGAGCCTTCGATTACCTTCGCGATCGAACCGAAGACGCGGGCCGACGAGGACAAGATCGGCGTCTCGATTCATAAAATTCTCGAGGAAGATCCGGCCTTGCGCTTCATGCGCGATCCGCAGACGAAGGAATTTCTTCTGGCCGGTTCCGGCCAGCAGCACATCGAAGTTGTGGTGGCCAAGCTGCACAAGCGCTACCACGTGGACCTCACGCTGAAGCCGCCGAAGGTCCCCTACCGCGAAACCATACGCGGCAAGGCCGACGCGGAAGGCAAGCACAAGAAACAGTCGGGTGGGCACGGACAGTTCGGCGTTTGCCGCATCAAGATGGAACCCATCGAGCGCGGCAAGGGCGTCGAGTTTGTGGACGACGTTTTTGGCGGGGCGATTCCGCGGAATTGGATCCCGTCGGTTGAAAAGGGCATTCGCGACGCCGCGGCACGCGGCTATCTTGCCGGTTTTCCCGTCGTAGATTTCCGTGCAGTGCTGTACGACGGGAAATATCACGACGTTGATTCGTCGGACATGGCGTTCAAGATCGCAGGCTCGCTGGCGTTTAAGGAGGCGATGAAGCAAGCGCGGCCCGCGCTTCTTGAACCCGTCATGCACGTGGAAGTGTATGCGCCCGATCAATACTCGGGCGACCTGATGGGCGATCTCAGTTCACGCCGCGGACGGATCGCCGGCAGCGAAGCCCGCGGTCACAACGTCATTATCAAAGCGCAGGTGCCTCTGGCGGAGATGCTCTCTTACGCCAACGACCTGACTTCCAAAACGCAGGGCCGCGCGAGTTATTCGATGGAGTTTTCCCATTACGATTACGTCCCGAGCGAGCTCGCGGATAAAGTCATCGCCGCGCACAAGGCCGCGCACGGCGAGCAACTTGTCGAAGAAGAAGCGTAGCTAGATTCCGATTGGACGCGCGCTATTGGTGCTGACTCACTCCCAGGACGTTACCGTCCGGGTCCTTGAACCACGCTACCTTGTCGCCGTTGGGAGTGGTCCAGATCCCGCGTTCGCGATCTTGGACGAAGGGATATTTTTCCGTAGCCACGCCTTGTTTCACGAGCCAGGCGACGACCGCTTCGATGTCGTCAACCGCCCAGCCCAGGACCGTGCTCTGGAGAGGAGTGAAATTCGGAACCTTGGAAATCCGAATGTTGTTTTCGCCGGTATTCATTACCAGCGCGAACTGATCCAGGCTCACGAATTTGAATCCCAGCTTACCTTCGTAAAAAGCTCTGGACTTGTCGTAATCCTTGGTCAGAACGAACCCGGTCATTTTGCCTGAAGCAAGCATCTTGGCCTCCCGGACTGCTCTTTGCAACCCAGGAATACCACTTGCCGCGTTGAATTTCTCTCGCTATTGTGACAAGAAATGTCGGAAAAGTGCCACAGTATCCTTTTAGATCGTCGCGGCCGTCCGCTCGCCGAGATCGCCAGTGTGTCCGTGGACTTAGAACACGGCCACGTGATCCCAGAGCACTTCCACCCAGAGGATCAGCTGATCTTTGCTTCGAAAGGGGTGATGACCGTCCACACAAAGCAGGGCGTTTGGGTCGTGCCGCCCCTGCGCGCGGTCTGGATTCCAGCGAAAACGCCGCACCGAGTGGCCATGTCCGGGATGGTTTCGATGCGGACGCTTTACTTTCTGCCCAGACTTGGCCGGGCTCTCCCCAAGAGGTGTTTTGTCGTGAATGTGTCTTCGCTCCTGAGGGAGTTAATTCTGCATGCCTGCAAGTTTCCGAAATTGAATAGGAGAGTTCCGGCTCAAAGGCGGATCATCGAAATCATCCTGGATCAGTTGCAAGCGGTTGAGACCATTCCTTTGCAGTTGCCGCATCCATCGGATAGCCGGGCAATGAGAGTTACGAAGGAATTGTTCGCGAATCCACGTAATCAAAGAACATTGAAACAGCTTTGTAAAGATTGCGGCGCAAGCAAGAGAACCGTTGAGCGACTATTCATCCAGGAAACGCAAATGACTTTCGGCAGGTGGCGTCAGCAACTCCGCTTGCTTCATTCCATGCAGCTGCTTGCTTCAGGAGAGAAGGTGACAGCCGCCGCTCTCGATGCTGGGTATAACAGCGCCAGCGCTTTCATATCGATGTTTCGCAAGCAGCTTGGCACAACGCCATCTCGTTATTTAGCACTGGGGACGAGCGCGTAGGAAAGGAAAACCGCGGCAGAGTTTACTAAATTCCCGCGCCTGGCCACAATTGTTGGCTTGTTGGAAATCGACCTAGTGACCAATCTTCGGCAAGAACATTCCTGTTTGTTTCGCGTGCGCTTCGAAACTTTCTCCGAATTCACGCGTAAGCCAAGCTTCTTCCTTGCGCGCTTTCCAATAAAACGCGAACAGGGTGATGGCGAAAGCGAGCAAGCCGCGCAGTTCGCCGAGCACCAGCGCCGTCCCCGCCATCGCGAGTAGCATGCCTGTGTAGATTGGATGGCGCACGCGCCGATACGGTCCGGTACGGATCAGCTCGTGCTGTTCGCGGATGCTGACGATGGCGCTCCAGTTTGCGCCCAGGTGCCAGCGCGCCCAGATCGCGAATGCTACTCCCGCGGTGGTCAACGTTACGCCGATTACAGCGGCCGCAGATGTGTCCGCCACGAATCGCTTGCCGAGCCAGCCGACCCTTGTCACCTGATAAAAAAGTAGGGAGTAGGCGACCACTAAAGGGACCATGCGCTGGAAGCGCGCTAAGACGGACTCTGATTTTTTCGCCACTTTGGACGACAGCGCGGAAATCGCCCAGTAAAGAAAAAACACCATCCAGCAGCCTGTGGCGAACGGGAATAATGTTGCCGTACTCATCTGAAATTCGGACAGAACCATCGCGGAGAGTGTGACACCAGCAAGCCCGGATTGTCTAAGGTACGATGGATTCCGCCAAATTGGTGCTTGCCGGTAACGAAACTGCCGCCAAAATGGTGGATATGATGAAGAAACAATCTATCCGCAAACTCGGGCCGCAAACGCAGGCCATTCACGGCGGCGAAGCCAATCGCCATGGCGTGAACGGGCCGATCGTGACGGAGGTCGTGCACTCCGCGACGTTTACGTTTTCTTCCACCGAAGAAATGAAGCTGTGGGCCGAAGGCAAGAATAAGGCCTATATCTACACGCGCTACGGCAATCCAACGCTCACCGTCGCCCAGAAGAAAATCGCGGCACTCGAAGGCGCTGAGGCGGCCATCGTCACTTCTTCGGGCATGGCTGCGATTTCTTCCTCCTTGCTGGCGGCCTTGAAGGCCGGCGATGAACTCATCTCCACGGCGCAGCTCTACGGCGGCTCCTACCGTCTGATGCGCGACATCTTCCCGAACATGGGCATCAAAGTCCGTCACGTCGGCACGGATCTCGCGGGGATGGAAGATCTGGTGACTTCACGCACGAAAGTTCTCTACGTCGAGACGCCGACGAATCCGACGCTGCGCCTGGTGGATATTCACAAAGCCGTGGCCTTCGCGAAAAAACACAAGCTGGTCTCCATCATTGACAACACCTTCGCAACGCCCATTTTGCAGAATCCCATTGCCCTCGGATACGACATGGTGGTGCACAGCGCCACCAAGGCGCTCGCGGGCCACTCCGATCTGATCGCCGGTGTCTCCGTGGGCAACGCGCACTGGATGGAGCGGGTGCGGCAGATGATTATTTATCTCGGCGGGTCAATGGATCCGGGCGCGGCGTATTTTCTGATCCGCGGCATCATGACGCTCGGGGTGCGCGTGGAACGCCAGTGCGAAAACGCCATGGCCATCGCCAAATTTCTGGAGAGACATCCGAAGATAGAACGCGTTCACTATCCGGGTTTAAAGTCTCACCCGGATCACCGGCTGGCGAAAAAGCAGATGCGAGGCTTTGGCGGCATGCTGGCTTTTGACGTGAAGGGCGGACTCCCAGCGGCGCGGCGGTTCTGCGATCGCGTACGGTTGTTTCTGCTGGCAGCGAGTTTGGGCGGAGTGGAGTCGCTGGTGATTTTGCCGATCTACAGCTCGCACTACAACATGAGTCAGGAAGAGCTGCGGCGCACAGGAGTCAGTCCGGGAACGGTGCGCGTTTCGCTGGGCTTGGAAGATAAAGAAGATTTAATTGAAGATTTGAAGCAGGCGCTCGCTTAGCTCACCCACTCAACTATTCTCAAAACTTTCTTTCAAACAATAGTTGCGCGAAGCGAATTATTTTTTCGCGCTCGCTGGTACGGGAACGGCCGCGGGAGTGGCTTTGGAAACGGGAGCGGGTGCGGTTGCCGGAGTGGACGCGGCCCATTCGTCCCGCTCGGGAAGCAGGGATTTTACGATGTCTTCCAGTTCGTGCGAACTTTTCACGTGGTCTGGGTAGTTGTGCGCGGTGATGTCGAAGATCTTGCCGTGCTTGGCGCGGACTTCCTGAAGTTCTTCCTGCAGGCGGACGGCAATGCGTTTGGCATTGAGCGAATCGGTTTCCGGCAGCACGAGGGCAAATAGATCGGGCGCGAGGCGGTAGATGGAATCCGATGGCCGCAGTTTGCGGGACATGGCTTTTGCGGCGTCGCTCTAGGATGCAGAGCTCTCCTCGTTATTTTTCGCCGACGCGGCCGCGGGCTTGGCTTTCAGCAACAGGAGTGAGAGCGTTTCCTGCATGGTCATCGCGCGGCGGTATTCCATCGTAAGGCGATCCCAGAAATGGCTTTGATCCGGCATGGAGTGCAGCAGGTCCACGCTGGCCTGTTGCTGCAGGGTGACGTTGCGCTCCAGCTCCGCCAGGATTTGTTGCTTGAGCTGGCGCACAGTGCGCTGGCGCTCGAGCAGATAGCCGACGAAAAGAAGAGTTGCGAAAAAGGCGACGCGAAGCGTCCACTTGTTGCCGACTGGGTGGAGGAACACCAGCGGGTACATGAACGCCGCCAGGCCGCTGGCCAGCACCAAGACAAAGACTGCGGCGAGGATGGTGAGCTGCAGCTCACGGCGCTCGAGGTCATCTAACTCTTTTCGATTCAGCGTCCCCATGATGTTTTCTGCAAGCCCCTCACGGCCACCGACAAGCAGTCTGAGGCCGGTTCGCCTCTAAATGCACTTCCATCATCGGAGCGGGAAGCACGCGGCACAATGGGCGCGCGGTATTGTGTGGCGCATGCGGTACGGCCCGTTTTGGGAATGGGCGGACCTTAAGGACAGGTAGCTGTGGAGGGAGGCATGGCCCGCGAAGGGAGCCGCGCAGCTGCGACGTCGAAAGCGGATGGCCTCGGCACGCCAGCCCTACAAAGTTAAGTTGGCCCCGAGGCAAACTCTTCAAGAGCAGGGCGGATCGTTCAAAAGACGGCCAAAAAGCAAAACGGGCGGCACACCGAAGTGGCCGCCCGTTTCGAATTTTTGTGAAGTGAATTAGAGGGGCTGTACGTTCGAGGCCTGCAGGCCCTTGGGGCCCTTGGTGACTTCGAATTCAACCGCCTGGCCATCATTCAACGACTTATAGCCATCAGCCACGATCGCGGAGAAATGGACGAAAACGTCCTCACCGCTCTGGCGCTGGATGAAACCGAAGCCCTTGCTGGCATTGAACCACTTCACTGTTCCTTGTTCTTTACTCACTGCTGTACTCGTTTCTGTCAGCTGGGTTACAGCTGAACATTAGTTCTTTAAGCTATCTGATGCCTCAAGTTCCGAGCCCCTCAACAGAGCTTCGGCCGTCTTCAAGCCTTGTGCCCAGCGCCCGCAAAGCAGGCTCATGGCACAAAAAAAAAGGCCGCAAGTTTGACCTCGCGACCGCTTTACAACCCAAAGGCGATACAAGAGCAACAAACGCAAAAACAGAGTACCACGGAAGAGTACCTTTTTCAAGCGCTTTCTTAAAAATTCGCTAGCTCCTTGTTTTCAGCGGCTTGCGGCGACTACTGGCGGCTTTGCCGAGTTCGGATGCGGTAGGGGCGAAGAAGCGCTTCGAGGTCGCGGCGGATCCAACCGGCTAGAGGCCCTTCGCGGAAGACGGCCCAGTCGAGCATGGAGCCGCCGTTAACTTGTTGAATCAACCGGGCGAGTTCGGTGGTGTCGCAGGGGAGCAATTCGCGCACAACGATGGCTTCGTCGAGGAGCTTGCGCGTTTCCTCGCGGATGGCGGTGAACTGCGCGAGGGTGATGGCGCGGAACTCCGGATCGGTCAGATCGATCTGGAGATAGGCGAGGCCGTTGGCCATGGATTCGGGGGTGGAGGCGAAGCCGGAACACTCGACGAAGAGCTCGATCAATACTTTCAGGGGCGAGGTGTATTTCACGCGGGCGGCGGCAAACTGCGCAGATATGCCAGCGGGGCCGGTTTTCACCGTCGCTAGGAGAAGAGCGCGCTTGGTGGCGAAGCGCTGGATCAGCGTGGCGGGGACGACGCCGGCTTCTTTGGCAACGTGGGCGAGAGTGATTTCCGACGGACCCAGTCGCTGCATGACGCGCGCGGTGGCCGCCAGGATCTGTTCGTCGGAGGTTTCGCGGGGACGGGGCGACATTTTTGTGGAGCGCCCGAGAAACGGGCGGAGAGAGAGCATAACTGAATGGTCATTCATTTTCCACTTGACATTACTGAATGACCGTTTATTATAGGCGCGTTGTCCCTCCGGAGGTGCCCCATGACCGACAATTCCACCTACCATCCGCCCGATCTGCGCGGCAGGGTCGCGCTCGTGGTCGGAGCCACGCGCGGGGTGGGCCGCGGCACGGCGCTGGCGCTCGCGGAAGCAGGCGCGACGGTGTATTGCACGGGGCGCAGCACGCGTGCGCAGAAGAACCGGCGTTCTACGGCGTCGCGGCGCGATTCCGCTGCTGCAAGGAAAGCTCTGCCCGACAAGTACTACGCAAAACGACCGGAGACGATTGAAGAGACGGCAGAGCTGGTGTGCGCCCGGGGCGGAAAAGGGATTGCTGTGGTGGTGGACCATCTGGAGCCGGGCAAAGTCGAAAAATTAATGGCGCGCATTCGCCAGGAGCAAGGACAGCTTCACGTGCTGGTCAACGACATTTCGGAGAGCGCCGAGCACGAATTCGGGAAGACGTTCTGGCAAGTGGATCTGGAGAAAGGCTTTGCGCTGTTTCGCAATGCGGTGCACACGCACATCATTACGAGTCACTTTGCGGCGCCGTTACTCATCGAAGGCGCAAAGAAATCGAAACGCAGCGGGCTGATCGTGGAGATCGGTGATGGGGATTCGTACTCTTATCGGGGAAATATGTTCTACGACATGATCAAGACCACGGTAATACGACAGGCCTTTGCGATGGCGTATGAATTGCGTCGAAAGAATGTGGCGGCCATCGCGCTGACGCCGGGGTTCCTGCGCTCGGAGATCATGCTGGAAAGATTCGGGGTGACGGAAGCCAATTGGCAGGACGGTATCAAGAAGGACCCAAATTACCTGGCTTCGGAAACCCCATTCTATGCGGGACGCGCCATCGCGTGTCTGGCGGGCGATCCGAACATCATGAAGAAATCCGGCAGGGTCTTTAGTTCGTGGGGACTATCGGATGAATTTGGTTTCTGCGACGCCGATGGGCGGCGCCCGCACTGGGGGCGGCATTTCGCAGCGAAATATGGCGACACCATGAATCCCTGCGACGATGGGTTTTACAAGTATTGGTTCGGCGGGGCGATGGAGGCGGTTTTCCCGGATTGGCCAAAATAGCACATCCAAAATAAATTCTTGACACCTATACTGTACTAGTGTATTAGTACAGTATGCTCTTGCACCTCAACGCCTCCTCGGGCGTCCCGGTTTACCTGCAGCTGGAAGCGCAGGTGAAGCAGGCGGTGGCCGCCGGCGCTCTTCGCACGGGTGAGGCGCTGCCTTCCACGCGCAAGCTGGCGGCCGAGCTGCGCATCAATCCCAACACCGTGGCGCGCGCTTACCAGGACCTGGAGCGCGACGGCGTGACCCGGAGCGTGCCGGGCGGCGGGACGTTTGTGGCGGACGGTCTTCCCGGACTCCTAAAGAGCGAAAAAGTGAAGCGGCTGCGGCCACACGCACGGCAGCTGGCGGTGGAAGGGCGGCAACTGCGTCTGACGCGCGAGGAGACGATGAAACTGCTGGAAGAAGAGCTCGACAAACTCGGAGGCCAACCATGAGCGAAGCGACCATATTGACGGAGGGCCTGAGCAAGTCGTTCGGAACGCAGGCTGCGGTTTCGAACTTGAATCTGCAGATTCAGCCGGGTGCGGTGTACGGATTCCTGGGACGCAATGGCGCGGGGAAAACGACGACGATGCGGATGTTGCTCGGGCTGGTGCGGCCGACGAAGGGCAGGATGCGGGTTCTGGGGCTCGATCCGTCGCTCGAAATGGAACTGATGCGCATCCTGCAACGAGTGGCGTTTGTGCCGCAGCGCAAACAACTGTATGGATGGGCGACTCCGGCGGAACTGGTGCGCATGAACAAGGCGTACTTTCCGCGCTGGTCGGATGAAGCAGCGGCGGGGCTAGCGCAGCGGCTGGAAATCCCGATGAAGACGGCGTTCAAAAAGCTGTCCATCGGGAATCAGAGCAAGGTCGCGCTGCTGCTGGCGCTGGCGCAGGGAGCGGAAGTTTTGATTCTGGACGAGCCAACTGCCGGGCTGGATCCCCTGATGGTGGACGAAATCCTGCGCACGCTTATTGAAGACCACGTCAGCCAGGGACGGACGATTTTTGTATCAAGCCATCATCTCGGCGAAGTGGAACAGATTTGCGACTGGGTGGGAATTCTGGAAGAGGGCCGGCTGCTGTTGGAGGCGCGGCTCGAAGAGGTTCGGCAGGAATACCGGCTGGTCATCGTATCGGGAGAAAACCTGCCGGATGCGCCATCGGCCGACGTAGTTTCCGCGACCACCGACGGCCGATTCCGCCGGTACGTGCTGGCGCGCGAGGCGGATCGGTTCGCGGCAGGACTGCGCAGCCAGGGCGCCTCGATTCTGGAGATTTCCCCGATTGGCTTGCGGGAACTGTTTCTACACCTGGTTCGCAAGGAGGCACCATGTACGCCTGGAAATGCTGGCGCGAAAGCCGCGCCCGTTTCTTCTTTCTCTTGATCATGTTTACCGTGACCGCTCTGCTGTTCACGGTAGAGCCGGGGCTCGAGGTACAAAACGGATGGTGGCATTTCGACCGGAGTGAATACATAGACAATCCCTTGCCTACGGTGCACGTGGTGTTTTCCATGATTCTCAGCGTGCTGTGGTGCAGCGGATTTCTTTCGGCGGTGTTCCTCGGCGCGACTGCTCCCGGAAGCGAAATTGAGCCTGGAACGATTGAATACCTGTGGACGCGACCGCGGACGCGAACTTCGGTGACGTGGACACATTGGGGCGTCTGCGTGGCGGAAATGGCAATAGTAGCAGTCGTTCCCCTGTACCTTGCGGCGGCATTACTGGGAACTCTGACAAGATATTGGGACTTCCCTTACCTATTCATTGCTCCGTGGATGATGGTCATCGTCGGATTGCCGGTTCTGGGACTGACAACGCTTATGACCGCGTTGCGGCGGAGCGCGAGCGGCGGACTGATTTATACGTCGGGGGTGGTACTCGTGTATGCGATCCTTCGTCAGATCATCATTGTCCCGCTGCACCTGAATCCGCCAACTCTGTTTACCGGACCGCTGATCTGGCTGGTGAACGACAATCAGTTCGGCGTTACGCCGAGCGCGTTTCCGTGGGGATCGTTATGGCGCGCCGTTTTCCTGGCAGCTGCTTTTCCGCTGGCCGCGCAATATCTGCTCAAACGGGCCGAAGTGTAGGGCGACCGGTGTTTTGATTAAGGCGTCTTGTCTTTGAGGTCCAGAACTATTTTCAAAATTTCGTCCGCGAGCCGGCCGGAGTCCACGCCGTCCATGTTCGCCAGGACGACGACGCCGGCGCGCCGACCCGGCACGACGGCGAAGGCCGTGCTGGTGCCCTGCTGTCCGCCGGTGTGCGCCAGGATGTGCACGCCAAACCTTTCGACCAAGCCCCAGCCTAGGCCGTAGCCCGTCAGATTGCCATCGGCAGTCTTCTGCGAAGTCCACATCTGGTCCCGGGTGGCGCGTTTCAAGAGCTTGTCCGCCAGGATGACGGCTTCGAAATGCGCCATGTCATCCGCGGAAGAGATCAAGCCGCCCCCAGGAATCTTGTAACTGGAGTCCAGGACGCCGGCGTTTTGGACCACTCCAGCTTTGTCCTTGTGATAGAAGCGCGTCCGGTGGGGAATCACCGCGAAGAAATTATCGGCCTGAGTTTGCTCCATTCCGGCGGGACGAAAGATATTCTCCTTTACATAGTCGACGTATTTTTCCGACGTAGCGCTTTCCAGGACGCAGCCGAGCAGCGTGTAACCGTAAGTTGAATAGTTGAACTTTGTGCCGGGTTTTGCGACCAGCGGGTCGTTGGCAAAAATCTGCAGCGATTCTTCCATGCTCGCGAAATGGCGCGCGCTGTCTTCGGGAACGTCACCTTTGCCTTCGGGGTTGTAATGCCGGATGCCGCCAAGGTGGCCCAGGAGCTCGCGAGTGGTAATCGGCCAGTCTTTTTTGGGGAAGGCCGGGCAATATTTCTGGACGGGCGCGTCGAGATCCAATTTGCCACGCTCGCTAAGCTGCAGGATGGCCACAGCGGTGATTGGTTTGGAGATCGAGCCAAGCCGGAAGAGGGTTGCCGAGGTCGTCGGGGCGTAGTCCTCCAGATCGGCCATGCCAAATCCCGCGGACCACACCGGTTCCCCATCGAGAACTACAGCGGTGGCGATTCCCGGAACGCTGTTTGCGGACATGAAATTGGAGACTGCTTTTTCGATGGCCGCATGCTTCTCGGGAGAGAAACCCTTCTCTTGCGCGCAAAGACTCGAAGCACCCGCTAGAAGCAGGATGAGCGGCCAGACGATCGGAATTCGCGGCAAGTTTAAACCGTGGAGTTGTGGGCGGCTTTTCACGGAGGCACCTCGCCGGGGAGTCTATCCCAAAGAGCCCGCGCCGGAAACGGCGGCGAAGGGGTGGCGAAGTGTGGTGAGAGCGTCAACCCCTATCTGCCGGAATGCATTGACCCGGGTGTAAGCCGGTACTTACCATGGAGAGATGAACCAACGGCTGCATCTGGCGGCAAGCGTCATCCTGCTTTCGGCGGGCCTATTGGGCTGCGACGACGGAGGGAAGAAGCCCGTCCAAGCGCATGTTCCAGCGCTTGCGCCGGCGCCAGTGGCTGCGGCAGCGATGCACGTCCCGCCGGAACTTCCGCCTTTGCCACTTATGAAGCCGGGTGGCAAGCCACCCGTTTCGCTTTTGCCGCCGGTCCTAGGTGGGAAAGCGTATTTGATCGTCAAGGTCCGGGAAAAGTTTGCTTCCGGCGAGCAGAACTACAAAGCGGGCCACTTGGAAGCAGCGCGCAAGGATTTTGACGATGCGGTGGACTGGATGCTGGAGAGCGGCTACGACCCCAACAGCGATCCGCAGTTGAGCGAACTGTTTCACCGCGTGGTGGACACGGTATACGCGTATGAGTTGCAGGCCTTCCGCGCCGGAGACGGATTCAGCGAAGCACCAGCAGTTCCCGCGGCGATTGATGAAGTCGCGGAGATGACTTTTCCGGTCGACCCCGGTCTGAAGGCGCGCGCCGAAGAATCGGCCAAAACAAGTTCCCACGATCTGCCGCTGACGGTAAACGACGAAGTGCTCTCCTTTCTCAATTTCTTTCAGACGCCGCGGGGCCGCGCGATTGTGGAAACCGGGTTGCGCCGGGCCGGCCGATACCGCGAAATGATTGCGCGCGTTCTGCGTGAAGAAGGCGTTCCGCAGGACCTGATCTATCTGGCGCAGGCGGAAAGCGCTTTCCAGCCGCTGGCGCTCTCGCGAGCGGGCGCACGCGGCATCTGGCAGTTCGTGGCTTACCGGGGTAAGGAGTACGGCCTCCGTCAAACATGGTGGATTGACGAGCGCCAGGATCCGGAGAAGGCCACGCGCGCCGCCGCGCAGCACTTGCGCGATCTTTACAATCAATTCGGCGACTGGTATCTGGCGATGGCCGCCTACAACTGCGGGCCGGGCAATGTGCAAAAAGCCATCGAGCGCACCGGCTACGCCGATTTCTGGGAGCTCTATAGCCGCAAGGTTCTTCCACGCGAAACGAAAAACTATGTGCCTATCATCCTGGCGCTCACGCTCATCGCCAAGGATGCGGCGCACTACAATGTGCTGGTGGAAGCGGAAGCGCCGGTGCCGACGGACATCGTAAAAACCGGGCGGCCTATCGATCTGCGGCTGGTGGCAGAAACCATTGATGTGGACGTGGAAACGCTGCGCGCGCTCAATCCTTCGCTGTTGCGCCTGGCCACTCCCGACGATCCTTCGTTCGAATTGCATTTGCCGCAGGGCACCGCGCCGAAATTCTCAGCTGAGATTGCGGATATTCCTCCGGACAAGTGGGTCAGCTGGCGGCGTCATCGCGTGGAAGCGGGCGAGACGCTCACGTCCATCGCAAAAAAATATCGCGTGACGTCCGCGGCCATCGCCGACGCCAACAACTTGCCGCGCACCGCGGCCCTGGATCCGGGCGAGAAACTGATCATCCCCGCGACACAGCCGCAAATGGAAACGAAGCGCCGCCTGGTGAGTTATCGCGTGCGAAAAGGCGATACGCTGCTGGGAATCGCGGATCGTTTTAGCGTGGACTCCGATGACGTTCGCAAATGGAATCGGTTGAAATCCAACAAGGTGAGCCGCGGGATGGTGCTTCGCATCTACACGTTTGGTGGGGCGCCTGAGGCCTCCCCGGTGCACGCGCATGCCAAGGCCAAGAAGAAGGCCCCCAGTGCTTCGACGGGCAGCGCGCCGGGTGGGGCTGTGGCCGCAAACCACAATTAAACCATTTATTTTAAATAGTTTACGGAAATCGTGGTCTGGCCGGCGAATACCCTGCTCCGTCAACCCACGCGGCGCTTCACGCTGGCTAACCGGCGACTCCTCAAGGAAATCCGCAGAAAGCTTGACAACTCCCGGCGAGTACGATAACAACGGCGCAAGGGCGGGGTAGGATTTTAGAGCGCTCCGGCCGGAACAGCGACGCACGGGCCCGCTTTCCGCGAGGCGGTCCTCAAATTCCCCCAGGGGAGGACGGAATGGATTTCGAGAAAGATAATCTGGAAGACGACAACGAGCTGTCACGGCTGGAAGACGACGAGGAGTTGGGCGGCGAAACCGAGGAGATCGTCGAAACGGAAGAGGAAGAACTCGTAATCGTGGGAGACGAGTCCGAGGAAGAAGCCCCGGCTCCGAAACCCGCGGCCAAGCCGGCAGCGAAGAAGCCTGCCAAGAAAGCCGCAAAGAAAAAACCTGCAAAGAAGAAAAAAGCAGCGAAGAAATCCAAACCGAAAAAGAAAGCGGCGAAGAAAAAGCCCACGAAAAAGAAAAAACGGCGCTAAATACGTATCCATTGAAAAATTCTCTTGCCAGAGAGGCCGGGACGTGGGTCCTGGCCTTTTCTTTTTTCGGAATGGCGTCTCCCGGAGCGGAACGAGGCGAGCTCAGTTCTAATTCCCGTCTTGAACTCAAGGTCTCTCGAATCAGGAATTTTCCGGAGTGCGCGCATCTGGAGCTCGCCAGAAGCTGCAAGTACCACTAGCATAAACCCGTATGTTACGGGCGCTGGAGCAGATACGGCGGATGCGGGGTGGCGCGCAATCGCACCTGATGCGCTGTTCGGACAACTACTACTACGTTGTGAAATTCCAAAATAACCCCCGGCACCGGCGCATCCTGGCCGGCGCACTGCGCCTCCGCTGGTGGAAGAGCAGGACGAATATGCGCGCATCCGGCGACTCCAGCCCGCTGCCGATGAAGACGTACTACGCGGCTTTCGCGACGAACTCGAAGACCAGTTTTCCACCTACCTGCGAAATAGGCGGGCGGAGATGGCCGGTACTCCGGCTGTGGGGGAGGAACTCCGGAAGCTCATTGAGAATTGGAACAATACGCTCTCAAACGGACTGCAGTTGGCGCCGCAGAAAGGGGTCCACGCGGATGACCTGGATGCCGAGCTTGAGCGGCTCTGCACAGAGCCTGTTGCTCCGCCGCGCAAGGTCATCCGTGTCGGTGCTCCAGGCAGTCCGGCGATGATTCGCAGCTACTGCTCGCAAGTCTGGAAGGCGGCTGGACCCTGGGATCGCATCCAGAAGTCGGTGCGCGTAGCAGAGTTTACCTTTCCGGGCGACCCCATGCGCATCGACTATAGTTACCGCAGAAACGGCGCGCGAGGATATGTGCAAACTCTCAGCGTTTCTCGTGCTCCTGGGGATTGCAAGCTTTACGCGTACACTGCGGCACGTATTGCCGCTCGGGCGCCTTTCGCGTCAGAGTTTGCGGCGGTGACCGACGTTCCTCTGCGGCGGAAAATGAGCGCCATTGCTTCGTGCGCGACACTCTGCGTGATGCAGGGATTGAACCCGTCGGAATGGATCACCTTGCGACTTGGGTGCCAAAATTAAAGCCAAGCATCCAGTGACTGGCGTGATTCGCATTGGGGTGCGGAAAAGGCCGGACCAGACCGGCACTTGCGCGTCCTATTCGCTAACGGCAAGAACCAGCAGCGTGGCGTCGTCCTGCCAGCGATCGCCGCTGAATTCGGCTACCCCGGCCAAAATCTTCGCCTGTAAGCCGTCCGCTGATAAAGAGCGTTGCTCTTGCAGCAAACACAGCAGGCGAACTTCGCCGAACTCCTCGCCGGCCTGGTTGCACGCTTCCGTGACCCCGTCGGTAAACAGAACTACCTGGTCGCCCTGGGACAACTGCGCCGAGCCCATCTCATAACCCGGGCTGGGGAAGACTCCCAACACTGTGCCACCCTCCCGGAGGCGTTCGTGCGAACCGTCGGAGTGCACCACGAACGGCGCATTGTGACCCGCGTTGACGTAAGCCAGACGGCGCCCGGGGCCGTCCAGTTGCGCGTAAAAAAAAGTGATGAAGCGGTCGCTGGCGGTGTTCCTATAGATCAGGGAATTCAGCCGGCTGCAGAGAAGATCCGGCGCCAGCGAGGCCGAGGCGAGTCCGCGTACCGCCGCCTGAAGATTGGACATGAGCAGCGCGGCGGGCATGCCTTTTCCCGCAACGTCAGCGATGCACAGGCCAAACGTTTTTTCGTCGAGGGGAAGAATGTCGAAATAATCGCCTCCCACCACCCGCGCGGACTGCCACACGCTGGCGATTTCGTACCCCGGCATTTGCGGAGTGTCGCGCGGCAAGAGTTTTTCCTGAATGGCTTTGGCCTCGGCAATTTCTCGCTCCTGTTCCTGCTGGTGAAGCAGCGCCTCTTTCCGCGCGCGGGCCTCCGCAGCTTCCTGCCGGCGAGATTCGCGGCGGTCGCGCCCCAGGCTGATTTGCTTCTGCAGAATCTCCAGCAACCGCGTGTTGGTCCAGGGCTTTTCCACAAAATCGCTGACACCGTATTGCATGGTTTCCACGGCCAGGCCCACCGTGGCCCATCCGGTCATGGCCACCACCGGCGGAGGGTCTTCCATCTCCTTGAGCCGGCTGAGCACATCCAGGCCTTCACGCCCCGAAGTGGTATCGCGCGCATAGTTCAGATCGATGAGGAGAATGTCGAACTCCTGGCGCGCCACTACCGCCAACAAGTCCGCCGGTGAGTTCACGGTTTCGATGCTGTAACCGTGTCCTTTGAGCAGCAGGCGCAGCGCGTCCAAAACGTCTTGCTGGTCATCGGCGATCAGAATTCGCGGCTGCATCATTTCACGGTCCAAGGAGATTTCAAGCTTCGCGGTTAGCATGGCTGGCTACTGCTCGGGAATCCAACCCGCCTCAAGCTTGTGAAGGCAGCCAGGCAGCCAGTGCTGCAAGCGAATAACAGGTTTGCTATGAATGATATGTCGGATGTCAAAGAGAAAGGAAGCGTCGCTCTCTTGCCAAAAGCGGGAACGGACGTCCCAAATTCGGACGCTCTCCAGAGAGCAAGAGGAAAGTTCTCGTGGTTCCTGGCAGGGGCCGCCGCCTACAGAACGGGCTCGGTCCAGTTTTCGAGCGTCTCCTTCACCTTGTGAAGGAACTGGTGGGCGATGGCGCCGTCCACAACGCGGTGGTCGTAACTGAGCGTCACGTAGCACATCGAACGGATGGCGATCGAATCGTTGATTACCACCGGCCGCTTCTCAATCGCCCCAAGGCCTAGGATGCCGACGTTGGGCTGGCTAATCACAGGCAGGCCGAACAATCCGCCGAAAACGCCAGGATTAGTAATTGAGAACGTACTTTCCTGCACTTCTTCGGGTTTTAATTTTTTTGATCGAGCGCGCTCCGCGAGGTCGTTCATCGTCCGTTGAATGCCGAGGATATTCTTCTCGTCCGCGTTTTTCACCACGGGCACGAGCAGGCCCCAATCGAGCGCCACGGCGATGCCGATGTTGATCTCCTTGTGCAGGATGACGTTCGTGCCGTCCAGCGAAGCATTCAGCGTGGGGAACGCGCGCAAGCCCGCCACCGCGGCCTTCACGAAGAACGGCATGAATGTGAGTTTCGTCTCGTACCGCTTTTCGAATTCGTCCTTGGACTTGGCGCGCAGCGCGGCCACCTTGGTCATATCGATTTCGTCGACAGAATACACGTGCGCCGAAACGCGCTTGGAAGCCACCATGTGCTCGGCAATGCGCTGCCGCATGGTGCTCATGGGCTGGACTTCGTAGTGGCCGAAGTACATTTTTTCGCGGGGCACGGCGGTTTCGAGTGCCACGTGCGCTTGCCCGCCAGAAACTCCCGGTGCGGAAGGCGGCGCTGCAGTTGCTGCGGGCGGAGGCGGAGGTGCCGGCCGTGAAGGTGCAGCCGAAACGGCGGATGCAGGCGGCGTCTCAGCTGGCGCGCCTCCCGCTGCGGCCGCAATCACTGCTTCGATGTCCTGCTTGCTGATGCGCCCGCCGGCGCCGGTGCCCGCCACGGTCGAAAGGTCGATACCATGGTCCGAAGCCATGCGGCGGACCAGCGGCGAACTGTGGATACGCTCGCCTGTCGAACTTGAAGATGCGGGCGCTGACGCAGCTTGCGTGCTGACCGGAGCAGCAGCCGGAGCAGGCTTTGCAACAGGAGCGGGCGTTGGCGCAGCTGCGGCCGGAGCTTTGGCAGGAGCCGGGGCTTCCGCCTTCGCGGGTGCGGGCGTTGGCGCAGTCGCCGACCCCGCAGCATCAATGACACCCACAATGGTCTGGATCGGCACGGTCTGCCCTTCGCCGACCTTGATCTCCTTGAGCACGCCCGCCGACGGCGACGGGATTTCCGCGTCGACTTTGTCCGTCGAAATCTCAAACAGCGGCTCGTCGCGCTCGACCTTGTCGCCCGGCTTCTTCAGCCATTTGGTGATCGTCCCCTCAAAAATGCTTTCGCCCATCTGGGGCATTACGATGTCTACGGGCATGATTGCTCTCCTCTTGTCGTTCAAATCCTAATAGCGCGCCAATTCCTTTGCGGCGTCAAAAACTTTCTTCGCATTCGGCAGAAAATATTCTTCGAGCGTCGGTGCATACGGCACCGGCGTATCCAGCGAGGTCACGCGCATCAGTGGCCCATCCAGATCGCCAAAGGCTTTCTCGCAAAGAATGGCCGCAATCTCGCCCGCGATCCCGCCCGTTTTCGTGTCTTCATGTACGACCAGACATTTGTTGGTCTTCTTCACGGAATTCAAAATCGTCTCTTCATCCAGCGGCAGCAGCGTTCGTAGATCGATCACTTCCGCTTCGATCCCTTCCTTCGCCAGCGCGTCCGCCGCTTCCAGCGACGTGTACATCATCGCCGCGTAGGAAAGGATGGTCAGGTGTTTCCCCTCGCGGCGCACGACGGCCTTGCCGATCGGCAGGGTATAATCTTCGGCGGGCAGCTCTTCCTTGATGCGCCGGTAGAGGAACTTGTGCTCGAAAAAGAGCACCGGGTTATTGTCGCGCACCGCGGCCTTTAGCAATCCCTTGGCATCATACGGCGTCGAGGGATAAATCACTTTCAGCCCCGGCGTGTGCACGAAATACATCTCCGGATTCGCGGAGTGAAACGGCCCGCCATGTACTCCGCCGCCAGAAGGCCCCCGGATCACCATCGGCGCGGGCGCATTCCAAAGGTAATGCCCCTTGGCCACAAAATTCGTGATCTGATTGAACGCGCAGACGATGAAGTCGATAAACTGCATCTCCACAATCGGCCGCAATCCCACGTAGCTCATCCCGCATGCCGCGCCGATGATGGCGCTCTCGCTGATCGGTGTGTCGATCACGCGCTCCCAGCCAAATCGCGCCAGCAATCCTTCGCTGGTCTTGAATGCCCCGCCGTAAACGCCTACATCCTCGCCGAGCAGCACTACTGCCGGGTCGCGTTCCATCTCCTCGAACATCGCCTGCTTGATGGCTTCGAGAAACGTCACTGGCGCTCCGCCGCCGTCATTTCCATTTCCTTGGGCGTTTGGTTTGCCTCCGGCCATGGTTATCTCCGCGCCTTTCTTGAAGCTCGTGCGGGCGCAGCCTTCACTGTTTTCTTGGCGGCGGCTTTCACGGCGATTTTTGCCTCCGGTTTTCCCGCGCTTGCGGATTTCTCCGCCGCCGCTGTCGTCGTATCCCCAAAATGTATCGGAGCATTCGCTCCGCCCGAACTTTTTCCCGTTCCGAATCCCGGGACCGTCCATACCGCTTCGACGCTGGATTTCGGCGGCGTTACCTCCGCGACGGGCCGCTCCCACCTCGCGCGGATTTTGTGGCAATCGTCGCCGGTGCAGTAAACACCCTCCGCTGCCAGCTCCGCGGGCGGCATCGGCGAATTCTCCGCAAACTCCCGTTCTGCCGCGAGCTGCGTATCCAGTTTCTCGTCAATTTCTTTCTTGCTCTTTGTGTCCAGAAGTTTTTCGCTCGTCAAATATTTTTCATAGAGCGCAATGGGATCGCGCGCTTCCCAGTAGGCACGCATCTCTTTCGGAACATACTCCGCCGGGTCGTGCTGCGCGTGGCCCAGCCGGCGGAAGGTCTTGGCTTCGATGAGAATCGGCCCTTCGCCCGCGCGCGCCCGTGTGACCGCTTCTCTCGCCGTCGAATACATCGCCACGACGTCGTTGCCGTCCACGATGTAGCTGTCGATCCCATACGCTTTCGCGCGGTCCGCCAAATTCTCGAGCGGGACCTGCTTGCGCACCGGCGTCGAATAGGCCCACAAGTTATTCTCTAGGATCAGCACGAACGGCGCCTTCTGGGTGGCAGCAAAGTTCAGCCCTTCATGAAAGACGCCGGTCGAGCTGCCGCCATCCCCAATCCACGTCATGGCCACAATCTTCTGCCCCAGGTAGCGCCCCGCCATAGCCACCCCGGCCATCACCGGAATCAGATCGCCCAGCATGGAGATCGGAGAAACGATGTGCAAATTGTCCAGATCCCCGAAGTGGCTCGTGCCGTCCTTGCCCTTGGTCGGCGAATCGTACTTGGCCATGTGCTGCATGAAAATATCGCGCGGCGGCACGCCCTTCACCAGCAGCGCCCCGATGTTGCGAATCATCGGCGCCAGCCAGTCTTTTGTTTCCAGCGCGTACGCCGACCCCACGGAAATCGCTTCCTGCCCCAGGCTGGAGTAAAGCCCTCCGACAATTTTGTTTTGCCGGAACAGCTTCACCATGGTGTCTTCCACGGCGCGGTTCAGCCGCATGTAGTAGTACAGGTCCACGTACTGCTGCCGCGTCAGTTCCTTCTTCATCCCTTGCTCCGGTAGGACAGCATTTTTGCCTGTCCCGCCTTTTCCGTCACAGTCTTCAGAGGACAGACAGGAATGTCTGTCCTACTTCTGCCACCGCAGGCTGCTCGGCTTCCTGGAGTTTTTCCAGTAACTCGGCTCGCGATGTTTCCTTCATTTCCAGGCCAAAGACATCGCCAAGATGCTTCGCGATTCGTGGCGCTACTTCATTTTTCTCCACTCGCTGCTCCATCAATTTCTCCAAAGAGGTCGCCTTGCGGTCCGCGATCCCGCACGGCACGATCAAATCGAAAAAGCGCAGATCCGTGGAAACGTTGTACGCAAACCCGTGCGAAGTCACCCAGCGGCTGATGTGCACGCCGATCGCGGCGAGCTTTTCCTGCGCACCGCTCTCTCCCACCCAAATCCCCGTTTTCCCAGCGACGCGTTCGGCCGTAATTCCAAACTCAGCCGTGGCCCGGATCATCGCCTCTTCCAGCATGCGCACATACCACACCACATCGCGCTGGATCGCGCCCAGATTCAATATCGGATAGCCCACAATCTGCCCCGGCCCATGATAGGTAATATCGCCGCCGCGGTCCGTGGCATGAAACTCTACGCCCTTCTGCTTCAGGACGCGTTCAGAAGCCAGCAAATTCTCGCGTTTCCCACTGCGCCCCTGCGTGATGACGTGTGGATGCTCACAGAGCACCAGCACATCCTCGATCGACCCGGCCTTCCGCGCCGCCACGACACGCTTCTGCAGTGCCCACGCCTCCGCGTAGCGCATTAATCCGAGGTCCACAATGTGGCAGATTCTCACTCGTCACCAATCACTACACGTTAATCTGCAATCCCCGCACGCTCGCAAACGCATCCCCTAATCCTTCCCACACCGTCGGATGCGCGTGCACCATGTTCATCATGTCGTCGATGGTGCCTTCCAGGTTCAACACCGCCGCCGCTTCCGACAGAATCTCCGTCGCCAGCGGCCCGATGATGTGAATCCCCAGCACTTCGCCGTACTTCTCGTCGGAGACCACCTTTATGAAACCGCCGTGGTTCCCCAGAATCGTCGCCTTGCTGTTCCCCACGAACGGGAACTTGCCCACTTTCACGGTGTAACCCGCGTCGCGCGCCTGCTTTTCCGTCAATCCGATCGACCCAATCTGCGGCTCGCAATAGGTCGCGTTGGGAATCCGCGTTTTCACGATCTGCTGCGCCGGTTTTCCGGCGATGTGCGTCACCGCGATAATCCCTTCCATCATAGCCGCGTGCGCCAGTTGCGGAAGCCCGGCCACTATGTCGCCGATGGCGTAGAGCCCTTTCTCCGCCGTCTCCATGTAATCGCCAACCTGTACGAACCCGCGATCCAGCTTGGCTTTCGATTTCTCCAGTCCGCAGCCTTCCGTCATCGCCTTGCGCCCCACCGCCAGCAGCAGCTTTTCCGCTTGCAGCGTCTGCGCCTTCCCGTCCTTATCCTTGAACGAAACGGTGACGCCTTTCGCGTCCTTCTTCACTGACTCCACCGCGCAACTGGTGAAAACCTGGATGCCCTTTTTCTGAAAAGCCTTGGTCAACTCCGCGGAAATCTCTTCGTCTTCGACCGGCACAACGCGTGGCAACGCTTCCAGAATGGTCACCTGGGTGCCGAATGAGTTGTAGATCGAAGCGAACTCCACTCCCACAGCCCCGGCGCCGACCACAATCAGTGTTTTCGGAATCTCTGAGAGCTCAATGATCGAACGGTTGGTGAGAATGGCCTTGTGGTCCGGCTCTATGCCGGGGAGAGATTTTGCTTCCGAGCCGCTCACCATAAGGATGTTCGACGCTTCAATGGTGGTCTTCTTGCCGTCTTTCTCGACACTGATCTTGCCCGGCCCTTCGTATCTGCCCCAGCCCTGCACCCATTCGACTTTGTTTTTCTTGAACAGAAACTCGATGCCCTTGGCATGCTTCTTGACGATCTTGTCTTTCCGCGCCAGGATGTTCGCCCAATTGATTTTCAGCCCGCTGACTTCAAACCCCAGCTCGGCGCCATTCTTGAAGTGATCGTAGACATCAGCATGGTGCAGGAGCACCTTGGTGGGAATGCATCCGACGTGCAAGCAGGTTCCGCCGAGAAACGGATCCTTCTCCACGACGACCGTTTTCAGACCCAGCTCGCCCGCCCGGATCGCCGCCACATATCCACCCGGACCACTCCCGATAATCGCTACATCGTACTTTGCCACTCGTAGTCTCCTTCCGCAGGGGCCGGAACCAGTGGGCTGTCGATTGCCGCACCGGAGTCACACTCGAACGATCTCGAGGAGGGTCAGGCCGCTAAGGCGGGGCGCCAGCCGTTTGTGTCATAAAGCCATTCAAACGTTGAAAAAGCCGCCCACGCTTACGGCGCAGACGGCTGCGTCCCAGCAAACATAAAATTTTAACAGCCGCACGCCCCCCCTCGCAACCTTGGCGAAGAAACCCGTGGGGATTCGGTGTATCAACGCGTCTATGTGGATCACTCGCGCGTCAAGCCCTGATTTATTTCGCGTCTCACGCCCGCGGGATGGCGGGAAAATACCGCTCTTCCAGGATCGCCCGGTGGTGCATCGCATGGCCGGCAGTGATGAACGCCAGCGCTCGCACGGTCACTTCCTTTTGACTGGCGACGCCGCGCCGCCCCCAAACTTCCGCCGCAAAGGAGCGAAAGAGCGCCAGGCTCGCGTTACGCACGGCCGCAAATTCCTCCGCAAGCCCAGCTAGCGTCCGTTCTCCGAACGCGCCGTTACGCACGAAATCATCCTGTTCGAATCCTGGCAGCGGCGTCTGGTCGCCGCGCGCAATCCGCAGCGCCCGGTAGTTGAAAATGCGCTCCGTGTCGTTGACGTGCCCGAGCGTTTCCTTGACCGTCCATTTCCCGGGCGCATAGCGAAAACCTCCGTCCCTCTCGCTCCGCCCCGCGAACAACTGTAGCATCTGCACGCGCTGGGCTTCCAAAATGCCCAATACATCGTTTCCCGGAACTTTCGATATGTAATTCGCGTAAAACTCGGCGTACTCCGTCGGCTCGGGTCTCTTCATGGAGTTCCTCAATTCTTGGGCTGGGATTATACCGCTGGAAGGAACTCGCGCGCACGCCCAAGCGATTCGAACGCGTAATGAAGAGGAATCGCAACGGACAATTCGGACTTCAGGACAGCGCCACGGCCATCTCGCCCGCGGACGCAGCCTGCTGTTGGCTGGCAACCTACAGAACGCCGGTCACGCGTTCGCGCTGGCTCCAACGCAAGGGAAACGCGCACAAGGACTGCATCATCACGCTAAAAGGATACGCGACAACCAGATCGATAAAGTAATGCTCACCCGTGCCCAGCGTCGCAAACGCGGTGAACACCACAAACATCATCGCGATCCCGCGCTCCCAAACCGAGAGCCCGCGCGAATACCACCACGCCAGGAGCACCCACGCCATGTGCAGCGAAGGAATCGCGTTCTGCACCCCCTTTACCGCAATCGGTTCGCGCAGCAAATGCGCCGCTTGCGCCGTCGTCATTGGATGCCAGGGAAAATCCTGCAAGAAAATGCGCGCGGGCCCAAGTGCAGGAAACAAGTTGTAGAACAGCAGACCAATTGGCTCGTCAGCAAAAATGCGGCCATTGCTGGAAATGCTTTCTCGCGGCCGCGCAGCAATTGGCCCGCGTAAACCATCGCCATGGGTATCGGCAAAGCGATGTACAGCGCCATTCCAATGGCTCGGAACCAAGGCAACACCGCAAACGCCTGCCCCACAAGAAAAGCCAGCTGCACATGCAGGCTGGCGTCGAAAGAGAACAGGTACAAATCGAGAGTCTTCGGATGCCACACCTGCGTCTTCTCCAGCGCGAATCCCGCGCTCACCATGAACGCCGAAAAAAGAAATGATGGCGCGAAGGCCAGCATCAGCAGTTTCTGCTTCTCCCCTTCCGACTACACGGCGCGAACCCCCAGCACCACCAGGCTTCCCAACCCCACAAACGAAACGCAGCTTTCCCAGTTCGGCCGATAGTGAAAATGCCACGCGCGGATCACACCCAGAACGACACCGGCAAGGGTTAGAAACCCCAGGTCCAGCCAGGATCGCCCCACGCGAAGAAGCACCAGAATCACGCTTGCAAGCGTCAGGGTGAAAAAAAGGAACGGCATCGCGTTCCCCGCGAAATACGCATGGGTGACGAGGAATACCGCCCCGCCGAATATCGCGATGGTCAGCAGGATTTTTGTTGCGGTTGGCGTTTTTATGCTCTCGTGTGCGGACTCTTCGCGCAAAAACCGAGCGAGTATTTGCTGCCTCAGCGCGCGCTTCGCCCGCCTTCCTTATTATTCGAACATGGATGTGAACAGCTCGCGGAGGAAAGCGCCGCGGTTGTGCCCAAGGCGTGACGCCGAATTACTTTTTCCGTGCAAGATTCTTCGCTTCTTGTTTGGAGTTCCTTATTGCAAGATAACGCCTGCTCATGAGCGTTCCCGATCGCAAGACCACGCGCGTAGCCTTTCAGGGCGAGCCCGGCGCCTTCAGCGAAGCCGCCGCAGTGCAACTGCTTGGTGACTGGATCACCACCGTTCCCTGTCCCACATTTGATGCCGCCTTCAGTGCCGTCCCGGAAGGCGCCGCTGACGCCCTCTTGGCGCCCGTGGAAAATTCCCTCGCCGGCTCCGTCGTCCGTGTTTACGATCTCCTTCTCGAAAGCAATCTCGGCATCGTCGCGGAAACGATTCTTCCCATCGAGCACCAACTCATCGGCTGCCCCGGCGCAACGCTCGAAGGCATTCGCTCGGTCGCTTCGCATCCCATGGCTCTCGCGCAGTGCGAGAAGTTTTTTCTCGCCCACCCGCATCTCAAACGCGTCCCCACGGAAGACACTGCCGGCAGCGTCCGCGAGGTCATCACTCGCGGCGACAAATTCGCGGCCGGCATCGCTGCTCGCCGCGCCGCCGAACATTACCGCGGCGTGATTCTCGCCGAGAACATCCAGGACAACGCCGAAAACTTTACGCGGTTTGTCCTTCTCGTCCCGGTCGTGCGAGAAGGCTCCAGCGAATCAGAAAACTCTCCTCGTCTCGCCTCTCCCGGCGTAACCGATTTGATGGCCGAACTGCGCGTTAGACAGCTAGAACAATTTGAATCTGGATCGCTACTAAAAATGTCCGTTGCTCTTCGCCTTGCGCACAAACCCGGCGCGCTCCTCGCCGCGCTCGAGCCTTTCGCTCGCCACGGCATCAATCTGATGAAAATCGAAAGCCGCCCGATTCACGGCACTCCCTGGGTCTATCAATTCTTCCTCGATCTCGTAGCCGAATCTCCTGACCAGCTCCACACGGCGCTCGCGGAAGTCCACCACACCGCCGAGTTTCTCCGCATTCTTGGCCAATATCCCGTTGCAAAACAGGGTTCACTTCAAAAATAGAAAGGCCAGCGTCTCCGCCGGCCTCCGTTCCTTGTCTCATTACTTCATTGCTTCAGTTTTTAGTCCTCAGCAATAGCTGCACTCCGGATCGCCCATCCCTCCAGCCATGCCGTCCTTCATCCGCCGCAGGCGCCGCCCTAGCCGCTCGGCAAGCTGATGCCGTGCGCGCCACAACCGCGCCTTCAGTGTATTTTCCGTGACGCCGAGCTTCTTTGCGGCTTCCCCCGTCGAATAGCCCTGCACTTCACGCAGCACAAACGCCGTTCGCAGGAGCGGCGAGAGCTCGTCCAGATTTTCGCTGATTATTTCGCGAATCTCCGTGCTCGCGAACACCTGCTCCGGGGTCGGCCCGTCATCCGCGAAGCGCTCCGCCGCCGGCAGCTCGTCCTCGCGCGGCGACTCATCCAGGGAAACCGCCGGACGCGCCTTCGCGCTTCGCCGTCGCATCAGCGCCGCGTTGATCACGATGCGCGTCAGCCACGTCGAAAATTGCGAGCGGCCTTCGAATCGCTTCAAATTGCGGTACGCGGACAGCATTCCGTCCTGCAGCGCGTCTTCCGCATCTTCCGTGTTTCCCAGCACCCGCAGCGCCGTCTGAAACAACGGCCGCTGGTACCGGCGGAAGAGCGTTTCCACCGCGCGTTGGTCTCCCCGCTGCCCGGCACGGATGAGCTTCTCTTCGTTCAGTTGCATGCCCACTGCTACTTGCGTTGCCATCGTTACCCCCCATTACGTCTTTAAAACTCGTTGCGGAACGCCGCGCACCGAAATATTTCTTAGTGCACCGAAATCGAGCCCGCCGGCGCTCGCGGCTTCCTCATCAGCAGCAAAACCGGAATGATCGAAAAGAATACGACGCCCAGCATTTTGAAATTGTCGATAAACGCCAGCATCACCGCCTGCCGCTGCACCGTGTTGTAAATCATCCCGTGTGCTTGCGCGCTCGCGTGTGCCATCGTCGAGCCTGCCGCCACCAGTTTCGTTTGCAGCCCATTCAGCATGTTGTGATACGACGCGCTGTAATCGTTGACGCCCTCCATCAGCCGCGCTTGATGAAATTGCGTGCGTCGGTCCAGCATTGTCGTCACCGTCGCAATCCCCACGCTGGCCCCGATATTCCGCGCCAGGTTGATGATTCCCGTGCCCATGTTGCTTTTTTCCCGCGGCACGTACGCGAACGCCGCCACGTTGATCGGAATAAACAAAAACGCCAGCCCAAAGCTCTGCAGCATGCGCGCGCGCACCGCGTGCCCGTAATCTAGTTGCAGATCCCAGCCCGCCATCAAAAAAAGCGCCGACGCCGACACGATGCACCCGAACGTAATGAGAATCCGCGTGTCCAGCTTCGACACCAGGATCCCCACGACCGGCATCATGCACATGATCACCGCTCCGCCAGGCGACAGCGCCATCCCCGCCAGCTGCGCCGTGTATCCCAGCAGTTCCTGCAAGAATTGCGGGATCAGCACCGTGCTGGCGTACAAAACGAATCCCAGGAAAAACATCGCCATCGTCGAAATCGCAAAATTGCGATCCTTCAGCATCCGTAAGTCGACGACCGGCTCTTTCTGCCGCAGCTCCCAGATGATTCCCGAAATGATTCCGAACACCATCAAGGCGAAAAACACACGAATGAAATTCGATGACAGCCAGTCGTCGCGCTGCCCCTTGTCCAGCACGATCTGCATGCTTCCCAGGCCCAGGCTGATCAATCCGATCCCGATGTAATCGATCCGGAATCCCGCCTTGATATTCGCCTTTTTCATGTACGGCGGGTCGCTGATCAAAAAGTTCGTCAGGATCAGCGAAATGATTCCCACCGGCACGTTGATGTAAAAAATCCATCTCCACGAAAAATTGTCGGTGATCCAGCCGCCCAGCCACGGCCCAATTGTTGGCGCCACGACCACCGCAAGTCCGTACACAGCAAACGCCATGCCACGTTTCTCCAGTGAAAACGTATCATTCAGAATCGCCTGTTCGCTCGGCTGCAGCCCTCCGCCGCCCGCGCCCTGCAAAATCCGGCAAAGCACCAGCACGCCCAGGCTGGGCGCCAGCCCGCACAAAAACGAACTCACCGTGAACAGCGCCACGCACGACATGTAAAACCGTTTCCGTCCCAGCACTCCGGAAAGCCAGCCCGACAGCGGCAGCACAATCGCGTTCGAGACCAGATACGACGTCAGCACCCACGTCGATTCGTCCCGCCCCGCCGATAAATTGCCGGCAATGTGCGGCAGCGCCACGTTGGCGATCGACGTGTCTAGCACCTCCATAAACGTCGCCAGCGTCACCGTCACGGCGATCACCCAGGGGTTGATCGACCCGTCCGGCATCCTCAACTTCGCTAGAATTCTGTCTCGCATCTCGTTCGAATCTCTGGTCCTGCTTGTGTTACGTACTACCGTGTCGCTCCCTATCTTTATTCCCCGTTAATTTGTAATCACCGTCGCGTCCACGTTCATTCCCGGCCGCAGCACCGTCTTCTCCGAGGGAATCGCGTCCAGCACGATCTTCACCGGAATCCTCTGCACCACTTTCACGTAATTTCCCGTGGCGTTTTCCGGCGGCAGCAGGCTTAGCACCGAACCTGTTGCTCCCGCGATCGAGTCCACGTGTCCGCTGAACGTTTTCCCGTATGTATCCACTTTCACTTCCGCCTTCTGTCCCGCCCTCATCTTCTTCAGTTGCGTCTCTTTGAAATTTGCCGTCACCCAGACGTCCTGCAGCGGCACGACCACCAAAAGTCCTTGCCCCGCCTGCACGATCTGTCCCGTCTCCACTTGTTTGTGTGTGGCCACGCCATCCACCGGCGCGACGATCTCTGTGTAGCTCAAGTTCAACTGCGCCGCATCCAGTGCCGCTCGTGCTTGCTCGACTTTCGCGAGTTTCGCCTGCGCATCCGCGGTCTTCATGCCCACCTGCTTGACGTCCGCCAGCGCTACCGCCACACCTGCCAGTGCTTGTCCCACTTTCGCCTTGGCGGAATCCCGCTGCGCTTTAGCCACTTCCACGTTGCGCCGCGCCTGCTCCAGCTTCTCCTGGTCCGCTTTCAGCGCGCTCGCGCTGGCATCCGCGTTGGCCTTGGCCGCGTCATATTGCTGTTTCGAAATTTCGCCCTTTTCCATCAGGGGCGTGTATCGCGCGAGATCCGCCTGCGCCAGTTCGGCGTTCGCCCGGCTTTTCTCCACGTTCGCTTGCGCGTACGCCAGATCCGCCGTCTGCGCCTGTTCGTAAGTTGCCTGTGCCCGCGCCAGATCCGCCTGCGCCCCTACCAGTTGCGCATCCGCGTTCGAATTGCCGCTCGCCACGTTCTCCCGCGTCCGCGGCACATCCACTCCCGCGGACCGCGCTTCGCTTTCCGCCAGCGCCAATTGCGCTTTCGCTTGATCTAAAGCCGCCTGGTAATCGCGTGGGTCAATCTTCACCAACACTTGTCCCGCTTTCACCGGCTGGTTGTCGTCCACCAGGACCTGCGCCACTCGCCCGTAAATTTTCGACGCCATCGGGGTGATGTGCCCATCCACCTGCGCGTCGTCCGTGCTCTCCCGGTTGTGGTAATACGCCAGCAGCGCGACAAGCGCGACGAGCACCGCCACACCACCCGCGAACAACAAACGCTTCACCTTCGGATTCGCTAACCCTTTGGGAGCGGGAGCCTCTTCCAGCGATAGTTCTTCCGTCACGCGCGGCGCTTTCGACGCGTTTTCCAGCCCGACTTCGATCTCGATGCTCATCGTTTCCTCACCTCGAATAAACTTTTTCCATCTGGCCGATGGCTCTGGCCAGGTCCGCACGCGCCTGATTGAAGCGGTACAACGCCGCGATTTGGTTGTCGTTCGCGCGCGCCAGAGAATCCTGCGCTTGGATCACTTCGATGTTGTTGGCCACCCCGGCATTGAAACGGTCGCGCGCCTGGTCGACTTCCTCTTTCGAAAGCTGTACGCCCAGGTTTGCCACCTGCACTTCGTTCCGCGCCGATTCCTGGTTGACCAACGCCGTCTTCACTTCCAACGCGATCTGGTTGCGTAAATCGTCTCGCTGCTGCTCCAGCTTTCGAATCTCCAGATCCGCGCGCACGATTTCCGCGTGAATCCTTCCTCCCGTAAACAACGGCAAACTTACCGTCGCTTCATAGTTGTAGGTTGGGAGCGTGGTGTTCGATGACGTTCCCACATAACTGAAATTCCCGTCGAATCGCACCGAGGGCAGCCGCAAATCCTGCGAAGCCTTTTTTTGGTACCCCGCGGCCTTGATCTGCGATTCCAGCGATTTCCACTCCTGGCGTCCTGCAAAGGCCAGCTCCAGGCTCGGCTCCACTTCCGGTTGCGGTGTTTCGAAGAAACTCAGCGAATCGCCAAGCTCCAGCGGCTGCCGCGGATCCAGGTTCAGCAGCCGGCTTAATCCGTACAGCGATGTCTCGCGATCCGTCTCCGCCTGAATGAACCTCTGCTTTTCATTTTGCAGCTCTACATTCGCGCGCAACGTATCGATGCCCGTCCCCACTCCTTCTTTTTGCAGATCCGCTGCCTGGTCATACAGCGCTTGCGCCAGTTCCACGCGCGATTGCGACGCCTGCACGTTCGCCATCGCACGCAGCGTCCCGATGTATTGCGAGACCACCAGCAAAATCACTTGCTCGCGCGTCGAGAGGCCGCTCTCCTGGCTTGCCCTCATCGTGGCTCGCGCCGCCTGATATCTCCTCCACAGCGTCAGATCAAAAACCGACGTGCCAAAGGTCGGTCCGGCGGTAAACATCTGATAGGGTCCGAGCGTCGTTGGAAATCCAGGCAAGGCTACCTTGCCGCCGAACTGCGCCAGCAAGTTTACTTTTTCCGCCTGATCCGTAAGTTTTGCATTCACCTGTGGCAGCAAGTCCGCACGCGAAATATTTTTGTCCTGCTCGCTCTGCGCTGCGGTCAATACCGCAATTTGCGCCGTGGGGTTCTGCTTCAGGGCCAGCCCCACCGCCTGATCCAGTGTCAATCGCAACACTTGCGTCGGCGCATTAGCCGGCAGTGCAGTTTGCAGGTTCTTTCCTTGCGCCCGCGCTGTGCCCGGGTTCAACACCAGGCTGAAAAACGCCATATAGAAAATAATGTGCGAGCCCTTCCGTTTTTCCTTGTGGCCTCCGCTTGCGTCCGGCTTTTCGCTCTTTATGATTTCGTGCACGATAGCTTGGTTCAGGCAGCCCTCCGCAACCAGCTGCCCCCCTTGCCGGTAGATCTCTTTCAACAGCACCTTTCCGGCCGCATCTATGAAGCTCACGCCGCAAAGATCAATGTGGAATTTCTCTTGTGGCGACGCCGCATGTAGCTCGCGCCAGCACTGCTCCAGCGCTGTCACCCAGGGTCCAGCGACGCGACCCTCTACTCCCAAGACAGTCTTCCCACGTTTTTTTTCAGTTGTAATTCTAAGCATGATTACGCCCCGCTGGTCCTCAGTAGATGCATCGTGAGGGCCGTTGGATGTTAATTCTTGTTAACGGTTAAATAGATGAATTACAATGGGTTACTGGAGTATTGGGAAATGGAAGGAGAAGTAAAACGACCATATATGGGCTATTGATTAAATGAGGTCTGCAAATTACAGACCAAATATGGGCCGTTGGCGTCGGCCTTTATTAGCTTCCCAGCGCAACTCGCCCCACCTGGACGCCTGCATGTGCCTGCGGTCACCTCCGCGCGGCACCGTCCTTGAAGTGCACTTCTCTATTTCTTCACGGCAATCGCTTGCAATTCAAAGTGTGCGCCCAGCAACAAAGACCCTGCGCCGACAAATTCCCGCGCTGGAAAATCCTTCGTCGTGAAGTAGCTTCGGTAAATTGGATTGAACGTGTTGAACAGCGAAAGGTCCGTGCACGAAATCTGCACATACACCAGGTCGTCCATGGTCATGCCGGCCTGCGCGAGTACCGCCTTTTCGCTGTCCAGCAGGTTCTTGATCTCGTCCTCAATTTTCTCCGGTGCTTTTCCCGTTTTCGGATCCAGCCCCAGCCGCCCCGCAAGATAAAGAGTGTTCCCTGACAAGATCGCATCGCTGAAGGGAAGCTGCGACGATTTATCGGGCAGATTGATTGCCTTTCTTGTGGGTTGAATCGTAACTTGCGAAAACGCTCCGCGTACCGTAAAGATTCCCGCCACCACGAGAATCACTGCCAGGAAACTAATGCGACGATTCATGTGCGTCCTCCATTCGAATGCCATGCCCGCTATCCCGCGCGAGTGTAATCCCCAAATCGATCTTCGGCAAGCCGCCGGCGATACCTGCCTACCGGACAGCTGAATCCGGTCTACGTTCGAAACGTTCCGTTATCTTCTCCGTCATTTAAAAAACTATAAAGTAATAAATCCTGTTCGAATGAAGTACAGCGAAGTCAGTCCAACTCCCAGCCACAGCAACACGCCCTGCAACAGTGGCCGCCAACCCACTTCCTTCAGCGTCGCGCGCGAAATGCCCGTCCCAATCAAGAAAAGCGTCGCCGTCAGTCCAAACCGTCCCAGCGTGAAAAATGTTTTCGAAGCCGCATGCTGCGCCGGCAGGTAGGTGTTCGCCACAGCCGCGAGCAGAAAGAGCAAGATGAACCATGGAAACTGCATTCGAACGCCCGCGTCGCCCGCACTCGCGCCAGCCTCCGCGGTGTCGCGTTCGAACGCCGCAGCAACAGCTCTTTGCGCGCGCGCCCGCTTGATCGCCGCGGTGCTCAGCGCGAGTGGAACGATCCACAGCGCGCGTGCGAGTTTCACGGTTGTTGCAATCACCAGCGCCTGCGCGCCATATTTCGTGGCTGCGCCAACCACGGAACTGGTGTCGTGAATCGCGAGCGCGGCCCACAGTCCGAATTGTGATTGCGAAAGTTGCAGCGCGTTTCCAATCGGCGGAAAAATCAGCAGCGCTACCGAATTCAAAATAAATATCGTGCCGAGCGAGACCGCCATTTCTTCCTCGTCGGCTTGCAGGATGGGACCCATCGCCGCGATGGCGCTGCCTCCGCAGATGGCCGTGCCGGTGGTTATCAGAAAGGAGGAATTGCCGCGCACGCGTAACAGCTTCCCGAGGGTCAGTCCGAGAACAAGTGCGAAGGAAATTCCCAACGCGGTGTAGACGAAACCGCTCCGGCCGGCTTTCAGAACTTCGTGGAGGTTCATGCCGAAGCCGAGCGCGACGACGGAAACTTGCAGGAGGACGCGAGCGGCGGTGCGGCTAGCGGATGGGTAGGGGTGCGTGAAGCTGAGGCCGAACAGAATTCCGGCGAGGAGTGCGACAGGCGGCGAAAGAATTCCGGTGAACGAAAGTGCGAGGGCAACAAGGAAAATAATTTTGGAGAGAAGTTGCATGGAGCCCAAGAAGAGTATCAGGGGACCGGTGATGAGTGCCAGTGCGCGGCACGCGGATCAAGTGCTTATCGCCGAGGTTTTTCCGGCGATGTCGAGGCCGCAGGAGAAGCGGGCGCTGTGGATGGCGACGGTGCGGCTGCGGACGCGTGGGGAGGCGCGATGATGGCGGCGATAATTTTTCCGATGGCGGCCTGGCTGACCTTGCAGTTGCGATCGTAGATGCGGCACTGTGCCAGCGTGAAGTTGCAGCCACAGGTGCAGGAATTGGCGTTGAATTTGTGGAACGCGACGGTTTTTTGTTCGGGCGTGAGCTTGGAAAGATCGACGCCGGGAAGTTGACTGGCGCGGTCGGCGTGCTTCAGGAAAATTTCGCCGGTGTCCTCGAACGTTTCCACTTTGATGTCGCCGATGGGCAGGCCGAGGAGCGAACGGATTTCCGTTTCATAGAGAACGGGATCGCGCAAGCCTTCGTGTTTTTGCACGACACGGCCTTCGGCGTCGAGCACGAACGAAGTGGGGAGCGCGGGGATGCCGCCGTATTCGAGGCGGAGGTCGTCGGTGGCGAGGGCCACGGGATAATTAATATGGAATTTTCCGACGAATTTCTTGATGGTGTCGGGATCGTCGTCGTCCACGACGAGTCCTAGGATCTGGAGGTGGTCCTTGTATTTATTCTGCAGCTCGATGAGGTCGGGAATTTCGGCGCGGCAGGGTCCGCACCAGGTGGCCCAGAAATTCAGGAGGATGACTTTGCCCTTGGAATCCGCGAGGGTGACGGGCTTGCCGTCGATTCCGGCGAGCTTGAAGTCCGGCGCGGGATCGGGATTGCGGACGAAGCGGATGATGGGCTGCTGATCTTCCTGAGCAGAAACGAAGGAAGGAGCAGCGCAAAGAAGTAAGGAAGTAACGCTGTAACGAAGGAGCGCGGAGCGGTGAAAGTGGAGCTTCATGGCGTCCTTTATAGGAAAGCACAATGCGGGACCGACGCCAAGTGGCGAGTTCTTCTGGGTTGCATTGTCAGATCAGGTTGGGGCAGGCGCGGCGCTGTCTAGGATTGGGGAAGGAAGAAGTGGTAGGCTCTGGAGCGTGAAAGGCCAACTGAAAGTTTCTTCACCGGCGGAGTACATCGCGAAGCTGAAAGAGCCGCGGAAGAGCGACATTGCGGCGCTCGACAAACTGATTCGCAAGGCGGTGCCGGAGTTGGAACCGTTCATTCAGATCGGGATGCTGGCATACGGCCACATGAAGTACAAATACCCGAACGGGCGCGAAATGGATTGGTTCCGGATTGGCGTGGCCAGCAATGCCAGCTACATTTCGTTGTACGTTTCCGCGGGGGATGGCAAAGGTTACCTCGCCGAACGCTTCAAAAAAACACTCCCCAAAGCCAACATCGGCAAATGCTGCGTGCGCTTCAAACGGCTGAGCGATTTGGACGAGGCCATGCTCGCGAAACTGATTCGCGAAGGCCTAGCCGCCCCGGCAAAAATGTAGACAACGTTCGCGGAAGAAATCTTGTGATGGCAAATGATCCTTCGCATCCCGTCCGCGCGCAGTAGAGAAAAAGCCACATGGAAAAATTCAGAAGCCTTCCCGCAAAACCCGCGTATGGAGCACCGAAAATCCACTTTTGGATTGCTCCGGACCATCCGGCGGAGGAATTGGATTGACATTGGGAGGGTGGGGGCATAACGTCGTTGCACACTGGTCGGAACCCCGGGCGCAGGACAGTTTTCCCAGGTTAACTTTCAAAGAGAGAACGCCGCATCCCCGCACCCTGCGCGAAGTCTGCGATTAGAGCGATGAGGAGCGACCTTCGAAAAGATTGCGCCGCGCGGCCCGCCAGAAAGTCCAGGAGGACTAAATAATGATGAGACGGATAGCGGGCCTGGTTGTGATTGCGTTGGCAGTGATGCTTGTACCGGCGGCTCTTCCACAAATGGAACCGACGCCCATTGTGTATACGTTCGTAAGCCAGTTCCAAATCCCGCGGGCAAATTGGGCGGGGTACTCGGCGGATACCGAGAAGACGTTCATTCCGATTGCGGAGAAGTTGACGGCCGACGGAACGATCCTGAGCTGGGCCACGTTTGAACAAGTCGTACACACGCCCGAGGGATTTACGCACGGGGCGGCGTGGTCGTCCACCACGATTTCGGGGCTGATGAAAGTGCTCGACGAAGTTCGCAAGGCCGGACCGCAGGCTGGGCAAATCGCGGCAACCAAGCACGAAGACTACCTGATGCAGACGTCGATGTACCACGTGGGCAGCGGAACACCGGCGTACCTGCGCGTGGTCTGCGCGAATGCAAAACCGGATAAGCCCGGCGAGTACGCCGCGGCTCTCAAGAAGTACCTGGTGCCGACGTTTGATGAACAGATCAAGAAGGGCGTGGCTACGTACTACGGCCTGGACGAACAGTACGTAAACAACTCGGTGCCTTCGATGCGGTGCCTGGTCATCAACTACCCCAATGCCGAAGGCATGGACAAGTGGGCCGCAGCGATCAGTGCGACGCTGGGCAAGATGACGGCGGCGCAGCGCGAGGAGTTCGCCAATGCCTCGGTGCTCGACAGCCGGCGCGACATCATGGCACGGGTGACGCACTCCGGCCATAAATAGCGGATTGCGGCGGTTTCATTCAGAGGAGGGAGCGTTGTTGGCTCCCTCTTTTTTATTGGAAACGTGGAAATCAAACTGGTGCGGCTGCAAAGGACCAAGGCTGAGGCGCCTGGCGGCGTTTTGCTTATTTTAATCCTGACGGAAGTCTTCGAGCGTGAATTCTGGTGCCGGAAACCCAGATGGGGCCGTGGGGTTCTAATACTCGCTGGCAGGCGGCGAGCCAGGAGCGGTTGAATTCGTGATTGGCATCAGGCCCGCGGGATTTGTCCCAGTCGCCTTTATTGACGGAGACGATTTTGCCGGCGTGGCAGGTGATGCCGCCGTTGGAGAGGAAGTAGGGCGGGTCGGCGAAGATGAGGTCCGCGGAGGATTCGGGAATGGAGGAGAGGATTTCCAGGCAGTCGCCGTGGTAGAGGCGAAGGTGGTGTTTGGGGTCGTCGAAAGCGAGGGTTGGAAGATTGGAGGGAGATTTGGACATGATGATAATCGATCGGGATAGTTGATCAGATGGGTATAGGAGTCAAGCGGGGGGAAGAGGTAATGAGGTAAGGAAATAGAGAAGTAACGAAGGAAGAAAAGAGAAAGACTCAACGCAGAGGGAGAGGCAGAGGACGCCGAGAAGAGGGAAAAAGAAATGGATTTAACGCAGAGAGGCGGCGCTAAAGCACGACCTACATGGACAAAACCGCGATGAGGCGCGCGGGGCTAGAAGCGCAGGGAGACGATCCAGAGGGAGCAGCCGATGGCGACTAGATCTTCGACCAGGGCGATGACAAAGTCCGGGACGCGGAGGGCTTTGACGGAGCGGGTGCGGAGCTGATAGCCGGCAAAGGTGCCTATGAGCGCGCCGACGATTGCTACGAGAATGCCGAGGATGGCTCCCTGGCCGCGGCCGGTGGCGAGGCAAGCGCCGGCGAAACCGCCCATGAGGAGGCGGGCGATCAGGCCGGGAGGAGCGGTGCGGCTGGGAGTTTTCGGGAGCTTGTCGCTGATGAGCTCGAGGAGGGCGAGCACGGTGAAGATGGCGGCGGCGGGAGTGGTGCCGATCCAGGCGAGGAGGCGCGGGAGCTTGAGCCAGCCGAAGTGCGTGGCCCAGGCGGTGGCGGCGACGGGGGTCAGCGAACGCAAGCCGGTGAGCACGCCGATGAGAAAGACGAGGAAGAAAGTCATGGAAGGCCTCCGAGATCGATGATCGTTTTCAGCATTCAGTTATCAGTTTTCCGTCAGAGAAGCAAAAGAATTTGCAAGGCTATCCGTTTCAGCAGTTGGTCGTTCTTTTCAAGTTTTTAGTAAGACAGGAACAGGAAACTGGAAGAGTAGGCAGAGGAGAAAATTCGGGAGGATGGGATTACTTATGGCTCTGGAGTGTGGGCTCGGGGTGAAGTTGCAGCGAGGAGATGCTCTTCTCGAAAGGGCGGAGGATTTTGCCGAGATCGGCCTGATTGATGGGAACGGCGGAGCTGGAGGCGGGAGTGGAAACGACCTGGAGATAAAATTCGTAGCACGTGCCGTTCGAATAGCCGGCGTAGTCGCGGCTGAAGGTGATGGATTCGGAAGTGATGAGGCCGCGATCACGCCAGTAGAAAGGGATGCCTTGAACGACGGTTTGGTCGGTGGCGCCGGACCAATCGGAATCCGGAGGAGCGACGAAGGAGCGGCAGGATTCGGCGGTGGCCCGGGGATTCACGGCGAATTGGAGATGTCCCTCGGAGAAGGTGGTATTGGGATAGGCGTCGGAGGGAATCTCGACGGTGGCGATCACGTGAGCACCGGGCTGTTCGGACTGGAGTTGCTGCTGGGTCTTGAGCGACGAACCGTCGGCGAGGTCTTCTTCGGCGAGGGAGTAGGTTCGGGGATAGCGGAAAGAGACGCCGTAGGCGGGGTTGTTGTAAACGGAGAATGCGGAATCGCGGGGCGTGTGTTTTGAGGGGGAAGGCGGGGGTCTTTGCGCTTTGACAACGGACGAGCGAGTGGGTGCGGAGCTGGCGCGGGTGGTGTTGCAGCCGCTGAGGCACGCGGGGCTTGCGAGCAAAAGGAGAAGAATGATTCGCCGCCGGGTGTGCATGGGAAAGCCTCCTTGGCCAAGCGCTGCGGGTAGAGGGAGCAGGAGGACGGCCATCCGCTATGGCACTGATTTCATTTGGGATAGCAGGGAGAGCGTTGGCCGAAAGCGTGGCGCTGCGGCCACGGTGTTGGCAGCGTGACGCAGGGGATCGCTGCTGCTTGTAAAAATTACAATCGAGAAATAGGAATCAGGCCTTTCTTCGTACCGGAACCCAGCCTCCGAAAAGCGGATTTTTGTTTCAAAGTCCATAAAACGCGGCAGTTACGTTTGTTGGAGAACAAAATGCGCATACGAAGGTGAAGGGAGATGCTTATGAGCAAACAACTCTCCATCAAAACAACGGTCTGTAGCGAATACCAGAGGCTGCTCGAAGAGTGTCAGGACGCGCTGGAGATCTGGAACAAACGGCGTGGCGAGGTTTCTCAGTCTGGCTTGATTAAGACGGCGGAAGGCGACGAACTCCTGCGCTTGCAAGCGAATTTTGCGAGAGCTTACGCGGTATTGCAGCATCATTCGCGTGACTGCGAACTGTGTGAATTGGTTTCGCGGATCGAGGGGCGCGACACTGAAAATAGTTGGGATACGCTCTCCGACAACACGCAGTACGTTTGAGCAACCGCCTTCTTTGCAGGCGAGAATCGAAGCGCTGAGTAGGAAGGAAAACGGCGCGACGGAAATACAGGAGCGATGCGATTCGCGCTGATTTTGCCGCTAGTAGTTACAGTACTCCAGAAATCCGCGGGCCTGGTAATTCTTGCCGCGATATTTGAAGGACAGGAATGGCAACTCCCCCATTTCAAATAATTTAAAAAGGGTCGCGAAGGAAAAACATCTGCGACCTATGTGCGCGGAGGTGCTTATGATTCCCACCAAACGGCACTACCTGGTGATCGGAAGTTCGGTGTTGCTGGCAGCTGCTCTGACCCTGGCTGCCAAAACATTGCCGGACCGCGCCGACCCAGTGACTCTGACAGAGGACACGGCGATACACGTGACGCTGGACCAGGCCCTATCCAGTAACCGGAGCAACCCGGGAGACCATTTTGAGGCCACGGTCTCCGAGCCGGTCGTTGTAGACGGCAAGACGGTAATTCCACAGGGCGCTCACGCCGAGGGGTTAGTCGTTGACGCCCATCAATCCGGCAGGCTGATGGGCCGAGCGCGGTTGCAGCTTGCGCTGCAGTCCGTGGCGGTGGACGGGCAGAACTACGATGTTCGGACCATCCCTCACCCTAGGGTTGGCCATGGCCATGCAAAACACAACCTCGGCTGGATTGGCGGGGGAGCGGCCGGCGGAGCGGTGATTGGCGCATTGGCCGGAGGAGGAACGGGCGCGCTGATTGGCGGGCCGATAGGTGCGGGAGCCGGAACGACGGTTGCCCTTCTAACGGGAAAGAAGGACATCAAGCTCGCTCCTGAGACTCGGGTGACGTTTAAGCTGGCGGAACCAGTGACGATCAACGTGAAAGGCTGACAGTTCGTCTAGCCTCCTATCTATAGTGTGAAAAAGGCGGGCGCGATTCGTGCCGAAGTCTGGCCGAAGGCGCTCGCCTGTTTTTTTCTCGGAACCAAAATTGCACCGATACTCGCCTGGACCATTTGCCAAAGATGGCATGAAGGCAACGTGCGGAGACGATTGGCCAAGACTTTGTTTGCTGTGGTGCGGGCTAGTTTCCAAAGGGTGGAAAAGACGCAGTGTTTGCAGAAACGAAGGACGCTTTTATTGGCGGCGCAGAGGTCCGCTTCGACGCTGGTGTTGTCGAGGTTTTCGAGAGTTTTGCAGGAAGTGCAGACCGGAGACAACTGGCCAGCGGCGAGTTGGCGGGAGTGAGCGGCGGAAATTCCAGGCTCCAAAAATTGAGGTTGGGATCGACGAACGCGAGGCCATAGGTGTGGATGACGTTGGAGGAGCCCATTTCGCCGACGATGCGGACGGCGGTTTCGCTGTTGCGGTCGGGGCAACGAAGGATGAGCTCCTGTTCGGGTGAAAGCCTGTGATGAGAAATGATGCCGGCGCCGTGGAGGTTGAGGAGAACGGTGTTGGTGGGCTCAGAGAAAACTTTGCCGTCGAGATCGCTGCCGATCAGGAGGATGGGAACTTCTTTAGGGATGCGGCCAGTGATACGCACAACCTGCAGTGGCAAGTGACCCGCCAGAGGAGAGGGCGCGAAGGGACATTTTGGTACCTAATGGTGCGCAAGAATGGGGATTGGTGAGCCGGTGTCTTATTTGGTTGGGGCGAACGTGACGAGAAAACACGCGGTGAGGCAGGGAACGTTCCAGATTGGGATTCGTGGACTGAAATGAAATGTGGGCGCGTGGAAACAGGAGCACCACTCATCGAAGACGAGATGGAGCGCGATAGGTTAGGGCTGTGACGTCGACGCCGAGGTTGCGGAGGTGTTGCCGATGGCGTCGCCGTTGACGACGAGCTCGACGCGGCGGTTGCGCTGGCGGCCTTCGGGAGTGTCATTCGAAGCGACGGGCTGCGTCCGGCCAAAGCCGCGCGCTGCAATCGAGGAAGGCGGGACACCTTCTTCAGCGAGAAAATCGCGCACCGAATCGGCGCGGCGCTCGGAAAGCTGCTGATTGAAATCGTCGCCGCCGACGCTGTCCGTGTGACCTTCAATCTGCAAAGACAGGCCTGGATGGGCGAGGACGATGCCGGAAATTTTTGCGAGCTTCTCGCGGGCGCCAGGCTTGAGCGTGTAACTGCCGGTGTCGAAGAGGACGTCGGACATGTTGACGATGAGGCCGCGAGCGGAATCGCGCGTTTGCAAAATGGAATTCAGCTGGTTGAGGAGTTGCGCGCGAAGCTGGGCTTTTTCGGCTTCGGCCTGCTCGGCAGCCTGGCGAGCCTTTAGCGCTTCAGCTTCCGCGGCGGCACGGTCTTTTGCGGCTTGTGCGGCAGCGGCTTGCGCGGCCTGCTGTTGCGCGATGGCGGCGGCGGTAGCTTGATCGGCTTCCTGTTTCTGGCGGGCGGCTTCCGCGGCGGCCTTCTGCGCTTCGAGCTTCATGCGTTCCGCTTCGGCCTTGGCGGCTTCGGCTTGCACGCGAGCCTGATCGGCTTCCTGGCGGCGCTTAATTTCTGCGGCAGCGTCGGCGCGGGCCTGGGCTTCGCGGGCTTCGGCGGCTCGCTTGTCTGCGGCGATTTTCGCGTTGGCATCTTCTTCGGCTTTCTGTTTCACGGCCATCACGCGAGCTTCTTCGGCGGTGCCGACGACTTCGCGAGCGGCGGCTTCGATGGATTTTTTGTCACTTTTGCGCGCGTAAACTTCTTCCGTGTTGCGGAGCTGCTGCTCGGCCTTGGCGAGAGTGGAAGCAGCGTATTTGTCGGCCTGGGCGATGAGCGCGATTCGAACGGAGTTGCGCGCTTCGAAGAGTTCGAGCGGCGTCTTGCGGTCGATGCCGAAGATGGCGTTTTCGATTTTTGTGTTGGAAGAAGAGTAGATGCCGCGGCCGAGGAGTTCGAAACTGGCGTCGATGTTTTCGACCTTGCCGAGCGTGGCGGGGCCGAAGACATTTTCGAGAACGACGGTGTTACCCGGCTGGGTGACGGCGAAATAGGGTTCCGCGGTGACGATCATGCCGAAAGTCTGCATGTCGGTGATGGCCTTGACTTCGCCGTTGCCGCTCTTCAGAACCAGTTCACCGAGGTTTGCGGCACGACCCTGTGGAGAGACGGCCCACAAAACATACGTAAGATATTCGAGGCCGAACTTGGTGGCATCATCGAGGCCGATGAATCTTGCTTCGATTTCAATGCGGTTGCCCTTGTTCTGGACTTTGGCTTCGCCGCTGGACTGCTGCATCAATTCCGTGCCCTGAAAATCGATTCTGGTATTGCCCCCGGCACGGCGGTAGTTGACTGCTTTGGTGGTGCGGGAAACACTTGCGGTGGGAGGCGCCTGAGCGAACGCGGGGGCCCCCAAAACGCCAAGAAATCCGGTAAGCGTGAGACACGCGGAAGCGAGCTTCAATGGAACCTCCCGAATCGCCTCTGCGGCGATGCCGTTCCCAGGCCACGCTGTGGCCGTAATGCAAAAGCGAAGTTTGCGCCCCATTCCGTGAACGATCAGGATTCGGCCGGGGAGCGGATGGTCCTTACTTATCTATAGGCTAGCAAAGAGGATGCGGCGTGGCGACGGCAAGGAAAGAGGCCTTGCGCAAATAATTACCACCCGATGAGGTAGGCAGTTCGGGGATGCTAAGGGCTCTAGTAATAGTACTCACGTGAAGATTGGAACGCCCGCGAATCGCTCAGAGCGAGCGAAGAAACGCCAGCACCGCTTCCTTCTCCGCTGGCTTGAGCTTTTCAAACGTATTGGTCACGTGCTCGGCTTCGCCGCGGTGGCGCGCGATGGCGTCCAGAAACGTGAGTGAGGCGCCGTCGTGCATCAGACGCGGACGCAAGCGGACTCCCCACAAGGGAGCGGTGCGGATCTTGTTGCGGCTGCTCTCGAAATCCTGTTTCGAGAGATAGCCGGACATCTGCTGGAAGACCTTGCGACCGTAGTGCTCGGGAATGGTCTGCAAGATTCCGTCCCCGGTGCCGACGTTGTGCATGAGGAAGTCGCCCCAGGGATGGAAAGTGATCGAGCCGAGGGCGAGTGGAATCGTGAAGGTGCCGCCATTGATTTTTGTTCCCGCGGGAGCAGTGGTCAGTGCCGCCACATGGCATGTTGCGCAGCCGATCTTCTCGAAAAGAGCGCGACCTTGCTGCGCGACGGCGCCACGCTGCGCATCGGGCGCAGGTGCCTTGGTAGCGCGAATGAATCGGGCAAAGTGGTCGATACCGGCGAGGCCGTCAGGGCCAGGAGTATCGTTGGGCTCGGAGACGGTATTGCAGATATTGGTGACTTCGTCAGGCTGGAGGCGGTTGGTAATGCCCATTTCGTTGAGATAAGCATCGCCGGCGAACGAGAGCAGGCTGGCGTGCTGATCCTTCCAGCCGAAACGGCCTACGCCCATTTGTCCGGGCGCTTCCACGACGGGCACGAAGAGAACCTGGCCGCAGATTTTCCCATGCGAGGATTTGCATTGTTGCTTCGCGAGATCGGTGAGGGATTGGTCGGCGACGGCCTCCACAAAGCCGTCTCCCAATAGGTTCAGAGATAGACGAAAAGTGCGGATGGTCTCCGTGTCTGGGACGCGTTCCTGGATTTCCTTGTCCGGGAAAGCAGCGTTGGGACAAATCGCCCGGTCGTTTACCAGGGAGCGGCCGGTGATCACTTCCGTTCCGTGAGCAATCGGGATGCTGGGAGTTTCGAATTGTCCGTGCGGCCCATTATGTCCTACGCGCAATTCGCTCACCTGGCTGGAGGCGCCGGAAGTGGGATTCTGATGGCACTCGCGGCAGGATTGCGCGTTATACAACGGGCCCAGACCGTCGGTGAGTTGTTCGATTTCATCAAACTTCACTTGATCGGCGGTGTGCGTGGCGTCGTCCACCAAGCCATTGCTCTGGTTGTCGAAGCCGGTGGGCGCTTCCGGAAGGATCGGGGCGAACAGAAAAAGTGAGACCAGGAGCAAAGGGATACCAAAGAGGATCTTCATGAAGACCTCAGGGGGGCTGGTTAAGTGAAATCTACGCTGATGGCTGTTGAATTCCAAGCTCAAAAGCGAAGCGAGAGACAAGACGAGGAAAGTTTCTAGTGATGGCCACGCTTCTTTAGAAATCGCCAAGCGTAGCGGCCGAACTGTCCGCCAATTCACGGGAGATTCACAACCGGCTAACACGAGGAATTTACCTTCGGACGGCCAGGTCGATGAATCGACCGAAGGAAGAAAATACCCGAAAGGAGGCGGTCCTAAGGACCGCCTCTTTCTTTTGCACGATGTGAAACAAAGACGCGCTGCCATAAGAGCTAAACGGGACGGCGGATTCCGAGTTTGCGGATGCGGGCCTGCAGAGTTGTGCGCTTCATGCCGAGGAGGACGGCGGCGCCCTGGGGGCCGGCGACACGCCATTGGGTATGCTTCAAGGCGCGGAGGATGTGCTGGCGCTCGGCGTCTTCGAGAGTGGAGATGGACGAGGCTAAGGAAGTAGAGGAAGTTAATGAGGCAAAGGAGGAAGAAGGTTCAGTGGCAACGAAGGAGCTGGATTTAATTTCGGAGAGCGGGACGCGGAGCTCTTTGCCGGGGGAAAGGAGAACGGCGCGCTCGATGAGGTTTTCGAGCTCGCGGATGTTGCCGGGCCATGAATAGCTGGCGAGGGCGTCCATGGTGTCGGCGGGTATGTATTCGACGGCTTTGTTGAGGCGGCGGCTGAGTTTCTGGACGAAGTAGCGGACGAGGAGGGGGATGTCTTCGGCGCGATCGCGGAGCGCGGGGATCTGGATGGGAAAAACGTTGAGGCGGTAATAAAGGTCGCTGCGAAAGGCGCGCTCGGCGACTTGCTTCGAAAGATCGGCGTTGGTGGCGGCGACGACGCGAACGTCCACGCGCTGGGTGCGGTTTCCGCCGAGGCGTTCGAATTCCTGCTCTTGCAAGACGCGAAGAAGCTTGGGCTGGAGCTCGAGAGGCAGGTCGCCGACCTCGTCGAGGAAAAGCGTGCCGCGGTCGGCCAGTTCGAAGCGGCCAATTTTCTGGCTGATGGCGCCGGTGAAAGCGCCGCGTTCGTGGCCGAAAAGTTCGGATTCGAGCAGGCCGCTGGGAATGGCGGCGCAATTGATTTTGATGAAAGTGCGATCGCGGCGAGGGCTCAGATTGTGAATAGCGCGCGCGAAGAGCTCCTTGCCCGTGCCGGTTTCGCCGAGGAGCAAAACGCTGGTGCCCGCGGGAGCGGCGAGCTCGACCTGTGCGAGGGCGCGCTTGAGCACCGGACTCTCGCCGACGATTTCTTCGAAGTTAAATTCGCTTCGAATTTCTTCTTCGAGATAGAGTTTTTCGACAGCAAGTTTGTTTTTGAGGGCGTCGATTTCCTTGAAGGCCAAGGCGTTTTCGACGGCGATGGCGATCTGCGCGCCCACGGGCTGAAGCAGCTCCAGGTCCCTGGGGTTGAAAGCATCCATGCGGCGGCTGGCAAGATTGAGTGTTCCGAAGGTGCGGCCGTGATGGATCAGGGGAGCACAGCAGACGGATTGTATGCCTTCGGCGCGGAGGGTGCGGATGATTTCAGAGCTGTATTGGTCCAGTTCAAAGCCCCGTGCGATCAGGGGAAGGTTGGTGGCAATGGCGCGGCCCGCGGGCGAGTTGTCGCGGGAGACGGTGGTTTCTGGTTTGAAGATGCCTTGGTGGCCGGGAAAATCGAGGGCATGAATTTTGAGCAGGCCGGTGTCCGGATCGAGAAGCGCGAGGCTGGTGTAATCGTGATGGATGACGCGTTCCAGAGTGGCGACGATGCCGCGAAAGACTTCCGGGAGTTCGCGGGTGGTGACGAGGACGTTGTTGATTTCCAGGAGGACGCGGAGACGGTCGCGCTCGAGGGCCAGTTGCTTCTGGTAAGCCTGCGAGCTTTCGAAATTAAGCGCGTTGTCCACGGCGACGGCGACGAGGCTGGCGACGCGCTGCATGAATTGGAGTTCGGTATCGGTGATGCGCTGCGGAACGAGGCGGCCGAAGCCCATGGCGCCGAGGCGGCGCTGCGCCGTCGTGAGCGGGATGATGGCGAGAGCGCGGACGTTGTGTTCGCGAAAACGCTTCAAGAACTCGGGGAAGCGCGTTTCTTCGTCGACGTCGCTGACGACGAAGGACTCTTGCGTCTGCCAAACCCAGCCGGAAGGATTGTTTTCAACGGGAGCTTCCGTGCCTGTGGGTTTTTCACTGGGGATGCGCGTTTCGAGGACGTGGAGGCGCATGGCGTTACGCGCGGGGTCGTGGAGAACGAGGGTGAGGAAATCGAAGTCGACGACGGAATGCAGGCGCTCGGCGAGGTCGTGGAAAAGCGCGGGGAGATCGCGCTGCAGGGCGATGGCCTCGCTGACGTCGAGCAAGGCTTCGAGCTGACGCCGGGAGTGTTCCAGCGGGGAGGGGAACGCCACTTCCGGCGGAGAAACGACGGGTTCCGCCATACGAGTCAGGATAACACCCGCGTCGGGCAAGGCTCAACTTAAGTGGTAGTTCCCTTCAATGTTGGACTGGAGGACGGAATCTCTCGCCTATGTCGTGGAGCGCTTGTGCCGGCACAACTCGAAATTGGTTGTAGACGAGCTCCTGCCAATCCACATCACCGTATCTGGGCATCAAATGAGTTTGCCACTGATACACCAAGCCAAGATTCCAGACGACAAGTAGAAGTGTGATTGGGATCAGCCGGAATGAAGCGGCACGCGCATCACGCCACAACCGGACAGACCATGCGAACGCTGAAGCCAGCCCCAGGATAAAGATGGGTGTCAAAGAGACCAAGAAGCGATTGCCAAACCCGACCGATCCGTTGGCCCACGGAAAGCAGGAGAAGAGGCTGTAGAAAACCAAAGTAATCAGGAGACAAATCGTTCCGACAGTGCGGTTCAAGCTCAGCAGATAGAGGAGTCCCGCAAAGGCCAGCACCAGTATGGGGGTATACACGAATGCACCATGATTCTTGGAGAACAAGACTTGCGCAAATACCGGAGAAGTCCAATTCCACAGGCGAAGAGTATACGGCCCAACGCTGAATGGGCTTCCGAATACGATTTGACGCGTGATGAAGGTCGGCAAAAGGGCGAGCAAAGTGCCGATTGCAAAAAGACTGTGGAGGCGGAGCACTTTGGCAAGCATTCCAGGCCTTGCGGCGCGTGTCGCGGACCAAATTTCGGAATAGGCACAAAAAACGTCATAACCGGTCGCGAGAAGAAAAACACCGTTGAGCTGGTAAACGTCGATCATCAGACCCGCCAGCAGTCCCAGATTCAGCCATTGCCGAGCCGCACGCGTGCCGCGTGTTCGCAACCAATACCAGAGGAAGAGAGAGTTCGCAAAGACGGAATGGGCGTGGGACCATGCCGGTAACAGATAGATATAAGCCGTGACTGAACTTCCAAACCAAACGCCGATGGTGGCCCAAAAAGCCCAACGCTCGTCCACGAATCTTCGGGCCATCGCAAAGGAAAGGCATAGGCCTGCGAAACCATAGAGTGCGGTGGCAAACGCCATCGCTGCCAAATAAGGCCAGGAGTGCCCATCCGGTACAATATGCCAGCCAAGATACCCAGCGCCCAGAACTGCCAGATGCGTCGCGATCAGAAAAGGGCTCCAGAGGACGGCGGGACCAACCGCGTAGAAGTTCGGGAGATGGCCAGTTTTGGTTATCGGATTATCAACAAAATGATCTATTAGAAAAATTTTCTCGAGTTCTTCCGCTGGGTCCTGAAAATCTGAGGAGAAACTAAAGTTGTGGTCGACGAGCGGAGAGCGAATATAGGCATAGTATCCGAACCCGTCGCCATTGACGATGGCGTGGAGGAAGGGGAGGCTCAGAATGAAGAGAACGAACAGTGCCTTCTCATACTTCGAGCGCGGGCGCCAAAAGCGCTGAATGACGTTGGTTCGCATTGACATTTGTGACGATTGGAATCGATCGACGAGTACAGGCTAACATGGCGAAATAGGTGAGGGAGCGAGAGTGCTGTAAGCAGCATTATCATTTTCTACTTCTCTTTGTGCCAAAGCGCAAATGAACGCTAGGCAGGACCAGCGGGCTCCAGGGAGGAGCTAACAGGCGTCACAGCCGTTTCGAGGCCCGGCTTGCTCAGCAGTGCGATGAGCGACAATGGCGGCAAGGGCAAAATTTTGTCCAGCCTCCGGAAGAGCGGGGTAAGCAAATTCAAGAATGTGATTTGCCACAAGCCAAACGTGCGCCGTCGCAACAGTTTTCCGTTTATCCACCAGGCGATAACTCCCACCCGATTGAATTCCAACATGGAGTCCAGGCGGAAGTCCGCCTTCTTAACCAACTCCGCGAGTTGAGTTCGTGTGTACCGCCGCTGATGGCCCAGAATCTCATCCAGCGTCCCAAAGAGCCAAGGACCGCACGGAACAAGAATGATGGCTCGCCCGCCGGGCTCCAGGACTTCTCGAATATTCCGAAGTGCACCCAGGTCGTCTGCAAGATGCTCAACGACGTTCAAACAGATCACCGTGTCAAATTTTTGCTCCTTGGGGTAGGAATCCGAAGATTGGCCATCCGTGTAGCAAACATGCAGGTATGGCCGATTCCGGCCGACGTTTTCGAGGTAGGTGAGGTACAAAGGATTGATGTCGCTAGCCCAGTAGAGGCGACGCGGAGTCAACTGCAAGGTCAGATTGCCCGTTCCTGCTCCTATTTCCAATACTTTCTCGCCCACGTACGGGCGGATGACATCCGCCATCCACTTTGTAAAGCGAGGGGCGCGATTGAGGCGGCCCAAGATCTGACTACCATGAACATCCTCGGCGTAGATGTGATCGGAATACCCAAATCGCAGAATCGCAGCAATGGCCCGCACGCCATCCTTCCAGTTGATCTTTTTACCTTCCAGATACGTGCGGCCCGCGTAGCGGATGGGGACTTCGAAAATACGCGCTCCGCGCTTGGCCAGTTTGATGGCGATTTCCGGCTCAATTTCGAAGCCTTTGCCGACAAGCGGAATGCTCTTCAGCAGATCGGTTCGGACCATCTTGTAGCACGTTTCCATGTCAGTAAGATTCAGGTCCGAAACGATATTGCACAAAAGAGTGAGAAAGCGATTGCCCAGCTGATGACGGAAGAAGAGAACACGCCGGTATTCGCTGGCGAGAAAGCGGGAACCGAAGACGGCGTCTGCCTGTTCCTCCGAGAAAACCTGGACCATCTTCAGAAGATCCGACGGGTGGTACTCGAGATCCGCATCATGAATAACGGTCAAATCCGCGTTGGCGTTGGACAGGGCCGTATGAATTGCGGCCGCTTTGCCCTGGTTGGTGTCATGCCGGAGAAAGAGCCATTCCAGCCTGCCGGGAGGCGCTTCAGCCAGTGTGCGTTGAAACTCACTCAAGACTGCCGCGGTCTGATCGGTCGAACCATCGTCCACGACAATAATTTCGACACGATCGAGCAGCGACGACTGGCCCAGAATTTTGAGCCGCTCGAGACTAGCGTGGACCAAGAACTCCTCGTTATACACGGGGACAAGAATTGAGAGTGTTGTCGGGGATTTCATGGAAAAATCGGCACTCGCAGCTCTGGGATCAGAGCGGGCCAAAGGATTTAGTTCCTCTCGGGTGTCAGGCGGAGTAGCAACCTCGTAGTCCACTTCGAAATCACTCCTCTGCCAGAAATGGCCTGCCCTTCGGTCTGCGATTTTGTACCCAGAGATGCTTGGACCGCAGCTAGTTAAGGCAACGAACATTTTCTCAGAAGGCATGCGTCGCAAGATGAACTCGAGACGGGTCTCGTAGCCTTTTGGTAACGCACCCACCGGCGCAATGAATTTTATGCCTTGCCATGCGCGACCGTGCGAATCTCACCCCAGAGAACGAATGCAAGATAGACAGAGAGCAGAAGCAGCTCGGGCTCGATGGCGTGGCGGTATTTTGCGACCGGGTACGCGAGGTAGTAGGGGATGGGATAAACGATGAGCGCCGCAGAAAAGAGAAGCCAGCCGCGCGGGCGCCGAGTAAGAACAAAGAGAAGCCCCAGCCAGCCGAGCAGAGACAACGGCCAAAACTCCCAGGGCTTCCACCATTCCCGGGTCCAGTAAATCAACAAACTGCCATCCCAAAACCACCACACGCGATGAAGCGTCAGGTCGACAAACTCGGCGGGATACTTGTGGACGAAAGCGAAGCTGTCCTGCTTGTAATAGTCGATGTAGCGCATTTCACCCCAGGCGGCGTATTTCTGAAGCTCCGCAGGATTGACTCCCGGATGCTTGCCCGTATAACCCATTCCGTTGCTGAAGTGATAGTTGCCAAGATGAAATTCGAACCAGAAATTGCTGCGGAAGAAAACCGGGCGGCCGAAGACGAGTTCATTGCGAATCAGCCAGGGCGAAACCAGCACGGCGAAGAGAAGGCCGGCAAGAGCCATGGAAGCGAACCAGGGGCGGAAAGCACGATGGTTGACGTGAGCCACGTAGAGAAACGTGAATGGCATCACGCTGAGCAGGGCGGGATTGGTGAACGCGATCACGGCCCACAGTGCGCCGAGAGCCAGCCAGAGTTTTCGTGTATTTTTTTCCGCAACATCGAGAGTGATGATGAAGACGGCGGAAAGAAGAAACGCGCTGGCGCTGAAATCCCAAATCCAGGAAACGGGCCAGCGAAAAAAAATAGGGCTGAGCGTCCAGATCCACGCGGCGCAGAATCCCACTTGCGCACCGAAGGTGCGGCGGCCCAAGGCGTAGATCGTGATTCCTGTTGCGGCGGCAATGATGCACTGGATGCCGAGGAGCACGAGCGCGGAGGCCTGAGAATAGATGCCGAAGATTCGAAAGACCAGGGCACATAAATAAGGATAAATGGGAGCGATCCACGCGGTGGGGCCGGTGTCCTGGTAAAAGGGCGAACTGAAACCTTGTCCCCTGACGATATGCTCGGCGATGCTGCAAATTTCCGCTCCGAAAGGGAGAATCGAGCCGGGGGAACGGACATAGGTTTTCTTCCAGAGGACGAAGCCGAAGCGCAGAATGAATCCGCAAACTAAAAGTAAAATGTGCAAGTTGCGATCGGAAGTTTTCTGGGGAGGCGAGTCGGGAATCTCGGGAGCTTCCGGGGCAATGACGAGCATAGTGTTTATTGTGGGAGACAATCGGAAAGGCTCGCAAGGTCAAGTTGGTGAAGCGCACTCCTACTCGGCACTAGGGGGACTAGGGTGTGAGCTTAACGGGCGCGAAATCTGGCGAGACAATCAGCGAATATGCGCCGTAGAAAACTCCCTGCCAACACTACAAGCCTATTTTCGACAATTTCGCAGGCACGGTCTATGCATTCAAGTATGAGATTGATACCTGGATCAAGATTCGTTGTCGATCTTTCAGCAAATCTGTGCCGCAGGAGCGGCACGAAACTCGTGGCGATACGTGCAGGGAACAGTTGCTGGTTGTGGTTAATGGCTGCCCCGGGCTCGCATCGGCTTGATATGGACTCACGTGTCGCAATTACCGATGGAAAGGTAGATGACGGAAAAACTATTGCAACGAGCCAATCCTGGTACATGTAGTCACCAGATTTGGCCGTTCAGTAGTGCGCAGCGGTTCCGAGGGTTGTGGACGGGCAAACCGGAAGCTATCCTCGGACGCGCTTTGCCTGGCGGTTTTGTGCGAGGTGTGTGAGCGCAAAACTTCAGTTTTCCGCCCGCCAAAACTCAGGTTGCTAAGTACCTTTATATGGTGCCTTTTCGCAGCGTCTTTCGCGTGGGGTTTTTAGCTCACCCTTTTTGGAGTCTTTCGCCTACCGCTAAGCTGGAAGTAATGGCGCGAATCGGGTCTGCTGGGATTACTTCCGGTTTGCTCGTGAACCAGGCACAATCCTGGCACGGCTGCATCTGATCCCATGCTCACGTTCAGTAAGAAAAGCGGAGCGCCACAAACACGGCCAGTAAAAAGGATTGCGAGCGCGGCGGGCAACTCGTGGGGCGGTGCGTTCAATTGTGACGAACCCACTCGGTTTGTAGCCTTGGCGGCCGCAGTAAGGTCTGCATCACCACGCAATACTGTTCTGTTTTCTCTTGCAATCCGCGCAGTTGCTCCGGGGTTGCCTTAGGAGCAGCAACGTCAAAATGAAGATGGACACTCTCAAAGCCGACGGGCACGTCTTTTGATATGCCAAGGGTTCCTCGAAGATTCAAGTCTCCCTCCACTGTGACCTCAATACGTTCGGTTGGTATGCCCATAGCCGCAGCGACCATCTGACAGGTGATCTGCGCGCAAGCCGCCAGAGCCCCAAGCAAAAGGTCACCGGAACAGGCGCCGGTACCGCCGCCTCCGACTCCCTTGTGAGCTTCGGCATGGTAGATGGCACGCCCGATATCGACCGAGCATGTGATGGGAACATCCGTCTGCGCGCTTTTCGCCCGGAGAGTGATTTGCGAAGCATTTGGGTCATTGCGGTATTGCTCTTTTAGTGGCTTCTGAAGCGATCGAAGATCCATGGCAACCCCATTCTTTCATTCTCGGCCATTTTTCGCTGACCGGGCACCTTCGGCGAAGCGGTCTTGAAACCGCTCCATCTGCTTGTTAGCATATCTGCGCATCAGAGGTACGCCCATGCCGAAATTCGTCATCGAACGCGAAATACCGGGAGCCGGGAATCTATCCGACGTCCAATTGCGCGAAATCTCCCAAAAGTCGATCAGCGTTCTCAAGGTAATGGGTCCCGAGATCCAGTGGCTCCATAGCTACGTAACCGGCGACAAGGTTTACTGTGTCTACCTCGCTCCAGACGAGGCGGCGGTCAGGGAGCACGCACGAAGGGGAGGCTTCCCCGCGAATCGCATCTCCGCAGTCCGCAGAATGATCGACCCGACAACTGCAGAATGAGAGTCGGTTGTAATCCGCCGGCCGCAGGCGGCCTAAGCCATTGGGCACCAGTCATGTGGTTGGATCGTCTGGGCCCGTGGCCGTAACCGAGCGAGCCGCAGAATGTGGCATTAGCACGTCCTCAACAGCTTCCTCGACCGGCATAGCCCAACCTTCTAACCAGGCCGTCGCGCCCGCCGTGTTGGTCAATACCTGCCGGGCCGGGTCCAGGGTGGATTCCAGCTTGGCCTGTTCTGCGGGCGTGAGCGGAGCACCAATGCTTTGGCGCAGCGCCGCCGCTGCGCCTGCCAACCGCAGCGAACGCTCTGCTTCAAGTTGTGCCGCCGCTGAGCACGCGAAACACTCCAGCAGGCGGGCAATTCCGCGTTTATGTTCCAGTTCCCGGAAAATTTTTATGCTTTCCCGATACAGAGAGTCCGCTCCTGGATAATTCCGCTGTTCCCTTGCTAAGCTTCCCAGATCAGCCAGTGTGCCCGCAATGCCCCAGCGGTCACCAAGTTCCCGAAAAATTGCCAGGCCCTGTTCGTACAATGTCCGCGCGGCTGCGGAGTCTCCCAGGTCGCGGGCGACATCTCCCTCGTAGTTTAGCGACCAGGCGATGCCTGTCCGATCACCCAGTCCTCGGAAGATTGAGAGACACTCCGCGTATAGGGAGCGCGCGCGGGCATAGTCACCCTGCAATTTGACGACATTCGCCAGGTTACTGAGAGAACGAGCGACAGCCTTCTTGTCGCCCAACTCTCTCCACAGCACCAGGCTTTCTTCGAACAGAGAGTGCGCAACCGCGACGTCACCGCGGTCCCGAGCAAAGACCGCCAGCGCGTTTAGAGAGACGGCGACGCCCTGCTTGTCACGCAACAGACGCGCGATGTCGAGACTTTCCCTGATGAGCGTATCCGCCGAGGCGTAATCTCCCTGCTCGCCGGTGAGCACGCCGGCGGCAAAAAGCGCGCGCGCGCGCGCCTTCGTGGGTGCCGCCGCTCCTGCGAGCTTCAGCAGCTTGCCTAGCCTAACCCTGCCTTCGGCGAGATACTCGCGCGTCTCCCAGAAGCGAAACAGGGCTGCGCCGAGGCGCAAGCCCCACTCCGCATCTCCAGTTTCTGTCAGCCACTCAAGGCCCGCGCGAAAATTGTCATGTTCTAACGCGAAGCGTTCTAGCCATTCCGTCCCTTCCGCGTCGCTTTGCTCCGTTGCCTCTTCTTCTGCCAGCACCAGGCAGTAGGCGGCATGGGCGCGTTTCGTCAAGGCCTCCTCCCCGCTTGCCTCCAGTTTTTCCAGAGCGTACTCGCGAATCGTTTCCAGCATCACGAACCGCGATTCACCGTTCGCTTGCTCTACCTGTTGCACAAGGCTTTTGTCTACCGTGGATGCCATACCGTCGAGCAGGTCCAAATCGAGATCACTTTTGGTGTCGCATACAGCTTCTACGCCTTCCAGACTGCATCCCCCCACGAATACCGATAATCTTCGGAAAAGCTTCTGCTCTGCAGCGTTCAACAGATCGTAGCTCCAATCCATGGCAGCGCGAAGCGTCTGCTGCCTCTGCGGCAGGTCCCTTGCGCCGCCGGTTAATAGCTGCAACCGGCTCGCCAGGCGTGTCAGCATGGAAGAGGGCGAAAGAACTTTGACCCGAGCAGCTGCGAGCTCGATCGCGAGAGGCAGACCATCCAACCGCGCGCAAATCTCGATGACGGCAGGCGCGTTTTCTCGGTTAAGTTCAAAATCTGGCTTGGCAGCGACGGCGCGTTGTACGAACAGCGCGACGGCGGGGTACTGTGACAAGACCTCCACAGAAGGCATGGACCGCGAATCCGGAAGCGCGAGCGGCGGCACCGGAAATTCATGTTCGCCGTAAACGTGCAACGCTGCGCGGCTCGTTACCAGGATTTTAAGATGGGGGCCCATGACCAGCAGCTCCGCCACGATAGGCGCCGCCGGAATCAAGTGTTCGAAATTGTCCAGCAGGAACAGCATTGGCGCGCGCAATGAATCCTGTAAATTCTTTCTCAGTATTTCGAGCGGCGACTGCCCTCCTGCCTCCCCGATACCCATCGTCTGAACGATCACGGAACCGATCAAGCCCGGATCGCTTAGCGGGGAGAGCGGGATAAAATAAATCCCACCCGGAAAGCTCTCGACAAGGCCACTCGCCACCTCCACCGCGAGACGCGTTTTGCCGATCCCGCCTGGACCCGTGACCGTGACCAGGCGCACATTTTGACGCAGCAGGAGTTCTTTGGCGGCAGCTGCTTCCTTTTCTCGCCCCACAAACCCGGTCCGCGACATCGGAAGATTGGTCGGGCGGGGCTCCACCTCCCTAACTGGCTTCTCCGAGAAACAGTCTCGTATAGCTGCAAGTTCCCGTGCGAGTTCTCGGGTAGATACGTAACGTTTGTCGGGCTCTTTCGCCAGACACCTCTCAATCGCCCAACACAGCGGAGCGGGGGCGTCGCGGTTTTGCGCTCCGATCGGTTCGGCCTGTTCCCGGAGAATGGCCACCAGTGTCTCCGCTGCTGTGCTTCTCCGAAAAGCGCGCTTTCCAGTCACCATCTCGTAGAGCACCAAACCGAAAGAAAACTGGTCTGACCGGAAATCCAGCGGCCGGCCGCCGGCCTGCTCCGGTGACATGTATCCCACCGTTCCTAGAACCAGACCCGATGCACTCAGCGACGTGGACGTACTGAACATGACCGAGCGTTCTCCGCTTGGCGACCCGTGCTTCGCCAAGCCAAAGTCGAGGATTTTGACGAAGCCGTCGTGAGTGACCATCAGATTCTCGGGCTTTAGGTCCCTGTGCGTGATGCCCGCTTCATGAGCCTTGGTCAGACCCTCCGCGACCTGTGTCGCGATTTCAATTGCCTTTCGCATTGGCAGCAAGCCGGAAACAAGCAACTCGCGCAGCGTCTTCCCCTCTACCAGCTCCATCGCAATGTAGTGAGTCGAACCGTCCTGGCCGAGTTCGTAGATGGTTACGATATTGGGATGGTTGAGGGCAGATGCCGAGCGCGCTTCCTGCTCGAAGCGGTCCAAACGGTCACGGTCTGCGGAGAATGCGGCGGACAGAATCTTGATCGCCACACTGCGCTCGAGTCGCGTATCCCGCGCCCGGTACACCTCTCCCATGCCGCCCGCACCAAGTGGGGATTGGATCTCATAAGGACCGAGTTTTGCGCCAGAGGTCAGTGCCATCCGGGCGTCATTATAGTTCTAAGAGAGGGCGGACTTACACTGACATGTAACGCGCGACTTGTAGAAGTGGCGGTGCTCGGCATTTTCGATTCTAGCCACCATGCGACAACTCCCGGATGGCAACACGGAAGTTACCCTTAGACCCGATTTGTCCGGCGGTAGTTTCAGAAGCCGCTTCTCCTGAGTTAAATTTTGTGCGTGGTGAGGAGTCTTGCTCGGACTGTTCCGTAGCCGACCCCCAGGTTTGCGGCGATCTGGCGCAGGCTCCGGCCTTGCGCCTTCAACTCCAGAATCCGTTCGCGGCCTACCGCACTCTTCGGACGGCCCAGCTTCTTGCCATTCGCTCGCGCATTACGAAGTCCGGCGGAGACGCGCTCCCTTATGAGATCGCGCTCAAGCTGCGCAACTGCTGACACGATTGTAAAAAGCGCCTGCCCCAGCGGGCTACTGGTGTCCATATTCTCCTGGTAGCTGATGAATTGGATTCCGAGGGACCGAAATTCCTCCAGCGCCAAAAGTAGATGCTTGGTAGAGCGTGCGAACCGATCAAAGCGCCACACCACGATTGCATCAAACCTGCGCTTCCGGGCGTCCTCCATGAGTTTGTTAAGCTCGGGCCGGAACTCTTTCGCTCCCGATTGCCCTACATCAATATATTCGCGGGCAGGTTCAAATCCTCGCGCCGCGCAGTAGGCGCGGAGATCGCGGATTCGTAGCTCACAGCTTTGGTCTTTTGTGCTGACACGTGCATAAATTGCAACTCGCATGGGTTCGTTCTACGAGGTCGTGATCGCTGACCCGCAGTGGCCAGGAATTTATTCCGGCCGGTTGAATGGCATTCTGGACAGAACGATCCACAGTATATGCCTCCAGATTGGTCCCGATAAACGCGCCTGTGTTAACCTGTCTGGCCACTTTCCGGTTAGTCGGCAACCCGCAAGTTGGGATTTCCCCAACCAGCCGAAACCCTACTGCGAGCAGTGGTGATGCCATCTTAGTGTTCGGGTTTTGGGCAAGCTGACGAACGAAGCCGACTCCGACTTCCAAAACACCATTTACAGGTGAAGAATTACAGGTGAAGTTTCTTTGGGATTCCGAAGAACACTCTCTAAAGTATTGAAACGAATGGTAGGCCCGTGGGGACTCGAACCCCAGACCTCTACCGTGTCAAATCTCAAACCCGTCCGACATGATGCGACACCGAAGAAGTCCAAGTGATAGTTGAGGGCAGTGTTTATGCAGGTGCCGCGCATATTTTATGCCCAGTGCCTATCCCTGAGTGATACCGACGGATCCCCCCGAGATGGTCAGGGATGGCAGGGTTACGACACAAAGAACGACACAAGACCGAAGTGTCAATCATTTTCCAGGGGGTACCCCGGGGTGGTCGAAATCAGCAGATCGGCTGTGGCCGTCTCATAAAAAATTTGCAAAAAAAGGGGGACGCGGCCCAAGGGAGGGGGATCGGTGGTGACTAAACGATGTCCCATTGGCTATCGGTGGCGCCTAGGGCGGGGACACCTGTCAGGTAATCTGACTCACCAGGAGTTACGAGATCTCTCGGGGAACATTGAGAAGGGCGGAAGGGTGCGTGGAGCAGCGTGCGACAAACGCGGCACATATTCACGCTTGACTGTGCACTTGAACCAGCTGCGATGACGCAAATTCTTGTGGCAACGATGGGAATTCTCTTAGAATCGGTGCGCGTGGACTTCCGGTCCGTATGCACTCCACGTCATAACGCTCGGGGAATGTCATGCTGAAACATATAACTGCTTTGAGTGTGTCAGGCGCCATTGTGCTAGGTGCCATCTACGCGGCAGCCAAAGCTGCCGACACTAACTTCGGTCCCTCGAACCCGTTTTATGCGAAGAGTACCCTGCCGTTCCATGCGCCTCCTTTCGACAAGATCAAGGATGAGGACTATCAGCCGGCCATCGAGGCGGGTATGGCCGAAGAACTTTCGGAGGTACAGGCGATTGCGGACAACCCGGCGGCGCCAACCTTCGAGAATGTGCTCGTCGCCATGGAGAAGACGGGGCGGCTCCTTCAACGAGCGCGAGCCTCTTTCTTCGGGGTCGCCCAGGCGAATACCAATGTCGTGTTACAGAAAGTGCGGACCGCGGAAGCCCCAAAGCTGGCGGCGCACTACGATGCTATCTACCTCAACACAAAACTCTTTGCTCGCGTGGCCGTCGTCTACAAGCGGCGGCAGTCGCTCAATCTCGATCCTGAATCGCTTCGCCTCCTCGATGTCACCTATGACAAGTTCGTCCGCTCTGGCGCAAACCTCTCAGACGCCGACAAAACCGAGTTGAAGAAGCTGAACGAGGAAATCTCGACGCTCTCGACCGCCTTTTCGACAAAACTGCTGGCCGCTACGAAGGACGGGGCCTACGTAACCACGGACAAGAGTGCGCTTGCCGGCATGAGCGATGCGCAGATTGCCGCAGCCGCACAGGCTGCGCAGAGCCGCAAGCAGGAAGGCTATGTGCTTCCGCTTCAGAACACCACGCAGCAGCCGGATCTGGCTTCTCTCAGTGTCCGGACGACCCGCGAAGCTCTCTTTGAGAAATCCTGGAACCGAACCGAGCGAGGCGATGCCAACGATACGCGCGACGGCATCGCGCACCTGGCGCAATTGCGCGCGCGGCGAGCACAACTTCTCGGCTATCCCAACCACGCCGCTTGGAAGCTGGGAGACCAGATGGCGAAAACGCCTGAGGCAGCCTTGAAGTTCATGGACGCCCTCGTGCCGGACGCCACCGCCAAAGCAGCCAACGAGGGAAAAGACATCCAGGATGTGATTGACGCCCAGAAGGGTGGCTTCACTCTCCAACCCTGGGATTGGGACTTCTACGCCGATCAGGTCCGCAAGGCGAAGTACGATTTGAATGACGTAGAGGTCAAGCCGTACTTTGAACTGAACAACGTGCTCGAAAACGGCGTCTTCTATGAGGCCAATCAGCTCTACGGAATCACCTTCAAGGAACGAAAGGATATTCCGGTCTACCACCCGGATGTGCGTGTCTTCGAGGTCTCTGACTCCGACGGCAAGCCGCTGGCTCTTTTTTATTGCGATTACTTCAAGCGCGACAACAAGAACGGCGGCGCCTGGATGGGCGTCTTCGTGAACCAGTCAAAGCTTCTGGGCACTCTGCCCTTGGTTTACAACGTCGCGAACCTTCCCAAGCCGGCGCCAGGAGAGCCGGCGCTCATCAGCTTTACCGATGTCACGACCATGTTCCACGAGTTTGGCCATGCGCTGAATGGCATGTTCGCGAACACCAATTATCCGAGCTTGTCGGGCACCGCAACTGCGCGAGACTTCGTCGAGTTTCCCTCACAATTCAACGAGCACTGGGCTCTCTATCCTGCTGTCTTCGCACATTATGCCAGGCATTATAAGACGGGAGCACCCATGCCCGCCGATCTGGTAGCCAAGATCAAGAAAGCCGCGAACTTCAACCAGGGATACAAGCTCACAGAGTTGGTCGCGGCTGCCGAGCTCGACATGCAGTGGCACACACTGCCCGCCGGCGCACCCCTGCAGCAGCCGGATGCGTTCGAGAAGCAGGCCCTGGAGAAAACTCGCCTGCTGCTCAGCGCCGTGCCGCCTCGCTACCGCTCCAGCTATTTCAGCCATATTTGGGACAGCGGCTACTCTGCCGGCTACTACGCCTATCTGTGGTCGGAGATGCTCGATGACGACGCGTACCAGTGGTTTGAGGAGCACGGCGGCCTGACGCGCGCCAATGGCGACAGGTTCCGGCAAATGTTATTGTCGCGCGGCAACACAGAGGACTTGGCAAAGATGTATGCAGCCTGGCGCGGCAAAGACCCGAGCATCGAGCCGATGATGAAGTACCGGGGTTTGCGGGAATCCGGGCACTGAACGTGGACCTGCGCGGGAATCCCTTTGGCAAGAGATGCACTAAAAAGCGGCGCAGAAATTGCATCTCACACTTGGGCTGCCGACTATCGCCGCCGGGCCCCCGTAGTCACTCGCTCATCACGTCTGCTTCTTTCAGCGCGATCAGCTTCAGCTCCACCGTTTTCGTGACGTCTTCGTTTATCTCTATGACCGTGGCCTTCGGCTCATACTCCTTCAGGAATACCGGATCTTCCCAGGCACCGTGTTCCAGCCCTGCCCAACTGAAGAGTTTGTATTTCCCTGGTGGCAATCCGCGCAGTTCGAAGTGACCGTACTGATCGGTATTCGCAGAATAGGATGAGCGGCGGGTTTTCTTGTCCGGGATCGCCTCTGCCCAAGCGCCAACTGCCGGGAGATTATCTTCATTCAGCACTGTGCCTTGCACATGTGCTCCGCGCGAACTCAATACGATTTCTAGCGATCCGACCGAGCCCTTCGCAATGCGAACCGTCGTGTCCGGCAGAACGTTGTCGTTGTAACGTACCTCTTTGATGTAGCAGTCCTTCGAGATTCCCCATGCATTAAGCTGAAACTCCTCTTCAGAAACGCCCTTCAAGATAAATTGGTTGTTGTCGTCAACTTCGGCGACGGTGCCCGGGAGTGGCTGGTTCTCCGTAGAGTTCGCGGCGATCGTCAGTCCTTGTCGCTCGATCCTCGGTGCTCCGTCCCAGGTGACTCGCCCAGGTATATTCACTCCTTCGCTGACGGTCAACGTCACTCCCTCTACATCTGTATTCGCAACACTGACGTCTTGTCGGGTGACGCGCGTTTTTCCGTCCGCGGAATGCCACAAAACTCGAATGCTATAATTCCCTGATGGCATGTCTGGAAGCTCAAAGAAGCCATCGGTATTGCTCGCGAGTGTTGAACTTACGCTTTCCCACTCCGCTCCCTGATTAATCCGCACGACGTCCACTTGAAACCACCTTTTCCCGCTCTGTTTTGACAGCAGATTCACTACCTTTCCTCGAATCCGATACACCGCGACTTGCCTCATCAGCATGTCGATAGACGCTATCTCGTCGCCCTCTTTGACAGCAATCACGGAAGCCTTTCCCGAATCCGTCACGCCGGGATAGTAGATTTTCGCGTAGGCTTTTTCTCCTTCGCTCTTGTTAGCTCCTGAGAACTCGCGGTCCCCTGCCACATGGTTCCAGGTCTCAGGTTCTGCGGTAACCAGATAGCGTCCAGGTGAAAGCCCAAAGAGTCGGAATTCTCCCAGGTCATTCGATTCGCGCTCATCGGCCTCCTGCAATTTCATTTTTCCGTTGATGTACGCTTCGCGGAGTGCATGAACACGGATGCCTTGCATGGGTTCGCCTTCCTCGTCGAATACACGCCCCGTGATTACCCCTGTCCGTCCCAACTTGAAAACAAGGTCGACCAACTTTTGGCCCGGGCTTAGAGTCAAGTTTGATCCCGAATCGTTGGGTTTCTTCTGACCATATCGCGCGTCAACGTATCCATTGCGGTGCACGGTCAATGTGTAGTGCCCCGCAGGGAGGTTTTTCAACTCGAAACGCCCGTCTGCCGCAGTTGTCGTCGCAATCGTGCGCTCGCGATTTTCATCGCTCCCGAGCCACACCGTTGCTCCTTTCAGCGGCGCGCCATCCATCTTGCGGACCACCATCCCAGAAACGGTGCAGGTCTCCTCTTTTGTCTCTGGCCTTGCATCAGGCATTGCAGGCGTTTGCGCGTCGACGAGGGAGGGAGCAACAAAAAGCGGTAGTAGAGCCAGCAGATTCCGGTACATATAGAACGCCTACCCGCGAAGTATAACCTATAGATTTATCCGGTGGATGCGATACGAGACTTTTGAGACGACGGCTGGTGGCCCGAGTGCCTGATTAGCGCTAACCGGACATCAAGTCGAATCACCCTTCCAAAAAAACGGCCCTACCAGCGTGTGCCCGAACTCCCGGACGACACGCAGAGCGTTTGCAAAGGTCAGTCACCCCGCTCTTTAATGATCACATTTCATTGCAGCGAATCATTTTCCAGGGGGGGCGCCCCGGGGGTGGTCGAAACCAGCAGATCGACTCTGACCGTCTCATAAAAAATTTGCAAAAAATGGAGGCAGAAAGAGGTTAGGTACGGATTGCTGGCGAATTGATCATCCTATCCTACACGCGGATATTTATCCGTAGGCACCGCACATGCCCCGCGCTTAGGGCGCTGTTTTGCTCGTGCCCTGCGTGCTGCCATCCGCAACATAAAACACGTACCTGCCCGTGTAAGGCACTTGCACTCGGCGACCCGCCGGGGCAACCCCACCAGACGTGCCTGTGGATTACGCTGCCGTGGGACGGCGGAACGGGCCGAGTGCGCTCATCCTCATCCAGGAGCGCGTGAAGGCCGGCCTGCGAAACGCGCGTGCGAAGGGCAAGCGCTTAGGGCGCCCAAAGAAAATTCTAGATACGATACGAAGAGGATTGCGGCACTGCGCGCCAAGGGGATTGGCTGGAAGCGAATCGCCGCTGAAATGGGAGTGGGGGTCGGAACTATCTATCGCGTCGCCCTGGAGGGTTACAAAATTCGGGAAAAGGTTTTTTGAACTGCGCCTCTCTCTCGAGGTTTTTCGGGGAAGGACAGTCTGTCTAGGATCGCAATCAGCGAGTGTAACTGTCAGGCCTGGTGTAATCGCGCGCCAACCCGTTGACCCGGCCATGCATCATAGGCTCTATAAGGGCGAGCTTAGATGAAACGCCTTCACTCAGCCATTCTTCTGCTCCTGCCATCGCTGAAGCCTAGGATCGTCCCATATTGCTTGCTCGTCGCTTATGCAGGGCTGATGTAACAGCCGCTGCAGGCGGGGTGAGGGGCTGATGTTAGTGAACGCATTCGGCCAGGTAAATTGGAAGAACGTCGGACAGCTCATCGCTACAAATTAGCCCTTCAGGTCGAAATCAGGCTCGAACTCCTTGAGGTCGGACTCGAGCCGATCCTGGGAAGGACACGCGATATTTCGACTCACGGTTTTTACTTCAGGATCAGCCAGAGGCTCAGCGTAGGAATGAAAATTGGATTTTCGATCATGCCTCCATGGGAAGTTACGCAAGCCCCGCATGCATTTATCAGCGGGCGGGCCAGAGTGATGCGCGTCGAAGAAATTTCGGAAAGCAGTGTCGATCGCGTGGGCGTCGGCGTCGTGATCGAAGGATACAAGTTCGGCCAAGCGGAATCGTCAGCGTGTTGACCGAATCTGGCCCTAGAGGACAGTCGGGCTTTCCCACTTCCGGAAATTGCTGATTAGAGTGAGGTTTGCCCTGGCCACGCACGCGATCACGGATGCATCGTCTATCAACCCCAGTACCGGAATGGAATCAGGAATGAGATCAAACGGACTCACAAAGTAGATGACAGCGGCGACGACCATGAGAATTGAGTCGGCTGGCGCGCAAAACTTGCCCGCGAGGTGGGCGCGAAGGAGACGAAGAAATATCTGCAAGCTTTCCCAAGGAGCAAGAAGAAATTCGTAGCATCGCTCTGATTTGCGGGTGGCTTTCTCAAGAAGCCAGAGTAGTTTTTCCTTGTGTCCAACAAACGACTCGGCTCTTGCCGTTGCCCGTTCAAACGTGAGAGGGGCTCTCTCTTTCATGTGCCGCCCTCGCCTGCGAGCGTTCGTAGATAGTGCCAGACTGAAGTACGCAGGACTTTACGGGCGGGAATCGTTGCGAACGAGAGGTCTTAGGAAGCCGAGGGCGCTAGTCTTGACCGAGTTCCCGCCTCTAAACTGGGGAACCATCGTTGGATGGTAAGCTTAAGAATTTGGAATTACAACAAGAAAACTGGCGCTTCTTCCTGAAACGACTCCGTGAAACTTGCTGCCTTTCAACTTGGTAACAATTGGCATCAATCGAAGTGCAGCCCGACAGACTAACACCTGAGAAGTCGGCCATGCGGACATGTCGCTTTGGAACGATTCCACTTCTCCGGTAAGCGCGGTGGTCTCAATGGGTCGACGCAACACTCAGCTCGAACGGAGGGCAGGCGTCATGGTGAACATTGAATCGATGTGGGAACGGTTGAAATAGCGAACCACCAGTGAGATGGCGGGCATGACCAGATAGATCACGATAAGTCCCGCGGCAGATTCCGCGGGGTCGATCCGAGATTCTGGGCGAATGGCAAAGCACTCGGAAATAATCAACTGCCTGGCAGCGTTTACCAGGCATTAGATATTTCGCTGGAGATAAATCCGCTCCAAACCTCATTCCGTTCGTCGTTGTTTGAAACAAGGCGCCAATGCAAGAATATTCCCTGAACTGCTGTTTGCCACCGGGGAAATATTGAGGCTCATTTCATTTGCATTGTTCTTATTCCTGACCATCGCTCCTCAGCCCGTGTCGGCGCAGTCGGGAGTTGACCAGGAACCAGAAGCAAATCCCGGTCGTCCCACCGTCTCTACCCCGGCAACACTCACGCCTGTGGGGTATCTGCAATTTGAAACGGGTTTCATACCTGCGTATCATTCGCCTGAGTTTTCCTCGCGCTACAGCCTCAACGAAGTTGTGAAGCTTTCCGTCGTTCCGCGCTTGGAACTTCTCACTTCGGCTGAACCTATAGTGCACTTCACGGCTGAGGGGAGTACCGCTAACCGCGTGGGGGATATTTTCCTGGGCGCGCAAGGTGTGTTGTACCACGGGGAAGGAGCAAAGCCCACGCTGGCCGTCAGTTATTTCCGTCGTGTGTACAACGGCGGTGCATCGGAGTTTGATTTCGGAAGTCCCACCAACTCATTTTTGGCCTTGGCAAGCGCAGATGTGAAGGGATTTCACTATGACGCAAACGCTTTTTTTACCGAATTGGTGCAAGGTCCAGTGCGTCGGGGTCAGTTTGGCCAATCCCTGACGATTTCGCATCCCTTCCTGCATCGGTTCACGCTCTCGGGGGAAATATGGCACTTCACACAGCCATTCCTACGGAGCAATGCAGTTGGCAATCTTTGGGCAGTTAGCTATACGGCACGGAAAAACCTGGTTTTTGATGCAGGCTTTAATCATGGGCTGACCAGCACATCGACAAGCTGGGAGGCATTCGTGGGTTTCACCTATTTGTTTCCGCATCGTCTTTGGAAAGCTCAATAGCTGTCTAACTCCCGGTGAGTCGCGTTACAGGACAAATGACACCGCCCTGCGCGGGGTTCCGAAATCCCTAGAAAGACATCGCCCGTAAGTTGAGCAAAATCAGAGGGTGCTACCGGCCTCCGAGTGGGTTCCGAATACAGTTGTTTTTGGAACCTAGCGCCCGCTGCGTCGGGCAACCCGCTCTCGATACTCCTGTAGCACTTCGTCGTAAGTTATTATTCGGACTGCAGGCTGTTCAGCTTTTCTTTTCTCCCAGGAGTCCTACCGATCAACACAGCTTTCTGAGAAAATTCGGGAAGGTAACCGAGAGCCTTCTCTACCGCCTTGAGATTCAAGGGGTCGTCCAGGCTCTCCTCGTAGTCGCTAACTTGAGCCATGGCCTGGGTCACGGCAGGTGCAAGACCTCGATGTAAGTATCTCTTACTTGCCAAGACGCTTGCTCCCGGTCCCTTCAACTCCAGCAATTTTACCAAGACTCGAGGCGGGCGAAACCACAAGTTACGACACAAACCGCGACACAAAACAGGAAGCGATGAAGGTACCTTCGCCGGAAGTCATTGAAAGTATGGTAGGCCCGTGGGGACTCGAACCCCAGACCTCTACCGTGTCAAGGTAGCGCTCTAACCAACTGAGCTACGGGCCTAGAATCCATAAAGTTTAGCATGACTGGCGCGGCAAAGCTGCGGCCAGGCTCACGAGATTTGAGATGCTGCTGTAGAATGCGGCAGGCATTTGCAAGATCGTGCGGGCGGGAGCGCATCCAGAGTGAATGTGAAAATTGATGAGGGGTTGAAGAAAAAATGTCCGCGCGTGGCGCTGGGATGCGTGACGGCGCGCGTGGAGGCGGTGGCATCGCCGGCGGCGCTGACGGAAGAGATGAAGACGCGGGACGCGGAGATCCAGAAACTGCCGTTTCCGCGCGGGGTGCTGGCGTCGCCGCAGGTGGAAGCGACGCGCGCGGCGTACAAGGCGCTGGGAAAAGATCCGGCGAGATATCGCAACTCGGCGGAAGCGCTGCTGCGGCGCGTCGTTGGTGGAAAAGGATTGCCGGTGATCAACGCGGTTGTGGATGTGATCAACCTCGTGTCGGTGGAGAGCCGTTTGCCGGTGGGGCTATATGACCTGGGGCATGTGGTTGGAGAGATAGTTTTTCGCTCCGGGCGCGCGGGGGAAACGTACAAGGGCATCGGGAAGTACGATTTGAATCTGGAGGGATTGCCGGTGTTTGTTGATACCGTCGGGCCGCATGGGAGCGCGACGAGCGATTCGGAACGAACGATGGTGACAGCCGAGACGCGCGAGGTTCTTGCGGTAATTGTTTCGTTTGGCGGGGCGGAGAATCTGGAACGGTGGACGCAGAGACTTGGGGTGCTTTTGCAGCAGTATGCTTCGGGGACGGAGATGCTAACGAAGATTGTAGGATGAAAACACGTCGTCTGCCAGCCCTTTCCTGCATCCACAGTGACTGCCCACTTTGCATCTATCGTTAGCTTGTTCTTTCCATCCCCTACGCACTGGCAGCTGATGGAGACTTTTGGTGGCAAATCAATGTTCGTCGTGCCCTGCATTAAGCCGTACCATCCGTCGTCATGGTAGGTCACGTTGTATTTGACGCCCATCAGTCCTGCCGGATCTAAGTAATTCGGAGAGCTGTTCCCAACATAGTTATAGAAGTTTCTCCCGCCGCTGTACCCGATTGGATCTTCAGAAAGGAATCTTCCGGTTGTGGGATGGTAGTATCTGGCGCGGTAGGATGCTCTCGAGTTTCCTGGCAATGGCGGTTTCGTCCTCAGAGCTCGTTTGGAGTCCTCTAAATGAATAGCTCGGCGCTTACGTGAAAAAACTGCGCCAGTTTCTTTGCTTGTGTTTTGCTAATAGAACGCTTGCCATGAAACACCTCGGAAGTAATTCCTTTCGATCCGAAGGTTTTCCAGAGGTCTTTTTGCGTCAGATTGCGGGCCTCCATCAATTGCTGAAGTGTCTGCTGCGGGCTTGCTTTCCGAATCGGATAGCGCCGCCCCTCGTACTCGTCAATGAGCATGGTCAACAATTCGGCAAGTTCCATTTCTTCTGGCGAGGGGTTCTCACGTTCGTCGAGACGCAGCAGCTCGTTCGTGAGACGTTCGGATTCCTCATCCGTATGGATGACATGGGGAAGTGTACGGCCCAGCAGCTGCCCGTAAGTTTTCTCGTCCAGCTCCATTGTCATGGTGCTCATTGTTTCCAAGCCCCTTTGTCAGGTTCTCACAATGAGAACAGAGAGTCGAGGAACATTGCGTCAAACGTGCCGTGGACGATCGGGGTGACGTGTCATACCCCACCCGGTGCCGCAGGCACCGCTCTTCCGGCGCTCTGCGTTAACCACCGGGATAACATGGCCAACATTCCGGCAGGGTTGCCCCTGGCCCTACTCTTTGGAAGCGCTTGGCGCGCCAACACCGTCATCTAATCAGCCGACTCGCAGGTCCGTTACCAAAGAAGTTTGAGGCCGAACTGGACCTGGCGGGAGGTGGTGGAGGTGCTGGTAATGATGCCGGCGGTCGGGGAAACGCCGGAGGGAGTGAAGACGACGGCGTTGGGCTGGTTGAAATTCGCGCGATTGAGAAGGTTGAAAATTTCGGCGCGAAACTGAAGATTCAATCGCTCACGGATTCGAGTGTCTTTGAGCACGGAGAAATCCCAGGTTGCGAGGCCCGGTCCGATCAAGGCGTCTCGCCCTACGTTTCCGTAGAAACCGCCGTTTGCTTTCATCAGCGCCGTCGTTGAGAACGCGGGCGCGAGAAACGCGGCGGGGTTGAACCATTCGGTAGGTTTGCCGAGGATGACCGGCCCTGTGAAAGCCGGATTGGCGAACGGGCGCACCGGATTTCGGGTGTCTCCATTGTTGGATGGGTTGTAGCTGAGCTGCGGCGAGAACGGGAAGCCGTTCTGCAGAGTCACGATGGAGTTCACCGTCCAACCGCTGGCCATGACGTTTGCAAATCCGTGCACGTCACCGAGAAAACGTTTCCCGTGCCCGATGGGCAGCGCATAAGTCCCACTCACTACGGCAACGTTCCTGACGTCGAAGCTCCCCAAACCCCAGTCCGACTTCAGGTTGAAGGGATTCGAAGCGAGCGCCGGTCCACCTCCGGAGGTCGTGGCATTGAGAGAGTCGCCATCGTCGAGAACTTTCGAATAGGTGTAGACGCCACGCAACGTCAAGCCAGCGCTGAGACGGCGATTCACATCCACTTGCAGGGCGTTGTAGGAGCTGGTTCCCTCTGAAAACCACGTCCAGGTATTCGCGATGGTGGAATTGGCCTTCGTCGTTGTGGGCACAAAGTAAGCTCCCGCCGGCACGGGCGTGTTTGCGATCCCCATCGGAAAAGTCCCGGGATAAGTTGCGGGACACGGCGACGCCGGACAAATCACGGGAAAGGGCTCGTTGGCGTCAATGCCGATCAATTCGTGATAACCGTGGGACCCGACGTACCCCACCGTCAGCGAGGTGTTCGGTGAAAGTTCCCGCTGGATTCGTAGCGAATAGGAAATCAGCGTGGGCGTGTGCATATCCGGCTGGACTCCTCCGGGGATGAGCTTGGCCGTCGCGGGGAATGGGCCGGCAGGATTGATCGGAAGCTGCGCCACCGTCAACGGCGTAGTGTAAGTCGGATTGAATGGAGCATTCTGATCCGCGCGGTATCCCAGGGCATCCTGAAGATCGTTATACATTCCGAAGCCGGCGCGAATTACGGTCTTCGAGCCGAGTGGACTCCACGCCACGGCGATGCGCGGTTGCGGCAAGAAGTTGGCGTTATTTAGCGTGAACAAGGAATCCGCGACGCGCGGTTGGTTCGAGATGATTCCATTCGGATACGTATAGTTGGCGGCGCGGCCGTGAGCTTCATTCCAGCCGCTGGTAAACTCGGCGCGAAACCCGAGGGTCAGCGTGAGTTTCGAATTGACGCGAATGGTGTCCTGCGCGTGCAACGCGCCCAGGAAGGAGCGCCAGTTCATCTCCGTGGGTGCGGGATCGAACAGGAAACTGGAAATCGTTCCCTGCAAGAAGGTTGTGAGGCTGGTGAACGTCGCTTGCCCGAACTGGCTGAGCGCAATGGTTTCGTTGGATTGAAATTGCTGGAACCATGCGCCGAATTCCAACTGGTGCTTGCCGCGCGTCAGCGTCAGGTGATCCTCGTAGGTGTAGAGATTCCGCGCGATGCGTAGATTGCTTCCGTTATTACTTCCCGCGAGGCCGATCTGCGCCTGGGGATTCGACGCCGCACTGCCGCCGACCACCACCGCCCCGACGAGATGTCCCATCAGGAACCCGGGAACGGTTGCTGCCGGAGTCCCCGGCGTCGGCTCTCCGGTAAAAAAGTAGCCAGCGCGCGAAAAACCGAAGCGGGCGGTGTTCAACAATGTAGGAGAGAAGACGTGCGTTTCCTCGAGACTCAAAACCTGCTCACGCAGGGTAACGATGTCCGTGCTGAATGGATTGGCTGGCGTCGCGGTGACGTCGCCGCCATCATCAATCGTGTACATGGCCGCGAGGGAATCTTTCTGGGAAAACGTTTGATCGGCACGGACAGTGCCGAAATCCTCGCGGATCGTTTGCAGTGGGCTGCTGAAAAACTGGGATATTCCGATGGGGCTGCCGGGAGCTAGAGGTAGTTCAGGGGTGCCGGGAGGAGGAGTGGGCCACAAATTCAGCAGCGGTTGAACGCTTGGCGCGGCGGATGCTCGGGCGGCCAGGCCTGGAACGAAAGCCACGGAGGTCTGATGAAGGTTCTGGCGGAATCCTTCGTAATTTCCGAAGACGAAAGTCTTGTCTTTCTGGATGGGACCGCCGAGAGAAGCTCCGAACTGGTTGCGCTGGAACGGCGGAGCGGAACCCTGGTCAAAGTAATTCGGCCCGTCGAGCGCGTTGTTGCGCAGGAACTCGTACACAGCTCCGTGAAACTGGTTGCTGCCGGACTGAGTGACGATGATCACCTGGCCGCCGGGGCGTTTGCCGAATTCGGCGCTGTAGGAGTCGCGTTGGACGTTGAATTCGCGCACGGCGTCGACACCCAGCAACATTCCGCTGGTGCCGCCCGGTTGCATGTTGTTTTCGGCCGCTCCGGTGTACTCCACGCCGTTCAGCAGGAAAATATTTTGCTGCGGGCGATTGCCGGAGACGGCGAAGTTATTTGCCGTGGTTGAATTGGAAATTCCCGTGCCGCCGGTTTTTTGTGAGGTGAAATTGACGATGCCCGGATTGAGGGGGAGGAGCAGATCGTAGCTGCGTCCATTCAAAGGAAGTTCCTTGATGGCCACTTCTCCAACCAGGCCGCTGATGTCCGTGGTGGTTGTGCTTACGATAGGCGCGTCGCCGGTAACGGTGATCTCTGATTTCACGTCGCCAACTTGCAACCGAAGATCGACGCTGGCCTCTTCGCCCACAACCAGATGGATTCCGCTGCGCATGGCGTCTTGAAAGCCGGATTTAGTGACTCGCACTTCGTATTCGCCGACGGGCAACGAGACTACGATATAGCGGCCGGCAGGGTCGGTAATGGCAGTTCGAACTGCTCCGGTCTCGCGATTCATCGACTTTACGGTTGCTGACGGAACGGGCGCGCCCGACTGGTCGGTGACGATGCCTTTGATGCTCGCGGAGGTTTGCGCATGGGCTGACGGGAAACACAAAAGGGTAATGGAAAGAATCAGAAGCGCGATACAAAGCCGTGGCCAGTTGGACCGGGTTATGGAACGCCGCTTCTCTGGAAGCAAGTTTGGAGAAACCGCGAACGACAAATAGAAGCTCATTTTGGAATCCCCCGAACTGCGGAAGGGAGGCCCGCGGGCCGCCCGATCACCCCATCAAGATCCAAGCGCCACTCGGTCAGACAATTCAATACAGTTCATATCGTTATGTCAAACCGACTTAATTCGACTATGCTGTGGGTGAATTTATACGGATAGGTGCCGCAAGAAACGCTGCAGAAACGGAAAGCGGAGCGATAGGCCTACTATGGGGATCGGCAAGATTTTCATAAGAGAGGACTTACCACCCTCCGAGGTGGCAGCCAATTTTTAGGAAAGTCCGACACTTCCGCTCCCTCTGGACTCCTGGAACATCGAGGCGCATTCTTTGCCGCATGACTCTCTCAGCGCGAAATCGTCTTGAAGGAAAGGTTGTAGAAATCCAGTTCGGCGGCGTCATGGCTCACGTGGTGATGCGCGTTGGCAAGCATTTGATCGAGAGTGTGATCACCAAGCGCAGCGCGGATGAAATGAAATTGAAGGTGGGGGACAAGGTTTCGGCGGTGATCAAGTCCACAGAAGTGATGCTGGAAAAAGGCTGAGACTCACTCCGGGACCCCAACGCTCGAAAGCAGGCTCCATCGTGCATCGCAATATCCGGGCGTGCGTGGCTGTACTGCTCGCAGCGGTCGTCGCTCAAGTTCTTCCTTCTGCGCCACCGGCGCATGCGCAAGCTGCTCCAACCGCTGCAGAACTGCGAATTAATGGTGCTGTTTCCACTCCACTGGTCTTAACCGTTTCCGATTTGAAAAAGATGCCGCGTAAAACGATTTCGGTAGTGAATCCGCACAACAAAAAGACGGAAACGTACGAGGGAGTTCTTCTTGAAGAACTTCTCCATCGAGCCGGAGTTCCGCAAGGCGAACAACTTCGTGGCGCGTCGATGGCCACGTATGTGATTGCGGGAGCGGAGGACGGTTACCGCGTGGTCTTTTCCCTGGCGGAACTGGATTCGGGGATTCTCGAATCCGAAGTGATCGTGGCGGATACCATGGATGGCGCTCCCCTCGGGACGAAAGAAGGCCCATTCCGGCTTGTCGCGCCGCATGAGAAGCGCCCGGCGCGCTGGGTCAGAATGCTCAAGTCAATCACCGTAGTCCGTGCAGAGGCTCAATAACAATTCTGGATTGGCGTGTTGCAACCTACCTGAAGCCGAGACCTCAGTCCGAGCGCAAGGCTTCCATGACGTTGATGCGCGCGGCGCGGGCGGCCGGCAGCGCCGATGCGACAACCGCAGCGGCAAGCAGGATAAGCGCTGAGCCGATGACGGGCACGGGGCTGGGCATGCGCACGTCCAGGAAATAGCTGCCGGCAAAGCGCGCCAGGAGATAACCACCGGCCGCACCTACGAGGACTCCGGCAATGGCCATGACGGCGCCTTCGCCGATGACTCCGGCGAGGAGACGCCGGGGAGGCGAGCCGAGAGCGAGGCGGATGCCGAATTCGCGGGTGCGCGCGCTGACGGAGAAGGCGAGAACACCCGCAACGCCGACAAGCGCGATGGCGAGCGCCACTCCGGCAAAAACGCCGAAAACGACGGTGTTGAGACGATCCGGAGTGAGGACTTCCGCACGAACGTCCTCGAGAGTAGCGGCGCGTTCCACAGGCTGGTCGACGGACATGTCGCGAACGATGCGAGTGACCGGCGTGACGAGCGAATAAGGATTTGCACTGGTGTGGATGAAAAGGCGACCGCCAAAAATGGGACCCTCATCAATCGGGCTATAGACGGTAAGAATGGGCCCAGGAACGACGTGTTCGTCATCAATATCGGCGGTGACGCCGATGATGCGGTGTGGCGCCGTGCTGATTCCGGGAATGAATTTGATCACCGGATCCGTCCAGTAGACATGGCGATTGACGGCATCCTGATTGGGGAACATGCGCTGCGCCAGAGTCTGGCTGACGATGACGACCGGATCCTTGTCCTTCCCGTCAAGTTCGTTGAAATCGCGCCCCGCGATGATGGGAACGCCTAGCGCGGCAAAAAATCCCGGAGAAATGGTGCGCAACTGGGCGCGAGGATCCTCTTCGCCAGGACCTTTAACATGGCCGTCCGCGGAAAATGCAAAACCGGGACCAAAGCTGCCGGCATCGCGCCAGGGAACGACAATGCCAAAGGCGGTCTTGTTCACACCGGGCAGGGCGTCAATGCGGCGCATCGATTCTTTGTAAAAATCGACGATTTGCTGAGGCGTTTTTCCGTAAGAAATAGCGGGAACGTTGATGGCCAGAACGTGGCGCGTGTCGAGGCCGGTCTGCGCGGCCTGCATAGCAAGGAGCGTTTTGAGAAGCATGCTGGCGCCGGCAAGAAGCATGAAGGAGGCCGCGATTTGGGTAATGGCGAAGATGCGAAGGCGGCGGCCCGTGCTCCCGGTGATGCGGACGCCGCCGCTGGTGAGGCCGGGCGTTTGCGAGGTGTTGGCATTCGGAAGGTGCGGCACGTAGGCAAGCAGGACTGCGGCGATGACCGCCAGAATGGCGCCGACCCAGAGCATGCTGGAATCTACGGTAAGGTCGAGGGCGCGGACGGAAAAGCGGGACGCGTAGCGCGCGAGCACAGCAAGGAGGGGGCGCGCGGTGATTACACCCAAAGTAGCGCCAACGACGCAAAGGATCAGGCTCTCCGCGAGCAACGTCCGGCGCAAGGCGCTGGCGTTGGCTCCGAGGGCCGCGCGAATAGCGAGTTCGCCTTCACGGCGAACGGTGCGCGCGAGAATCAGATTGGCGACGTTTGAGCAGGCGATGATGAACACCAGTCCGGAAGCAGCGAGCAGAACCAGAAGGACGGTGCGTGCACGGGAAGTGATCTGCTCGCGGAGGAGGACGGCGCTGATCTGCGAGCCACCTTCTTTCGAGTAATCCGCGGGATACTGGCTGACCATCGAAGCGTAGACGGTGCGAAGCTCGGCGCGAGCCTGCTCGACAGTTGCACCCGGGGCGAGACGTCCGAAGAGTTCGGTCATACGATGAACGCGGCCGGTGACCATGGTGGCGGAGAGGTGGTGAGGGCTAGTCACGATGTTGGCGATGATTTCCGTATCCGCAGGATAAGGGACAGAGGGTTCGAGGACGCCGATGATGGTGGCAGAGCGATCTCCCATGCCGCCGCTGCCGAGGCGAAGCGTCTTGCCCATGACCGAAGGATCGCTCTTGAGAGCGGTGGACCAAAAGCGATAGGTCAGCACGACCACGCCGTCAGCCTTGGGGCCGTCGTCTTGCGGGCCTATGAGACGGCCAAGGACGGGATGAAGGCCCATCACTTCAAAATAAGTGCCGCCGACAACGCCGGCGCGGACTTCGCGGGGTTCGCCGAGGCCGATCATGGTGAAGCCGACAACAGAGAAATCGCCGAATTCGCTGACCGTGTGGATGCCGGACTTGATGTCCTGAATCTCTGGTACGGAGAAATTGGCGTTTTCGACGCCGAGGCTGGGCGCGCTTTGGCGAATGTAGATGAGGCGGTCCTCGTCCGCATTGACGAGCGGGCGCAGAAGGACGCCGCGCACCAGACTGAAGATGGCGGCGTTGGCGCCGATGCCCAAGGCAAGAGTCAGGATGACCGTGACTGCCACGCCCTTGGAACGTGCGAGAGAACGGACGGCAACTTTCAAATCCTGGAGGAACAAGTCAGGTTTGAGATTCATGGTGCGACACCCCTTGATTCATGACGCTGGACCGAGAGAAACGTTTCAGAATTCTTCCGAGCGACCGCGCAATCTAGCTTCGCAGCGGAACAAGAGAGCGCAGCCGTTGATCGCGTAAGTAAAGTCCCAACCAGAGCATCACACCGGTAAGGATTGGGCCGACGACGGCGGGATCACTTACTCGCGCGTGAGTGGCGGTGGCACCGCCAAGATAGGCGGTCAGCAGAATCGCGCCAAAAACGGCCGTGCGCGGGATCAGGTAGATGGCGGTAAAGGTGAGCTCGATGATGGCGAGCTTCAGAATGATGCTCTCGGAGTAGCCCAACTGAGCGAAGCCCTGCAAAACCGGGGGAGGCTTCAGTATCTTCGCAGTGGCGCTGGTGAGTAGCAGCAACACGGGTATAGTGCTGAGGATGCGTCCGGTCCAGAGCGCGCCCTTCGAGATGGGAGCTGCTTGCGTGGCAGAATCCATGCGTTTTTTCTCCTGATGCGCGACTTATCAAATACAACAAAATACCGAAATCGTTTCCGGTGCTGCGAAAACGTGCAGCACCGCAGGCCCCTACCCGCCGGCAATGGCACCGATGATGAGCAGAGGTTCGGCGCCGGACGCGATCTTTTCAGGCAGCGGGGTATCGGGCGGCTCGAGGGAATAGTCCTCCTCGCAAGCGAAGAAGCGCAAAAACGGGCGGCGTTCGTGGGTAACATGATCGCGGATGGTGCCGCGCAGCATGGGATACTGTGCCTCGAGCGCGTCCAGCACGGAGCGCTGCGTCACCGGGCCCTCGATATGAAGCTGCACTTCCGCGCTGACGCGTGCCAGCGTTCGCAAATGCCCCGGAAGCACCACACGAATCATGGGAGCGTCTGGACCTCGACGGAGAGCACGGCCGGGAGATGCTCCACGATGGGGTGCCAACTATCGCCAGCATCGGCGGAGCCGTACACTTGCCCGCCGGTGGTGCCGAAATAGACGCCACATTTATCGAGTGAATCGACGGTCATGGCATCACGCAATACGTTTACATAGCAGTTGCTTTGCGGCAGGCCCTTGGTCAGCGCTTCCCACTCGTTTCCACCGGACTTGCTGCGGTAGACGCGCAGCTTGCCTTCCGGCGGAAAGTGCTCCCCGTCACTCTTGATGGGCACTACGTAAATAGTTTCCGGATCGTGAGCGTGAACATCGATCACAAAGCCGAAGTCGGTAGGCAAATTGCCACTGACCTCTTGCCAGGAATCGCCGGCGTTATCGCTGCGCATGACGTCCCAGTGCTTTTGCATGAAGAGTACGTCGGGGCGCGAGCGGTGCATGGCGACGTGGTGCACGCAGTGGCCGACTTCGGCAGTGGGTTCGGGAATGTATGGGGAAACCAGGCCCTTGTTGATGGGCTTCCAGGTTTTTCCGCCGTCATCGGTACGGAATGCACCCGCGGCGGAAATGGCGATGTAAATCCGCTGCGGATTGCTTGGATCCAGAATGACGGTGTGCAGGCACATTCCACCGGCACCCGGCTGCCATTGGGGACCTGTGCCATGACCGCGCAATCCGGAAAGTTCTTTCCAGTTCTGCCCGCCGTCGGTTGATCGGAACAACGCGGCGTCTTCTACACCGGCGTAGACAGTGTCCGGATCGGTGGGCGACGGTTCGATGTGCCAGACGCGCTTGAATTCCCACGGATGCTGCTTGCCGTCGTAGAACTGATGAGTGGTGAGGGGTTTCCCTGTTTCCGCGGAGGTATCGTAGACGAACTTGTTGCTCTCGCCTTTGGGCATTCCTCCTGGTCCGGTGGTTGGTTCGCCCGGAGGCGTGCCCGGTTGCATCCAGGTTTTGCCACCGTCATCCGAGCGCTGGATGACCTGCCCGAACCAGCCGCTGGTCTGGGAGGCAAAGATGCGATTCGGGTCAGCAGGCGATCCCTTGACGTGGTAGATTTCCCAGCCGGAAAAATGGGGGCCGCTGACATCCCACTTTTCACGCTTACCGTCCGAGGTCAGGACGAATGCGCCCTTTCGTGTACCCACCAGTAGTCGTACGCCGCTCATCTGTCACTCCTTTTCATCAGTGCTAAGGCCTCTGCAGGAGCGTACCTTTTATTTCGCTACCGCAAAATGTTTTTCCTCTCGCATCACGATTTGATTGGTACCCAAATTTCCATACCGCCCATTCCAGTCCGTGGATCAAATTCCTCGGAATAGCGCTCGAAAAAGTCCGGCGCCCCAGTGGTTCCGCATGTGACCTCAAGGCCGGAGTTGGGCAGCCACTTGTCGATGGCATCCAGCGTTTCGCGGAGTCTCGAAACATGTTGGCGGTGCGAAAAAACAGCAAACTTCTGTGCCGGGACGGTCGCGACGCTGAACTCGCCGGGGAGACCTGAAGAGTTGGAGACTTCGATTCCCACCAGGTAGTCGATGCCGTCCGGGCTGAGCGCATTGAAACACAAGCCGTAAGCTACCCGGCCTACCTGACCGGGGATTTTGCCGATGTGAGGTGCAAAGCGCTGCCATTGAGCGGGCATGTTGTTCATCGTTTCGGCGGAATAGCGGTTGCGCAGTCCGGCGATGAGCAACGGCTTGCCATTTTCGAAGCGTGGGAGTTCCAGTTGTACTGCGGGCGATTGTTTTATTCCAGGTTGACTCATTTCCGTCCTCCCAACTCAAGTGGCTAGCAGAGATCACTGGCCGAAGAAAGCCAGTCTGGAGCAAGTGACTTGCAAAATGCAAGTGAAAAATGCTAGCATCAAAAAATGCCAAAGAAGAAGGCTTCTCCAAAGTGGCGGTCGGGGTGTCCCTTGAACGCTTCGGTGGAGATATTGGGCGATCGCTGGTCGCTGCTGATTATTCGCGACATGATGCTGCGGGGATTCCGGAGCTACAAGGAATTCCTGGAGTCCTATGAAGGAATCGCAACGAACATTCTGGCGGACCGTCTGCAAAAACTGATAGCTCATGGAATCATCTCCACACGACCTGACCCTTTGGACGGACGAAAACTGATTTACTCGCTTACAGCCAAGGGAATCGATCTTGCACCGGTGCTCACGGAAATGGTGCTCTGGGCCGCGACGCACGAAGATACTGAAAACCCGGCGCTCGTCCGGCAAATACAAAAGGACAAAGAGCAATTTCTCGCTGCCGCGCGCCGACGCTGGGCGGACAACGCTTTGCCAAATTCCTGAACAAATCTGCGGCTAAGACTTCGCCACAAGTTGCGCCAGGCGTTCGAGACTCTGGGTCCAGCCCGTCTCCATCCCGAGGAGATAGGCGGCGGCGTAGTCAACCACGGCCGTACCGCGCGTCCGCAGAGTGAGTGTCGTCTTGCCGTCGTGCTCGGTGAAGGTAACGGTGGTTAGGCCGTCGATGACGGGATTGCCGTCTTTGTCCCGCGCGATATTGGTGAAAACGAGCCGCTCGGGTTTTACGATTTCGCGATACACGCCATCGCATGGATATTCATGCCCATCGGGAGTGCGCATGACGATACGCCACGTGCCACCAACCCGGGGATCCAACTCGCAAATGGGATTTGTGAATCCTTTCGGCCCCCACCACTGTGCCATGAGTTTTGGATCGGTCCAGGCCTTGAAAACGAGCGCGCGCGGGGCATCGAAAACGCGGGTGAGCACGATTTCCCGCTCCGCAGGGGCAGAAACGGAACTGTCCGTTTTTGCGAGGTGTTCGGAGAGACGTTCGAGGGTTTGCTTGCCGCCCTCCACGGCGCCGTAGGTTTTAACGACATTTTCGCGTGCAGCGGCCGAGGGGAAGACCATTCGCAAGGTGAGTTTGGTTTTGTTGCCCTGCGCTTGGAAAGTCCAGGTGGCTTCAAATTGTGCGCCGGGATCACCCTTTTTGCCGCCGCTATGCGAGTAGACGATGCGCTCGGGTTTCACGACCTCGATGAATACACACTTGTTGGGGTAATCGGTGCCGTCCGGACCATGCATGGTGTGCCGCCAGACGCCGCCTGGCTTTACTTCCATCATGTGAATCGTGGTGGTGAAACCCTTCGGCCCCCACCATTGCACGACTTGCTGCGGATCGGTCCACGCTTTCCAGACAAGCTCGCGCGGGGCATCGAAAACGCGGGTGAGGACGATTTCGCGGTCTTCTGTGTTCACGGCGGCGCTAGTCCCTGCGTTGCTTTCGGACATGTTTCTTCTCCTTCTTCTGAATGTCGCGCAAATAGACATCCAGCCGGTCCAGACTTTCGGTCCAAAACCGGCGGTAGTGCTCCATCCATTCGTCAACTTCTTTAAGTGGAGCCGCTGTGATGCGGCACGGCCGCCACTGCGCTTCGCGTCCACGCGCGATGAGACCGGCGCGCTCCAGCACTTTCAAGTGTTTGGAGACGGCCGGCAGGCTCATCTCAAAAGGCTCGGCCAACTGAGTGACGGAGATCTCGCCGGTGATAAGACGGGCCAGGATGGCGCGCCGGGTGGGATCGGCAAGTGCGGAAAGGGTGGTGCTGAGGCGATCGGAAGTCATGACGTACTTAACCTCCAGGTTAAATACATCAAAGGCCCGTGAAGTGTCAAGTGCTAAAAATGATGGCCACACGCCTGAGTTTTCGGAACAACACGATGGACTCTCGCCCGTGGGCTGCGCGGGAGATACCAAGAGCTTGGTTTGACAAGCTACTCACGTAAAGCTCTGGCGGGATCGAGGTGTGACGCGCGCCAGGCAGGCAAGAAACAGGCGATCAACGAGGCTAAGATCATGACCAGGAATGCAGAAGCGAAAACCAAAGGATCACGCGGGCTAACTTGGAACAGAAGGTTTCCAAGCAGCCGCGTCAATCCCAATGCCATCGCGGCGCCAAGCACTACTCCCGCGGCCGTCAATGCCAAGCCTCGCGAGATCGCCAGCCGTAACAGATGGGGTGCGCCGGCGCCGAGCGCCATACGTAACCCCATCTCCCGAGTGCTTTGCGACACCGTGTAAGACATCACGCCATAGAGTCCGATGGCGGCGAGGAGAAGCGCCAATCCACCTAAGACCCCGACCAAAGTGACGGCCACCTGCTGCGCGGACGTGGAGCGATCCAGCTGTTCTTGCAGCGTGATCACCTCGAAGAGGGCCAGGCCCGGGTCAAGCGCGTGCACTTCGCGGGTCAGCGCTGCCGCCATGGTCTCCGGGCTCAGCGGGGTTCGGATGTACAAGCCGGCACCACGTGAGAAATTCTGGCGCAGCGGCACGTAAAAAAAGGGTTTCGGTGCCTCGCGAACGCTCTGGTACTTGGAATCTTTTGCCACACCGACCACCTGCATCCATCGGTCCTTTACCAGAACGCGCTCGCCAATCGGATTCCTGCCACGCCAATATAGCGCGGCCATGGTTTCATTCACGACGGCCACCAGAGCGGTCTTTTCGTCGTCCGCTCGGGCGAATTCACGGCCGGATACCAAGGGGATACCCATGGTCACGAAATAGTCCGGCCCCACTTCGTTGTAGTCCACGATGGGCTGCTCCTCCGGCGGAGGTTGATACCCGTCAACGGCAATGGGGGCCGAAGAATAACTTCCGTAGCTCAGGGGCGTCATTCGGGCGAAGGCTGCGGACTCCACGCCGGGCAGTGCCTTCACGCGAGCGAGCAGCTCATCCTGGAAACTCTGGGCGCGCTGCGCATCGTATCCCGCGGCCGTCAAATTGACGGCGGTGTCCAGCACGCCGTACGTCGAAAAACCCGGGCTGGTATTACGAATTTTCTGCAGGCTCTGCAGCAGCAGCCCCGCCCCAACTAGCAAAAGGAAACTCAGTGAAACCTGGACCAGCACCAGGCCCGAGCGCACCCAGGCTCTCCCACCGCCGCCAACAACCGCCGCGGAATCGGATTTCAATGCGCCGGCAAGATCAATCTTGCCCGTCTGCATGGCGGGAACCAGACCGAGCAAAAGCGTGGCGAACAGGCAAACGCCGGCGCTCACGGCCAGTACGCGCCAATCGATTTCTCCCGGCAGGTGCATGGCCACCCCTCCGCGCGCGGGGAAGAGCAGCACAAGCGCGTGACGGCACCAATGCGCCACCAGCAATCCTCCGGTTGCGCCAAAAGCCGACAGAATCAGTCCTTCCGTGAAAAGTTGCTTCAACAGCCGGCCGCGACCGGCGCCGATGGCAAGACGCACGGTCATCTCATGCCGCCGCGCGAAGGACCTGACCAGTAGGAGATTGCCGACGTTGGCGCACGCGATGAGCAAAACAAACACCACCACCGCGAGCATGATTTCGAGTGTGGGGAGCAACGTGTTCGCATTGTTGAACGGTGTCTGCCACAAAGGCCACAGCTTGATGCCGCGGCCGCGGTTGGTGTCCGGGTAATCGGCTTCCAGCCGTTTCGCTACAGCAGTAATTTCCTGCTGCGCCTGCTCGCGAGTCGCGCCGGGCTTCAACCGCGCGTAAGCTTCAATCCAGCGAGCGCCGCGGTCTTCGAGTTTGTACCCTCCCCCTTCAAAGATTTCCTCCATGGACGCGGGGACCCAGAACTGCATTGCCCAGCCCACGAACGTCCCATAGAAACCCTCTGGCATGACGCCAACAATGGTGTGCACCACATTGTTGAGCCGCTGGGTTTTCCCGATGATTTGCGGGTCACCCTTAAAGCGTCCTTTCCAGAGCTGATAACTGATCACCGTCACAGGATGGGCGTTGCGCCCCACGTCTTCGCCGGGGACGAATCCACGTCCGAGAATGGGATGGACTCCGATAGCATCAAAATAGTTTGCCGATACGATGCTGCCTGTGGTGACCTCGGCGCGGTCGCCGATGCTGAGAGTGGTGCCCATGATCTTGCTCACGAAAAACGAATCAATGAGCGTGCAATTCCTCTGTAAATCGAGGAAATCCGGCCAGGAAGTACCCGTCGGGCCCGATTCGCCGCGCGCCGTTCCCGTGAGAGCGAGTAGTTGCTCCTGGTGAGTTACGGCGGGGTACGGACGGAATAAGATCCCTTCGACCCAACTGAAGACGGCGGCATTCGCGCCAATGCCCAAGGTAAGACAAAGAATAGCGAGAAGAGAAAAACCGGGATTGCGGCGGAGCGTACGGAGGCCAAAATGGAGGTCTTGAAGAAAGGTCTCGATTATGGGGAGTCCTCTCTGATCGCGGAAGAGTTCCTTGGTCTGCTCGATGCCGCCAAAGCTGCGAAGCGCCTCAAGGCGGGCGTCCGCGGCGGTCATTCCCTTGCGGAGGTTTAATTCCACAGCCATCTCCAGATGGGAGCGGAGTTCCGCGTCGAGGTCGTCCTCGAGACGGCGCCGGCGGAGGAGCGCCGAGAGCCGATGCAGGAGGGTGCGGAAGAATTCGCGCATGGTTAATTGGCTCGCAGCACGCGGTTGATCATGGTGGACATACGATCCCAGCTTTCGGCTTCTTCTTCGAGCTGCTTGCGCCCGGAGCGGGTAAGTGAATAAAACTTGGCCTTGCGGTTGTTTTCCGAAACGCCCCACTTGGAAGTGATCCAGCCGCGCTGTTCGAGGCGCAGCAGGCCGGGATAGAGGGTTCCTTGATTCAATTTGAGGAGGTCTTCGGAGACTTGCTGGATGCGCAAGGCGATGCCGAAGCCATGCATCGGCCCCATGGAATCGAGGGTCTTCAGCACCAGCAAATCGAGCGTTCCCTGGAGGACTTCGGTTTTGGAAGGTGGCATACGCTCCTTTAGACGATCAACAGGAGAAAAGGGAAGCGTAGCATATTCCTGTTGAACGTCAACAGGGGTTTGCGGCCGGTGGTTGCGGCCGGTGAACGGGGTCATGCCGGAGTCAACGAAACGATGCTTTGAACTAAGTCGCGCGCCTGGGCGGTTGATCGACTCTCAGCGCGAGACGGGTTCGGCGATTCGCGACTCGCTCAGGACTACACGCTGTTTGAGGAAGCCGCGGGCAGCGAGGAGCTCGGCGTTGAGCAGAGCGGCGCCGGCGGCGCCGCGGACTAAATTGTGTGAGAGCAGCGTAAGTTTGACGTCCAGCAAGGGGCATTCGCGGACGCGGCCGACGACGGCGGCCATGCCGTTGCCGGCGTTGACGTCACGGCGCGGCTGTGGGCGATTCTCCTCTTCGAGGACGACGATGGGATTGCGAATGGCAGTCGGGAGCGAGGCTAGCTCGGCGTCGATTTCAAAGGTACGCAGGACTTCGCGGACTTCGTCTAAGGAAGCGATTTTCTTGAGGCCGACGGAGACGCATTCGAGGTGGCCGTCGACGACTGGGACGCGGTTGCAGTGCGCGCTAAGGCCCAGACCGGCGTCCACGAAGCGCGAGCCATCCCATTTGCCGAGCAGCTTCTGGGGTTCGGACTCCATTTTTTCTTCTTCCCCGCTGATGAAGGGGACAACATTGCCCTGAATATCCAGGGAGGCCACTCCGGGATAGCCAGCGCCGGAGATTGCCTGGAGCGTGACGACGAAAACTTTTTCCAAGCCAAACGCATCAGCGAGAGGTTTAAGGACAAGGACGAGCCCGGCAGTCGAACAATTGGGATTGGTGACGATAAAGCCAGTGTCATAGCCGCGATTTTTCTGCTGCCGCGGGATGGCATCGAGATGCGCGGCATTCACTTCGGGAATGAGCAAGGGGACATCAGGGGCCGTGCGATGGTTGCGCGAGTTGCTGACGACAGGGTAGCCCGCGCGAGCGAACTCTTCTTCCGCTGCTCCCGCTACGGAAGAATCGAGCGCGGAGAAAACGAAGTCGCAATCGAGAGAAGGGTCGAGGCCCTTGACGATAAGATCGCGCGCGGTGCCGGGAATCGGCGCGTCAAGATGCCAGCGAGCGGCTTCGGCGTAAGTCTTGCCGGAGGAGCGCTCGGACGCTGCGACTTCGGTCAGCTCAAACCAGGGATGATCGGCGAGCAGGCTCACCAAACGCTGGCCGACAATTCCGGTGGCGCCGAGGACGCCGGCTCTGATTTTCCTTTTCTGGCCCCTTACCGGGGCGCCGCCGTGACTTGGTAGTGGTTGCTGGGCGCTCATGCCAATTCCTCCTGTTGGACGGTACCCCGCAAGGATCGGGGCGAGCCGATACGAGTGCCACGCGCCTGCGGATTAAACGTGTTGCGAACCCAAACGACCATTTCCGTTTCCGCGGCGAGCGGCAGAACTTTTGCATGAAGGACTTTGGCTCCGCTTGCGGCGAGGGCTTGCGCGTCGTCGTAGCTGAGCTCATGTAGAAGCTGCGCCTCGGCGGATTCGTTGGGGTTGGCCGTGTAGATTCCGTCGACGTCGGTCCAGATGACCAGTTCCGCGGCGTCGACGACGTGAGCGATGATGGCTCCGGAAAAATCGGAGCTATTGCGGCCGAGGGTGGTCATACGGCCGTCGGGTGTAGCGCCGATGAATCCGGTCACGACGGGCACAATGCCATCTTCGAGCAAGGGGAGAAGAACTTCGCGGCCACCATCTTTGGTTTGCTCAAGGTGGGGCTGCGCATCGCGAAACGTGTCGCAGGTAAGGACAAAATCAGAAGAAGCCACGGGCACCGCGGCGACTCCGGATTTTTCCAGCGCGGCGGCGAAGAGCCGCGCGCTGAAGCGCTCTCCAAAGGACGCGAAGCGGTCGAAAAGCTCGGCGCTGGCGAAAGGGCGGCCCTGGGAAGATACTTCGTAAAGCAGGTCTCGCCCAAGGAGCTCCAGGTCGTGGCAAACTCGAAGAACTTCCTCCTCTTCCAAACCTAGATCGCGCAAGACATCAAGATGGAGCTGGAGAAGAAACTCCGCTTCTCGCTGTGCCTTCACGGGGCTTCCCTCAGCTAAGGCACGGGCGATGGAAAGAAGATGATCGGTGACGCCTTTCATGGCGGAAACCACCACCGTGACACTGACCTTCTGCGCGGCTGCTCGGACAAGGGACGCGGCATGAAGCATGCGGTCCGCGCCGAGGAGCGAGCTGCCACCAAACTTGAAGGCCACAACGTTCAGCGGCTTGCTGCTTGCCCCGCTCCTCCGGTGCACAGCTTCTGCGACTACAACTCCGGTCAGGCCGGAGGCGGCGGGGCTGCGTTCTGCGGCAACTTCATCCTGTACATCTTCAAGGCTCATGACCGTTGCTCCTGATCCCGCTGGAGCGTCTCTGGAGGGGGGCTTAAAAGAAGAAACCCACCGCCAGTTTCGCTTCCGGCGGTGGTTGGAAACTTTTGCTAGTTTGCTAGCTGTTTCTCCACGCGCCAGAAGCGGTAATAGTGGTCTTAGTCGTAGTCGAGGTAATCGACACGGACGACGTGGACATAATTCGCTTTGTGGCGGTGGACAACATTACGAGGGAGAGCGTAACACAGGCTACCTGACGATAAAAGTCAAAATTCTCCGCAACGGGCGAAGTGTGCGGAAAGGGTGACTCAGAGCAGAAAACGGCCTTAAATCGTTGTAAACGGGAGAGATCAGGGCTTCATGACCATTCAGCGGCATGACCACACGCTATCTTCAGGTTCTCAAAAACCCATTCTCGGCGCGGCGCGCCAAGGCTAGATCGCGCCAACAACGCTCCCTCCTGACCCTTCTACAGTTTTTTCCCTAGACCGCACGAACAGTTTTCCGTCACAACACGCAAGAAAAGAAAGGGGTGGTGCATAATTCTCCGCTCGCTGATGCTAGTAACCGAAACTCTTGCGGCATAGAAAAACCAGAATAAACAGAAATTCTCATTCCGAACCAAAAGGTGAAAGGGATCATGGGGAAAACGGCAAAAGCGGGAAAGCAAGCAGTTGTGGCGTTCGGGCTGATGTGCAGCCTTGGGAGCGCGACTTTGTTTGCGCAGCAAGTGCAGCAAGACAGAAAAGCTATTTCTAAACCGGCGCCAGAATATCCCGCACTGGCAAAACAGATGCGCTTGACCGGTGTAGTCAAGGTCAACGTGGTAATTGGCACGGATGGGCTGGTCAGGGATGTACAAGTCCTGGGAGGGCATCCAATTTTGGTTCAGGAAGTGGAAGAAACGCTCAAGAAGTGGAAGTATGCGCCGACAAACGTTGAAACCAAGGCGCAGCTGGAATTCAAGTTCGACCGCTGAGACAAAAGCTCGGCAGAGTGCGGTTTCCACGTGGGATCCTGCATCTGGTAAGTAAGGAAGACGGCAGTTCCCATTAACATAAGGATGTTGCGAAACGGCCGCACGGCGAGAGCTGAGTGGCCGTTTTGTTTTGGTGCGAGTCCGGGAGCGCGGAACCACGCGAATCTGTGGAGCGTGGAAGAGCAGACGAACTAATCGAAGCGAATGACAATTCGTAAATTCGCGGAAGCGGCCAGCCAGTTCACCGGTTGGCCGCTTGTTTTTATTCTGGACAGCGGACGCGAGCGGCGCCGAGCGAGCCGATGCTTGCGATTAGTCCTGAAAAGTTTCGAACAAGAGGCTCGAGCAGGTGAGGCCAGACTCGGCTTTTTGGAGTTCGGAAATATCGAGTGCCGTTACGTGAAAGCCGGCGGCTTCGATGCGCGCGCGGGTTCGCGGAAAAGAAGCCGGGAAAATGACGGTACCTCCGAAGGCGAGCGCGTTCGCAGCGTGGGGCTCGGAAAGATCCACGTCGATCCAGTCGTAGCTCGCCAGCGTCGTGGCGTCAAGCATGCCGCGATTGGCGAGGAGCGTATTGCCGCCGAGGTGGGTGACGGCGGACTTGAGATGCAGGCATCCGCTGACAGGAACGGCGATCACTTCGTAATTGTGCAGGGCGAGAATAGCGGCAAGCTGGCGGATACCTTCGGCGTTGCTCCGCTTGGTGAGACCCACGAAAAGTTTTCGGCCGATGCGAAGAACGTCGCCGCCTTCAAGGGTGCCGGGTAGAGTGACGTAAGCGAGGTCGCGAAAACGGGAGAGCGCTTTCGCAAGAGAAGCGGCTTCGGGCCGGCGCGAATCGGTGCCGAGCGGCAGGATGACTGCGAGCTCATCCAGAACAATGGCAGGATCTTCGACGAACATGCAGTCGGGAAGCGCGGGCTCGGCCGGCAGCGAGATGACCCAGGCGCCCAGTTTTTCCAGCAACTTTTCGTAAGCGCGGTGCTGCTCCTGGGCTCTTGCCAGATCGATGGGGCGGCGATCGATAAAGGAAATTTCGCAGTTAATGATGGCCGGACTAACGGCGCGCGTTATGGCGGTGAGCATGGCGAGCAAGGCAGTTTACACGAGATTTCTTTGCGAGACAGTAGTGGAGTGTATAGACTCGCCATCGATATTGCGCGAGGGAGCAATCGAATGGCGATTCGGAACAGGGTCACGGGCGGATTCCTGGCAGGTGTGTTGACGATCGGCGGAGTGGGGGTTGCGAACGGAAGCGGAGCCGAGGAGAAGAGAACGACGGCCGTGGATGAAGTATTCGCCGATCTTACGAAACCTGGATCACCAGGGTGTGCGCTGGGCGTCTACCGCGACGGGAAAATTGTCTTTTCGAAAGGATATGGCCTGGCCAATATCGAGGAAAACGTGGCGATTACGCCACAGAGTGTCTTCGACATCGGCTCGACCTCGAAACAGTTTACGGCGGCGAGTATTCTGCTTCTCGAAAAACAGGGGAAGCTCTCCATCAATGACGACGTCCGCAAGTACATTCCGGAACTCACGAATTACGGGCAGAAGATCACGATTCTGAATCTTCTGAACCACACGAGCGGCCTGCGTGACTACCTAACGCTGATGGAACTGGCCGATATTAATATGGACAGCGTGACGACGGATGAGGATGCCTTGCAAATGATCGTGCGGCAAAAGGCATTGAATTTTGAGCCGGGAAGCGAGTGGCTGTACAGCAACACGGGATTCTTTCTGCTGTCGGTGATTGTGAAGCGCGTGAGCGGGAAAACTTTGAAGGAATTCGCGGCCGAGAATATTTTTGCGCCGCTGGAGATGACGCACACGCAGTACCGCGACGATCATACATCGCTGATCGCAAATCGCGCGATGGCCTACGATGCGAAGGGAAAAGGGGGAGGCTACACCCTGGATGTTTCCTATTTTGAACAAACGGGTGACGGGGCCGTTCATACATCCGTAGAAGATTTGCTGAAGTGGGATGAGAATTTCTACAGCGGGCAGATCGGCGGAAAGGATTTCTTAGCGGAGATCCAGGAGCAAGGCAAGCTGAACAACGGCAAGGTGCTGGAGTATGCAAAAGGATTGACCGTCGCGGACTATCGCGGTTTGCACACCGTGAGCCACGGTGGTGCCTGGGGCGGGTACCGCGCGGAATTGCTACGTTTTCCGGAGCAGCATTTTTCAGTGGCTTGCCTGTGCAATCTGGGAAACGCAAATCCATATGGCCGGGCGCGCCGGGTTGCAGATATCTACCTGGCTGGCCTATTGAAAGCAAAAGAAGAAAAGAAAAAAGACCCCGGGAAGAACGAATTGCCGAGAGCAGATGCTGGATTGACCGAACAGGAGCTTCAGAGTTACCAGGGAGACTACTATAGCGATGAGCTCGGCGTGACATACCGGCTCGAATTGTCGGAAGGCAAGTTGAAACTGACGATCGGGCGGGCTTCAGGGGCTTTCAGCGGCTTCGAAAATGGTCAACCAGAATATTTGCGGCCGACCGGCACGGAAGAATTTCTGATCGGCAATACGGGAATAACGATTCATATCAGACGTGATGCGGAACATATGGTGAGCTCATTTCTACTGAATGCTGGCAGGACGCGAGGGATGGTTTTTGGGAGAAGCATACCTGGCAAGCTCTAGCTAGCGGGCAAGCCACCGAGATATTGTTCGAGGACCACGGGTACACTTTGGCTCGAAGAAGTTTTTTTGCAAGGTATCCCGAAGAAGCTTGGCCAGAATCCGAGGACATGAAAACTATCCCTGAATTGAACTTCGATTGAGGGGAATTGGGAAAATTGGAACGAATCTCAAAGAATCGGCAACTTTGAAATTGCCGACAGGAGTATGGACAGAGGGAATGGACTCAACTGGACGGAGTGGGAAATCCAGAGCCGCGTGATTCCCGCGCCAAGCAGCATGCCAGCAAGAATCAGACCGATCACGCCGAGAATAACCCAGACATCCGACTTCGAGAAATCCAGGCTACTCACTGTTGGTGAGACTGGTTTCGCGGAAGCAGGGGATGATTCATTGTGCGCCGCCGCAGTTGTTCCGGACTTGTGCGAGATTTCCGGCTGAACCAGGAGGCAATAGCCACGCCGCGGGATAGTCTCGATGTAGAGCGGCTTGTCGGAAGAGTCGCCGAGAGCCTGACGCAACTTGTTGACGGTGGTGTTTACGTTGGCGTCGTAATTGACATACGTATCGGAAGGCCAGAGGCGGATGCGCAATTCCTCGCGCGTGACGACCTCACCCGGTTTTTCCAGCAGTGTGAGCAACACCTGGTAAACCTTTCCCTGGAGCTTCAGCCGGGAACCATTGCGCGTCACTTCCTGACGCTGCTGATCAATCTGGAACGGACCAAAATGGACATAGCGGGCAGAGGAGAGCATCAGCCGCTCCGAAGTCGTCGGTCGCTCCGGTTCCCGCATGGAGATCACTTCCGGTGACATAGACGCCCACCCTTATTAGATATAGACGCATAAACCCGTCAGGTGTTTTCCTGAGTTACGAAAAATATGGACGTTTGTTTCAATAAAACTTTGTTCATGCAGAGGACAAATTGAGACATCGGAGGACCAATACAGAAATTGGGTTTTCCTGACTCGAGAACATCTAAATTTAGATACAAGTTATATGGTTTAGTGGAAGTTTCCTACAAACAGTGGTAGCAGGAGGGCCTTCACTCACGTCTAAGACGGCGATTCCAGGGAATGCACCGCCAAGCGAGGTGGAGAGCATGAGGCGTGTAACGACGGGTTTGGTCGCACTTCTGATTTTCTGTCTTGGATTCCAAGCAAAAGCAGCACGAGCACATCCTCAACAAACGGTCTCTCTCAACCAGCTCGCCAGCGACGCCGCAGCGGCCTATGAAGCGAAGGACTGGGCGAAATCCGCCAAATTATATGGACAAATTGTCGAGACGGGGCCAAGTCCAAGGGCGTGGTACAGACTCGGCATGTCGCTGAACAAGATCGGGGAAAAGGACAAAGCCATCGAAGCGTTTGAAAAAGGGCGCTCGATGGGATTGCCGCCGCAGTACGTCGAATATGGAATCGCAGTCGTTTTCGCATCGAAGAAGGACAAAGAGAAAGCCTTTGAGCACTTGGAAAAAGCGGCTCAGAATGGTTTGGGCCAGCCGGAGCAACTGACGTCCGATGAGGATTTGGCTGATCTGAAATCGGACCCGCGCTTTGCGAAAATTCTGGAAGAAGTAACGCACAATCAAAAACCGTGTGCCTATACGCCGGAAAACCGCCAATTCGATTTTTGGCTGGGGGAGTGGAGCGTGGTCACCACCGAGGGCGCGTCGCCCGCGGGAGACAGCAAGATCGAGCTGATCCTGGGAGATTGTGTGGTCCAGGAAAACTGGACGAGCGCGGGAAACATCGGATATTCGGGCAAAAGCTACAATATCTATAACAGCGGGTTGAAACGCTGGGAGCAATATTGGGTGGACAACGCCGCGGGAAACATTTTTTTCTACGGCGGCTTGAAAGATGGAGTAATGGACTATTGGACGGATGAAATTCCGCAACCCGACGGGAAAAAACTGAAGCGTCACCTGCAGTTCATCAAGATTAATGCTGATACCGTAAGGCAGTTCAGCCGCGGTTCGAACAACGACGGTAAGACCTGGTTTGTCGAGTACGACTTCACCTACAACCGGAAAAAATAGGACTTCATCAGCGGAGGGCCGCCGGGTAGATTTCTATTGACACTATGGCGTGAGACGATATAGCGTATGACGATAGAAGTTCGTTCTCGCAGGAGCCAATTCCTTTGAGCGTAGGCCCCAATAACCTCGATTCCCATGAACCGCTGACGCCGGCCATGTTTCACGTGCTGCTGGCGCTGGCCGGAGAGGACCTCCACGGCTACGCGATTTTGAAGGAAGTGGAGTTGCGCACCAGCGGCAAAGTCAAGCTAAGCACGGGTACGCTCTATGGAATCATCAAACGCTTGCTCGCCGATGGGCTGATCATCGAGCGGCGTTCCCGCCCGGCCGAAGCCAATGACGACGAACGCCGGCGTTACTACCGATTGACGACGCAAGGCCGTGAAGTCGCCACGGCGGAAGCCGAGCGGATGGATGAATTGCTATCCGTCGCGCGGGCGCGGAATTTACTCAAAAGGCCGCGGCCGGCGTAACAGGGACTTCGGAGCTGCACAGCGCAGTTCCAGACTCACCGAGTGGTCCGAACCGCGGTGCTGTGGTGGCGCCGCTGGAGGACACCATGGACGCAACAGATTCCCGCGCAACACGATTCTATCGAGCCCTTCTGCGGCTTTTGCCTTTCGATTTTCGCGGCGACTTCGGCCCAGAAATGGAAACGGTCTTCCACGAACAGCGGAAAGAAGCGGCGCGCCGTGGCGGAGCGGCGGGTGTACTGCGGCTATGGTGGGAAACGATCGTTGGGATTTTCAAGACTGCGCCAGGTGAGCACGTTGCGATGTTCACGCAGGACGCAGGATTTGCCCTGCGCATGATGCGCAAGAATCCCGGGTATACGCTTGCGGCGGTGCTCACGCTGGGGCTGGGGATTGGCGCCAATTCAGCGATTTTCAGCGTAGTGAATGCGGTGCTGCTGAAACCACTGCCCTACGAAAACGGCGAGCGCCTGGTGACGCTGCAGCAGCAAGCGCCGCGCGCGGGAATGCTGCGTCAACCCTTTTCGGTGGCGGAAATCAATGACTACCGAGCGCAAAGCCATTCTCTCGATGGTTTGGTCGAATATCACAACATGAACTTTATCCTGCTCGGGCGCAGCGAACCGGAGCGCGTGGAAACAGGCGTGGTCAGTTGGAATTACTTTGATGTCTTCGGCGTAAAGCCGCTGTTCGGCCGGAGTTTTCGCGCGGATGATGAACAACCAGGTGCTCCGGCTGTGCTGATGCTCAGCTACGAATACTGGATTAGAAGTTTTGGCGGCGATCCCACGGTGGTGAACAAAAAGTTCACGATGAACGACAGAGTTCATACGGTCGTGGGCGTGTTGCCGCCGGTGCCTCAATATCCGGACGAAAACGACGTGTACATGCCGACGACGGCATGCCCGTTCCGTTCACGTCCCGCGTTCATCGCCAACCGGCAAGCGCGCATGATGCAAGTGTTCGGCCGCATGAAGCCGGGAATGAGCGTAAGCCAGTCGGGGGCTGATTTGAACGCAGTCGCGGCCAATTTGCAGCGGGCGTACCCGAACGATTATCCGCCGGCCATCGACTACTCCATTCGAACGGCTTCCCTCGAGGAAGAGCTGACGCACAACGCGCGTCCGACGATGCTGGTGCTCCTCGGAGCGGCGGGTTTCGTGCTGCTCATCGCGTGCGCCAACGTAGCGAATCTGAATCTCGCGCGCATGGTGCGGCGAGAACGAGAATTGGCCGTCCGAGCAGCGCTGGGTGCGGGGCGCGTACGCATGTTCCGCCAATTGCTGACAGAAAGTTCGTTGCTGGCGGTGATCGGCGGTGGGCTGGGTTTGCTTTTTTCGTGGGGTGCTCTGAATCTTCTGGTGAATTTTGCAACGCGGTTCACGCCTCGGGCGCGGGAAATTCATCTGGATAGCACGGTGCTGCTGTTTACGCTGGCGGTAGCGGTACTGACCAGCGTGCTTTCCGGCACCGCACCGGCATTGGCGGCGCGTGACACTGTCGTGGACGGGTTGAAAGAAGGCAGCGCGCAATCGACGATTGGAATCGGCCGGCGGAGGATGCGCAGCCTGCTGATTGTGGCGCAGGTGGCGGTTTCGTTTCTGCTTCTGATTGGCGCGGGATTGATGCTGCGCAGTTTCCAAAAGCTGCAGCACGTAGACCCGGGATTCCAACCGGAAAACGTTTTGACCATGCAGATTGGCCTGGACTTCACCAAGTACAACACGAACGACAAGCAGCGCGCGTTCTTCGAGAATTTTCTGGAAAGAGTGCGGGCGCAAAGCGGAGTGAAATCGGCAGCGGCCTCCATGATGATTCCGCTGACCAACAACATGCAGATGCCGGGAGATTTCCAGATCGAAGGGCAGACACCCGTCCCCGGGCAAGCGCTCCCCGTTGCGGATTTTCGAGTCGTAAGCGAAGGCTATTTCGACACGCTGCACATTCCCGTTCTCGATGGGCGCGCCTTCACGCGCATCGACCGGCCGGAGAGTCCGTTGGTGGCGGTGGTGAATCACGCGGCGGCGCGGCATTTCTGGGGCGAGCAGGATGCGGTCGGAAAGCGTTTCTCGTTGGATAGCGGCAAGACCTGGACACAGATTGTCGGAGTAGTTGGCAACGTGAAGCAATACGGCTTGGACAAAGACACTGTCGATGAGATTTACATGCCGCTGGCACAGAGTCCGCTGCTGGATGCGATTGTGGTTGTCAAGACGTCGGTAGAGCCGATGAGCGTGGCGCGAGGAATTATCGAATTGCTGTATGCGGTGGATCCCAACCAGCCGGCGGCGCGCGTGCGTTCCATGGAACAGGTGCGCGCGGAATCGGTCGCGGCTCCACGACTCACGTCGAATTTGCTGAGTCTTTTCGCACTGTTGGCGCTGACGATCGCCGCGACAGGGATCGGCGGAGTGATGGCGCTGGCGGTGGGCCAGCGGCGACATGAGATCGGTGTGCGCATGGCCATCGGCGCGCGCCCGGTAGAAATCCTGCGCATGGTATTGGGCCAAGGCATGGCTCTCGCGCTGCTCGGCATTGTACTGGGTCTGCTGGGCGCGTTTGCGCTAACGCGGCTTCTGCAAAGGCTACTGTTCGAAGTGGGGCCGACGGACCCGCTCACGTTTGTGGGAGTGGCCATCGTGCTGAGCGCGGCCACGCTGGTGGCGTGCTATGTACCGGCGCGGCGTGCGGCGCGCGTCGATCCGATCATCGCCCTGCGGGTGGAGTAGTATCAAGTTGGCAGCAAAGAATACCTGTCCGCTGCTGACAGTTTCGGATTACCTCGTTGTATCAGGACTTCGCTGGAGGCGTCGGTGCGGGAACCTGCATGGGACCAAGTCCGTCCTTGTACCCAATGGATTCGCCGCGTAAAACCCGCTCTACGCGAGCGCGGACATTCTGTTCCGCGCCAACTAGTGCGGCGATAAGTTCGCCGTTTCGGTAATACACCACTGACGGCACGTTTGGAATGGGAATGGACTCTGCAAGATCAAGATTAGTATCGCAGTCCACTTCGCCAAAGTTTACTTGGTCAGCCAGCACTTCCTCGGCCTCAAGCATCCGCCTCCGCAAAACTGGTCGGTAAGCAACATCCCACTCGGCGTCAAAAGGCACAACCGCCGCTTTCTTGGCTTCGATGAAAGATTGAAAGTCAGTGCCTGTCAATAGTTGCATAACCGTATGCTTGCGATTGTAATCTATGCGACCTTGCCGCTAAAGTTCTGATGGGTCGGCTAGCCGGAAATTGACACATTACTACATGTCGCACTTTGTTGGCCGCCAGCGTGCGAGTCTGCTAAACTATAGCTTGCTGCACCGCACCTAAGGATGTGTGACCGCCAGGCGGTCAACCTACAAATAGGTACATTCGTCAAGGCTGCTGGTTGTTTCAGCAGCTATTTTTGTCTTTAGAGGACTTGAGCCCGGCTTGGCCGGGATCATACGAAGCAGAAACTATGAGTCAGGATATCCGCAACATCGCCATTATCGCGCACGTAGACCACGGCAAAACGACACTGGTTGACGCCATGCTGCGGCAAAGCGGGATTTTCCGCGCCAACGAAGCGCTGGTTGAGCGCGTGATGGATTCAAACGACCTGGAACGCGAGCGCGGCATCACCATTCTCGCCAAGAATACGGCTCTCTTTTTCCACGATACCAAGATCAACATCGTCGACACGCCGGGCCACAGCGATTTCGGCGGCGAGGTGGAACGCGCGCTGCGTATGGTGGATGGCGTCGTCGTGCTGGTGGACGCCAGCGAAGGGCCGCTGCCGCAAACGCGCTACGTTTTGCAGAAGGCGCTGGCAGCAAAGCTGCCCCCGGTGATCGTGCTGAACAAGATTGACCGCGTGGACGCGCGCGCAAAAGAAGTCCTGGACGAAATCTACGACCTGTTTATTGACCTGGACGCCACGGAAGATCAGCTCGACTTTCCGGTGGTGTACACGAATGCCCGCGACGGCGTGGCGCACCGCACGCCGGGCGACGATTCGAAAGATTTGCTCCCGCTGTTCGAAACCATCGTGAAGTCCATCCCCAAGCCTCCGGGCGATCCGGAAGGCGTGCTGCAAATCCAGGTGATGAACCTGGATTACAGCGAATTCCTGGGGCGCATCGCGATTGGACGCGTTTTTGGCGGCACGCTGAAGCGCGGTGCGGACGTAGGCATCGTCAAGCTGGACGGCAAGCTGGTGCCGACGCGCATCACCAAGCTGTATACCTTCCGCGGACTGGAACGGGATGAGGCGGAAGCTGTCGGCGCGGGCGATCTGGTGGCGATTGCCGGCGTCGAAGGCATCAACATCGGCGAGAGCATCACGGATTTGGCGAACCCGATGCCGCTGGAACCACTGCTGATCGACGAGCCGACGCTGGCGATGATTTTTACGGTAAACAGCAGCCCGCTTTCCGGCAGGGACGGAACCTATCTCACTTCACGCGATCTCCGCGACCGCCTGCAGAAGGAACTTTTGACCAACGTGTCCATCCGCGTGGAAGACACGGACACGCCGGAATCTTTCCGCGTGCTGGGGCGCGGCGAATTGCAATTAGCGATTTTGATTGAGACGATGCGGCGCGAAGGCTTTGAGCTGATGGTAGGCAAGCCGGAAATCGTTACGCGCACTGAAAACGGCAAGAAACTGGAACCGCTGGAACGGCTGGTCATCGATGTCCCGGAGAATTTTATCGGCATCATCATGGAGACGACGGGAAGCCGTCGCGGCGAGATGATCAAGATGAGCAATCACGGCTCGGGCCGCGTTCGAATGGACTTCAAGATCCCCTCGCGCGGGCTCATCGGGCTTCGCAGCCAGTTGCTGACGGACACGCGCGGTACGGCGCTGATTCATTCGATTTTCGAAGGCTGGATGGAATACGGCGGAGAGATGGCGCTTCGTCCCACCGGTGCGCTTGTGGCGGACCGGAGCGGCCCATCCACGGCCTTCGCTCTGTGGAACATCCAGGAGCGCGGCGAACTGTTCATCGGGCCAGCGATTGATGTCTATGAAGGCATGATCGTGGGCGAAAATTCGCGCGAGCAGGACATGGACGTGAACGTCACCAAGGAAAAGAAACAGACCAACATGCGCTCCTCCAGCGCCGACGAAGCCATTCGCTTGATTCCGCATCGCGAGCTCAGCCTGGAGCAGGCCATCGAGTTCATCGCCGACGACGAGTTCGTGGAAATCACTCCGAAATCAATCCGCCTCCGCAAGAAAGTTCTGCAAGCCAACAAGCGGCCGCGCCGCTGGCAGGAAATTCGCGCCAGCCAAGCCACCACCTAAACCCGACTAACACCGACAGCTATTTCAGTGAGCTGAAATTGCGAGTAGTTCCGCCAGGTACTGCTTCCACACCACGGCGCGTGTGTGGGTGCCATGGCCGCGCGTTTCGTCGCTGATGGGGATGAGGACGAATCGCCCGTTCTTCACCCGCTTGATTTCACGGTCGGCAATGCCCAGTTCCGGCGGGTTGATAAAGTCGTCCGCGGAATTGATGTACATGACTTGCGCAGTGATTTTCTCCAGTAGCGGCGACGGGTCGTAATTGCGCGAAGCATTCACCTGATAAAGGAAATCGTTGGCATCAAGACCAGCAAGCCGCGCCTTAAAATAATCATCGAGATATTTGTCCGCGGCGTCACGTGTGGGCAGCGTTTTCTGCATGTACAGCGGCGCGCTCCCTGCGATCAGCAGAAAATCGAGCGCCGTGCGCATAGCCTGCTGCGGCTCCGTCGCATACTCCCCGCCCTTCCATTCGGGATCGTTGCGAATCGCGTCCATCGCCATCTTGCGCCAGATGCGGTTGCGCCCGGCGATTTGGACGGGCTGGCAGGCCAGCGGCATCAGTGCATCCATAAAATCTGGATAGGTCTCTCCCCAGACAAACGAATGCATGCAGCCCATCGACGTGCCCAGGATGAGCCGCAAATGGTTTACGCCGAGGCCCTCGATAAGAAGTTTGTAGTGCGCCGCGACCATGTCGTCATAGTCGTACTGCGGAAAATGCGCGTGCAATCCGTCGCTGGGCTTCGACGATTTTCCGTGGCCGATACCATCCGGAAGGATGATGTAGTAGCGCGTGATATCGAGAAGCTGCCCCGGCCCAAAAAGCTCACCGGCAAATTGCGGTGAGAGGAATTGCTGGCCGGTGCCGCCGGTGCCGTGAAGGATCAGAACGGCATTCGTGACACGCCCCTGCGCGTCGCGCACAGGCTTGCCGAGCGTTGTGTAGTGGAGTCGCAGTTCCGGCAGCGTCTCGCCTGAATGCAATTTGAAATTCTTGACCGTGAAATTACCTTCCGTCGTCGCCAGCGCCGCATTCTGCTGCCCAAACAAAGAAGGACTTGCAAAGGGGAAAACAGCCGCCAGCAAAATGCAAAATCGGAGCAACCATGCCTTCATCCAGCACCTCGCCGAACGAAAATCTAGCACACTTCAGCAAACCTCCGCTGCCGCGCAGCAGCAAAATGAATATCCCGCGGAAGAAATCGGTTCAGGGCAGCAGATTCTTGCCTTCCGCAGTGGGTAGCGACAAACCGGCAAGGTACGCGAGAGTGGGTGCGACTTCGCGCATATCGATCAAGCCCAGTGATCGGCCCGCTGGAACTCCGGGACCTATCACAAAGAAGGCTGCGCGAAGATCAGGGAGATCGGGAAGCTCGCCGTGCGTGCCACCCGGTTTTGTTTTTGAGAGGACCGGGCCGGTGAGCAACGAACCGGTTCTCCAGCCGGGCTTGAGGCTGACGAAAAACGACGCCGTCGGATAACCGCCGCGCTTATGAAGCTCCTCCGCCTCCAGGATACGGTCGATGCCGTTGGCGGGGTCGCCGGCCAGCTTGGCGAGCAGTTCGCGCACTTGCGCGAGCGTCGTGGAGTCTTTCGGGTCCTTCAAGACAACGGCGGCAGAGCCTCCCGTCACCCAGGGCATGGCTTTCCAATCCGTCACATTTCCTTTTTCGTCCAGGGTCAAGAGCTTCGCTTCGCGAAACGCGGCAAATAAATTCAACTGAGCGTTAACTTTTACGAACCCGTGGTCGGACACGATGGCCATGATCGCACGGCCTGGCGCGAGGCGTTCTGTAGTTTCTCGTAAATTTCCGATGACCACGTCCAGCCGCTCGAGAAGCTCCAAAGCTTCGGGGCTGAACGGGCCCGTCTGATGTTCGATGTGATCGAGCGCGGTTAGATGGAGTGTCAGGAGTGCCGGCCTCTTTTTCTCCAAAATCCATTGTGCGTAACGGCCGCGTATTTCGTCGTCTTTGGCGGAGGTTTCGATTCCGCCGTGGTACTCGCCCAGCTCGGCCTCCATCTCCGCAAGCAGGCCGGGAGTTGCGACGGAGCTCAGAAGTTTCGCATCATCTGGAGTGCTCGCGCGCCAGTATTCCGGAATGTTCCAGGTGATATGCGCGCCGACGGTGACCGGCCATTGAATGCTTGCAGAGGTGCGGTCCGCTTTCGCCGCTGCATCCCAGAGAGTTGATACACGAATGTCTTCGGCGTACCAATACCAGCCCTGTTCGTTTTTTTGCAAAGGGTCAAACGTGGTGTTGGCAAGAATGCCGTGCTTCGCAGGCCAGACGCCGGTGACCAGCGTCGTGTGACTTGGATAAGTCACCGTGGGAATTACGCCTTGGACTCCTTCGGCGTATGTTCCGTCCTTCAGGAAACGCCGCAGATTTGGAATTTTGGAGCCATGTGCGTCGGCAGCTGTCACGTAATCCGGCCGAAGCCCATCGACAGAAATGACCAGAAGAAGCGGAACAGGAGTTTTCTCCTGCCCCCGAGAGACAGGGGCCAGCAAACTCGCGATTGTTAAGAGAACTATAAAAGAAAAATGGCATTGGAACATACGCTGCATCGCAAGGCATTGGTTCATGGCGGCAAAAGGATACCGCAAGTCCGAACCTCTATCTTACAAAGACACGAATGCCTCGAGAATCGCGGGAGAATACTAGAAGGAAACACGTCGCAGGTTGGCTGTACATTAGTGTACTCCCTGTAGGATGATATAAAGTTATTGGCCCAAGCACAGGGGCACTCGTAAATCTACCTCCCAACCAGTTTCTGGGCGGTAAGACCGCCGTATTCGGCATTGTTCGTCAAGGAGACTGATGGAATCCGCGCTTATTCAACAGCCAGAAACGGCCGCAACAGTGCACCCCACGATCGTCGCCACGGCGACGGCGTTGCCTCCCCATTTAATGACTCGGGAGGACATGAAGATCTATTTGGGGCGCGTGTTCGACATTCCCGAGCGCCGGCTTGAAGCGATGATGAGCATCGTCGATAACGCGCAGGTGAACCAGCGCCACTCGATTTTCCCCATTGACTACACCATCGAGGCGCGGCCGCTTTCCAAGACCAATGACGAATACATCGAACACGCCGTGAAGCTCGGGCACGAAGTCGCGGAGAAGTGTCTGGAGCGCGCCGGGATGCGCGCGGATGAGATCGACCTGATTATCACGGTGTCCTGCACCGGTTTCATGATTCCGTCGCTGGATGCGCACTTGATCAATTTGATGGGCTTTCGTTCGAATGTCCGGAGGATGCCCTTCACGGAATTGGGCTGCGCCGCGGGAGCGATGGCCCTGGGCCGCGCGGCGGAATTCCTTACCGCCCGCCCCGGCGGAAATGTCCTGATCATCGCTGTCGAATTGCCATCGCTGACCTTTCAGCGCAAAGATATCTCGCAAGCCAATCTGATTTCGTCGATTCTGTTCGGCGACGGCGCAGCCGCCGTGATCGTCAGCGGGAAAACAGCGCCCGGCCCGAAGATCCTCGTTTCGGAGACTTACACGTTTCCCGATTCACTCGGCGCCATGGGCTTCGACCTGAAGGATTCCGGCTTCCACATCCTGCTGGCCAAGGACGTCCCGGAAATGATCGGCGCAAAGATTGGCTGCCTGGTTTCCGGCTTTCTGAAACGCCATGGCCGAACGCGAGAAGACATTAAAGGATGGATCCTGCATCCCGGCGGCGCGCGGCTGCTGGGGAATGTGGAAACGCAGCTGGGTCTGAAAAAATGCGAAACCCAGCCTTCCTGGGACATCCTCGGCAGTGTGGGCAACCTCTCCAGCGCCACCATCCTTTTCATTCTGCAGGAGTGGCTGGAAAAGAGGCCGCTCAAGTCCGGTGAATACGCTATGGCGGCGGCATTCGGGCCTGGCTTTAGCGCTGAATTTCTGTTGCTGCAATGGACCTAAGCACGATCGCATTTCTCGCCTTGCTCGTCCTCGTGGCCCTGCTACGTCTCATGGAGTTGGCCATTTCCAAGCGCCACCAGACGGAGATGATCGCGCGTGGCGCTCCGAAAGTTGATGAACCAAGGTTTCGCTGGATGGTCGCTCTGCATACCGCCGTGCTGATCGGAGCGGCGGTCGAAGTCGTCTTTTTGAAGCGCCCATTCATTCCCTGGCTTGCTGCGCCGATGTTTGTGGTGTTCCTCGCGGCCAACGCCGTCCGCTGGTGGGTCATTCGAACGCTCGGCGATCATTGGAATGTTCAGGTCATGGATTCAACGCGCCTTGGTGTCGTGACATCAGGACCTTTTCGCTACGTCCGGCATCCAAACTACGCGGCGGTATTCGCGGAAATGCTGGCTCTGCCTCTTATTCATACGGCCTGGATCACGGCAACGGCGGGAGCCCTCGCGCACATCGGAGTCCTGACGCAACGCCTCTCGACCGAGGAGCGTGTGTTGTTCGCAAATCCCGAGTATCGGGCGGCGATGTCCAGCAAGCCGAGGTTTTTGCCCGGGCTATTCTAAAAGAAAAGGTGTCGAATGGGTTGGCGAATCCACAGCGCGCTAGGCCTCCTGCTGCTCGCGGCAGCCGCGTGCCCTGCGGGTGCGGCCCAGGATGGAGCCAGCCCGGCATTTACATCCGTTCCTGAACTCGCGGCGGGATTCCATTCGCTCTACGCGCAGAACTTTACCGAAGCGCGCGAAAAATTCGACGATTGGAAATCACAACATCCGGAAGAACCCTTCGGGGATATTGCCATAGCGGCCAGCTACCTGTTTGAGGAGCTTTACCGCCAAGGCGTATTGAGCAGCGATTACTTCCTCAATGAAAAAAGATTTCTGAATGGCATTGACGGCAAGCCGGATCCCGCGCGTATGAAAAGTTTCGATGATTCCATCGCAGTTGCCCGAAAACTTGCCAGGAAACGTATGACGGCCAACGCCAAGGATGCGGAAGCACTTTTTGCTTTGACAATGGCCGCGGGGATGGAATCCGACGCCGACCTGATGCTCAGGAAGCAGCACATGGAGAGTTTGAAGAGGCTCAAGGAGGCAAATGAATACGCCAAGCAATTACTGGCGGAACGCCCGAACGCTAACGATGCCTACGTCGCCCTGGGCTCGGCCAATTACATCATCGGGAGCCTCTCCGGAGGCGCGCGGTTTATGTTGTGGTTCGGCGGAATCCACGGGGACAAAAAGCTGGGCATGGAACAGCTTGAAAAAACGATTGATGGCGGGCTGTACCTGCAATCGTATGCCAAGATTTTGCTGGCCCTCGCCGCGCGAAGAGAAAAACAGGACGCCCTGGCGCAAAAGCTTCTTCTAGAATTAAGCGAGGAGTATCCCGAAAGCTCGCTGTTTGCCGCAGAGTACGCGAAATCGATGGGCCGCATCATTCCCGCCCAAATGCATCCTTAACCTCGTTTTCTGTCCTGCCACCAAGTAGCTCTCGAAAAAAGAATCGAAATTCTTCCTGATGGAATAGAATCGCGGTTGCACAGATGGGAAATCGCCATCCACTGTGCCGGACGGTGAACCGTGTTCCAGGAAAACTTGCTCAAGGGCCGTGCGATTTTCTTGACCGGCGGCGGGACGGGGCTCGGGCGGTCGATGGCCTTGCGATTTGCAGAGCTGGGCGCCCGCATGTTTCTCGTCGGACGGCGCGAGGAGCCACTGCGCGAAACCTGCGAAGAGATTCACCGCGCCGGCGGCTCGGCGGCATTCACCACATGTGATGTTCGTGATTACACAGCGGTGGAAGCCGCCGCGGCTAAAGCGGAGGAACAGTTCGGTGAAATCAACGCGCTCGTCAACAATGCCGCGGGAAATTTCATGGCGCGAACCGAAAAGCTCACGCCCAACGCGTTCAACGCCGTCGTGGGCATCGTGCTCCACGGTTCCTTTCACTGCACGCAGGTTTTTGGCAAGCGCTGGATTTCGCAGAAGCTGGGCGGCAACGTTCTCAACATCGTGACCACTTACGCGGCCGCCAATTGCGGCTCAGGATTTGTGGTTCCCTCGGCCTGCGCGAAAGCCGGCGTCCTAGCGATGACCACTTCGCTTGCCGTGGAATGGGCGAAATATCACATTCGCCTGAACGCCATTGCGCCCGGGCCCTTTCCAACCGAAGGCGCGTGGTCCCGCTTGATGCCATCGAAGCCCTTCGAAGACCACGCCCGAGACAAGCATCCGATGAAACGCTTCGGAAAGCACGCGGAGCTTGCCAACCTCGCCGCATTTCTCCTGAGCGACATGGCGGAATACATCAACGGCGAATGCGTGGTCATTGACGGCGGGCAATGGCTGCGCGGCGCCGGTGAATTCAACGATCTGCTATTGCTGCCGGAAGACGCCTGGGAAGCCATGGAAGCCGCGCGTGCAAGAAAATCCTGAGAACCGCTATTGAGGTAGCGCTCGCTTGCGAAGTTCAACGCGCAGTTTGGCATCTCCCATAGTTTGCCCGTTCGATTCCGCGTGAACGGTGATTTCTTGTGGCTCGCTCTTTCGCGGCGCATTTTCTGCGAGCGCTGGCAAAGTTATTTCAATGCGTGACGCTGCCACCTGTTTCGCCGCCACCGAAAACTTTCCTGTCCCGTATTGCGCGGTCCATCCGGCCGGCAAGCTCACCGTGAGTATGACTTCTTGTGCTTTCGCTGTTCGATTACGGATCCAGAGGGGAATCACGAGCGTGCCGGGAGCTTGAAGAGCGATCTCCGGCGGCTCTGGATGTGGAAGATTCGTGAGCCCATGGGCGCGACGAAATTCACCGTAAAAACTCCAGGGCCCGGCGAGCTCGATCGATAATTCAGGCTGCGCGGGTTCCGCCGAAACTTCCGGCCGCACAAATGAAATGGCGGCCGGCGTAACACCCTCAAAAGTATCTCCGGTCACGCTGCCGCCCACAAGCGATTTGCCGAGCACAAATTGCAACTCGTCCGTCCAGCCGCCCTCCGCGGTGATGAGTTTTTCGAGTTGCGCTTCGTCCATAGCAGCGATGGTATCCAGAAAAGATTTTGCCTGCGTCTGGTGCGAGCGGAAGGAATCGAGCGCCATCCGCCAGTAAGGCTGCTTCGTTGATTTGGAAAGGTCTTTGACGGAATAGCGCGGCCCTTTGCCGCGAAAAATATCTTCGCGGTCCGCATCGGCGAAATAATAAATTTTTTTCGCCTGCCAGGGCCGCAGATTTTCGAGATAGGGTTCCAGCCGCTTCGTCGGGCCGGCAACTTGCTCCGGGAAAACCGTGGGATCGCCGGCGAGATCGAACGCCTCCGTGGCCAGCAAACCAGAAGCTTGATGGTCACCGTGATCTTCGCCGATAAATGTGCCTGGCAGAAAGGTGAGTATCACCTCCGGACGCGTCAGCCGCACGATGCGCACGAGTTGCTCGAGCGAACTGCCGTGCCCCCAGTTCGCCAGCGACTGCAATACATTTTGCGTCGCGGTGTCTTTACCGCCGAGGAACCAGACGTTTGTAATTCCCAGCGTGGCCAGCGCATTGCGCGCCTCGATCTCGCGGACATCGCCGAGGGCCGCGGCTTGTTCCGCACTCGCTTCATTCGCGCCGCTGCTGCCATGCGTGCCAAAAACCACCGCCACGCGTTTCCCCTCATCCAGCGCGCGTGCGAGGTAAGGCGTGGCCGCACCCTCGTCGTCGGGATGCGCCACCACCAGCAGAATATCCACTTTGTAGCGCCCGTCCGGCAGCGGAAGCGCCTTCGGCTCCTGCCCCGCGTTCGCCAGCCCCGGGCAAAGAAAGATTGATGCGAAAATCAACTGCATCGCGATACGTTGCATTCACCGGCCCCTGAATTTCTCTATTTTCACGAAAGAGACCGTTCAGTTTACCTCGGAGAACTGTGTGGACAAAACGCGGACGCAAGGCAGCGCCGGCTAGCCCCATTTCTCGGCCATCTACAATCCGTCCAGTGCGTCAACAAAGGAAGAGCCCCCCTTCGCGAAATTTCACGGCTCCCCGGAGTTCGCTGCACTGCTCAACGCGTCTCCGCAGCCTTGATAATTCGCCAGGTTTTCCTGCGTAATAGGAGAGGAGGGACACTTCAATGCGCTTGCCGAAAAAACCCTACTATCGTTTCCAGGCGATTCTGGCGATCGCCACCCTCGCCCACGCTTCCGTTGGGAGCTCCTTGCTATGGGCCGCCGATGATTCGTTCGCGCCGGTGATCGAGGCCGCGCGAAAAACCAGCGATGAGCCGCAGTTACAGTCGTTGACGACGCGACTCGAAGAGAGCATCACGCGGAACGCCACCGATGCCGTGACCTACTTCGACTTGGCCCTGGTGCGGAGCTATCTCATGGATGTCTACGAAATGCGCAAGGACAAGAAGGCAGCGGCGATCGCGGTCGACAAGGCCATTGAAGCAGTGCAGCACTCCATCCAGCTCAATGACAAGTCAGCGGACGCGCATAGCTTGCTCGCCGATCTTTATGGCAGAAAAATTCCACTGGGGAATGCGATGTTAGCCGGCCCCAAGTTCGGCCCGAAGGTCAAAGAGGAGAATGCCAAAGCCATGGCCCTCGACGACAAGAGCCCGCGCGTTTGGGCCAGTCTCGGGCGCCAGTACCTGCTGGCCCCGAAGATGTTTGGCGGCGACGTCACCAAAGCCATCGAGAGCTTCCAGAAATCCCTGGCCATCGATCCTTCGCAGGATGAAAGCTGGGTTTGGCTCGCAAGGGCTTACGAAAAAGTGGGCGACAAGACCAAGGCGCAGGGTGCCATCCAGCACGCCCTGACCCTCAATCCCGACTCTCCTTGGATTAAAGACGCCGCAAACTCGCTGAATTAAGCTGAAGCACACTGTCGGTCGAGCTCCGCTAAGGATTGTTTATTCCTGCTCTCGACTTGCGCAAGAAGTTGACGTTCACTCCCGCGCCGCGTAGCATGCGCTTCAATCTTTAGCAGCACTCACAGAGGCGCTATGACCAATGGCACGACTCGCCGCGAGTTTCTTGGTACGCTTGCCGCCTTCTCGCTTTTCCCTCTCGAACAGGAAAAGCCGGACCTGATCCTCCACAACAGCCATGTGGTGACGGTGAATCCTGCCGAGCCAACCGCGGAAGCGGTGGCCATCGCCCGCGGCCGGTTCTTTGCCGTTGGAAAAAGCGCCGACGTTCTGAATCTCGCCACACCCGGCGTTCGAAAGATGGATCTCGGGGGAAAGACCGTGCTCCCGGGTTTCATCGACGCCCACTCGCACCCTGCGCAGGCCGGCCTTATGCACCTGCGCATGTTGGATTGTGACCTCCGCTCGATCTCCGCAATTCAAATGGCCCTCCGTGAACGCGCCGCGAAGACTCCTCCCGGCGACTGGGTACTCGGCTTCAAGTACGACGACACAAAAACCGAAGAAGGCCGGCCACTCAGCGTCGGCGATCTGGACGCCGCGGTTCCCGATCATCCCGTTCACATCCAGCACCGCGGCGGCCACACCACGTATTCGAATTCCCTCGCCTTTCGAAAGGCCGGGATCGACGACAAAACTCCCGATCCTCCCGGTGGAAAAATCGATCGCGACCCGACAACAGGAAAACCGAGCGGCCGCGTGGCCGAAGCTGCCAACGCACTCTTTGAAAAAGCAATTCCCTCCCATTTCACACGCGACGACTATCGCGAAGGCGTGAAACTCATCTCCAAAATGCTCGCCAAGTCCGGAATCACTTCCGCAACGGAAGCACAGGGAAACCCGACCGATCTTCGCGCGTATCAAGATGCCCGCGATTCCGGCGAACTCCTCTATCGCGCCTACTGCTTCATCAACTACCACTACATCGATGCGATGATCGCGGCCGGTGTTCGCACCGGTCTCGGCGACGAGTGGGTTCGTGTCGGCGCGATGAAGCTTGTCTGCGACGGTTCGATCTCCGAACGCACCGCGCGCCTCTCTACACCTTATGAAGGGCGTCCCACTGACTTCGGCATCCTGGTCATGACCGAGGAAGAGCTCTACACTTACGGCCGTAAAGCGCATCTCGCGGGCTGGCAGATCGGCACGCACGCCAACGGCGACGTGGGCATAGACACTACCCTCCGCGTTTATGAACGCTTGCAGCGCGAAAGTCCGCGACCCGATCCGCGCTTCCGTCTCGAACATTGCACTGTCGTCAACGATAGCTTGATCGCGCGCATCAAGACGCTCGGCGCGATCCCCACGCCCTTTTCCACTTACGTCTACTATCACGGCGAAAAAATGCGCTACTACGGCACGGAGCGTCTCAACCAAATGTTCGCGCTGCGCAGCTTCCTCGATGCCGGTATTCGCGCCACGCAGGCTTCCGACTATCCGCCCGGAGAATTTATCCCCATGATGGCCTTGCAATCCGAAGTGACCCGCACCGACACCAAGGGCAACGTCTGGGGACCAAAACAGAAAATTACGGTGGAAGAGGCAATTCGCGTGGGCACCCTCAACGGCGCCTACGCCTCCTATGAAGAAAATCTGAAAGGTTCCATCGAAGCTGGCAAGCTCGCCGATCTCGTCGTCCTCGGCCGCGATCCCTTCAAGGAAAATCCCTCGACGCTCGTCACTATCCCCGTCGAACGCACCATGGCCGGCGGCCGCTGGACATTCGAATCGTAGATTTCTTGCAAATTGCGCTCGGCGCCGGCGCGGCAAGGTAAAAGTAGGGGGCGAGTTTCCGATGATCCGACAGGTCGGGACTTAGCCGAATTTACGGGTGTACAGTAAGGAGGATTGGAGGAATGAGATGAAAAAAGAATGGATTTGGGCGGGAGTGGTGGCCGCGGCGGGAATGACGGCGCTGGCGTCAGGGCAGGGACTGCCGCCGGGACCGATGCCGACGCCAACTGTGAACGTGGGTCCGGTCGCGGCCGCGAAGGCGGCGAATCCCACCCCAAGTGCAGCGGCAAAAAATCAGGGTCAAAAAACAGGGATCGGAGTGGGACCGGCGTCGGTGAAAGCTTCGGGGCCCTCGGCGTACTGGACGGACCTGGTGGACATCGACGGCGATGGAGTCGAGGAGGACACGCAGTTTCTGTACGATAAGCAGCGCGGAATCCTGTACACCTACAAACAGGACAACTACCAGTGTGCGGACGGGACCTCACAAAATGGAGACGTGCTGATGGGAATTTATACACAGGGAAATACTGCGGGAAATCCGTCGGGGTCAGGATGGTTCGTGGTTGCGGTGAAGGCGGGACAATGCGGCGAAAAAAAGGCGGGGTTGTTCGGGTGCCGTTTTAACACCAGCGGAAAGCCGACGACCTGCGGCACGGCGAAGGTGCGGGAAGAGTCAGGAGAGGTAGAGGTTGTGGTCAAGAAGTAGAGGAAGCCTATTCGCCGTGACGCAGACGAGGGTCTCGGAAGACCCGGAACAGAGGATTCTAGAAGAAACTATCTGGCTCCGATAGAATCTGCTCGGAGAGGTGGAGTAAATGCGATTCGAAGAGCGGGAGCTTAAGCCGTATGCCGAGCCCGTGTTGCCCGACCAGCTGCAGGAAGGAAAGGTTTATTTTTCCGTCATTTTTTGGGATGAGGATGGGTTGGTGCCAATTATGGAACCGCGGGAATTCATCGGTTCCAAGGCCGAAACCGAAGGCAGTGAACTCTACTTCCAAGACTTCCATTCCTACCGGCGTGGGATTCGCTTCGAGTCGCCCAATGCTGATGATGAAGCCACGTTTGAGACCGGAGCGGGGCGATACATGTTTGAGTATGAGCGTGCTCTCGATGTTCTGATGGCGTGTGCTCTCAGACGCCGGAAATCCCCAACCAAAGAATAATGTCTGGCGCAAATGCCTGATTTGCGCCGAACCAGACAAGTACAAATCTCAGGTCACGTTCAGGGGGTTGGCTAGAAACAGGGGTTTGTCTCTTTCTTACCCGGGGTCGCGTTGACGGGCACCGAGGCGGGATGTAGACTCCCGCCAACCCTACGGGGCACAAATCCACCCATCGAACAAAATATCAGGAGGAAACATGAGGAAAGTCCTATGGGCCACTCTTTTTGTGGCCATGCTGCTGACCGCACTCCCTGCCCGCGCGCAGAATCCGAACTATGACGTCGGCCCAGTGTGGCGCGTCACCTACTACCACGTCACTCCCGGTCAGGGAGAATCGTTCTGGAAGGATTTTCGCGAGAACCTGAAACCCATATACGAATCGCTGAAGAAAGAAGGCTTGATCAGCGATTACAAAGTCTGGGTGAACGTAACCACCGATCACCCGGGCGACTGGGACGTGGCCTTGGGGCTGCTGGTTGCGAACTATGCGGCCATTGATCAGCTCGACGCCAAAGCCGCAACCAGTATCGCCAAGCACTACGGCTCGCGAGATGCCATGATCGAAGCGGGAAAGAAACGCAACGCGCTCCGCGAAGTGGTGGCCAGCAAACTCGCCCGCGAAGTGATGCCCAAGTAGGAATTGAATCTCGTGTGAGCCAAGGCGCGTGGGACCTCGAATGTTTCTCGAAAAACATTCGGGGTTTGCCTTCGCTGCAGAGGTTGGCGGCAGAAGGCGACGAGGGGAAGAAGAATAAAACATATAGCGCGCAAGCTGCCCGTTGCCACAACAGCCGTGTCCTTGACCCTACGGGAACCCGCCGATAAGCTTAGTGTTTCTCCTTCCAGGTGAACACGAACATGGAGCAGATCCACATCACGTTGCCCGACGGCAGCGTCCAGGAAGTGCCGAAGGGGACCACGCCTGTCGATATCGCGCGCAAAATTTCGCCCCGGCTGGCCGATGCCGCGCTTGTCGCGCATGTCACCGCAACCAACGGAGCACCGCTGCCAAATGCGCCTGATCAAGGCGAACTCGTCGACCTTCGCCGGCCGCTCGATCACGACGTGAAGATCAAGATCCTCACGGACAGGGACCCAGATGCGTTGTTCGTATTCCGGCATTCCGCTGCGCATCTTCTCGCCGCCGCGGTCATGGAACTCTATCCCAATGTAAAGCTCGGCATTGGTCCGCCGATCGACACCGGCTTTTTCTACGAATTCTTGCGCGATGAGCCGTTCACGCCGGATGACCTCGCAAAGATTGAAAAAAAGATGCACGAGCTCGCCGCGCAGGACCTGCCGAACGAGCGCAAACTCATCCCGAAGCCGGAAGCGCTCGATCTCTACAAAAAGAGCAACCAAATCTTCAAATGCGAATTGGTCGAAGAAAAAGCCAACGAGCTGATGGTCTCGTTTTACTCCACTGGTAAATTCATCGACTTCTGCCGCGGCCCGCATATCCCTTCGACCAAGCGCATTCAGGCCTTCAAGTTGATGAGCGTCGCCGGCGCCTACTGGAAGGGCCAGGAAGGCAATCCACAGCTCCAGCGAATTTATGCCGCCGCCTTTTTCACCCAAAAAGAGCTGGACGAATACCTGCACCGTCTCGAGGAAGCCAAGCGCCGCGATCACCGCAAGCTTGGCACGGAGCTCGACCTCTTCAGCATCCAGGAAGAAGCCGGCCCCGGCCTGGTTTTCTGGCACCCCAAAGGCGGCTTGATTCGAAAGATCGTCGAAGACTGGCTGCGTGAAGAACTGCTCAAGCGCGGCTACGATCTCGTTTACACGCCGCACATCATGCGCCTGGACCTTTGGAAAACCAGCGGCCACACCGGCTTTTATAAAGACAGCATGTTCGGGCCCGTCGAAGTCGAAAAAGCTGACTACCAGCTCAAGCCCATGAATTGCCCCGGCCACATTTTGATCTACAAATCGAAGCTCCATAGTTATCGCGAGCTTCCGGTGCGCCTCGCCGAGCTAGGCACCGTCTACCGTTACGAGCGCAGCGGCGTGCTCCACGGCTTGCTCCGCGTCCGAGGCTTCACGCAGGACGACGCGCACATTTTCTGCATGCCTTCGCAAATTGAAGCCGAAGTGGAAGCCTGCGTCGATTTCGCCTTCGCGGTCATGAAAAATTTCGGCTTCGACAAATTCGAAGTCGAGCTTTCCGATTGGGATGAATCGCATCCGGAAAATTACGCCGGAAAACCGGAAGATTGGCACCGCGCCACCGCCGCGCTCGCGGAAACCATGCAACGCATGAATATCCCCTACAAAACAATGTCAGGCGAAGCCGCGTTTTACGGTCCGAAAATCGACGTCAAGCTCATCGACGCCATCGGCCGTTCCTGGCAGCTCACCACTGTGCAGTTCGATTTCAATCTCCCTGCCCGCTTCGGCCTGCAGTACATTGGCGAAGACGGCGCCAAGCATCAGCCGCTCATGGTTCACCGCGCGCTGCTCGGTTCCGTCGAACGCTTCTTCGGCATTTTAATCGAGCACTATGCCGGCGCCTTCCCGCTGTGGCTCGCTCCCGTGCAAGTCGAAATCTGCCCCGTCAGCGAAAAAGTCGCCGACTATTCCAAGCACGTCACCGAAACATTGAAGCGCCACAACATCCGGGTCCATCTCGACGACCGCAACGAAAAACTGCCCGCGAAAATCCGCGACGCGCAGATGCAGAAGATTCCGTACATGCTCGTCGTCGGCCCCAAGGAAGCCGAAGCCGGCACCGTCTCCGTCCGCCATCGTTCGAAAGGCGACCTCGGCCCCAAGCCTCTCGCCGAAGTCGTCAACGCACTCAAAAGCGAAGTTGAAACCAGAAGCACCTCCTAAGAGGTATCGGCTATGCGGTGGCGGTTCGCGTGCTCTTTTATGGCTTGTATTTTTATAGTGTTCTCTGTGGCCTCGCCGCTACCCTCTTCCACGGGCCAAGTCCCAAACCCATCCGAGGCCGATTGGGCATGGCTAAGCGAAAACTTTCGTAACGCCCTCGATCATTCAATACCACTGGAGAAGGGGACCGGTGTCCTCATCTCCTGTCGCTCCTATGAGAGCCTGCAAGTAGGTGAACCCGAATATTCGCTCTCAATCTCGGAACGGCCAGGTAGACCTAACGCAAATCTCTTTGCTCATGTCCGCATCCCTGAAGGCAAACCCATTGGAGGACAGTTGCTCGCATTTCATCACGAATCTCCCGAAGGCTCGGTTGCCGAGGCTGCGAAGAACCTCAAGTTTAAGGATTGGGATCTTACGGACGAGCAGTGCCCCGCCTTAAGGACTGCGGTCCAAAAACTAACGAAAGTTCGTTTCGAATTTAGCTGGCCGGATAAGATCTTTATAGATCCGAGAGTTCACGAATTCCACTTTGATTCCTACTCGACGAGCGCGGATTTTTCAATTGATGATCCTGGGCATCCTCTAGTTCAGTGGGCGTCCGAGACCCGTCATGCCATCCAAGCGTGCGGCGCAGACAATCTTCCATCAAACAAGCCCGTCGGCTCCTCGAAAAAATGAAAAACCAGTTTGAAAGCCTTGATAAGTCGGTGTTCAGTAGAAGTGTAACAGAGCTCACGAACCTCGATTCGCATCTTGCAGAAATCGTCGATAGATACGGGTCACCTCCGTTGTGGGTCCGCGAACCCGGCTTCCCCACGCTCGTCTACATCATCCTCGAACAGCAAGTTTCGCTTGCTTCCGCAAAAGCCGCCTTCGACCGTCTGAACGTCGCTGTTCGACCGCTACTAACTCCTCGCGGATTTCTGAAATTGACCGACGCCGATCTTCTGCGCATAGGCTTCAGCCGCCAAAAAACTCTCTACACGCGCCTCCTCGCCGAATCCCTCTCCCGCCGACATTTCGATCTCCGCTACCTCCACGAACTCCACGACGATGCCGCGCGCAAAATGCTCACCGCCTTCAAAGGCATCGGTAACTGGACCGCCGACATCTATCTATTGAGCGCCCTCCGCCGACCCGACATCTGGCCCGTCGGCGATCTCGCGCTGGCCACCGCCGTACAAGAGGTGAAACATCTTCGCCACCGCCCTTCGCCGGAACGCCTGGAAAAACTCAGCCAGCCCTGGCGCCCCTACCGTGCCGTTGCCGCGCGCCTCTTCTGGCACGCCTACCTTTCCAAGCGCGGCCAGAACAGCGTTACTATCAGTCTTTGAGGGAGTTCATGCCTGACCACGTTTCTCGCCGCTTGTTTCTCGCGCTTACCGGCGCCGTGCTCGTCGTGCCTTCCCTCACCTTTGGCGATGAACAGGAAGAGGATGACGTGCCCGCCCTGCTCGACCACATTCTTCTAGGCTGCAACGATCTCGATCGCGGCATCGCTTTCGTCGAAGACAACGCCGGAGTGCGCGCCGCCGTCGGCGGAGTCCATCCCGGCCGCGGAACGCGCAACGCGCTGCTCTCGCTTGGCGAGCGTCGCTATCTCGAAATCATTGCGCCCGATCCTCACCAGCCCGGCGCGAAGGATCCTCTCAACTTGTATCAGCTCACCCAGCCGCGCCTCGTCGGCTGGGCCGCGCATCCCGGCGACCTCGATGCTTTCGCGAAAAAACTCCGCGAAGCCGAAGTCGCCTTCGAAGGGCCAACGCCCGGCTCGCGCGCTCGCCCCGATGGCCGCGTCCTCCATTGGAAAACCATCAACCTCGCCGACGACCGCCATGGCCTGCTGCCCTTCTTCATCGAATGGAGCGCCGACTCCGTCCATCCCTCCGCCGACGCCCCGAAAGGCTGCACCCTCGATTACTTCGAACTGAACAGCACCAACCCCGACGAACTGACCCCCACCATCCAGAAGCTCGGCATCCAACTACCCGTCGACCGCAGCGACAAAACCAAGTTGCGCGCTCTGTTCACCGGCCCAAGAGGCGATCTTGGCGTAACTTCATGAGCCTTCGGCCATCAGTCGGCCACACTCCTTCAAAGCAAGCCGCAAGCTGAATCTCACCGCGCAACGGCTCCGTTTTCAGCCCATTTAGTGAGGCAACTAGGAGCGGCGCCTACCGCGTAGAATTTTGCTTTTGACTACATAACCTGTGTGATACCCTCCCGCCCATGACGGACTCAGGTTTCGGCAATCCTACCCCTCAATTTGGTACTGCGGAATACGCGCCAAAACCCGGCGCGGACGTCTGCAAAGCTTGCAACCAAGCGATAGCTGGTCATTATTATCGCGTCAACGGCTCACTCGCCTGCGGGCGCTGCGTGGACCAGCTTAAAAATCAAATCCCAAAGGATACGCACGCTGTCTTTGTTCGCGGCCTGGCTTTCGGGGTGGGCGGCGCAATCCTCGGCCTGATTCTGTACTCCGGTTTCAGCATCATCACCGGCATTTCAATCGGCTACGTCGCGCTTGCCGTTGGCTGGATCATTGCCAAAACCATCAAAATGGGTTCGAGGGGTATCGGTGGCCGCCGCTACCAGATTGCTGCGGTCGCACTCACCTACGCCGCCGTCTCCATGTCGGCCATACCAATCTATTTCTCTCAAGTCGCAAAAGAAGAAGTTCATAGGCCGTCACAAACGCGGACAGCTCCCTCCGGCGATCCGAGCGCAACATCACCAAGCGGAGGCGCATCGCCTTCTGCTGCCAACACGCCTTCTCGGCCGGCTCCTTCGGACGAACCCAAAGTGAATTTTCTGAAGGCGCTCGGACTCCTCATGGTCCTGGGGCTTGCTTCGCCTTTTCTCGAACTGGAAAATCCGGTCAACGGGGCGCTTGGGCTTATCATTCTTTTGGTGGGCATGAACATCGCGTGGAAGCTTGCAGCCGGTCCGAAAATTGAAATCCTGGGCCCATTTGCGGCCGGCGCTCCCGCGCCTTCCGCAACGTAACACCGGTCCGACTGGGCTATTGTGTCCACCGTCCACGTTGAACCCATTCGCAATTGCCAAAACTGCGGTGCATCCTTGCCCCTCGGCGCTGTGGCATGTGATCAATGCCACGCCCTCGTCCACGGCGAGGAACTTGTGCGTATCTCCGCACGCGCCAAGGCCCTCGAGGAGCAAGACCAGCTTCTCTCTGCACGGGAAAGGTGGCTCAAAGCCCTCCCGCTTCTCCCGTCAAACTCCACTCAAGCCGAATGGATTCGTGGACACGTTTACAAACTCGAACTCGCCGCGAAGACGGCTCCTCCGCCAGAGCAGAAACATGGCTGGGCCCGCAAGCTCGGCCCCCTGGCTCCCATCGCCATTCTCCTCGCGAAAAGTAAGACGCTTCTCCTTGCTGTCTTCAAATTGAAATTCATTTTCAGCCTCTTTGCTTTTATCGGCGTTTATTGGACGCTCTTCGGCGCCGCATTCGGGATTGGTTTTGCCGTTCTCATTCTCGTTCACGAATTAGGCCACTATGTTGATATCCGCCGCCGGGGTTTGCCCGCGGACATGCCCATTTTCCTTCCGGGCCTGGGCGCCTATGTGCGCTGGCAGGCTCTCGGCGTGACGCGTCAGACACGGGCGGCGGTGAGTCTTGCGGGTCCACTCGCCGGATTTCTTGCCGCCGCTGTCTGCGCCGTCCTTTGGTACCGCACCGGTAATGGCCTTTGGGCTGCTCTCGCACGCACGAGTGCCGGGCTGAATATCCTTAACCTCACTCCCATTTGGGTTCTGGATGGCGGTCAGGCTACCGAAGCGCTTGGCAAGTCCGAGCGCCTCGTCTTGCTCGCTGCTTGCCTTCTCCTGTGGCTTTTTGCCGGTGAAGGGCTATTCTTTCTCGTTGCTGCAGGCTTTACGTACCGCCTTTTCACCAAAGACCTGCCTCCGCAGCCAAGCCCAGCCATTGCTTCCTATTTCGTTGGCGTTCTTGTGGCTCTGGGCTTGCTAATCCACATGATGCCCGGCCATGGCCTCGCAGCGCGCTAGGCATTCCCTTTTTGTGCGTCTCGCCGAAGTCCTTGCGGCCCCCCTCTCCCGTCTACAGACTTTTGTCACTTGCCGCGTGCCCGCGAGCGCGTGCTATACTTTGAAGCCCGTCCCCCGGCTCTTTTGCGCTGTGTGGGGCCGGGGTGGGTCAAACGCTTGGCGGCGATGTGTGGGGCAGCCGCGATTACCAAAGCGTCCAAGGGGGATTTATCGCAGAACGCAGCTTCCGGCAGAGCGACCGTATTCGCGTCAATGAACGAATAAGGGCTCGCGAGATCCGGGTGATTGATGAAGAGGGCGGCCAGCTCGGCGTCATGCAGCCGTTTGAGGCCATCAAGCTGGCTAAGGAAAAAGGGCTCGACCTGGTGGAAATCTCGCCCACGGCCGATCCGCCGGTTTGCAAGATCACCGACTACGGCAAGTATCTTTACCAGGCCAACAAGAAGGCCCACGAGCAGCGCAAGAGCAGCCGTGGCTCGCAATTAAAGGAAGTCAAGTTTCGGCCCGCCACCGCGGAACACGACTATCAGGTTCGCAAGAATCAGATTATCCGGTTCCTAGGCGAGGGCCACAAAGTCCGCGCGATGATTTTCCATCGCGGGCGCGAAATGGCGCACCAGGAAGTGGGCCGCGCCAAGATGAATCGCCTGCTTACCGAGATCGTCGAACACGGGCAGATCGAGACCATGCCGCGCATGGAAGGCAACGTCCTCGTGGCGCTGCTCGCACCGAAAAAAGGCGTGAGCGTGGCCAAGCCCGCGGGCCAGCCGTCTTCCAGCGCCCAGCAGTCGCAATAGCTGGCGCAATCAATCGCGCAACCGGAATTTTGTAGGAGCGCAGCATGCTGCGCCCGATTGGGCAACCAAGATTCAGATCAGGAGAGGATTTGCAGCAATGCCAAGAAACAGATCGAAACCAAAACTGAAATTGAAGACCCACCGTGGCGCCCGGAAGCGCTTCAAGTTCACGGCCAATGGCAAAATCAAACGTGGACACTCCGGCAAGCGCCACTTGATGGGTACTAAAGCGCCCGGCCGCATGCGCAAGCTCAAGAAGCTGACGCTCGTAAACAAAGCCGACGTGGCTAGCGTCAAGCAGATGCTTCCGTACGGATAAAGACTTTCTTTGAAACACGGGCACGGCAGCAAGTGCCCTGCGAAGAAAATGCGGAACGAAAGTTTCGCAACATCGTGCCAGGCAGTGCTTCACGGGTGCCTGCCGGCCGATAAGCGGTATGTAGGGTCGAACTTCAGTTCGACCTTCTTTGCTCGCCGCAAGGCGAGCACCGCAAACGCATCACCCCCGGAAAGAAACCCGTTGCGTAACGCGTGTTTCTTCGCGTTCATGCAACCTGTTTTGTTTCCCATTAGCATCCGTGGCCGCTGTTTGCAGAAGGTTGGATTTTTTGCAGTGGCGGGTCTTTAGACCCGTCCGAAGAAAATCCTCCCCTTCTCAACCTCCGGCCCGGCAAAATTCGAAGGAGAAACCCCATGGCTCGCGTAAAACGCGGAACAAAACGCCGTGCACGGCGCAAAAAGTACCTCAAACGCACTAAAGGCTTTTTCTTAACAAAGAGCAAGCTCTACCAATCGGCGCAGGAAGCCGCCAATCGCGCCGATCGCTATGCCAAGCGCGACCGCCGCGTCAAGAAACGCGAATATCGCAAACTCTGGATTCAGCGTGTCGGAGCCGCCGCGCGAAACAACGGCTTGACCTACGGCCAGTTGATCCACGGCCTCAAAGCTGCCGGCGTCGCGCTTGACCGCAAGGTCCTGGCGGATATCGCGGTGAAGGACGCGGCTGCGTTCACTTCACTCGTGGCAACAGCTAAAGCAGCTGCTCCGCCTCCAACCAAGGCGAAAAAGGCGTCTTAGCTTTTATTGTGGCGCCGGCATCCTTGCCGGCGACTTTTTCCCGTAAGGGGCACGATAAATCGTGCCCCTCGGTGTACTCTATCTCGCGATCATGTCAACTTCAGAAAGTCTCCATAAGACTCTCGCCGCTCTCGGCATCACCCAGGCCGCGGAGGTCTCAGCTCGCTTCGCTGAGGTTAGCGCGAATTTCGATGGTCAATTCCAGACCGTTCAGGACGAATCCGAGTGGAAACTGTTGCGTGACCGCTGGTTAGGACGCAAATCCGGAGTCCTCACGCTAATTGCGGACAATTGGCTCAAACCTGCCACCACGGAGTTGAAACGCGTGGTTGGCCAGCGACTCAACGAATTGCGCGCGCACGTCGAATCGCAAATCGAGGCCCGTCGCGTTGCGATCGAATCCGGCTCAGAAAATAACGCGCTCCTTCACGATCGCGTCGACCTCTCCCTCCCCGGTGTCATTCGCCCGGTCGGTTCGCATCACCTGATCCGCCAGGTCTTCCAGGAAATCGAAGACATCTTCTTCTCTATCGGCTTCTCCGTAGTCGAAGGCCCGGAAATCGAAACGCCCTATTACAATTTCGAAGCGCTTAATATTCCCGAATTCCATCCCGTGCGCGACGACATGGACACCTTCTATCTGGAATTGCCGAAAGGCGCTACAACGCCGCTCCTTCTTCGCACGCACACTTCGCCCATGCAAATCCGCACCATGGAAAAGCAAAAGCCCCCTGTGCGCGTCATTGTTCCCGGCAAGGTCTACCGCCGCGACAATCCCGATGCCACGCATTCCTTCGCCTTTCACCAGATCGAAGGCCTGGCCGTCGATGCCGACATTACCTTCTGCGATTTCACCGGCACCATCGAGTATTTCGTAAAGCAGTTTTTCGGCCCCAGTGTCAAAACCCGCTTTCGGCCCAGCTATTTCCCGTTCACGGAACCGTCCGTCGAGTTCGACGTCTCCTGCCCCTTCTGCGGCGGAACTGGGACCGCTGCAAGCGGCGGCAGCTGTTCAAAATGCAAAGGCGCGGCGTGGATCGAACTCTTTGGCGCCGGCATGGTCGATCCCGCCGTCTACGGCTTCGTTAACTACGACGCGAAAAAAGTCAGCGGCTTCGCTTTCGGCATCGGCATCGACCGCCTTGCCATGCTGAAGTACGGCATCGACGATATCCAAGTCTTTTTCCAGAACGACGTGCGTTTCCTCCGCCAATTTCCATAGGAAGCGCTTGTGGGGGCCGGGCTTTAGCCCGGCCAGCAAGATTGGAAGTTCCGGTTTTGTAGGGTCCGCCTTCTGAGGCGGACCGTGAAGGGCTCGATTAAACATCAATGAAGGTCGTCTACAACTGGCTGAAAGACTTCGTCGAGGTAACGGCCCCGCCGCAGGAGCTGGCCTCGCGCCTCGCGCTTTCCGGAACCAACATCGGCGGCGTCGAAAACGGTCCTCACGGCGCGGTGATCGAAGCCGAAGTCAGTTCGAATCGCCCCGATTGTCTCGGCCATCTGGGAATCGCGCGCGAAGTCGGCGCAATTTACAAGCTCCCGCTGAAACCGGTTTTGCCCAAACCCGCGGAAAGCACGGCAAAAGCCAGCGACGCGGTAAAAGTTGAAATTCAGACACCCGATCTCTGCGGCCGCTTCACGGCACGGGTCATTCGAAACGTGAAGATCCAGCCTTCCCCCAAATGGCTGAAAGACCGCCTCGAAGCCTCCGGCGTCGCCTCCATCAGCAACGTGGTCGACGTTTCAAATTACGTGATGCTGGAATTGGGCCACGCGCTGCACGCCTTTGACTACGACAAAGTGCACGATCACAAAATCATCGTCCGCCGAGCGAAACCCAACGAAAAAATCAGAACCCTCGACGGCGTCGAGCGCCAGCTCGCACCTGGCAAAGAACGCCAGCTCGATTCCGGCATCTGCGTGATCACCGACGGCGACGGTTCGCGCGCCGTCGGTATCGGCGGAATCATGGGCGGCGCCGAAACGGAAATTTCCTTTTCCACCAAAAATGTCTTGATCGAGTGCGCCTGGTTCGAACCCATTGCCGTTCGCCGCGCCGCTCGTTTTCTGAAATTGCACACCGAAGCCTCCACGCGTTTTGGCCGTGGCGCCGATCCGGAAATGGCCGAGCTTGCTTCGCGCCGCGCCGCCGAACTGATTTTGCAGCTTGCTGGCGGTGAACTGCTTTCCGGCGTCGTGGATGTATACCCCGGAAAGCGCCTGCCGAAAAAAATCCGCGTGACGCGCGCGGAAATTCTTCGCGTCATGGGCGCCGACGTCCCTGACAAAAAAGTGGAATCCAACCTGAGCGCTCTCGGATTTGCCCCCATTCGAATCGACCAGAACCGCGGCGCGGAAGGTTCCATTCTCGCCGCTTGGGAATGCACCCAGCCCTCCTGGCGCGCCGAAGTCGAGCGAGAAATCGATCTCATCGAAGAAATTGCGCGCATCTACGGCCTCGATAAATTTCCGCCGCGTTTGCCTGCCGCGCGCCAGGGCACAGCACGCCTCCCGCACCACGAAGCAGAAATGCGCCTGCGCGAGCGCCTCATCGGCCTCGGCTATCGCGAAATTTTGACGATTCCCCACGTCGCGGAAGAACGCGACGCGCTCTTTCGTCCGGAAGGCGTAGCGCCTGCGCGTCTTTCGAATCCACTTTCCGAAGAAGCAGGCGTCCTGCGTTCGAACGGCCTGGTAACCATGGCCGCCGCGCTCGAATGGAATCTGAATCACGGCCAGCGCAATGCGCACCTGTTCGAAATCGGCCGCCATTATCGCCTGAACGGAAGCGAATCCGTCGAGACACGCGTGCTTACCCTTGGCACAACAGGAGAAGCGCGTCAGAAAAATCTTTACGAGCCCTCGCGCGAGTCTTCCTTCGCGGACCTCAAAGGCGACCTCGACGCCATCGGCGCGCTGGCCGGCTCATTCGAATGGCACGACGGCGGCCCGGACTGGCTGCACCCCGCGCGCCGTGGCCGCGTGCAGCTCCATTCGAACGAAATCGGAGCCGCGGGCCAGCTCGCGCGTCGCGTCGCCGACAAGTTCAAATTCCGCCAGGATGTTTTTCTCGCGGAATTCGACCTCGATCCTTTCTGCGCCGCGGTTCGCGCCGCGAAGGAAGCACGGCGCTACGAGCCGTTGCCACGATTCCCCAGCGTCGAGCGGGATTTCTCGCTGCTCTTGCCGGATGGAACGCATTTCTCCAGCGTTGTGAATGCGATCCATGCGCTCAACATTTCAGAAATTTCCAATATCGAAGCATCCGATCTTTTTCGCGGCAAAAATGTTCCGGCGGGAAAATACTCGTTGCTGGTGCGCGTGACTTTTCAAAGCCGCGAAGCGACTTTGACCGACGCGCAAATCGGCGATTTCAGCGGCAGAGTTGTCGCCGCCCTTGAAAAAAATCTTGGCGCGCAACTCCGCGCGCAATAGAAGCGATTCGAAATTTACACGCACGCACCGGCTTTGTTCGACCATTCCAATTGAATTCTGTAACCGCCGAGCGTCCGCGTTTTCCACGCGCAGATATCGCCGATCTCGCCGTTGTTGTCGTCGTACCACCCCTGCCCGGGCACCGGATCGGTGATGGCTTCGCAAAGTTCATGTGAGCTGGTGGAAGTGAGCGCGTCGGCGACGGTGAGGCCGCCGGTGCATCCGGAACATCCTGGGTAAGGCATGACCGCGTAGAAAATGTTGCTGCTGGTGGAATCGTGATACCCGCAGAAATCCTGGCAGGAAGCGCTGCCCCCCTGCACAACCGCCACACCCGGCGGGAGAAAAAAGAAATAGAGCGAATTCGGGCCGGGAGCGGGAAGATTTTTTGCGGAGATCTCCTGCTGCAAAAGTTGTTGAATCGCGCTGTCCTGCACGGAAGTTTTTGGAGCAGGCGAAGTCAGAGTTATCGTGCCCGTGCGTTTGCCGTGGCCGATCGTTTTTCCGGGGACGTTGTATTCTCCGAGCTGATCGATCAGTGGGCTCGTGAGAATGTAGTCGAAAAACAAATTCATGTTCGTGAGCAGCGCGTTTTGTGGCGCCTGGTTCCATTCTGCGCCCCAGAAAATTGTGAAAACTTCAACGGCGGCGAGCAGCGACCCGCCACGGTAGGTAAGTTTTGGCGCGACTGCGGCGGCAACGCGATCGATCTCCGGGCGATGGAGTGGCACGACACGGATAGGGTGTTGCGGCACGGCCGCGGATTTCTTGGAACGAGCTTTGGTGGCCACGAGGCGCTCCTTGTACGGGCAGACGGATTCAAATCATGCGGACTGGAGACACAAACAGGCTGGAACTCACACGGTACCGAACGACGTGAAAAAAGTAAATGGGACTGCGAGAAAAAACTCATGTGGCGGACGGGATTTATTCGGGGAGCAGATGTGGTATTGTGCCCGTAAGGACGCGCGGAGATTTCATGAGCGGGCCAGTGAAAGTGCAGATTTTCGGGCAGTCGTACTCCATCCAGGGAGAACTGGATGGGAAGTACGTGCAGAAGCTCGCGAAGTACGTCGACGAAAAGATGCACACGATCGCGGATGCCACGGCGACGGTGGACACACAGAAAGTCGCGGTGCTGGCGGCGCTGGCCATCGCCGACGAACTCCACAACATGCAGAGAGACCGCAGCGACAGCGAAGAATTGCTGCGCGAACAAGCCGAGCGTTGCCTGACGCTCGTCGAGCGCGCCCTGAAAAAGAGCGCATAGAATTGGCAAGTCGAATTCCGTACAAACAAAGAGAAATTTCCGCCTCCGCTTGGCTGCGGTCGAAATCACGGGTGTGATTTTTGGTGATCATTTATTGGCTCCACTGTGTGGGAGTGCGGTCCCAGCGGTGGGGGCGGAGTTTTGCGTGGAGGGGCGCGGGGAGAGGGCCTTTGTTGCTGGCGGCGAGATTGGCTTCGACGTTGCGAAGCTTGCGCATGCCGGGAATGATGGTGCTGACGTCGGAATTGTTGAGAATGAAGCGCAGGGCCATTTCCGGCAGCGTGGCGCCTGCAGGGACAAGTGGCTTGAGGGCGTCGGCGCGGGCGACGCTGGCTTTGAGATTTTCCGGAACGAAGTAGGTGCTGCGCCAGTCGTCGGCGGGCCACTTGCTGTCGAGGGTGAGCGTGCCGGTGAGTGAGCCTTCATCGAACGGGACGCGGGCGATGACGGCGACATTTTGTTCGCGGCAAGCGGGGAAAAGTTCGTCTTCTGGGTTTTGATCGAAGATGTTGTAGATGACCTGGACGGCGTCGACGAGACCTGCGCGCACGGCGCGAATGCCGTTGGCGGGTTCCCAGCGGTTGAGGCTGATGCCGAGGGCGCGAACTTTGCCGCTAGCACGAAGTTTTTCGATGGCGCGAGGCAGGCGGTCATCGTTGAGCCAGATGTCTTCCCAAGTGTGAAATTGAATGAGGTCGAGCACATCGACGCCGACATTTTTGAGACTCTTCTCGACGTACTCGAAGATGTAGTCGGGTGGATAGGAATCGTCGAGAGAATATTCAGGTCGCGAGGGCCAGCGGCGATTTTTGGGTGGAATCTTTGTGGCGACGTAAAGTTTTTTGTCGGGGCCGCCGGCGGCGGAATTATTTTTGTTGGAGCGCAGGATTTTTCCAAGAAGCTCTTCGCTGTGGCCGCTGCCGTAGGCCCACGCGGTGTCAAAAAAATTGCAGCCGAGATCGACGGCGCGCTGGAGGGCTGCGAGGGATTCGGTGTCGTCGGAGCCGGTCCAGCCGGCCATGCCCCACATGCCGTAACCAATTTCGCTGACGTTCCATCCGGTGCGGCCAAATTTGCGATAGCGCATGGTGTGCTCTCCTCTAGTGGAGGGCACATTATACGTGGGAGGCGTGGGATCGTCGAAACGCCTGCACGTCTGAATGTCTGACCGTCGCGTTCCACAATGGGAATTGTTGGGTGACACCCCGGCAGTTTTGAGAAAGAGTGTGGAAGGTGCTGATTGGAAAAGAGTTGTGAAACACTCTTGGTGCAAAGAGCGACAAGAGAGTGAATGACCAGACGTCAGAACCTCTAAAGGTCTGAATGTCGAAACGTCAAAGGTAGGGGTCCCCACCCCCTGTTTTTTGTAAGTGTTGCATCTAAAGGAGTTAGCTTTTCACTATGTCTCCTGTTTGCAACACTTGCGGGGAGATCCCTAAGTGTTGCCACTAAAGGGCTTACAGGGCCGCGATGTTGTCTAGAAAGTAACTTCGTGTGATGGGGAGGTCTTGGAGGGATTAGAAGGACTACCTGGAGGGCGGGCAGGCGGGGGAGTGGTGCCAACTATCTACATCAACAGTTATTAGATATCGGTACAGTTAGTCAAGGATTACTTAACGTGGTTTGGATGGAAAGAGATAGCCCGTTTGAGGCTCCCTGCAAGGCTCAGTGCAGGCAGGGTAAACAGGGTGTCTGATTGAGTTGGGATTGGGGAAAGTCAAAAGCCCCGGGTACCCCGACCCGGTCGGGGTAAACGCTACCGGCACCCGGCTACGCAAGAAAGGCGCTACAGGCAAGATGCCGGGCTTCGCGACACAAATCGTTGGGACCCCCACACCGCGGGGAAAGCCCGGGGCCACACAGACGGAAACAGAGGGATTCAGCAGGGCTATCCGGGGGGAGAGCAGTTTTGTGTATACTACGCGTATATACACTAGGGAGCAACGAAAATGGCGACGGCCAAGGTATTCAAATCCGGGAATAGCCAGGCGGTGCGGCTGCCCAAGCAGTTCCGGCTGAAGAGCAAGGAAGTGGAGATCACTCGCAGGGGGGATGAAATCGTGCTGCGGGAACAGCGCGGGAATCTGGCGCGCGCATTCGACCTGCTGGCAGGGCTGCCGAAGGACTTGACGCTCAGTGGACGAGAGAAGGATAAGCCGCAGAAGCGCAAGGGCCTCTGATGGACGCGCGCTACCTTTTGGATACTAATATCTGCATTTACATCCGGCAAAAAAGACCGGAGGAAGTGTTGCGGCGGTTCCGAACGCTCAGGCCGGGAGAAGCGGTTCTCTCCGTAATTACATTTGGCGAATTGGTGTACGGGGCGGAGAAGAGTGCGCAACGCGGAGCCACTTTGGAACTCTTGCGGGAGCTGGCGCAAGTGCTTCCCGTGCAGGGATTGCCGGAGACGGCGGCAGAGTCGTGTGGAACGATTCGCGCAGAGCTGGAGCGCAAAGGAGAAATGATCGGGAACAACGATTTGTGGATTGCTGCGCATGCCAAGGCGGCAGGCCTGGTGCTGGTGACGAATAATGAGAGAGAGTTCCGGCGGGTACGCGGACTAAGAGTGCAGAACTGGACGATTTAGACAGCTACTGCATTTTGTTTTTGAAGAAATGGACGTCGGAATTCTTGCGAATGCCAGACCGTCGGGTGACAATCTACGGTGACCTTCCAGAGGTTACAGCCGAGAGTGGTGACGCAGCTGCCGGCCACAGAAAAACGGGTGAAGACGTTTCCGGCGGAGTTGGCATTTTGCCGACCCTGGCGTAAATACCAGGCGCGGTTGCTGGAGCGGCTGGACGAATACCTGGCGGACGGCCGCCTGCACGTCGTTGCGGCGCCTGGGTCGGGAAAGACTGTGCTCGGACTTGAGGTGATCCGGCGTATAGATGAACCTACATTGGTGCTCGCACCGACTATAACTATTCGAGACCAATAGGTTGACCGGTTAATAACAAACTTTCTGCCTAGTAACAATTTACCCCCCTTGTGGGTCTCAACGGATCTGAGGAAACCAACAGCCCTTACGGTAACTACGTATCAGGCGCTGCATTCGATTTGCTGCAGTGAATCCGAGAAACATGACGAGGCCGATGAGAATGAGGAAGAGAATTCGTCCGCGCATTTCAGCAACCACTACGCTGAGGCTGATGCCGCGACAAGGACCAGCCGACTGCCAGAAATACTGGAGAGAGTGGGATTTCGCTTAGTCGTTGTAGACGAGGCACACCACCTGCGAACGGAATGGTGGCGGACGTTGACGTTTGTGATGGAACAGCTGAATAAGCCACGGATCGTGGCGCTGACGGCGACTCCTCCCTATGATGTGTCTCCCTTTGAATGGGAACGGTACCAGGAACTTTGCGGGCCGGTAGATGCTGAGGTATCTGTGCCCGAGCTGGTGCACCAGGGCGATTTGTGCCCTCACCAGGATTACGTCTATTTCAGCACGCCAGCAAGCAGAGAGCAGAAAGCGATTTCGGATTTTCGCGCGCTGGCTCATCAATTTGCGGAACGATTGAAGGAGAATGAGCCGTTTCAAAACGCAATTGCCGCGCACCGGTGGATGCGAACGCCTGGAGTGTTTGTGGAGGAAATTCTAGAGGAGCCGGAATACGCATCGAGCATGTTGATTTACCTTCATGCGAGCGGACGCGAAGTTCCTGAAGATGTACTAAATACGTTAGGACTAGCGGACAGAAAGATCCCGGTATTGGACCTTGAATGGCTCGAGATTCTGCTTTCGCGTTGTCTTTACAGCGACGCAGAAAGTTATGGGGGAAGCCAGGAAACACTCAAAGATGTGCGACATGAATTGCTAACGATGGGTGCAGTTGAGAGAAGGCGGGTAAGGCTTCGCAATCCGGCGGACCACTTAAAGCTTTTGACCTCATCGATCACCAAGCTGAAATCAATCGAGACGATCGTGAAGCTTGAAGCGGACGCGTTGGGAGAGGCGTTGCGCTGCGTGGTGCTGACCGATTTCATCCGCAGAGGAGAGATGCCCACGGGGAGCGGGGATGTGCCGGCGTTTGAGGATATAGGTATCGTGCCCATTTTCGAGACATTGCGGCGGGCGGTCCCGCCGGTTGTGGGACTGGGGGTACTAAGCGGTTCGGTTGTGGTCGTTCCTCGCAAAGCTGAAGGTATTTTGCGTGACGCGGCGGCAGAATTGGGCCTGCATCCTGGCGATCTGGTGCTCACGCCGATGGCACAGGACCAAGACTACTTGATGGTGGAATTGCGCGGGACGTACTACCAAGGGGCTGTACGGCTGTTGACGTCAGTCTTTGACAAGGGCGGGATCATGGTGCTGGTAGGCACGAAGTCCCTGCTAGGAGAGGGATGGGACGCGCCGTGTATCAATACTTTGGTGTTAGCGAGCTTCGTAGGCTCGTACATGCTGTCGAACCAGATGCGCGGGCGATCGATCCGAGTGGATGCGAAGCATCCGGAGAAAACAGCGAATATCTGGCACCTGGTTTGCGTTGAGCCTGGAATTTTCGGCCCCGGTCCGGACTACGACCTGTTGGTACGCAGGTGCGGCGCGTTTGCTGGAGTGAGCGCAAAGGACCTGACAATTGAGAACGGGACCGCCCGGTTGGGATTTGGACAGCCGCCGTTTAGCTCCGAAGAACTTGCGAGAACCAACACGCAGACGATGGCGAGGGCGCTTGACCGAGCGGGCTTGCGCAAGCGTTGGCAGGAAGCGCTGGAGTCTGGCTCGCGAAAAGAGATGATTGACGGTCTCAAGGCACCGCCGGATATATTGCCGCGTGGATTCGTGATGAGCAATACGATTGCGGCGCTGCTCACACAGGCGGGACTTGTGTTTGTGGCCGTGTTCGCGGAGATGATGCGCATACGTATGCGTGGAGGTTGGGATTTTTGGCTGTATATCAAGGTCGTGGCTGGAATCTCCGCTATCGTAAGTCTTCCCTGGCTGGCGCGTGCGGTATGGCGTTTCATCCGACACGGAACGCCGGAACGAAGCGTGCGACAGATTGGACAGGCAATCCTGGAAGCGCTGGAGTATGAGGGATCAGTCCGGCGGCGGGCACGAGAGCTTGCTGTGTTTGCCAGCCAGAACCGGGATGGCACCGTGTTTTGCTCCGTTACCGGGGGAGGAGGAGCCGAGCAAGCGATTTTTCTTCGAACTTTGGGGGAAGTTCTCGCGCCCATCGAGAACCCAAGATATCTGCTGGCACGTACGCGGTTGTGGCGGTTTTTTCGGGAAGACTATTTCGCGGTTCCTGAGGTGCTGGCACGAAAAAAAGAGTTTGCAGAAATGTTTGCTAAGAAATGGCGCCGTTTTGTGGGGCCGGTGGACCTTGTTTACACACGTGCACCGGAGGGCCGAAGGTTGCTGTTGAGAGCTCGGATTCATTCTCTTGCGGCCGCATTCCAGAAACGGGCAGAGCGGCTGAGTTGCTGGAAATAAGGATCGAAGTTCTACGTGTTCTGGGACGGGGCAGGTTGGTGATGAATACACGACGACAATTCTTGGGACTCGCCGCATGTTCAGCGGCCGGTGCGTTGGTGTCGCCGAGGCTAAAGACTGTTCTTGCGGCAGATGTCGGGCCGAAAATGCAGTTTCCGGGGGCGGCGCGGGAACGGATTGCGATTGCGTCATATCCGTTTCGGGATTTCATTATGGGGCGCGATGAAAAGGCCGGGAGCAGCAGCAGCGGGAAAATGGAGTTGAAACTGTTCGCGGCGCATGTCAGCGCGAAATTCGGCATCAGGAAGATTGAACCTTGGAGCGCGCATTTCCTTTCCCTGGAGAAGGGGTACCTGGAGGAGCTGCGGGCGGCGGTGGCGAAGGCGAGCGGGGCGATCGTGAACATTGCGGTGGATGGGGAGCACAGTCCGTATGCAGCGGATGGGGCGGAGCGGGAACGGGCAGTGGCGTTCAGCAAGCAGTGGATTGATGCGGCGGTGGCGATCGGGTCACCGAGCGTGCGGACGAATCTGCCGCAGGCGAAGGATGCGAAGCCGGATGTGGAGCGGACGGCGGCGAGCCTGGTGCGCGTGGCGGAATATGGCGCAGCGAAGAACGTGGTGGTGAACCTGGAGAACGATAATCCGGTGAGCGAAGATCCGTTTTTCCTGGTGAAGGTGATTGAAAAGGTGAACAGCGCGTGGCTGCATGCGCTGCCGGATTTTGCGAATACGCTGGCGGCTTACGAAGAGGAGTACGCGTACCGGGGGATCGAAGAGATGTTTGGGCATGCGTACAACATTTCGCATGTGAAGGAAACGGAAGTGGGCGACGGGAAGGACAAGGTCGCGCACGTGGATCTGGCGAGGACGTTTGGGATTGCGAAACGGCATGGATACAAAGGCTATTTTTCGATGGAGTGGGACAGTCCGGGTGATCCTTATGCGGGGACGGCAGGGTTGATTGAGAAGACGCTGAAGAACCTGGGGTGAGGGGAACGGAAAAAAACTTAACGCAGAGGACACAGAGGCACAGAGTTCACGGAGAGAGAAAAGGAGAAAACGTGGCGCTTGTTGGAGGAGCGGGACGGGGGTATGCTTTTTTCTGAATTTTGTGGGGGGAGGGGAACAACAATGAAAACACGTGCGAGTTTGATGGTGGCGGGGATAGCGATGCTGCTGGCGGCGGGACTTGCGAAGGCGCAGCAAGCGGCCCCGGCAGCGAGCGCGCCGCCGGACATGACGCCGGTGGCGAATCCGGTGAGCAGTTTTGTGAAAGCGGGAGTGGCGCGTTACGAGAAGAACATGGTGGGAGCGGCCGAGGCGATGCCCGCGGAGAAATACAGCTTCAAGCCTTCGCCGGAGATGAATTCGTTTGGGCACCTAGTAATGCACATCACGCAATCGAATAATACGTTTTGCTCGAAGATTTCCGGACAGACGGCGCCGGATGTGAAGATCGCGGAAACCGATCCGAAGGACAAACTGGTAGCGGCACTGAAGGATTCGTTCGCATTTTGCACGGCGGCGCTGGCGAATGTGGACGATTCGAAGCTAGGGGAGCAATTCGTGCTGTTCGGCAACCGGCCGATTTCACGGGGAGGCGCGCTGGTGGCGCTGGGCGGCAGTTGGACGGATCACTATGCAACGGAAGCGATCTATTTGCGATTGAACGGGATTTTGCCGCCGACCGCGCAACCGGAAAAGAAGTAGCCGGGGTGCGGGGAGATAGAAGACCAGGAGCGGCTCGCCTCGCCTCGAGGCTCGGGACGGGCGGAAGGCGGGCCGTAAATGCGAATCGGTTGCGGTGAACTCTGAATGCGCACAGGCTAAAGCCTGTGCCACGAAGACCACAGGATCCGAAGGAAAGAAACACGGGTCTGAACAACGTCACTACCACTTAGACCTGGAGGACGTCGCCGTCACGGGCTACGATTTCGTAGAGGACGGGGTTAACGAAGAAGCCGAGGAGCAGGCGCGACAAGAGACCCGCGACAACGACGATGGCGAATGGCTTTTGCGTGTCGCTGCCGACGCCGGTGGACATGGCGGCGGGGAGAAGGCCGAGGCAGGCAACGAGCGCGGTCATCATGATGGGGCGAAGGCGGAGGAGTGAGGCACCCATGGTCGCTTCGCGGACGGATTTTCCTTCAAGGCGCAGCTTGTTGATGTAGCTGACGAGAATGACAGCGGTTTCCACGGAGACGCCGAGGAGAGCGAGCAGGCCTAGGATGCTGGAGACGCTCCAGGGAGTGTGGGTGAGCTTAAGGGCGATGAGCGCTCCGACGGGCTCGGTCAATATCACGCCGAGGGCGATGGTGATGGGGAATTTGAAATTGCCGTAAAGAGCGAAAAGGATTATGAAGATGAGGAGAAGAGCGAGCGGGCCAATAATGACGAACTGCGATTCGGCTTCGAGCAACTCGCTGTACTCGCCGCCCCAATTGAGCGTGTAGCCCTCGGGAAGTTTCACGGATTTAGCGACGGCGGCCTGTCCCTCATTGACAACACCCTTCAGGTTGCGCCCCTCAATCGAAAACTGGATGCCGATGTAGCGCGAATTGTTTTCGCGGTAGATGAAGGAAGCGCCGGTGCTTTCCTTGATGGTGGCGAGCTCAGAGAGAGGAATTTGCTGTCCAGCAGGGGCGGGAACGAGAATATTGCCAATTTCCCTGGTGCTGGAACGATACTGCGGCTCCATACGAACGACGAGATCAAAGAGTTTTTCGCCTTGGATGACTTGCGTGGCGGCCTGGCCGCCGATAGCGGTTTGCACGACGGCTTCGACGTCGGCAACGTTGATGCCGTAACGCGCGATTTTCTGGCGGTCGGCCTCGACGAGCAGGCTGGGCTGGCCGAGTTCGCGGACGACAGTGAGCTCGGAAAAGCCTTCGGTCCTGGCAAGAACGTTTTTGATTTCGACGGCTTTTTTCTGGAGGACCTCGAGATCGGGGCCGAAGATTTTGACGGCGAGGGCGCTTTTGAGGCCGGTGAGAGCTTCGTCAACGGCGTCTTCGGCGGGCTGAGTGTAGTTGAAGATCACCCCGGGGTAGGCTTCCAGTTTTTTCTGCAAATCGGCAATGAGCTCTTCCTTGGAATGGATGGAGCCCTTCTTCCAGGCGCCATCCCCGTAAGGTTTCAAGCCGACATAAAACTCACAGTTGAAGAAACCGGTGGGATCGGTGCCGTCGTCGTTGCGGCCGAGTTCGGAACCCACGACGGTGACTTGCGGATATTTGGAGAGCAGGTCGCGAATTTTCGGGGCGAACTTGCTCGACTCTTCGAAAGAGATGGTATACGGCATGGTGGCGCGGACCCACAAAGCGCCTTCGTCCAAATGGGGCAGGAATTCGCCGCCGATCAACGGGATGAGGAGGAGCGTGGAGGCAAAGATAAGGGTGCCGACGAATAGCGTCATTTGGGGATGATTGAGGCACCACTCGAGGCGTGTGGCGTAACCGTCGCGAACCCATTCGAAGATACGATTTGGTTTTTCCTGAACGCCTTTCTTGAACCAGTAGGAAGCGAGAACCGGGACAACAGTAAGGGTGAGGACCAACGCGCCGATGAGCGCAAAGGCCATGGTGTCCGCCATGGGGTGGAAAAGTTTTCCGGCGGGACCGGTGAGAGCATAAATCGGAAGGTATCCGGCAATGATGACGGCGACGGAATAAAAAATAGGGCGGTCAACGTCGCGAGCGGCTATGAGAATGACTTCGTTGAGTTTGTAATTCTGGCCGTGGCGCAGGCTGAGCTCGCGATAGATGTTTTCGACCATGACGATGGTGCCGTCAATGATGATGCCGAAATCGATAGCGCCAATGGAGAGGAGATTGGCAGCTTCACCGGTGAGGTGAAGAAAGATGAAGGCGAAAAGCAGAGCCAGGGGGACGGTGAGGGCGGTGATGACGGCGGCGCGCACGCTGACGAGGAAAAAGATGAGGACGATGAGAACGAGCACCATGCCGCGAATGAGGTTCCATTCGACGGTGTCGGTAGTGACGCGTACAAGATCGCTGCGGTCGTAGAAGGGACGAATCTTGACGTCCGGGGGAAGAACGTTGCGATTGAGTTCTTCGGTCTTTTTCTCAACACCTTGCAGAACGGTTTGCGGTTGTTCCCCACGGCGCATGAGGATGATGCCTTCGACGGCGTCGTCGTTTTTTTGAGTGGCGGTCTGAAACCCGAAAATGCCAAGACGCGGCGCATGGCCGATCTCGACGTGACCAACATCTTTGACACGGATGGGAACGCCATTGTTACTGCCGACCACGACTTCGCCGATGTCCTCGGTGTTTTTGAGGAGGCCAAGGCCGCGGACGTAGTAAAACTGGCCGCCCTGGGAGTAGAAGCCGCCGCCGGTGTTGGCATTGTTGGCAGTGAGAGCGTTGAGTACCTGCACGACGGGGAGGTGATAGTTGTAGAGGCGCGCGGGGTCCAACAGGACCTGATACTCCATGGCGGGCCCGCCGAGGCCGGAATCGTCAGCGACGCCCGGGACGCTGCGATAGGCGCGCGCAATGATCCAGTTATTGTAGGTCTTCAATTCCTGGGGAGAACGGTCGGGGCTTTCCAGAACGTAGCGATAGACGAGGCCGCTGGGACTGAAAAGAGGCGCCATGCTAGGCGTGACGCCGGTGGGGAGCGAGGCGTCTCCGATGCGCTGGAACACGACCTGCCGGGCGAAGTAGGGATCGACACTCTCGTCAAAAGTGAGGCGAAGGTCGGAAAGTCCGTAGAGAGAGATGGAGCGCATGACCTGGAGATGTGGTGTGCCGTTCATGGCCAGTTCGAGCGGGAGAGTGGTGAGGCGCTCGACTTCTTCGGCGGCGTGGCCGGGCCACTGGGTGATGAGCTCGACCATGGGAGGAGAAAGATCAGGATAGGCGTCCACGGGCATGCGCTGGAAGGAAACGGCGCCGGCAATGATGATGAGCACGGTGACCATTATCACCAGGAAGCGCTGCTGGAGAGCGAATTGGACGACGCGATGGATCATGCCGGTCTCTTGGCCGAGTTTCCCCTTAGTGCTGCAAAGAATTCTTGAATTGGAGGAAGAGGCTGCCGTCGCCGACGACGCGCTCGCCTTCCTTCAAGCCATCCGTGACTTGGGTGTGGCCGCCTAGACTTTTACCGACTTTAACTTGACGGCGAGCGAATTGATTGGAGCCGGACTGAACGTAAACGAACGGCTCGTTCTCGGTGTCCCGGAGAACGGCGGCATCAGGAACGAGGAGGGCGTCGCGAATGGCACCGGCCTGCACAGAGGCAACGACATACATGTCTTTCTTGAGTTTTTTCCTGGGATTATTGGTGACGATGCGCGCCTGCAGGGTGCGCGTGTTGGGATCGAGCGCCGATCCGATGTAAGAAATTTTTCCGTGAAAAACATCCGGATAAGAATCGGTCGTAATCTCCACGGAATCGCCGGCATGCACGTAAGCCATATCGCTCTGGTAGATGTTGACGAGGACCCAGACGGTGCTCATGTCGGAAATGGTAAAAATCTGTGTTGCGCCCGCCAAGAGCAGCTGGCCGGGACCGACGAGACGCTCGACAATATCGCCGCCGACCGGAGCGATCACGGGAATTTGAGAAGTCGTCTTCGGAGGGAGCTTCATTACGGCTTCCGGATCTTTCAGGCCGAGTGCACGCAGGACGTCCTCACTGGATTGCATGTCAGCCTGCGCCTGGATGCGGCCGGATTCGGCTTGCTGCAGGTCGGCCTCGGCGATGGCGCCGTGAGAGTAGAGATCCTGCGCGCGGTTATAGACCTTTTCAGCAAGAAAAAATGCATCACGGGCTTTGATGTAAGCAGAGCGCGCCGCGGAATAGTCTGGACTGTTCACCGTTAGCAACGGTTGACCCGCATGCACGGTCTCGCCGGGTGCGACCAGGATTTGGTTGACGGGCCCCCCGATGGCGCTGAAAACCGGGGTGGTCTTGAAAGCGTTATAGGTGGCGTTACCGGTGAGGCGCAGGACGCGGGGGAGCTTCGTTTTCTCCACGGCCACAACCTGGATATGAGCCATCTGATCCTGCGGAACGGTAAAGAGCGAAGCACTGTCCGCTTTGGACTCCGTTCCAGAATACGAGGTCATTTTGGATTCAGAGTCCCCCGGGCCAGAGCCGCAGCCGGCGAAGACCACCATGACTGTGAAAGCGGCGAACGAAAAAATAGCTGAAGGTAAGAAAGTTTTTCTCATGGCAGAGTCCTTGTTCCCACGGCCTGGCGCATCTGTTCGAGCGCGGTCATATAACTGGCAAGGGCCTGGCGATAGGCGAGCTGATTGGCGCGATAGGTGCGTTCGGAATCGAGATAATCGAGCAGGCTGGCGGCGCCGCGTTTGTAAGCGTATTCGCTGATGTCGCGGGACTGCCTAGCCATATCGACGTAGCCCCCGCGATAAAGCTGGACGATTTGCTCGTTGCTGCGAAGCGCCTCGTAGGCGTCAACGACATCGCTGAGAACCTGCTGGGAGGATTCACTGGCAAGTTCCTGAGATTGCGTGATGACATAACGAGTACGGGCGATCTCACCCTGGTTGCGGTCGAAGAAAGGGAGCTGGATGTTGAAGAAGAATGCGCCGGTATTCGTGGCAGCGACGTGGGAGTAGTTGAAGCTGGCACCGAGGTCGCGCTTGCCATTGGCTTCGGCGAGCGCCTCCTGGCTGCGGGCGGCGACGAGGTTTTGCTGCGCGGCGCGGAGATCGGGGCGAGTGCGCAGCGCCAGGGCCTTCAAATCGTCGAGACCGGCGTGGACGGCCAGATAGTCGAGGTCGCCTTCGACATCATAGTTATCCGGAACAGATTCGAAGCCGAGGAACTGGCGAAGGCCGGTGAGCGCCTGGACTTTGGCGAGTTTTGCGGTAAAGACATCGCTCTGGAATTGCAGTAACTGCAATTTGATCTTGAGAAGATCGCCTTCGCTCATGTCGCCGGCTTTGTAGCGTGTCTCGCTGATGTCCACGGTCTTCTGAAAGCTGTCGAGATCCTGCTGATTGAAATCGATGGTGGATTGCGCGAGAAGGACGGCGACGAATTGTTGCGAAACGTTGAAGACGAGCTGGCGCTCGTTCTCGGCGACGGTAGAAGTGGTGGCTGCGGTTTGATCCTTAGCGGCTTGCAAGCGGTGCTGGCGCTTTTTGCCGCGTTCGAAGGTGTAGCCGATGCCGAGGTCAAACTGCGCCTGGTTATCAATGTAGTCGGCGGTGAACTTACTGGGCTCGAAGATGGGCAGAAACTGGGCATCCCAGGAGAGGACGGGGTTGGGGCGCAGATTGGCGGTGATTTCCTGGGCCTGATTTTGCAGGATGGTGGTGCGCGCGGCCAGGAGCGCGTGGTTGTGCTCCAGGGCCAGGCGAATGGCTTCCTCAATGGAGATTCTCGCCGCCGGGGTCTGCGGCGAGGCGGCGCTCGGTCTGGGTGCCGGGGCCAAAGGAGGCTGCTGTGCTGCCGAGAAAGCCGGCGCGGCCAGAAGGGCCAGGGCCCATAAAGATAGTTTTCTCATGGTGATAATCCTTACGCGTCCCCCCAAAGGGGACAGCTAGCAATCGGGAACAGACCAGGGAGAACGGAGTTGGTTAAAGCGCGGGAGGCGCGCGCGGAGAGGTAGCGCGCGGAACGGCAGAACCCAGCGAAACGAGCAACGGAGGCAGTTCGAGCCGGTTGACGAACGGCACAACGGCAATGCTTGGCGACTGCGTGGCGACAGCAGAGCCCACCGTGGAGCAGACCGGGCAGATGTGCGAAGCCGAAGGCGTGGCCGTCAAATCGGCGCAGAAGTGGAACTGCGCCCCGAGGAAAACCATCCCGAGGAGCAAAGCCAAGATACGAATCCGCTGTGTCTTGCCGAGCATGTAGGTACTAAGACGAAGCTTAGGATGAAATGGTTGCGGGGTCAAGGAAGACGCGTATAACTGTGTTGCTTTTAAGGGGCCGGGTCTCGACCTGATGCGAGCGAGGTGCTATGGTAAATCTGGCCTATGAATCGCTTTAGATTCTTGTTTGAAAGGACGGCTGTGCGCCGCGCGCTGGCGCTGTTGGCTTGCGCTGCGCTGTTGTACTTTGCCGCGGGCGGCAGTTTCCTTCACGAACACACCAAAGGCCCAGATACCGCTTGCCACATTTGCCAGGCGCTGCACATGCCAACGCTGGCGGCTGCGCCGCTCGATCTCGTCAGTACGCCTGAGTTTGTCACCTGGTGTTTTTCGCTCCCGCAACATGCGGCTCCGAGCGATTCGTTTGCGCTGCATCGTGCCGGACGCGCCCCTCCCTCCGCGTAGTTCCATTCCAGTCTGTTCGTTCCGATCACCGTGCGCTGACGCCAATTCCGGCGGCTGCGCCACCGCCACAGGTTCAGGCGGTCTCTATCCACACTCACACAACTGACCCTTCAAGGGATGGAGAAAAAATGTTGAAGCGACTGAGCAGATTCACTGTATTTGTTTTCGGTTTTGTTCTGTTGTTGACAGCTGAGCCGGTGAACGCCCAGATGGGGAATTCGGGATCGATTGAAGGCGTGGTGAAGGATGCGTCGGGGGGAGTAGTTGCCGGCGCCACGGTAGAAGTCTCCAATCCGGTCAGCGGCTTTAAACGGGAGACTGCGACAGGGAGCGACGGAAGCTTCCGTTTCAGCAACGTGCCGTTTAATCCGTATCATTTGACAGTGACAGCAGCAGGATTTGCATCGTACACGCAAGACGTGGATGTGCGCTCGACGGTGCCCACGACATTGCAGATCGGCCTGAAGGTCGGTGCAGCTGCGGAGACGGTCAAGGTTGAGGCTAACGGCGGGGACCTCGTGGAGAATGATTCCACTTTTCATACGGACGTGGATCAAGCGATCACCGACCGGTTGCCGCTGGGGAGCGCGAGCTCGGGGGTGAGCTCACTCGTGACCCTCACGGTTCCGGGAATCGCCGCGGATTCCAACGGCCTATTCCACGGGTTGGGGGACCATGCGGAAAACTCGTTTTCAGTGGACAACCAGCCAATCTCGGATCAACAGAGCAAAGTCTTTTCCAACCAAATTCCCACGGATTCGATTCAGTCGCTGGAAGTGATTTCCGGCGCGCCACCCGCGGAATTCGGCGACAAAACGAGCATAGTCATCAAGGTAACGACTCGTTCCGGCCTCGGAGTAACCAAGCCAACAGGGAGGGTGTACACAAGCTATGGCAGTTTTGGAACGGCCATCGCTGGCGTCAATCTTGCCTACGGGGGACAGAAGTGGGGCAATTTCATAGCACTGAACGGATTGAACACCGGCCGATTTCTTGACGGCCCAGAAGTCGTGGTACTGCACGATAAAGGAAATCAGGAGAACATATTCGACCGCGTGGACTATCAGGTTGGCACCGCGGATACGATTCACGCGAATTTTGGTTTTACGCGTTCCTGGTTTCAGAATCCCAACACCTGGGACCAGCAACTGCACACTTGCAGTGCAGGGTTCACTTGCAATACGGCGGGTGTCGCGGTCAACCCAGTGAACGGCGCTCCCTTAGGCCCCACGGATCAGCGCTCGCAGATCAAGACCTATAACGTCGCGCCAACGTGGACGCACCTGATCGGCACAAAGGCGGTGTTCACGCTTGGCGGTTTCGTGCGAAAAGACCAATTCAACTTCTACCCGAGCGCGGACCCGTTTGCGGATTTTTCCCCGTCGCTACAGGCCCAGACGATTGGGCAAGACCGGAAACTTACGAATGCCGGTGCACGGGCAGATATTTCTTATGTTAAGGGAATTCACAACATCAAGGCGGGGATCACATATCAACAATGGTTTCTGACGGAGAACGACACCCTTGCCACGGTCGATCCGACTTTCTCGGGGTTGTTTAATCAACTGGATATAAATGGCAACACCATTCCGAATCCAGCCGTGCCTGGCACAAACTTTAACTGCGGGCAACCTTTGAGTCCAATGGAGGTCGGTCCCTGCCAGACGCTGAGCTCAGTGGATCTTACACAACCGGGTGGAGCGCCATTCCTGTTTCACGGCCACACAGACGTAAAAGAGACGTCGATGTACGTCCAAGACACCATTAGCCTTCGAAACTGGTCATTTAACCTCGGGATTCGCGGGGATCTCTACAACGGGTTCGTCAGCGACCGGCAACCGGAGCCTCGAGTTGGAGTGGCCTATAACATCAAGCGGACCAGCACGGTACTTCGCCTGTCTTACGCGCGAACCATGGAAACGCCGTTCAACGAGAATATAGTGATTGCCAATACCGGGTGCAGTATTCCGGTGATCGCGGTGCTGGTGCCGCCGCCGAATATTCCTTGCGCGTCGGGGTTCATTCGTCCAGGCTGGCGCAACGAGTTCCACGCGGGCCTGGAACAAGCGTTCGGGAAATATCTTGTGATTGACGGTGAGTACCTCTGGAAGTACACCCATAACGGTTACGACTTCGGGGTTGTGGCGGCCTCGCCCCTCGCGTTCCCACTCGCCTGGCACAACTCCAAAATTCCGGGATATGCGGTGCGCGTGAGCGTGCCGAACTTCCACGGTTTCACGGGACTCGTGGTCCTGTCTGGGGTAGCCGCGCGGTACTTCCCGCCGCAGGTAGGAGGAATCCCATTCTTGCCTGCGGCCGGGGTCTTCCGCATCGACCACGACGAGAAATTTAATCAAACGACGCACCTGCAATACCAGCCTTGGCAACGCGGGCCGTGGGTGGCGTTTAACTGGAGATATGACAACGGGCTGGTGGCCGGCGCAATTCCGTGCTCAGCACCAACAGCAACGTGCTTTGCTTCGACTTCCTCTGCAGACGGTGGAGGGGCGGCCATCCCGGCAGGTCAAGTCGCTTTCGTGAACAACCTAACGGGATTACCTCTTACTGCCGATCAGGAATTTCAGGCGGGACTCACATGCGACGGCAAGCTTGCAGCTCCGAGCCCGACAGGACCGGCGCTGGCAACATGCGATGCCGCAGGTCTGGGCTCCATCTACGTCAAGATACCAGGGGTCGGCAAAGAGAATGACGACCACAATCCGCAGCGAATCCAGCCGCGCAGCCTGTTCGACGTCAGCGTCGGTCAGGACAATCTCTTCCGCGGCGACCGTTACAAATGGAGCCTGCGCTTCACGGTCATCAATCTGACGAACAAGGTGGCACTCTACAATTTCTTTTCCACGTTCAGCGGGACGCATTATGTCACGCCACGCACCGAAACCGTGGAACTCGGCTTTCACTTCTAGACGATATGACTCGAAAAATGGCGGTCTTCACTATGGCGTCAGCGGCTCGCAGGGCCAGGAAACCGAAGGGGTACCTGCCGAATCCTTTCGCAGAGGGAGCCGAGACGGAAACCAAATACAACGGCATCCGGGAATGGCGCAGGGAAGACCTGATCTCCCTGCTCTTTCGAACGAGCATCCGGCTGCAAACGACGTTCGATCGCCGCTTTGCGCAATTCGGAATCACCGCGCAGGAAGCTGCGGTTTTGCTCCGCTGCGTGGAGGCAGGCGAAACTTCAGCAGGCAAGCTGGCGCAGGCGATGGGAAGAGACAAAGGGAAGATTACGCGCTTCGTCAACCGTCTCGAGGCGGCCAAGCTTCTCACCCGCATCCGAAGTCGGCACGACCACCGGCTGCACATCATTGAGGCGACGAAGTGCGGCCACCGGTTGGCGCCCAAATTTAGGGCCATCTTTGAAGAGATCCGGGGGCAATTCTTAGAGGGAGTCGGGACCTCGGATATCCATCAGCTTGGGACTGTACTGGAGCAAGTGTATGAAAATGCAGGACGTCTCTATGAGGATAGAGTCTCTGGTAGGCCCCGAAAGAATTCGAATTAGCGACCGCCGGGTTGAGTCGGTTTCAAGTCAGGTACCCGCACAGGCGGCGTGAAGCATCCAAAACGAATGAGCTGGAAAGCTAGGCTGAGCAGCTGAAGCTGGCACTCTCCTTTCAAAGCCCACGGGAGGAAATCAATGGAGAGGGGCATGTTCACTGGCTGGACAAGAGTGCCTGCGATAGTCGTGAATCCAACGGGACCACTGGCGAGATAATCGCTAATCGGCGTTCGGCTAGACAAACTATGAGTTTATTTCGACTGGCAATTCGTAAAAACGCCCCTTTATACGTCGGGAGCACTGCATCACATCGCTGGTCACACGATTGGTTACGGCAGGCTGCGGTAACGTGTTCGATCTTGATCGCGACGGTTACGGCGGCTGGGCAGACGATTCAAACCAGCGACGATAAATCGCGCCCAGGATCCATTCATGGGACCGTGACCAACCTGCAAGAGAACACTTCGAGTGGCCTTGCGGGAGTTAGCGTAAGGCTGACACCGCAACCCAATGGCAGCCCCCTTACCGCGGACACAGACGAGGTAGGGAAGTACGAATTCAAGGACCTCCAGCCGGGAACCTACACAATTTCGATCAACCAGCCGGGATTCAAACCGTTCACAAAATCCGTCTCGGTGAATCCGGGGCAGGCTACGGTCCAGGATATCCAGGCGGAGCTGGAGACGGTCGCGGAAAAAGTTGAGGTCAGCGAAGAAACTCAGACCATAGCGACAGAGAGCGCGACAACTCCGACCGTGAATCTTACGCAGCGCCAATTGATTTCTCTTCCGACAGCGCAGGAAAAAATTCGGGAAGTCCTTCCGGTGACTCCCGGTGTTGTAAAAACACAGGATGGAAAACTGAACTTCAAGGGAGCGGACGAGAATCAGAGCTTGTTGCTGGTGAACTCCGCGAGGACCACTGATCCGGTGACCGGAAGTTTTGCCGTGCCCGTGCCGACGGACGCCGTGCAGTCCTTCGCGGTCTACAAGACACCGTACAATGCGGGCCTTGGAAGTTTTACTGGCGGGCTGACCACGGTGGAAACCAAACCCCCCGACGATCAGTGGAACTACAGACTAAAGAGTTTCATTCCTTCCGTGCTTGGGAAGAATGGAAGCATGGTTGGAATCCAGGAGGCGACGCCAGGGCTGGATTTTGGCGGACCGCTGATTGCTCACAAACTGCTCTTTTCGGAGATTTTCCAATACGACATGAAAAAGCGCACGGTGCGCGGATTGCCCTGGCCCTATGACATCAGCAAGAAACAGGGGTTCAACACATTTACGACCGTCGAGGCGATCCTTTCCCAGACACATGTCCTGACGCTCACTGTGAACGCGTTTCCCCTTCGGACACAGCACGCGGATATCAATGCACTCGTTCCTCAACCAGCCTCGAACGACCTGAACCAAAAGGGCATAGCCGTGGGTCTGACGGACCGGTATCAGTTCGAGTCCAACGCAATCTTCAGCACCATTGCGCAGTACACCCATTTCGACAGCAATGCACATGGCCAGGGATCAGCTGACATGCTCGTCACCCCGGAAGGCTGGGGCGGAAATTTTTTTAACAAATGGTCGCGCCAGGGCAAGGAATTCCAACTGGTCTCCGCGTACCAATTTGCAGAGAAAAAATGGCTCGGCAGCCACGAACTTCACGTCGGCGTGGATTTCGATTATCGCTCCTATGCTGGAGTCAGCAGTTCACATCCGATACAAATCCACCGCCAGGATGGGACGCTGGCGGAAGAGATTACTTTTCTGCCGGGGCCGGCCCAGAGTGCGTCGGACACCGCAGTGGCCGAGTTTATTCAGGATCATTGGGTGGTGAATTCCCATTGGGCTGTCGATCTGGGAGCACGGTTGTCGAGTGAAGCGAAGGGCTGGTCCGCGGCTGTGGCTCCCCGAGCCAGTGTGGCCTACTCCCCCGGCAAAGAAGGTAAAACCGTTATTCGAGCAGGCATCGGCTTGTTCTATGGCTTGCTGCCGCTTCTGGCGGGAGACTTTGCAGCCAATCCTACTCGCGTAATCACGCCATTTGATACGGCGGGCCTGCCGAGCGGGGTTCCTGTGACTTACACGAACGCTTACATCGGCGGGATGAACCCGCTCACCACAAGCGCCCTTCCGAGCGAGCCGGGTACGACCCCGCGCAATTTGACGTGGAGTGTCGGAGTAGAACATGCGTTACGGAAAAATGTGCTGTTTCGCGTCGGTTACATTGATAGTCACACGACGTACCTTCTTGTCGTGAATCCCTTCACGGCTGCGCCGGGTGCACAATCCTTTTTGGGACTCACGAACACGGGCTCATCGCACTACCGCGAGCTGGAAAGCACCGTGCATTTCACGTTTCACCACAGTGAGGTGAATGCGTCTTACATTTGGAGCCGCACACGCGGAGATTTGAACAACCTCTCAGCTGTGTTCATTCCTTTCGAGCAGCCCGTGATTCGCCCCAATGTGTACGGCATCCTCCCGTATGACATACCCAACCGCGTGGTGACCTGGGGAATTTTTTCTTTGCCGAAAGGCTTCAAGTTCAGTCCTATCGCCGACGTGCACACCGGCTACCCGTACTCCAATATTGATACGCTGCAAAACTACGTGGGGACGCCCAACGGACAGAACTTTGCGACGTTTTTCACTCTGGACGTGAAGCTATACCGGCAATTCCGCATTCCTTTTCTTGGCTTCGGGCATGGAAAGGGCAAAGAACATCACGTGCGCCTCGGTGTCTACTCGCTGAATGTGACCAATCACGGTAATTATAACGCCGTGTATAACAACGTGACTGCGCCGAACTTCGGGTCGTTCGCCGGATTCCTGGACCGCCGCGAAGGGGCCGTCATCGATTTCGTAGACTGACTTCTGGGGGAATCGGCCACTTGCCACAAGTCGGTGGACTCAACCCAGAGCACATTGCTCTTACTCGATCACCTGGGGAGCGGGTTCTTGCCCTTGAAAGGGCGCGTACCTCGCCACTTCCTTTATTTCTGGTCGGTCGCCCCCGAAGCCACAACACACCATCAATTGCTTGGAATATGTTTTCGCCTCTTCGCGTGTAGCGGGTGAATTAATGGAAGCGGCGGCACGCATGGCTCCGTAAAGACCGTCGAAGCGATTCGGTGCGTTCTTGATGTCCGTCTTGTATTCAGAGAGGGCTTCCTTGGAGCGCTTGAGTTCCAAGAGCATGTCGGCGAGCATTTCGCGCGCGGGGATGCCGACGGATTCGCCGCCGTCTTTGTCCTGATGATCGGCGGCGGCGCGAAGCTCTTGAAGAGCTTCATCCACTTTCCCCTTGGCGAAGGCCAGCCAGGCCTCGGCTTCGCGGAGATCGGAGGCCTTCTCCGTGGAGACGTTGTAGCCGTTTTTCTTCGCGCGCTTTTCACGGTCGGCGACCAGTTCGGTAAGTACCTTCACGTCCGCTTCCGCGCCGGGCACGTCGCCGCTGCGTGCGGCCCCGATAGCACGTGCCCAGTAGGTAGTGTCCTCCCAGTTCTTGTGCGTCGCGGCAACCGGCAAATTGGCGGCTTCTTTCCAGCGGTGCAGCTCGAGAGCGGTTCGCGCGGCGAAATAAGCGCGATGTTCGGCCTTACTTTCGTCGCTGGCTCCAACCACGTGGTCTGTGTGCTCGATGACTTCGCGCGCTTTGGCTTCCTGGCCGCTCTGGAGGTAGGAGTAGCTTAGAAAATCCATGGCGTGGGTTTGATAGTGAGCTTCGGCCAGGTGCATTTCCGCGGCGTGAGCGCCAGAGGCGTTCGCGGCGATGTTCGAAGTGATGGAATCCTGCCAAAGACCGAGACGTACGAAAATATGCGAGGGCATATGCAAGGCGTGCGCGGAGTCTGGAGCGATGGCGGCGTAACGGCGGGCAGCTTCAAGGCCCTGAGCCGCGAACTCCGGCTTGTCCGTTGCGTGAATCAGGTAATGCGCGACGCCGGGATGATCCGGGTGTGACTGCAGCAGCGGATCGAGAATGGCGATGGCTTTTTGCAGATTCGCGGTGGTGTCAACATCTTCATCGGCGAGGGAGACGAGAGAGAGCGCATAGAAGGCGCTGATATTCACGTCGCCGGGAAATTGAGCGTGCAACTGCGCGAGCGCCGAGGAGTAGGCCTGGGTTCGCTCGGCGTGGGACAACTTGGATTTTTTCTGATAGAAAGCGGCGGCGGCGTTGATGAAGCCCTGTTCCTGGGCGTTCGCGGTGCGAAGCTTTTGCGCCTTCTCGATGTCCTTGCGGCCTTCTTTAAGAGTTTTTTCGTCTGGAAAATCCCAGAGTTGATGATAAAACGCCATGGCCTCGCCCCAATACGCTATGGCGCATTTCGGGTCGCGAGCCGCAGCATCAGCAAAGGTCTTCTCGGATTCCGTGTATTGGAAGGAGTGCAGGAGCGCGAGGCCTTTTTCGATCATGGGTTGCGCTTCGGCGGGGCAACTTGAGGGGAATTCGACTTTGCCGAGTTGGTCGGAGGAAGAGGCGCCGACGGGTGCGTGCGCGCGCGCGGCCAAGGGGACAAGGATGATGACAGAGTGGACGAGAATAAAGGTGAAGCTTCGGCGCAGGCGCATAGTCCCTCTCCCAAATACTGGTGGCAATTCTACCTCGGGCGGTGGAGTTTGCAGGAAATAATCCATTTCACGAAAGTTCGAGGAAAGCAGGGCGGCGGTTGGACGCCGCTTTAGCACGTTGGATACAATAGAAACGGAGCGGTACTTCGAAGCAGGTGCGGTAGCGAAAGCTGTTTGAACCAATGACGAATCTCTGAGGTGCTGCGGATAGACAGCCCGTGTGCACGGCCTGTCCCGCTGGCGGGTCTTTTCGGGAGGAATGTGGAAGACACGCGAGCGGGGCAGGAAAGCCTAACGGTTGGCTCGTGGCGCCCTACTATTTCAGAGGTTCACGGCCTAGCTACCCACGGCCACGCAGTCCGCTCCGTTTTTTGTTTTGCGGCGCGAAAGAGGGCATGCGCGTACTTTTTGTAGGAGACATCGTCGGGTCGCCGGGACGGCAGATCGTGCGCGATCGGCTGGCGGACATTGTTGCCCAGAGGCAGGTCGACCTGGTGATCGCCAACGGCGAGAATTCGGCGTCGGGATTCGGGATTACGCCGCGGCTGGCGGAAGAGCTCCTGAAGATGGGAATCGACGTGCTTACCGGCGGAAATCACAGTTGGGATCGCAAGGAGATTCTGGAGTACATGCCGCATGAGCCGCGGCTGCTGCGGCCGGCAAACTTTCCGGACGGCAATCCGGGCAGCGGGCTCTACGTTGGAACGGCAAAGAACGGCGTGAAATATGCGGTGCTCAATCTGCAAGGCCGCGTGTTTCTGACGCCAATCGATGATCCATTTCGCAAAGCGGACAGCGAGCTGGCGAAAATCCCGGCGGACGTGGCATTTGTGTTCGTGGACATGCACGCGGAAACGACCAGCGAGAAAATCGCCATGGGCCGGTATCTCGACGGACGCGTTACTGCTGTAGTTGGTACGCACACCCACGTGGCGACGGCCGACGAGCAAATTCTGGCGCAGGGCACTGCTTACATCACGGATGTTGGGATGACCGGACCACACGGTGGAGTCATCGGCATGGACGGGAACGGCATCATTGCAAAATTTCTGAACGGATTGCCCGCGCGATTCGAGGTCGCTTCCGGCGATGTGCAGATGAACTGCGTGCTGGTCGAAACCGAGGACGACGGTCCGCGCAACGCCGCGGGCCGGCTGCGCGCGCGCTCTATCGAACGGCTGCGCTTGCGTATTGATTAGATTGCACGACAACTGCCTGCAACGCAGGGCAACCTGCGCACGTCCATAGTAATCTTAGGATTCAGCTATCAGGGTGGGTCTACGAGTGAAAATTCTTGCGGTGATGTGTCTGCTGGCGTGTGTGGCGGGGAGCGTCCTGGCTCAGGAGGAAGGCGAGCTCACGGCCACGCGCCGCATTCTTCCAAGCATTGGCCCCGGATTGCGGACAGTGAAGCGCGGGCCACACGGGCGTCTGTATGTGCTGGCTTCGCCCTCGCCGGGTCTGGTTGTTTTTGACGCCGCGGGCAAACAAATCCTTTCCATCGGAGAACTCGCGGCGGCTCCTTTGGCGGCGAAGGGTAGTCGTGCGCTCATCACGTTCGCGGAGGATTGCGACGCCGATGCAGAAGGGAAGATCTACGTGGCGGACCGCGGCGCAAACCTGGTCCAAGTCTTCTCGCCCGACGGCGCGCTGCTGCGCTCCATACCGGTGAAAAATCCGATTTCCGTGGCGGCTCTTCCCGAAGGGGAAGTGGCCGTCGGAACGTTGCGGGAGCAGCACCTGGTGATGGTGTTCGATAAGAATGGCCGTGACGTGCGGGAGTTCGGCGATCCGGAGCAGCTTACGGAGCGCGAGGACTTAAACCGGTACCTGAACATCGGGGAGCTGGCGACCGATGCCCAAGGGCATCTTTACTATGCGTTCGTTTATATGCCCGAACCAACCGTGCGGCAATATGACCGGGTCGGGTACGCCGGGCAGGACGTTCAATACACGGCACTGGAGGCCTGGCCGGCGGCGCAGGCGGCGCGCAAGGAGATCGAGCGGCAGGAACGACGTGGCGAACCGCCGACGCTAAAACCCATCCTTACGGCCATGGGTGTCGATCGCACAAACGGAGAAATCTGGATGGCACTGCACAACACCCTCCTGCATTTTGACAAGGAAGGAAACCGGCGCGCGAGCTATCAGCTTTACACGCCGGAAGGAGCGCGGCTGGAAGTAAACACAATCCTGGTGGAGAAAGACCACCTGATTATGGGAAACGATCCGCTAGGCATCTATGAATTCGACCGGCCGGCCAAAAAAACTCCACAATAAAGGGACTTTTCCTCAGGCAAGATGGCGTGAATTTCGTGTAAGAATTGTTCTTTACCAGAATATTTAGTTGAATATGCCGCGAAAATGAGTGATGCGGCGGCCACTTGCACAATTTTTGTGCTTGTGGAAAAACTGTGTATGGTGTGTGAAAGGCAGTGAACCCCTTCGCACACTTTTCGCTTGCCCCCTACGCGCCAATCAGAGACAATCCCGCGCTGACTCATAGCGGCGGCACGTGGGCCGGCAAGTTCAGACGGGCAGCGCGCGGAGCGACAGGGGCAAAGCGCAACGTTCCGGCGCGGGCAAGAATCCCGAAGCCTGCAGAAAGATGCAAGTAAACCTGCTTTCCACAGCTTTTGCACATCTGTGGAAATAGCACAGGATTTTCTTTTCTCCTCCGATGACAACAGCAACTCAACCTGGGCGCGAGCGTGAAGGAGCCAACTCCTGGGACAAATTTCTTGATCGGGTGAAGTCGCGGGTCAGCATCAACACGTACACGACCTGGTTCCAGCCCACGCGCTTGAACCGCGCCGATGGGGAAACTCTTTTTGTACAGATTCCCAGCGCGGTGTTCCGGCAGGTGCTGACGCGGACCTACGGCGATATCGTCAAGGCCGTCTTTCATGAGCTCGGCACACCGAACATGAAGGTACAGTACGTCTGCACTGAGGAAGAGCCCGTCCAGGCCGCTCCGGTGGTATCCAGCGTGAAGCAGGCGAAACTGGATTTTGAGAGCAGCGACCACCAACTGAACACGCGCTATACGTTCGATACATTCGTTGTTGGCAAGTCCAACGAATTCGCGCATGCCGCAGCGCGGGCGGTAGCGGAACAGCCTTCCAAGGCTTACAACCCGCTGTTTCTGTACGGCGGCGTGGGCATGGGCAAGACGCATTTGATGCACGCCATTGGTCACACGATCAAGAAGCGGAATCCCGCGATGCGGCTCAGTTACGTGAGCGCTGAAAAATTCACCATCGAAGTGATCAATTCGCTGCGTTTTGACCGCATGATCAGCTTCCGGGATCGCTTTCACACGGTAGACGTGCTGTTGGTGGACGATATTCAGTTCATCGCCGGGAAAGAACGGACACAAGAAGAATTCTTTCATACGTTCAACGCACTTTACGAGCAGCAGAAACAGATTGTGATTTCGTCGGATTGCCTGCCGAAGGAGATCAATTCGATTGAGGAGCGGCTGCGCTCGCGGTTCGAATGGGGATTGATCGCGGACATCCAGCCGCCGGACCTCGAGACCAAGATTGCGATTTTGCAGAAGAAGGCGGAGAATGATCGCTTCAGCCTGCCGGATGACGTCGCCGAATACATAGCGCGGGCGATCAAATCCAACGTGCGCGAGCTGGAAGGCGCGCTGACGCGGTTGATGGCCTACGCTTCGCTGACGGGGGTTTCCGTTTCCCTGGCGACGGCACAACAGGTGCTGCGGAATATCATCGCTTCCCAGGAAAAGCGCGTCACCATCGACCTCATTCAAAAGCGGGTGAGCGAGCACTTCAATTTGCGCGAGCAGGACCTGAAAGTCCGCAGCAACACGCGCGCGATCGCTTTTCCGCGGCAAGTCGCGATGTACATCGTCAAGCAGTTGACGACAGCATCGCTTCCCGAGATTGGCCGCCAATTCGGCGGGAAGCATCACACGACCGTGCTGCACTCGATCAACAAGATTGAAGAGTTGCGCCGGTCGGATAAAGATTTGAATCGCACAATTACCCGTTTGATGGACGCCTTGCAGTAATTTCCCCCTACTCGATCACGTTTCAGTTGTCCGATTTGATTTCAACCCAGGCGATCCCGAGTGCGCATGCGCACATTTCGATAAATTGCTTGTCCACAATTGCGCCAAATCTTACAAAGACGAGCACTCGCAGCAATCAAATGTTGTGGAGATGAATTGGAAAAAGTGTGGAGAACGTGTTGAATAACACGGACGATTTACTCAGTCGAGAGCTGGAACACTAAAGAAGGACCACGTTTTCCACTGTTCCCACAAAACGCCACTTGGCAATCATTCCCGCATGTACCCTGTGCTGTGACGGTTGCCACGCTTTCCACAGTCCCACAGCGCTCATCACAACAACAAGCTTTATAAAGTTTTAATTTTAGAAAACCCACTTGCTGTGATGTTTGTGGTTGTGAATAGGGGAGTAAATTTAGACACGGGTGATGCAGGCGCGTGCTTGAAGCCATCTCCCATCTATTTCCACAGCAGGAAATGCGTCGCAGACTTTATACTTTGTCCAAAAGCGAGTACAGTACGACTGCCGTGGAATTGAGGCGAGATAGGGCGCTGGCCCCCGCCCTGGTTGAGGAAACGTCAAAATGACCGCACCTGGAACGGCACGCGAGGAACATCAATCGATGGAATTCAGCGTCACAAAGTCCGCGCTGTTGAATGAACTCTCGACGACGCAGGGTGTTGTCGAGCGCAAGACTACTATTCCTATTTTGTCGAATCTTCTGGTCGAGGCCAAGGGAAGCTATCTGACGATTACCGCGACAGATCTTGAATTGAGCATTCGCACGTCTTGCGAGGCCAAGATCAAGAAAGAGGGCGCTGGTACTATTCCCGCGAAGAAGTTGCTGGAGCTCGTCCGCTTACTGCCGGAAGGGGAGATCAAGGTCAAGCTTCTTGAGAATCATTGGGTGGAAGTCGTCAGCGACAAGAAGAAATACAAACTCGTGGGCATGGCGAAAGAAAATTTTCCTGCATTGCCGGCCATGCCGCACACGCTGGTGAAAATTCCCGCTGCGATCCTGGAAAACCTCATCGGCAAAACGAAATTTGCAATTTCCATGGAAGAGTCGCGCTACACGCTGAACGGCGGGATGCTAATCCTCAAGCCAGATACGCTGGCGATGGTGGCAACGGACGGCCATCGGCTAGCGCTTGCGGAAACTGATCACAAGCTAGCGGGTCTGAATGGCGAAGTGCGAGTGCTCGTCCCCAAGAAGGCCATGGATGAAGTTGAAAAACTATCCAGCGCCGCAGGCTCCGACGCGCATATCGAATTTGCGAAAGACGAAAGCCATCTCTTTTTCCAGGTGGGCCACCGGTTGCTGATTTCACGCATTCTCACCGGACAATTTCCGAACTACGAAGCGGTCCTGCCACGCGACAACAACAAAACCGTGGTCATTGAACGCAACGAGTTGAGCGATTCGGTCCGCCGAGTTTCCCAGCTTGCAGATCAACGCTCGCACGCGGTGAAACTAGCGGTTTCCAAAGAAGGCATCGAAATTTCCGCTTCGAGCCCGGAGTACGGCGAAGCGAAAGAAAATATCGAGAAGGAATACAAGGGCGATCCCATCGCCATCGGTTTCAATTCCAGTTACATGCTGGATTTTCTTGCCGCCGCGGCCGATGGCCCGATCAGCATCGAGCTGAAAGACGAACAGTCCGCTGGCCAGATGCGGCCGCTCGCCGACGAGTCCTACCGTTACCGCTACATTATCATGCCCATGCGCATCTGAGGTGGTGAAAGCAAAGAAAACCCCAATGCAATCCGCACGGTTTGAAAGGCCTTGTTTTTTTGAATTCGGAATTCACAACCCCTTCTAACTTAATGTAAACAATCGGTTTATTTCAAAGCGAAGACTCTTCTCGTCCTTGAGAAAACCCTTCAAATCGGGTACACTTTTTAGGTTGTTGATTCACAGTTTGGTTTCCTCCAGATAGGCCCGTGTTGGTCAGAATTAGGGCACGCCGACCACACGGGAACGGCGCATCAAGCAGGCTCTGCGCCAGGAGCTTCGCGCCGGAATCGCTTGGAGAAAACTAAGTCTTCGCCACGTCTCGCTGCGCGAGATGGGATGGAGCAGGAACCCTACGAGTTCTGTTCGCTTGCGAACGGAATCAAAGGGTAAGGCGATACACGCGGTATACCTCGAACACGCCTTTCCTCGCTTCAAAAAAGTTTGCCAAGAGTTTCAAGCGCTTTTGCGCCACGTACCTCGCGGTACGTCTTGCTACAACGGATTTTTCCAGGGACGGCAGTCTGGGAGACGACATGGGTGATAAAGAAAACGCGGGCGGTACGCCGCAAGGCGGCCACAAGTACGATGCGAAGTCCATCAAAGTTCTCGGCGGACTGGAAGCTGTGCGACTGCGCCCTGCGATGTACATCGGTTCGACCGGCGAGATGGGTTTGCACCACCTGGTATGGGAAGTGGTGGACAACTCGGTCGATGAAGCCATGGCCGGCTATGCGGATGAGATCAACGTCACCGTGCATGCCGACGAGTCCGTGACCGTGATCGACAACGGGCGCGGCATTCCCGTGGACATGCACGCTACGGAGAAACGTCCCGCTGCGGAAGTCGTCCTGACGGTATTGCATGCCGGAGGAAAGTTCGACAGCGATACTTATAAAGTTTCGGGAGGTCTGCATGGCGTGGGCGTTTCCGTGGTGAACGCGCTTTCCGACTGGCTGGAGCTGGAAATTTCACGCGATGGCGCGGTGTGGGAACAGACTTACGAAAAAGGCAAGCCCACCAATAAGCTGAAGCAGACCGGCAAGACGCGCAAGACCGGTACAAAAGTCACCTTCCATCCCGACCCGACGATATTTGACAAGACGGTCTACAGTTTTGACACCCTGTCGCAGCGTTTGCGCGAGCTGGCGTTCCTGAACAAGGGTTTGAAGATCACGCTGACCGACGAGCGCACGGAAAAGACCGCGGAATTCAAGTTCACCGGCGGGATCACGGAGTTCGTCAAGCATTTGAATCGCGGAAAAGCGACGCTTCACGATTCACCGGTGTACATCGAAGGGAAGCGCGGCGCCGTCGAAATCGAGATTGCGCTGCAGTACAACGATACGTATGGCGAAAACGTTTTTGCTTTCGCGAACACCATCAACACCGTGGATGGCGGGACGCACCTATCCGGCTTCCGTTCGGCGCTGACGCGCTCGATCAATAACTTCGCGACTGCAGCCGGGATGTTGAAAGAACAGAAGGATGAGGTGACGATCACCGGCGATGACGTGCGTGAAGGATTGGTCGCCGTCGTGAGCGTGCGGCTGCCACAGCCACAATTCGAAGGGCAGACCAAAGGCAAGCTGAACAGCGACATCAAGGGCGACGTCGAGCAACTCGTCAACGAGAAGCTTGGCGAATGGTTTGACAAGCACTCGACCGTGGCGCGAAGAATTATTGGCAAGTGCATTGAAGCGGCTCGCGCCCGCGAAGCTGCGCGTAAAGCGCGCGAGTTGACGCGCCGCAAGTCAGCCATGGATTCGAGCGGCTTGCCTGGAAAACTCGCCGATTGCCAGGAGCGCGATCCCGCGCGGTGTGAGTTGTTTGTCGTTGAGGGTGAGTCGGCCGGTGGCTCGGCGAAGATGGGCCGCGACCGCAAGTACCAGGCGATCCTGCCGCTCAAGGGCAAAATCCTTAATGTCGAAAAGGCGCGTTACGACAAGATGCTGGGCCATGAGGAAATTCGCGCCATCATTACGGCGCTTGGGACCGGCATCGGCAAGGACGACTTCGACGCCGGCAAACTGCGCTATCACAAAATTATTCTGATGACCGACGCGGACGTGGACGGCAGCCACATCCGCACGCTGCTGCTGACATTTTTCTTCCGTCACATGAAGGAATTGATCGAGCGCGGGCACATCTACATCGCGCAACCGCCGCTGTACCGCGTGAAGCGCGGCAAGACCGAAAAATACATCCGCGACGATCGCGAATTTGCGCGCGAGCTTATGAAGCGCGCCACAGAAGATCACGTCGTAAAAGCCAAAGAGGGAGTGAATCTCGAAGGCGCGCGGCTGACTTCTTTTCTGCTGAATGTGCAGGAGTACGAGGCCGCCGCAGCGAAACTCGGCCGCCGCTTGCGCGAACACGCCCTCGTCGAACTGCTGGTAGAAAGCGGCCTCGAAAAGAAGACGGACTTTGAGGACAAAAAGGCGCTGGAAAAGCTATTAAAGCAACTGGAAAAGGCCAAGCTGAAGATCGAAGGCAAAATTGTCTTCGACGAAGAACACAGCCTCTATGAAATCCAGTTTGGCCCGCCGCACAGCCAGAAGATCAATTGGGCGGTGGCCTCCACTGCGGAATACAAGCGTTTGCGCGGACTGGCGAAGCAGATCGAGGAGTTCAACCATCCGCCGTTCACCGTGGCGCGCAATGGCGACAAGGTGACAAAAGAAAAAGCGACCGACGTTCTCAACTATGTCGTCGAAGACGCGAAAAAGGATTTTACTATCACGCGATTCAAGGGCTTGGGCGAAATGAACGCTGAACAACTCTGGGACACGACCATGAACGCGGACACGCGCACGCTCTTGCAAGTGAAGCTGGAAGATGCCGTGGCCGCCGAAGATATTTTCACGACGCTGATGGGCGAAAACGTCGAGGCGCGCCGCAAGTTCATCGAGGATAACGCCCTCGAAGTCGTGAACCTGGATATTTAGACAGTGTTTTATCAATTGGGATGGACGACATTGCCCGGGCTGCGGGGGTTGGCTTGCAGTGAGTTTCACGCGACGCCGACAAATTCACCTGATAACGAACGTGGCGTGGCGATTGAGTTGGCGACAGAGTCAGAACGCGATGCGCTTTTGCGGCGGCTCGAAGAGTATTTTGCGGCTCGGCGGTTTACGAATACGGCGGATGCCTTCGACACGGTGAAAGCTTATGTTATGGAACACGCGGCAAAGCGATAGAGAATTTTAGCAATAGCGAGGGGAAATGGCGGACGAAACAAATACATCCATACTGCTTCCGATCGATATCGAAGCGGAGATGCGCAAGTCGTATCTCGACTACGCAATGAGCGTGATCATTGCGCGCGCGCTACCTGACGTGCGCGACGGCTTGAAGCCGGTGCAGCGCCGCATCCTCGTGGCCATGAACGACCTCGGGCTCGCTTCGAATCGCGGCTATCGCAAATGCGCCAAGATTTGCGGCGACACTTCCGGCAATTATCACCCGCATGGTGAAGCTGTCATCTACCCCGCGATGGTGCGTCTCGCGCAGGACTTTAACCTCCGTTACATGCTGGTGGACGGGCAGGGGAATTTCGGGTCTGTGGACGGCGATCCGCCGGCGGCCATGCGGTACACGGAGGCGCGGCTAGCAAAAATTTCAGAAGATATTCTCGCCGATCTCGAAAAAGAAACTGTCGATTTTATTCCGAACTTCGATCAGACGCGCGAAGAACCCGTAGTCCTGCCCTCTCGTATCCCAAATCTGCTCGTCAATGGCGCCAGCGGCATCGCTGTCGGCATGGCCACGAACATCCCGCCGCACAATCTGCGCGAGATCGTGGACGCTGCCATTCTGCTGATCGAAAAACCCGATGCCACGCTGAAAGAAATCATGAAGATCGTGCCCGGGCCGGACTTCCCGACCGGCGCCTACATCGCGGGCCGTGAAGGCATCGAAGCTGCCTACAAAACGGGCCGCGGCAGCTTCACCATGCGCGCGAAAGCGGCCATCGAAGAGACCACCAAAGACCGCGAAAGCATCATCATCACCGAAATTCCGTACCAGGTGAACAAAGCGCGGCTGATCGAGCGCATTGCCGAGCTGGTGCAGACCAAGAAACTCGAGGGCATCTCCGACGTGCGCGACGAATCCTCGCGCGAGGGTATGCGCATCGTCATCGAGCTGAAGCGCGGCGAAGAATCGCAGCTCATCCTCAACAATCTTTTCAAGTTCACGCAGATGCAGGAATCCTTCGGCATGATCCTGCTCTCCATCGTCGGCGGACAGCCGCGCGAGCTGGGCTTGATCGCGATGATCAAGCTCTTCATCGAGCACCGCATCGATGTCATCCGGCGCCGCACGATTTTCGAGTTGAAGAAAGCCGAGCAGCGCGAGCATATTTTGCTCGGCTATCAGATTGCCCTCGATCATCTCGATAACGTCATCCGCATTATCCGCGGTTCCTCCAGCCGCGTGGACGCCAGGGAAAACCTGTTCAAATATTTTGGCGAACAGGACGTCACCATTGCGGAAAACGGCAAGTCCAAGAAAATCGAAGGCGTGAAGCTGGATGGCCGAAAGTACCGCGCGCAAGGAGCGCCGGAAATCGAAGCGGTGGGCCGCGGTAGCGGGCTCGGCCTCAGCTACGCGCAGATTGATGCCATCCTCGAGCTGCAACTGCACCGTCTGACGCAGCTCTCCATCGATGAGATTTTGAAGGAATTGAAGTCCATTCGCGAATTAATCGCCGAGTTGCGCGAGATTTTGGCGAGCGATAAGAAACTCAAGCAGGTCATCACCACTGAACTGCGCGAGGTCCACAAAGCATATGGCGACGACCGCCGCACGCAAATCGTCGACAAGGTGGACGAGATTAAGCTCGAAGACCTGATTGCCGACACGGAGATGCTGATTACCGTCAGCCACGCCGGCTATATCAAGCGAACGGCGGCGGACACGTATCGTCACCAATCGCGCGGCGGAAAGGGTCGCATCGGCGCGAAAACAAAGGAAGAAGATTTCGTCGAGCATCTGTTCATCGCTTCAGCCCACAGCTATATCTTGCTGTTCACGTCGAAAGGCCGCGTTTATTGGCTCAAAGTGTACGAGCTGCCAGAAGCTGCGGCGGCCACGCGCGGGAAAGCGATCTCCAGCCTGGTGAAATTCCAGGAAGATGAAAAGCTCACCGCACTCGTGGCGGCGCGCAACCTGGAAGAAGCGGACAAGTTCGTTTTCATGGCCACGAAGAGCGGCACGGTAAAAAAATCCGCATTGACGGAATTCTCCAACCCTCGCTCGACGGGCATCATCGCCATCACCCTCGACGGTAAGGACGAATTGATCGGAGCGAAACTCACCGACGGCAAGAAAATGATCTTCCTGGCCAGCCACGAAGGCCAAGCGATTCTTTTCCGTGAAACGGAAGTGCGCCCCATGGGCCGCAATGCCGGCGGCGTGAACGGCATGGACCTCGACAAGGACGATTACGTCGTCAGCATGGATGCGGTCCAGCCGGACTTCGAGATCATCGCCAAGGAACACAAGACAACCACACAGAACCTAGAGGAACTTGAAAACGAGCAGATCAAGGACTCGCTGGTGACGCTGATGCTCACCGTAGCCGAGAAGGGCTTTGGCAAACGCACGCCGCTGGCTGAGTACCGCATCACCTCGCGCGGCGGTAAGGGTGTCGTGAACATGAAGACCACCGACCGCAACGGGTATGTGGTCGCCACGCTACAGGTGACCGAGGAGTCGGACGTGATGATCATCACGCACAACGGCAAAGTCATCCGCGTTCACGCGAACGAGATTCGCGAGGCTGGCCGCTCCACACAGGGCGTGCGCCTGCTGCGGCTCGAAGACGATGACTCCGTCGCCGCCGCCGCAGTTTTGCAGGAAGAGAATGAGGAAGAGAAGAAGTAATTCCGCAAGGCGGGAAAATAAGTTCGGGGCGCAAATCATCGTGCCCCGCTTCCGTTTCGGCCTGCGATACACTACCTGCCCATGAAAATGACACGCCGGATTTTTGCTTTTTTTCTTCTCCTCTCGCCATTCGTTTTTTCTGCCATTGATGGGACGGCCGCTAAACCGCCTGCAACCCACAGGTATCTCGCGTTCGTTGGGACCTACACGGCCAAAACGGAGAGCAAAGGGATTTACGCGTTTGAGTTTGACGCGGACACCGGGAAGCTGACGCCGAGAGGCGTTGCGGCGGAGACACCAGACCCGTCGTGGGTTGTGGTGCACCCTAGCGGGAAATTCTTATATGCTGCGAACGAGGCTGGCAAGGCGAGCACCGTAAGTGCTTTTGCCATGGATGCGAAGAGCGGGAAGTTCACACAACTGAATCAGATGCCCGCCCTCGGCGAAGACCCGTGCTATCTCTCTTTCGATCGTACCGGAAAGTATGTTTTTGTTGCGAACTACACGTCCGGCAATGTCGTGGTGTTTCCGATCGGTGCCGATGGCCAGCTCGGTGTCGCTACCGCGAATGTCCAGGACGAAGGCAAGCTCGGCCCCAACAAGCAACGACAGGAGGGTCCGCACGCCCACTGGGTTGAACCTTTCATAGAGGACCGTTCCGTTTACGTCGCCGACCTAGGGCTCGATCGCGTGATGCATTACGGATTCGATACCACGAATGGCACTCTTTCTACCGGGCCCGTGCGAAGCAACTGGTCGCATTCTGTTCTCGATCTATCCGCCAAGCTTGTGCGCGGTACGGGGCCACGACACGTCGCATTTTCACCCAAAGGTGTAATGTATGTCCTCGGTGAGCTGCAATCGACTGTTACGGCGTTTCACATGATTGGCAGCGATGATTTTGTTCCCACCTCATTCCAGAGAATCTCTACCCTTCCGAAGGGATTCTCGGGCCGCAACGATGCTGCGGAGATCGCCATCCATCCCAGCGGGAAATTCCTGTACGCTTCGAATCGCGGCGAGGACACCATTGCCGTGTTTGCCATCGAGCCGCAGAAAGGCACTTTGACGCATATCGAGAACGTGCCGACGCAAGGTAAAGAGCCACGGCATTTCGCGATCGATCCAACGGGACGTTACTTGTTGGCGGAAAATCAAAATTCAAACACGATTGTCGAATTTCGAATCGACACCGCCACCGGCAAGCTGACTCCCACTGGCGAAGTCGTTCACGTGCCGTCGCCGGTATGCCTGGCGTTTCTTTCTGCAGATGGAGCGCACGTTCCCGTACCGCAAGAGTGAGTTTGCTGCGTCTAAAGTGAGTTAGAATCCCGCGTTCGCCAAAATAGAGGAGAAAGTAATGCGCCACAATTCCGGCCTGAGGATTGCCCTGTTCCTGTTCTACGCATTTGGTTCGGCTGCCGTGGCGCTGGCGGATGGTGAAACGGCTCCCGCGCGTGGCCCCAAACAGGAAGTCGACGAGGCCTACACCGCGAAGATTCAGAAGTACACGACGGCGCCCTATTTCACTTCGCCGCTCGTCAATTATCTCCCGGCTTCCAAGACCGTGCCGACTCCGGAGGCGGTTCTCGGCGACGTGGCCGGCGCACCCGGCGTGCTGCCTTACTCCAAAGATGTTTACAGGTACATGCGCCTGATCGAGAAAGCCAGCCCCCGAGTGAAGGTTTTTTCCATCGGCACGACCGAAGAAGGCCGCGAGATGATCGCCGTGGCCATCTCTTCGCCCGAAAATTTGAAGAATATCGATGAAAATCGCGCGCGGCTCGCCAAGCTGGCCGATCCCCGCACGATTAAACTGGATGATGCGGAGGCCGACAAGCTCGTCGCAGAAGCCGTGCCGGTCTACTACATCACCGGCACAATCCATTCGCCGGAAACCGGCGCGCCCACCGCGCTGATGGAGCTGGCATACCGACTCGCGGTGGACGAAAGCCCGTACATCCGCGAAATTCGCGACGGCATGATCACGCTGATTACTCCGGTCGTGGAAGTCGATGGCCGCGACCGTATGGTGGACATCTACAGATGGCACCTTTCCCACCCAAAAGATTTTTATCCGCCGCTGATCTATTGGGGCAAGTACGTGGCGCACGACAACAATCGCGACGCCATGGGCGTCACGCTCAAGCTCACTGAAAATGTGCTGAACACCTATGTCGGCTGGAAGGCACAGGTGCTCCACGATCTCCACGAGTCCGTGCCCTATCTCTATGACAATACCGTCGGCGACGGTCCGTACAATGCATGGGTCGATCCGATCCTTACGGACGAATGGCAGATGATCGGCTCGCGCAACGTGGCGGACATGACGAAATTCGGCATGCCCGGAGTTTTCGCCCACGGCGATTTTGACACCTGGTCGCCCGGCTATTTGATGTTCATCGCCGCGATGCACAACGGCATCAGCCGGCTCTATGAAACTTTCGGCAACGGCGGCGCGGACACGCAGGAGCGCACCCTCGATCCCGACGAGTATTCGCGCACCTGGTATCGGCAGAATCCGCCGCTTCCCAAGACGCTCTGGTCGCAGCGCGACAACAATAATTACGAGCAGACAGGCTTGCTGACTTCGCTTCACTATTTCAACGAGAACAAGCAGCTCTTCCTGAAGAATTTTTATCTGAAAGCCAAGCGCTCCGCGACCAAACCCTCTGCGGAAGGCCCTGCCGCGTATGTCTTTCCCGCCGATGACCCACGTCCCACATTGCAAGCGGAGCTGCTGCGCGTTTTGCAAAAGCAGGCAGTGGAAATCTCGCGCGCCAAATCGGCCTTCACGGCAACGCTGCCGGTAAGGAAAGAACCCAAGTCCAAGAAGCAGCCGGATTCAAAAGAGAAAGCCGCACCGCCTGCGCCAACGACGCGCGAGTTTCCCGCGGGCAGCTACATCATTCGAATGGACCAGCCCTACTCGAGAATCGCCGATGCGCTGCTCGATTATCAGTACTGGAGCCCCGAAGATCCCCAGAAATCGCCTTATGACGACACCGGGTGGACCTTTGGCGAACTTTTCGGCGTGCAAGTCACGCGCGTAACCGATCCGAAAGTTCTCGACGCCGCGATGGAACCGGTGAAGGGAGTTCACCCCGCCGGTGGCGTGAAAGGTGAGGGCACGGTCTTCGCGATCAACAATAATGCCGAGCCTGCGCTCGCCACGCTGCGTTACAAAATGAAAGACGTGGGCGTAGAAGCGGCCGAGGAGCCATTCGAATCGGGCGGGAAAAAATTCAACCGCGGCTCATTTGTAATTCGCAACACGAGCCGTGTTGATCTTGATCGCGCAGCAGCCGATCTGGGCTTGCAGGTCGTCGCACTCGGATCCACTCCCAGCGTGAAGACGCACCCCGTGCGCGCCGCACGTGTCGCGTTTGTGCACACCTGGCTCAGCACGCAGACCGAAGGCTGGTGGCGGCTGGCGCTCGACGACCTCAATATTCCCTACGACTACATCAGCACGCAGACGATCGCGAAGATCGACGACCTCAATGCCAAGTACGACGTGATCCTGTTCCCCCCGGTCGGCTACTTCTCCTCGCCAACCGCCATCGTCAATGGCATGCCCATGGCCTGGGGCAATCCTCTGCCGTGGAAGAACACGCCGGAAACGCCGAACCTCGTCGGGAAGAACGATTCGACGGATGATATGCGCCCGGGCCTTGGCTGGGATGGTCTTGCCAAACTACAAGCCTTCGTCCAAAAGGGCGGCGTCTTGCTGACCGCAACGGATACTTCCCGCTTCGCCGCCGAGATTGGCCTCGTCACCGGCCTTAGCGCGCGCAACTCGGAGCGCATGAAGATCGTCGGTTCCGTCGTCGGCACGCGCCTCGTGGACGGCGCCAGTCCCATCGCCTACGGCTACGGCGAGAAAGTCGCGGCCTTCTGCGACAATGGTCCCATCTTCTCTCTCAGCAGCATTGCTGGCGCGCGCGGCCGCCGCCGTCTCGGCACAGAATCAAAATCTCGCCCCACTGGACGCGGGACTCTCGACGATCCGGATTTCACCGTGGGCCGCCCCGGCGTTGAGCCACCCGAAGAACAATCGTCGGAGATCTGGGAAGCGCCGCCGGTCACCGATGAACAGCGACGCAACGGCTACCGCGTGATTCCTCCGGCCGACCGCGCCCGCGTGATCTTTCGCTATGCCGACACGAAGGAGTTGCTTGTTTCCGGTTTGATCGAAGGCGGCGATGAAATCGCGCAGCATCCCGCCGTCGTGGACGTGCCCTCCGGCGGCGGCCACATCGTGGTCTTCTCCATCAATCCGGTCTACCGCGGCGAGACGCGTGGCACCTACTCTATGGTGCTCAACACCATCCTCAACTTCGACAACCTGAACGCCGGCCGCAAGCTCGCCGAGAAATAGGAGATTCGTTGCAGGGAAGCAATTCTGGCTGGGTACAGGAACCCACTGGCAGTTTTGGCTGATTGGAGTACAATCCCGGCCATTATGGCCAAACGCAAAGCGAAAAGAGCAGCCTCCAGGCGCGTGGGCAAGAAAAAAGTCTCACGCAGGCCACATTCGCAAGGGAGCGGCAAGCTCCCTAAAAGTGCCGTTACGCTGATCGTCTTGCTTCGCGCGCGCGATGGCCAGGAAACAATCCTCGAAGCGGAACTCGGCGCCCTTGTGGCGCCCACCCGCAAAGAAGACGGCTGCCTGCGCTTCGATTTGCACCGCGCCGTTGACGCGCCAGGTTCACTCCTGCTCCACGAAGTTTGGTCCAGCCGCGACGCCCACACCGAGCACACCCACACGCCCCATTTCCTCCGCTGGAACGCCCGCAAGGACGCACTCCTGGCCTCTCGCGACGCCACCTTCTGGACACAGGTAGTGTGAACCGTCGGACTTGTTGGCTAGGACCCTGGCACAGCAAGGTAATATCCCGGGCGCGCGCGGACCTTCAGATTCTTCGCATCATTTCGAACAACGCTCACTCTGATTTCGTGGTAACCCGTGACGTCCGCGTCGGTCGGCGTGTAGCTGATGCTGTACTGTGAGTGCAGCTCTCCGCCGATTTCATCAATGGCTCTTTCGATGGCGCGGTCCTTGAACGTGGCAACATGAACTCCGCCGGTCGCCGTGGTGGCCACCTCCAGAACGTTCTCCTTAACCGCATCATGGATGTGCTGCACCGCCCAAACGGCTGCCGCCATCAAGTCAATGTTGCCGTAGCGATTCGCTTCGGTATTGGGCGTTTGGGGGATGCCCGGCTGCGGCGGCATCGGATACGTCCCCGGCGGCGAGAGCTCGGGCCGAGTGTCTTTGGGCTTGGCTTGCAACTCCGCGCGCGTGGTGGAGAGTCCTACGCTGTAGATCGTCACATTTGCCAGCTGTGCTTGCCGCAGCACTTCGCCTAGCTTCGCGGAGCTTCCGTCGTCGGTCGCTTCGGCCAGGATCATCATCACGCGCCGCCGCCCCCGCTTGTCCGGAGTCGGCAGCGGCCGCGCCGTAAGCATTTCCACGCCGACGGCCATCGCATCGTAGAGCTTCGCGCCCGACGTGCCCTGACCTAGCCGCGCGATGGTGTGTTCGATCGCGTCGCTGTTTGTGGTGAAATCCTGCAGCTTGTCGACGGAATCGTTAAAAGCCACCACGGCGGCTTCGCCGTTCGGCCCCATCACCGTTTGCGTGAACAAAATCCCGGTTTTGTAGACCTCAGGGAGCAGTGCCGCGATACGCGAACTCGTCTCCACCAGGATCACCAAGGAAATGGGGTCGCCGCCCAGATCGAAGTGAGAGATCTTCTGCGTCGCACCGTTGTCGGTAACCTGAAAATCCCGCGCTTCCAGGTTGTGAACCATCTCGCCGCGGCTGTTGCGCACCGTCACCGGCGTGTTCACCAGGGAGACCCGCACTTTGAGCAGGGGCATGTCCTTCGGTGCTGGCTGAAACTCGACGCCGGGCTTGGGGGCGAGTGGCCCTTGGGGAGCCTGTGCGAGGGCAGGGCCACAAGCCACGGCCAGCACGAACGGGAGCGCTATCCATATCCAAGCAATTCGCATCATTCCGAGCACCAGTTTGTATTGCCCAAAGCCCGCGATCCCGGAGTGTACTAGATTCGACGCATGTTCCGCGGAAGGCGTTGCCGCGAGCCTCCCCGATTCCTACAATCAATGATTGCTCATACGGAGAGAAGCCCCATGCCTAACGGCAAAAGACCGAAGTCGCAACACGCACCGAAAGCGCCACACGAAGATCCCAAGTTTCTAAAGAGCACCCCTGCGCGCCCGATTCGCATTCTCGGCGAGTACATTCACCCGCTCGTGCAGCTGAAGCGCGAGGGGATTGGCGACACTGTGGTCATGTTCGGCTCCGCGCGCATCGAGCCTCATGAAGTTGCGCACGCGCGGCTGACGCGCCTGAAAAATGAGAAAACCTCGAAGATGTCCGCGGCGAAACTGACCAAGCACCACGCCGCCCTGCGTCACGCGAAGAGCCTGCTAGAAATGTCCCGCTACTACGAAGAAGCGCGCCAGCTTTCGCACAAGCTGACCTCCTGGTCGCTCACCCTCGGCCCCCGGCCGCGCCGCTTCGTTGTTTGCTCCGGCGGTGGCCCGGGCATCATGGAAGCGGCGAACCGCGGCGCCTATGAAGCCGGTGGCAAGTCCATCGGCCTTTCGATCGAGCTTCCGCACGAACAGTTCGCAAATCCTTACATCAGCCCGGAGCTCAGCTTCAATTTCAAATACTTCTTCATGCGCAAACTCTGGTTCGCGCAAATCGCGAAGGCGCTCATCGTTTTTCCCGGCGGTTTTGGCACCATGGACGAGCTCTGGGAAATGCTCACACTCCTGCAAACCCATAAACTCCCCAAGCACAACATCATTCTCATTTACGGCCGCAAGTACTGGGATGAAGTCCTGAACTGGAAGGCCATGGTGCGCACGGGTACCATCAGCGAGGACGAATACAAGATGCTGCAGTTTGCCGATACCGTAGACGAAGCGTTCGACTATATCCGCGCCGGCCTCGAAAAGTACCACATGGGCGTAGACACCTTTTTGCAGGCCTACTGACGCGCTATTTTCCTGCTGTTTCAGATTGACGTTGCGCGGGTTGTACCTTGATCGCTGGCCGCTTGCCCGAGAACGTGCACTCTTCCTTCAAGAAAGCCTGCACAACCTTTTCCGCGCGTCCGTGTTTCACGAAGCAGGAAGAGGACGCAACCCCGCACCAGCCTGGAAGACGCCCTCAGGAGGATGTTATGCAACTGCATAGGCATCTGTTGAAATCCGTCTTCGGCAAGGCAGCGCTGGCGACCGCCGCGCTGGGTGGATTGATGCTCTTTGCCGGCACACCGAGCGCGAAGGCCAATGACTGGGATGATTGCAATCGGCGCGCCGCATACACCGATTGGCGTCTCCATGAATCGGTCGAGCGCTACGGTTACTACAGCTCGCAGGCGAACCACTGGCGTCATGAACAGCGCGAAGCGTACGAGCGGCTCGAGCGCGTGCGCCGTAATGAGTGGCGGGAACATGAGCGTCGCGAGCACCGCGGCGACCGGGATCGCGACTGACCCGCGCGAACAATTAGTCGAAGCAAAATAGAAAAGGGGTGCTTCGATTCGAATCGGAGCACCCCTTTTTTCTTGTAGAACGAGAGGATTACAAAATTAGTTCGAAGTCACCAACTGCTCATCGGAAAAAACCGCTTCGAACCGCCGCGTTTCATCCTGATCGTGCAACATCACGATCGGAACGACACGCAACGATTGCTTGCACGAATGGCATTGCGTCACTTCGCCCTGCAAATCTTGCAGGAAGCCATCCGTGAAATGATACAAGGCACGCTCGCGCCTGGCATTTTTCTTGTCCCGCGCGCCGCAGTGCGGACAGATGAATTCCACCGTGTCCTGCTGCGGATCGCGGTCCAGAGCAGCCCAGCCCGTGCGGCGCACGCCTACCGTGACTACGTTACGCCGGTCCATCGGGATTGCCCTCCTTTGATCCACGTCCACATGAGATGAGATGCACAAGAATGGCACTCGGATACAGTCCTGTGTAAGTCATTAATACTGCATGACTTAGCATCATTCTTGAGCTGAATTCCGCCCAGATGTTGGCAGATGTGGTTCGATTTCACCCTCCAGGGAACTTGTCTCCACCCTTGGTGTCCAACGAAGTGAGGACGCGCGCTACCCCTCACATCCCTGCGAGCGCGGCGCTGGTTTTCTGGAGATTTAGAGCAACCTCCAGGGAGTCGGCGCCGCAAAACTCTGCAACTCTGTCTCGAAGCACCGCAGAGTCTTCCGCTCCTGCAGAAAACTTTGTGTAGGTGTGTGATGTCTCTCGAGCCCGAAAAAATTTCCGATGAAATATCCGAGAACGATCTCGGTTCTTTATGTGGGTGTTTGGTCGATGGCGATCCGGAACAGCGCCGCCGCGAAATCCGCAATCGCCGTCGTTCCCTGGCGATCTCCATCGTCCTGCAGAGCGCGGTGCTGGCGGCGCTCATTCTCGTGCCGCTATTCGGCAAGACGGAACGCATCGCATTAGGAAAAGAATTCATTCCCATGGTCCCGTACGGCCACCGAAATACTCAGCCGCGCGGGATCAGGAAGTCCACCGCCTCCGGGCCAACCGTTCCTGATTCGCGCTTTATCTTTCATCCGCCGACCAATAGACCAGATCTTCATTCTGCCGGAGAAGACAACACAACTGATACACCTGGTTTCGATCCAGAACCGAATCAGCCAGGCGACGGACCGAGCTGCGATTGGTGCGTGAATATTGGCGGGAAGAACAACGGCCCGCGTCCCCCGCAGCCCGTGGCGGAAACTCATCCAAGGCCGCAAATCGTTCACATGACAAGTCTTGATCCAGCGATGCTCATCCAACGCGTCGAGCCGGTTTATCCGCCACTGGCGAGACAAGTTCACCGCGAAGGCCGGGTAGAACTGCGGGCCATCATCGGAACGGACGGTAGTATTCAGTCCATGCAAGTTGTCAGCGGTGATCCGCTCCTGGTGCGTTCCGCGCTGGACGCAGTGCAGCAGTGGCACTACAAGCCCACAATCCTTAACGGTCAGCCCGTCGAGATCGACACCTACATCACCGTGGTCTACACCATGCAATATTAAGGCTCGGCGAAGCAGGTCGGGTAAGTCGAAAAAGTGGGAGGGGTCACGTCTCGCGGCCCCTCAGCATAAAGTGGGCAACAGTACTTGTGATTCTGAGTTAAAGGAGCGGCTCGCCGGCATGCGGGACAATCGCATCGCGGGTGGCGTCGCGCAGACGAATCAATTCGTGCCAACCCGAACCCTCTTCGCTCGCGTTACCCGCCGTTCGCGGATAGATTGGCGGCAAAACGGTGATGGTCACATTGCCCGGCCGCGGCAAGTAAGTGCCGTCGCGTAAAATCTTCCGCGTTCCGGCAAGCGCAACGGGAATGATTGGGGTCTCTGTAACCACAGATGCCTTAAATGCTCCCAGTTGAAACGGCCGCACACCGTCTTCTTTCGTAAACGTTCCTTCCGGAAAAACAAAAACAGATTCCCCGTTGCGCAGAAACTCCTCGATTTGCTGTGCCTGGCGCAGCCGAGAATCCGCATCGGTCCGGTCGAACTTGAGATGTCCCATTTGGTCCAGAAAGGTGCCGATGAAGGGCATTCGTCCCACTTCCATTTTCGAAACGAAGCGGTAGGGCACGCCAAGGCCCAGCATCAGCGGCAGCACATCGAAGTAACTGGTATGATTCGAGGCATAGATTTTTGCGCCCGGCGTCTCCATATATTCCTTGCCAACCACGGTTACCCGGCATCCGATCAGTACAAACAGACTCTTGAGCGCAGCGGAAGTGAAACGTCCCGCCGCGCGATGATCCTTGATGAATTGCACGATCGTCCAGCTCGGTATGATCCACAACAGGAACACCACGCCGAAATACAAGCCGTAAAGGACCTCCAGCCCGCGCCTCGCGCCGGCGAGCACGTCCTGCGCGAGATCGCGCAACGTGCTTCCCGCACCCAGCCGCACAATCTGGAGCCACGCCGGCGCCTTGGATGCCGAGAGCGTCCCCGCTAGATATAACTGCTTCGTTTCTTCACGACGCAATTTTCCGCTCGATGTTTTCGGGATGCTGCCCGGCGGGATCAGCTCCACGCGATCCGGCGGCAGCCCCAATCCTGTCGACACCAGCTCCGTCACCGCGGCGGCAATTGCGCTACGCCGTCCCGTATCGCGTTCTCGCGTTTCCGCGACGACTACAAGCTTTTCCGTGCCTGCCGCGGCGTCCGACAATCCGAAGGCCACGATGCACCCCTTGCGGATTCCCTCGGCGTGCGCCGCCAGTTCTTCCACCTCATGCGGATACAAATTGCGCCCGCCCTTGATAATGATGTCCTTTACGCGACCCGTAACGTAGATTTCGCCATCGGCGCGGTACGCGCGGTCGCCCGAATTCACCCAGGCGAATTCGCCCTCGCCGCTCGCGGGACCTAGCGGCAGCACAGCCTTCGTCGCCGCTGCGTTGTGGTAATAACCGGTTGTCGCTGATGGCCCGCGAAACCACAAAAATCCTTCTCTGCGATCCGGCAACTCCTTTCCGGCGTCATCTACGATGCGCACTTCATGTCTCGGTATCGGTCCCCCCGACGAAACAAACGCAATCGCCGTAGCATCATGCGGCGCGCACGGCACTGCCTGTCCTTGCACAGCAAATGCTTCACGGTTCACGCGATCAATCAGCGGACCCCGCCCAAGCGGCGGCACCGTAACAGCCAGCGTCGCTTCCGCGAGTCCATATACGGGGAGCTGTGCTTCGCGTCGAAAGCCATAGCTCGCAAATCGATTCGCAAACCGCTCCAGCGTCTCCGGATTTACCGGCTCCGCGCCATTCAGCGCCGCGCGCCACGAACTAAGATCGATGCCCTGTATATCCTTGTCCGCAATCTTTCGGACACAAAGCTCATAAGCAAAATTCGGCGCAGCGGAGATTGTTCCGCGATGTTTGTGAAACGCCAGCAGCCACCGTTCCGGCCGCGTCAAAAAAGCCAGTGGTGACATCACCGCCAGCGGAATGCCGAAATGCAGCAGCGTCAACCAGGCGCCAATCAACCCCATGTCGTGGTACAGCGGAAGCCAGCTCACTCCCACGTCACCCGGCCCCAATTGCACGGCCTCGCCGACCGCCCTGATGTTCGCAAGCAAATTTGCGTGCGTCAGCACCACACCTTTGGGATCGCCCGTTGACCCAGACGTGTATTGCAGCAGCGCGATGTCGCTACCCTTGCGCGCGCGGCTGCCAGTAAGGTGGAGCGGGAGCGCACCAGGCGAAGGTGGGGGAGCCTTGTCTGCGGCCTCAATCAGCTTTTCCGCATCGGCAACCGCCGAGAGCGAACGCACACGCGGTCGCAGCAGTTTCGCCACCGCTTCCGCGCGGCGAAACGTCAGCAGCAGACAAACGTCCGCATTGTTCAAGATCGCCGATTGCCGCTCCGCGTACTCCTCGATGCGGTCTGCGCGAAACGGTGGGTAGATCGGCACGGGGATCGCTCCCGCAAGAAGAATCCCCGCATAAGAAATGAAAAACGCCCGCGAAGTCGGCAGCATCAATGCCACGCGCCCGCCTGCTGGCACGCCACGCCGCGCAAGCTCCGCCGCGCAACGCTGCGCCGCTGCGTACAACTCGCCAAAAGTCAGCGTGAAGCTGCGTTCCTCGGCCTCGGAGTCCTCTGTGATCAGCAGATGTGCTCGCTCGGCCTCGTGTACCGCGCGATGCCGCAGCACATCAATCAGCGTCTCCGCGGAAAATACTCCTGTGTCTGCGGCCTCGCGGTGCAGCTTCTGTGTGGTCACCGAAGCGCGAAGTGCGGATCCGGAGTCTGTGTCCTCCAAGACTGTTCCCGGCGCATCGAGAATCGCCCGCGCCAGATCATCCGGCGTATTCGCTTCTGCGGCGACGCGGTCCGGCAAACGGATGCTGAACGCCGTCTCCAGCCGTGCTAGCAATTCCACGCGTTCCAGGCTGCCCAGTCCGAGTTCACGATCGAGTTGCGAAACCCCTCGGAGCAGCGGCAACGCTCCCTGGCTGCCCAGTTCAGACAACAATCCGCGAATCTCCTCAAGCACGCGCCCGCGCACTGCCAAACTATCGAGTTGTGTGATGGGTGTAGCCACTGGACTCACGAAGGCAGCGGTTCTCTTCAGCGCGAGGCTACCACGCGGCGTCGCTGAATTCCATATCCGGCCACGTTCGAATAAACGCCGCGGGCCTTAGGCGCTCTTTTTCTGGACTTGCGCCACAGTAAGGCCTTTCGGGAGCAGCGTCGTGGAGAGGTCCACGCCGGAAAGATCCGCGCCCGTCAAATCCGTCTCGCGCAGAATCGCCACGCCCATATCCGCGCCGGAAAACTTTGCACCGTTCACATTGGCGAGCCGCAGATTCACGTTGCGCAGTTGCGCTCGCTCGAAATTCACGTTCGAAAGGTCGCAGCGGAAAAACTCCACCCCGCTGGCTTGCGCCTCCGACAGATTCGCACCCGGCAGAATCGCTTCCGTCATATCTGTGTTGCGCAGATCGGCCTTGCGCAGATTGGCGCCGGAAAGATCCGCACCCGGAAGCTTTGCTTTGCGCAGATCCGTCCCCTCGAGATTGGCGTTACGAAGAATCGCCCCGCTCAAGTTTGTGCCGCTGAGGTCCGCCCCGGAGAGATCCCCACCCGTCAGGTCCGCCCGCGCCCCGCCGTCTTTCCCGCTGAAAAACAGCTCATGCGCCTCCAGAATCTGCGCCAGGGTCTTTCCGTTGTGCTTAATGCTCTTAGGTTTTCTCAATCCCATATTTGTCCGCCACTCGTAAACCCCAGGCTATAGCTTACTGGAACTGGCCCGCACACGGAACTCGATAAGAAATTTGGGCAGTAATCAGTTTCGACCCCTCGACAAGAGCACGCATCGTTATATGCTCCTGGCAGGGGCATGACGATGGAAGCCGCTGTTCTGGAAACTTTCATAAAGATAAAACTCTTAAAACCTTTCGATTTCTATAGGCCACGATCCTTAGCGCCCGAACAGCAAGACTGGCTGCGACTAATATGCGACCGGTTTTCAGACGCGTTGTCAGAAGAGAGGGAGAAAATCAATTCCTTGGTTACCCCTGAGATTTCTTTTCTATTTTTCATGTATGGCAAAACGATGGCCGTTGAGGCAGTTCGGGACCACGACGAAGCCAAAATCTTTAAGGGCCTCGTCGCTCTTGCGGTCGAGAATCAGGTATTCGACTGGCGTGATTCACTGATGGTTCTGACGTTGCTTTATCACAGTGCAATCAAAATTGGAGCGGACGCACCAGATCTATTCCGTCGGGTGGCAGCAATCTCAACTTCACAAACGGCGGACAGCTACTTACAATTCTTGGCTAGTACCCCGGAACAGCGAGACATTGTTAAATTTGGGTTCAAAGAAGGGACCGATTTAGACGGCAATTTTACCTATGTTGCAAAATGATAGCGTCGTCGAAAACCCGTTCAAACCAAGCTTCTCTGCTTTCGAATGCGCTCGATACCGGGTAAGCGGACAAGCCGAGAACCGGCCCGCCACCAATCTTTCCAACTTAAATAATCGGGGTTGCACATTAAAAAAAGAATCGTGCTTTGCTGGCGAATCACTCCTCCGTCCATCTCTCCCGCTTATGATAGTGTGAAGCCAATGGCCTCGGGTTGCCCGGATGGGTCGTGTGGCGTGAAGCTGTTCGCAAAACTCTTTTTTTTGATTCTACTTTGTCCCTTCATATCACCTGCAGCTACGGATGTTCCCCTCGTCCTTCAGCATGTCACGGTCATCGGCGGAACCGGCGGCGCGGCGAAGCCGGATCAAACCGTCATCATTTCCGGCGGCCACATCACCGCGATCGCTCCCGTCGGAAAAATCAAGCTCGACAAAGCCGCGACTGTCATCGATGCCCGCGGCAAATTCCTGATCCCCGGTTTGTGGGACATGCACGTGCACCTCGCCGGCATAAACGCCGATCCCGCCTGGAGCAAAGAAGTCTTGCTCCCCTTGCTCATCGCCAACGGCATCACCGGCGTCCGCGACATGGGCGGCGATCTCGAGGTGCTTCTCTCCTGGAAGCGCGAAGTCGAGGCCGGATCGCTCCTCGGCCCGCATTTCTACGCTTCCGGTCCCTGGCTGGCCGCGGGTGGACGAAAAACCCCCGAGCAGTTTCCTGTCGCGAACGCCGAAGAAGCGCGCGGCGCCGTACGTGACCTGAAGCAGCGTGGCGCCGACTTCATCAAGATCATCTCCCTCCCGTCGCGCGAAGCCTTCTTTGCCGTCGCCGACGAAGCCAAAAAACAGAGCATCTCCTTTGCCGGTCATCTCCCATTCGAAATCGGCGCCGTCGAAGCTTCGAATGCCGGCATGCGCAGCATCGAACATTTTCTTTACAGCGCCTTCGCACTTTCCTTCTCTTCGCAGGAAGAAGCGTTGCGCAAGCAACTGGTCGAAGCCGAGAAAAAAGGCGACTCCGAGGCCTGGGAAAGAATCGCGCACGAAGCCGACGCCACCTTCAGCGCGGAAAAAGCCGCTGCGCTGTTTCAAACGCTCAAGAAAAACAGCACCTGGGTTACTCCAACCATCGCCTCGCTCGACATCACTTCGCATCCCGATTCCTGGAAACTGGACGACCCCTATCTGGACTTCGTTCCCCCGTTGCTTGCCAAAGAGTGGCGCAGTTCTTTCAACGACGAGCCGATGAAACAACGCGCCGCATGGCTCGGTCGCCAGGCTGCCAACGATTGGAAATTGACCGGCCAATTGCACCGCGCAGGAGTCTCTCTGCTTGCCGGTTCTGATTCTCTCGACCCTTTTGTTTTTCCTGGCGACAGTCTGCATCGCGAGCTAGCCGAGTTTGTCCAAGCCGGTTACACGCCCCTGGAAGTAATCCAGGCGGCCACGCAAGGGGCCGCCAAATTTGTTGGCCGCGAAAACGAACTCGGCACAGTGGAACAGGGGAAAATCGCCGACCTGATCCTGCTCGATGCAAATCCTCTGGAAAATATCTCAAACACTCGTAAGATTCTTGCCGTGATTCGCAACGGCCAATATCTCAATCGGGCTGCCCTGGACGCGCTGCTTGCCAAGGCGAAGTCCGCAGCCGCAGCTGTGCCAGCAGAAAAATAATGCTTCGTCGTTCCTCATTTTCGCGCAAATATCACAGCGCTCTACTGCGCCGAACTCTCCCTTTTCTTCTGCTGTTTATCGCTGCCCTTGCTCCCGTCTCTTCTTTCACGCAGGAGCAATCCCGCGAAGACGAAATCATCGCCAATCTCGCCGGTGGCCGCGTCATCGTGGATGTCGCCAAGGACGTCATCATCTTTGCCGCGATCGATCAGCCCATCGAACGAAATTCCATTCCGCCTCGTGTGACGAATCTCGATTCCTCGCACATCGGGGTACTTTTTGGCGCTTCCGAGTGGCGCATTCCCGCCGATCCCAAACCCATTCGAATGGATCGCGATGTTCAACACATGGGCCCGAGAGATCCGCGCTACGCACAGGCTCCCGGCGAAGCGGAACCCGACCTGGAGACCATCGGCGTCGCATTTCTCGAAAAACTCCGCCCACTCGTTTCTCAACTCCACCACAAGCTCGATTTCGCTCCCGACGAACCGATCTTCCAGATGGTGATTATCGGTTTCGGTGCGAATTACTATGGTCCAGAAGTATGGGTCGTCGAATATCGCATCGAACAGGAGCAGATCGCCGCCCGCGGGGAATACTGGCAGACGCGCATTCTTCGCCCGCGCTTCACCCAGCTTTATCCCCCGGAAAAGCACGCCCCGCGAACCCTCGTCGAGAGCCGCTATCCGCCCGATTTGAAAGGCCCGACATTGGCCGAGCAGATTCAAGGCAACGAACCGGTTATCGTGGGTCTAGCCTCCAAAGATCCGCACTTTACCAAGGTGATCGAAAACTTCCATGGCGGCCAGGCTCAAAAGACCGTTGCACTGGACGCGATCAATTTCATGCGAGCGGTGTTGCCCGTAATTGCCGGCAAAGCTCCTTTTATCCTTGGCAAGATGAGTGAACAGGAAGGTTTTGATTGGATCGTTCCCCCTGCGGAGCCCGTTGAAAAAGTCCCTGAAGACAAGAATCGACCGCCCGACGCGCCGACGCTGCGGCGCCCCCCCAAACCCTGATTGTCATGAAATCTTTTCAATCGTGTCGCCGCGCCGAATGACCCCGCCTTCGACAACCTGGCACAGCATCCCACGCCGTCCCCAGAGCTCTTTGCGCAGTCCCGGGCGGATTTTTTCCATCTGGTCGCAGGGCATGCAGATTTCGCTGACTTCCAGCAGCGTTTTGCCCACACGAAGCTGCTGCCCGATATCCAGGCTATTTACATTCAGCCCTGTTGTCGTGATGTTTTCCCGAAGGATCCCGGGCTGTAAATCCATGGCTTCCAAAGTCTCTTTGTCCACCAGCAGAACCTGCCGCTTTCTGCCCGGTCGCGCGTGCGCACATCCCTGCAAGCCAAAGTCGTTCACCACTTGAGCTTCCTGCAGCTCTTCCATCGGCAAGCGCTTCTTGGGCGCCCGAAATAGACTGTGCACACTCGCCATGCTTTCAGTCTCCCGCAGCCTTCAGTTTCGTCGTATGCGCGCCGATGTCCTTCCGATAATGCATGCCCGCAAAATGGATGTGTGCTGCTGCGGCATAAGCCGCAGCGAGCGCGGCATCAAGCGATGGACCTGTCGCTGTCACGCCGAGAACGCGCCCTCCGTTTGTCACCACCGCGTCCCCGTCAAGCTTCGTTCCTGCATGGAGCAGTTTCACACCAGGAATATTTGCCACACCGGTTAGTCCTTCAATTCGCTTTCCACTCTCAAATCTCCCTGGATATCCCCCTGATGCAAGCACCACACAAACACTTGCTCCCGGTTTCCACCTTAGTTTCGAGGTATCTAGCTTACCGGCCGCGACATCGTTCAGCACCTCTAAAAGGTCAAAGTCCATCCTCGCAATGATTGCTTGCGTCTCCGGATCTCCCAGGCGGCAATTAAACTCCAAGACCTTCGGCCCCGATTTCGTGAGCATCAGCCCAACATAGAGGAATCCTTGATACCGGATGCCCTCCGCCGCCAGCCCGCGAAGCGTCGGCTCAACAATCTTGGCGACAACGGTTGCGCGCAATTTGTCCGGCAGCAAGTCATCGGTCGAGTACGCTCCCATGCCTCCCGTGTTCGGCCCTTCGTTGCCATCAAAAACCCGTTTGTGATCTCGCGTCGGTACCAGGGTCCCGTAACGCTCTCCATCCGTCAGAATAATGAACGAGAGTTCTTCTCCGTCGAGAGTTTCCTCCAGTAAAATGCGCATTCCACCCACGCCCAGTTCATTGTTCTGCATCACGCGCCGGATAAAATCTTCCGCCTCCGCGCGATTCGTCGCCAGAAAAACGCCTTTGCCGGCGCACAATCCATCCGCCTTAATCACCAGCGGCCAGCTGACATTCGAAAGCGCCGCATAGGCCGCCGTCGCGGAATCGAACGCGCCATACATCTTCGCCGTAGGAATCCCGTGCCGTTCCAAAAACTCCTTCGAAAAGATCTTGCTCCCTTCAAGTTGTGCAGCCAGCTTTGAAGGCCCCACAATCGCCCAATTCCGCTGGCGAAACGCATCCGTCAACCCATTCACCAGCGGCAACTCCGGTCCGACCACCGTAAGATCGGGTTGAATTTTCTCCGCGAACGCCACGACCGCAGCAACATCATTCGCATCAATGGCTATGCATTCCGCTTCCTCTGCGATCCCGCAATTCCCCGGCGTGCACCAGATTTTCTCCACCAGTGGGCTTTGCTTCAGTTTCCAAACCAGTGCGTGTTCCCGTCCGCCCCCGCCAATCACCAAAATCTTCATCCGCAGTACCTCATGAATACTCCTGTCGAACGATAGTCGCCGCCTTCCAACGTGTCAACTCGACTCCTCGTTGCAGCGTTCTTCAATAGCGGAACGTCGAACGCAGCCGCGCCACGTTTACCAGTTGACCCGCACTGTACTCTAGGACAGTTACCGCCAATCAGCCTGCTCCCTACACTCGAAAAAGCTCAATTCTCTACTCCTATGCCAACGAAAGGGGCCTGACCATGCTCATTCCGCTGCGCCATGAAAACATGGAAGGCCGCCGCTGGCCGGTCATCACCTTCACGCTCATCGCGCTCAATATACTCATCTTCCTTGGAACCCACTGGAAGATGGAAGCACAAGAGCCCGAACGCGCCGAAGTTCGAACACACCTGATTCTCCTCGCCGGAATGCACCCCGAATTGAAAACCTCAGCGGAGGTCGAGCGCTTTATCAGTGACGTTCAGGAAAAGGTTCCCGAAGAAGTTTGGAAGCAAATCGGCGATCCCAATCGAAAGAGTCAGGACGCGTGGGACGCGCGAATACGCCGAGTCAATGATCCGGCCGAACTCCAGGCAGAAATGGATTCACTCAGCCAGCGCTTTGCAGAAGAGGTGAAAGACTCGATCCTGGAAAATTATGCATTTGTCCCCGCACATCCGAAGCCCATTTCCTATCTAACCTCTATGTTTCTCCATACCGGTTGGCTTCACCTAATCGGGAACATGTGGTTTCTCTGGCTGGCGGGCTTCATTCTTGAGGATCGATGGGGACGTGTGATTTACCCGATTTTCTATCTTCTTGCAGGAATTGCCGCCTCTCTCTTCCATGTCTTGTTCTATCACGGCAGCCTCGCTCCTGTTCTCGGAGCTTCCGGCGCAATCGCCGCACTGATGGGTGGCTTCCTGATTCGCTTTCCGAAACTGAAGATCGAGATGATGTGGTTCATGCTGATTTTCCGCGTTCGCTTCAAGGCCTACGCCTACTGGCTCCTCCCGATGTGGCTCTTCATGGAAATCTTTTATGGCAGCCTCTTCGGACAATCAACAGGTGTGGCGCATTGGGCCCATGTCGGAGGATTCATTTTCGGAGCTCTCGCCGCGTTAGTCATCCAGCGAACGGGACTGGAGCACCAAGCCAACGCAATTATCGAAGATAAAATCGGATGGACTGCCGATCCTGCGGTTGTGCAGGGAACCGAACTCTTGGAGAAGGGAAAGTTGGAAGAAGCGATCGCTATCCTCCAAAAGCACGTCGCGGCAAAGCCGGATGCCCTCGATGCCCATTCCATTTTGCGGCAACTCTATTGGCGCAAACAGGATCTTCCGGCGCACCTCGAAGCCACTATCAAAGTGTGCCAGCTGCATCTCAAAGCGCAGGATGCCGACGCTGCGTGGGAAGATTTTCAAGAGTACGGTAATGCGGGTGGAGATCGCATGCCGGTCACGACTTGGCTGGAACTGTGCCGAATGGCGGAGGGCCACCAGGACTTTCAACGTGCCGTGACTGAATATGAAAATCTCGCCAAAACTTATCCGACCGAAAAACAGTCCTTGCTGTCACTTCTTTCCGCCGGCCGCCTCTGTCTGAAGAAGCTTAATCGCCCTGCGGACGCATTGCGCTTTTACAAAGCTGCCAAAACATCCCAAGTTCCACATCTCGACTGGGATTCGAATATTCAGGCCGGCATTCTGGATTCCGAAAAGCTTCTTGCGGCCTCAGGCGGTTCCGGTAGCAAAGGCCTAGCTTTTAAGTAAGTACGAAAAGGTCCGGTGAGCGGACTTAACAGAAGACATTGTGTTTGACTCGAGTTACGGCGATTGCGCAATTGCGATGTAGGGATCTCAAACCACACCCAGATCCTCAGCCATTCCCCACGGCGCGGATTGGAATCGTAACCGTCGAAGCTGTCTCAGATGAGGCCAGCATGTGGCATCGGCCGTCGAAAATTCCGCCCGGATCAATCACCATGCACGGCGCGTGAACTTCCCCTGTGACCACTCCCTTGGCTTCAATCTCTACACGTCCCTTTGCAAAAATCACGCCGTCAAATCGCCCCGAAATCACTATGCGATTCCCTTCGATCTGACCTTCGACTTTGGCGCCTTCTCCAAGCACCACCGTCTGATCGGAAATGATGTTGCCCTTCACATTTCCATCAATGCGAAACGTTCCAGTAACCGTCAGCGTGCCTTCCAGCGTTACGCCTTGATCGATGAATCCTGTCCACTCTTCACTGATGCCGTTCTTCGAAGCACTGGGCCACTTCCATGCCATAGCAATCCCCCAAATACACTTCTACTCTAGCCGTGTGCGCGAGCAAGTCAACGCAGCATTAAAGATAAGTTGTCGAATGAAACGACTGCACCGATGGACAGTAGTCCTGCCGCACGCTAAATCGCAGCGTCACTTCATCAAGCGATCGTAAATCCCCATTAACTGAGCGTCATCGTAATACTCGAGCACCAGTTGCCCCGGCCGCATTTTCGTCTTCTGTCGCAAGATCACCTTCGTCCCAAGATGCCGCTGAAGCTCTTCCAGCGCCGATCGAATATTCGCATCTACATGAATTTCAGCCGCGGCCTGATTATTCCGCGAGCGCCGCGATGCCAGGCGCTCAATCTGTCGGACCGTCAGCCCTCCACGAGCGCCGCGCTGCGCATACCGCATCCGCAGCTGCGAATCCTGCACGGCAAGCAATGCGCGGCCATGCCCAGCAGTAAGCTTGCCCTCTTCAATCCAATCCTGAATCGTAGGTTCGAGCTTCAGCAAACGGATCGAATTTGCAACCGTCGCGCGATCCTTACCCGTCCGCTCTGCCACGGCCTCTTGTGTAAGCTGAAATTCATCCATCAATCGTTCGAACGCGCGCGCCGCCTCAATCGCGTTCAAATCTTCGCGTTGGATGTTCTCCACCAGCGTCATTTCCAACGCGAGCTCGTCCGAAACCTCGCGGACGATCACCGATACCTTGCTTAATCCTGCCCGTTGCGCTGCTCGCCACCGGCGTTCTCCCGCAATGAGCTGAAAACGCGAACCGATCGGCCGCACAACCAACGGCTGAATGATCCCGCTCGCCTGAATAGAGCGTGCCAATTCATCCAGCGATTCTTCTCGAAACCGCGTTCGCGGCTGGTAAGGGCTGGGCTCAACCAGGTCGATATCGACCTGCTGAGGCCCGGGATGCACGGTCTCGCGCGCCGGTGCAGCCGCTGCGCCGCTTGAAGTTGTCGCTTGTGGTTGAATGGCTGGAGCTTCGGGCTGAGCTCGCGGCTCAGGCTCCCGAATGAGCGCTCCTAGCCCCCGTCCCAGCGCGTTTCTCGGCATTGGCAATAACCTCCTGGGCGAGCTGCGTGTAGCCCTCCGCCCCTTTGCTATGAATATCGTAGAAAATGATTGGTTTTCCGAAGCTTGGTGCTTCCGCCAGCCGCACATTTCGCGGAATTACGCTCTGGAATACTTGCGTCCCAAAGAAACTGCGTAAATCCGTGGCGACCTGCCGGGAAAGCGTCGTCCGCTCATCATACATCGTTAACAGAATCCCCTCTACCTCTAGGTTCGGATTCAGCGTCCGCCGGATGCGCATCAACGTATCCAGCAGTTCCGAAACACCCTCCAAGGCCAGGTACTCGCACTGTATGGGAATCAACACGGCATTGGCAGCTACCAAGGCATTCAGGGTCAACAGATCCAGGGCTGGAGGGCAATCCAGAATGATAAACCGATACTTATCCTGCAGCCCCTTTAGCGCAGTTTGCAGCTTGTATTCGCGATTTTCCGCATTTACGAGTTCGACTGCGGCTCCCGCAAGGTTTTTGTCGGCGGGGACGACATCTAACCCATCTACTTGTGACTTTTGAAGGATTTTGTCAAATAGCTCGTTCAAGATTAGTGAATGGTACAGTGTCCTGCGTGAAGGATCTTTCGGGAAGCCTATCGCTGCAGTCGAGTTTGCCTGGGAATCGCAGTCGATCAGAAGCGTAGGTTGATCAGCGGCGGCGAGGCAAGCGGACAGGTTTACCGCGGTTGTAGTCTTTCCAACTCCACCCTTTTGGTTTGCAACCGCAATGATTCGAGTCAAACAGTCCCTCGCGAGCGAAAATTTAGCAAATACAGCCACGTGATGCAAGATGTTTCACGTGAAACATCTTTGCGCCAGCGGAAGTCTCGCCGGTTCCGCCAAAATGTTCCATGTGGAACATTACCGTCCTAACGCCGGCCGACCCTCACTCTGTTCCACGTGGAACAACCTCTCAACACATCCTTTTGCTTTCTCTCGTTCCTGGGGGGTTTGCGCTCTGGTGTGGTCCGCTCCTCCAGAAGCTTGGACATCCCCACTCCCGTTGAGCAACTGTTCCACGTGGAACGCGTACGATGTGATGGAAAAGGCGGTTGGGGCGAATTTCATGTTTCACTTGGAACATCGTCTTGCAACACCCCGCACGGGATTCTCCCCGTAGATAGGCCCAAGGCAAGGAGGTTGACTACTCCTACGGTGCCTGCTGACATGACTTTGTCTCTAAGTCGTTGAGCCGACAGTTCCGGCCTTCCTGGCTCCCACAAGCAGGAGACGCCTCAAGGAGTTAGGCACCGGGATCGGCTCCCGCCACTCCCAAGTCCGAATCTTTTGAATCTCCGGCAGGTCCCGGGCGCCGATCCAGAGGATAACCTGTTTCGCTGCAACCCGTTCCGAGCGAACCCACTCCAGAAAAGGGGCAAACTCACCCAGCGCTCGCGAGCACACAAAGTCCAACGGCGCCACCTCCTCGCCAAGCTCCTCATAACGACCAACAAGCACTCTTACGTCCGTAAGTTCAAGGTCTCGAACCACTTCTGCCAGAAATGTTGCCTTTTTGATGCTCGATTCGATCAGAAAAACCTGCAAATCCGGTCGCATGATCTTTAGGGGTAGCCCCGGAAACCCACCTCCTGAACCCACGTCGGCGAGCCGACCGTTTTCCACAGGAACGGCCCCCGCCGCATACATGGATTCGCAGAAATGACGATTCAGTATCTCCAGGGGGTCGCGAATCGCCGTTAAATTCATCTTCTCATTCCATGCCAACAAAATCTTTATATATTGCTGAATTTGAAGCACTTGCACATCATTGGCTGAGAGTTGAAACTCCGCGAGAGCTCTGCGAATGATCTCTGCAGACAGGGGAGCAGGGACTGGGGTTGTCATAACAGTAAACGATGTTCTCCTCGGATTCAGCTGACCGCTTGGTTAGTAACTGCTTTTTTTTCAGTTAGATACCGTGGGCCCGCCACTCCTGCAACCACGTCCACCGCCGTATGCCAGAAAATCACCGGAACCAGACTATCATACGCCATCCGGCCACTTCCGAGCACCGTGCCGATCAGCATTGTGCTCACGAATCCACCACGGCCCTGGTACAGGTGAGCCAGTCCGAACAGGATGGAAGAAACCAGAATCGCCAGCCAGACTGGCGATCCCAGGCGCGCTAGAACCGCCATGGCAAATCCACGATAAAGGAATTCTTCGCAAAGCCCGGCGGTGACTGCAAGTGCAAGAAACGGAAGCAGTTCCACGGTCGACTGCGGCAAAATACGTTCAGCGATGGCTTGTATTAGCCCGCGACTCTTGACCGGGATTCGCCCCATGCGCCTCAAATTTAGCCATTGAAGAGCTGCAATCGTCGCGCCGCCGATGATGGCCGCTGAAATAAGCCTGGTCGTGTTATTTGCTATCAGCCCCAACTCCGCCGCCCCGTACCCATGGGCCCAGGCGCGCCACGTCACCACCGCGACTGCTAACCATTGGAACGCAATCGTCGAAGCGTAAAGCGCAATCCTCTCCACAGAGCCGACGTGCGGCATCGCGATTAACTTCTTCAATCGCAACCGCCCGCGCCACGGAATAATCACGGCCAGCACAAAAAAGATCAGCGCGATGTCCCAGGACATCCGCCGATAAGAACATGTTCACGCTTTGCACGCAACCCGTTGCTGGCCTTCGCGAACCAGAATGTTACGAGCAATCCTCACCCGGCATCCTTATAATGCTATTTCGAGGGGTGAGACTTTGGCGGAACAGGTGAAGTTGACGTCCATGGCAAAGGCCGCGGGCTGCGCCGCGAAACTAAATCCGGCCACGCTGGACGCCGTGCTGCGCGGACTGCCGCGCCAAACCGATCCAAACGTACTTGTTGGATTTGACACCAACGACGACGCCGGAATTTATTTACTGGGGGAGGGCCTCGCCCTCGTGCAAACCGTCGATTTCTTCACTCCGATTGTCGACGATCCGCACCTCTTCGGTCAGATCGCCGCGGCTAATGCGCTAAGCGATGTCTATGCCATGGGTGGCCGGCCGGTTTCTGCTCTCTCCATTGTCGGTTTTCCTGAAAAGGGCGACCCCGCCATCCTCGAGGAGATCATTCGTGGCGGCCTTTCGAAAATGAACGAAGCGAAGTGCAGCGTTATCGGCGGCCACTCCATTCGAAACGAAGACATGCTCTTCGGCTACGCCGTCACCGGTGTCATTAACCCGCATCGAGTTTGGCGAAATGTCGGCGCGCTCACGGGAGACATTTTGCTTTTCACCAAGCCGCTGGGCACAGGGGTCATCACCACGGCGTTAAAAAAAGATCGAGCCACTCCCGAATCTCTGGCCGCCGCTGTCACCGCCATGACCGCTCTCAATCGCGATGCCGCCGCTGCCCTGCAGGAGATTGACGAAAAATCCGCCGGCGCGAGTCCCATCCACGCCGTCACAGACGTTACCGGCTTCAGTCTGTTGGGCCACGCCCGCGAAATGGCGCTCGGTGATCCAACTCATGGCATCGAATCCGTCTCGTTCGAAATCGATCACCGCGCCTTCGCTTATATTCCTGGCGCCGTCGAAGCCGCCCGCGAAGGCCACCTCTCCGGCGGCCTGAAGAATAACCGCGCTTTCATTGGCGATTGCGCTGTTTTCGAGGCCACCGTCCCCTCTGAATACCAAGACTTGCTCTTCGATCCCCAGACCTCCGGCGGCCTGCTCATCTCCATCGCACCCGAATCCGCCGACGCCGCAATCAGCGCCCTCGAGCGCCGCCGCGTGTCCTCCCGCCGCGTCGGCCGCGTCTTTGCCAAGAAAAATCCGCTCATTCTTGTTCACTAAAATTCAGAATCCTGAAGAACATTCGATAAATTTCAACAATGGACACCATCACCCACGGCATCGCCGGCGCACTCATCGGGAAAGCCGTCTTTCAGGGCGAAGACATGTTCGCTTTGCGTCCCGTGAACCGCGGCCGCATCATCACCTGGTCGCTGATGCTCGGCGCCATTTTTCCGGATTCCGACGTCTTCCGCGATTTTTTCTCCAGCGACAAACTTCTGATCATCACCTGGCACCGCAGCCTCACGCATTCACTCGTTCTTCTTCCACTCTGGGCCGTAATTCTCGCGGCCATCACACAAGCATTTGCCTGCTGGAGAAAATGGGAAGTGCCTTCCTTCGCGATGCTTACAGCGATCTACGCCGTGGGCCTTCTCAGCCACATTCTGCTCGACCTCGTCACCTCCTTCGGCACCATGATCTGGTCGCCTTTGCAATGGTCCCGCCCCGCTTGGGATCTCATCTTCATCGTGGATTTCACGCTGACAGCACTTTTCCTCGTACCGCAGTTGCTCGCCTGGGTCTATTCCCATCCCGAAAAAGTGAAATCGCGCGCCCTCGGAATGTGGCTGGTTTTTTTGCCAGCTCCCTTGCTCATCGCCAGAATTGGTGAAATTGTCGGCGCGCCGATTTCTGGACGAGTCATCTTGGGCGCCACACTTATTTTCACCGCGCTCTTTCTATTACCGGCACTCCAGGGCTGGGGCATCAAAATAAAGCATGACAACTGGAACCGCGCGGGATTTATTGCCTCCCTCGTTTACGTGGCACTCGCGCTTTTCGCGCATCACCTCGCGTTCGCGCGCATCCAGAAGTTTGCCGAAGTCGATCATCTGCAAGTCCAGTCCATCGGCGCGCTGGCGCTTCCCCCGTCTCTTTGGCATTGGGATGGCCTGGTCCGAACCCCGCGTGGCGTCTACGAGCTCCGCATGGATGTCAGTGAAAAATCCGCAAGCGAAACGGAGCTGCTCGCGCACGAACATCATTACTACCCGGATGCCTATCCGAATTCCTACATCGACGCCGCCCGGCTCCTGCCCGAAGTCCAGAAAGTGATGTGGTTCTCGCGTTTCCCCGTCACACGCTTCCACAAAGAAGGCGACGTCGCAGTCGTGGAGATCTCCGACATCCGTTTCCTGCAGACGCGCCGCGACCGCCCCGCAGGTTTCACCTATCGCGTGCGCTTCGACATCAACGGAAATGTTCTGTCAAAGGGTTGGGTCGCCAGGTAGGACAGGCATTCCTGCCTGTCTTCATTTCTTATTCCGATTTCTTATTGCAATGAGGGAACTACCGAGCAGTTTTCTTATCCGCGGGATGAATAACCACCTGCCGCTCTTCACCCACGCCGATGCTTTCCGTTCGAACGCCAGTCATCTCTTTCAGCGCCAGATGCACAATCCGCCGCTCCCGCGATGACATGGGGTTCAGCTGAAACGGCTGCCGAGAACTTTGCACGCGCTCGGCAGCCACGCGCGCGGTCATCCGCAGCTCTTCAAAACGCAGCGCCCGGTAACCCGCGCTATCAACATGGATTTTCTCGTGATAAGCCGGTTCCAGCCGTAGCGCCTTGAACGCCAGGTGCTCAAACGCCTTCAAAACTTCCGCGTTGTGCCCCAGCAAAACCTCCTTATCCCGCCCGTCGAGATCGGCAAGCACTTCCGCATCGCCCTCCACACCGGCCGTACCGGGAGCAACAGCACGCACGCTCACCTTCAGTTCGAGTGTGGAAGCGCGCACAATGCTCTCCAGAAAGCTCTTCAGCGCCTCGGCCGTGGCCTCCCGGTCCAGTTTGCCATCGCGGATGAGTTCTTGGGTCATTATGGCGTTCGAATCGCGTCTCGCCGGCGTTTCCGAAATTTTCTTTACTTACGACTTCTTTCCGCGCACGGGCTTAGCCGGGGTGGGCATTGGATGTGCCCGGTTCAGGTACATCTGCTGGACGATCCCCACCAGGTTGCTGGTGAGAATATACACTGCCAGCCCGCTGGAGAACGGGAAAATCACAAACATTCCCGCCATACTGATCGGCATGAATTTCATCATTGCCTGCTGTTGCGGATCCGTTGCCGTCACCGGGGTCATCTTCGATACCATATACATCGAAAGCCCCATCGTCAGTGGAAGAATGTAGAACGGGTCTTTCGACGAAAGGTCCATGATCCACAACCAGTGCGCGTGGCGCATCTCGATGGCTCCGCGCAACGCGGTGTTCAGCCCGATCCACACCGGCATTTGTAGCAGCATCGGTATGCATCCGCCGCCAATGCTGATGCCTTCGCGCTGGTAAACAGCCATGACCTCCTTGTTCATGTCTGCTTTTTTTGGATCGTTAAACTTGTACTTTTTATACCGCTCCTGAATGGCTTTGATTTCCGGCGCGACACGCTGCATTTTCAGCGTCGTCTTGTAGCTCGAAATCCGCAGCGGAAAAAATAGCGTATTGATGATGAGCGTCAGCACCACGATCGCCCATCCCCAGTTGGGAATGTAGTCGTGCAGCCACTTCAGCGCGTGGAACATGGGCTCGGCGATAAATTCCAGCCAGCCGAAATTCACCAGCCCGTTCAACGGTGGATTCATCTTCTTCAGGTCGTCGTAATCCTTCGGACCCACAAAGACCCGTAAAGCCACCGGCTGTGCCGAAGTTGCCGTCGCAACTTCCGGCACTGGCTCCTGCGTGTCCTGGCCATTTGCTTGCACCGTCCGCGATGCTTTCCAGTAGCGTGTTTCCAGTGTGCCCGGCGCCGCCCCGTTCGCGGGCAGGAATGCCGCCGTAAAATAGCGATCTTCGATCCCCACGAAATCTTTCCCACTCTGCCAGACGCCTGGGGCCCACTTGTCCGGCCCATCCAGCTTCTTGTAGGGCAGGCTCGTGATCTTGCCATTCTCGCTGTAGTACGTCGAAACCGTTTCCACCGGAGCGGGATCCCTCACGGTCAAATCGCCGAAGCCGCCCAGCCAGCCGATTCCCGCGGTGATGGGCCTTCCATCTAGCTTGGCGGACGTCTCTACGCGAACCACGTAAGTGTGGTCAAACCGGAAATGTTTCGTGATCTCCAGGTGGCCGTCGCTCCATACGAATTGCACATCGGCCGGAGCGTGCAGCGTTTCCGCGCCGGACGTACTCTGATAAAGCCCGGCATTCGCCGCGTTCTGCAGTTGCTCATCATCCAGCACGACGGCAAAGGGCCAACCGGTTTGCTGCGAGGCGGCCGGATGCACTACGTCCAGCACACGCTGCGGCTTCGCATCATCCATGTATTTCTTCAGTTGCCAGCTCTTCGCCACCGCGCCGCGGTTCGAAATCTCCACACGATACAAATCGTTTTCGATGACGATCGCGCGCTCTTGCGAATCGCTCTTTGGCGGAACGCTCGTCGCTGGATTTGGCGGTTGTGAAGTATTCGCAGCCGGCGAGGTTGCTGGACCCGGTATCGCCGGAGCGCTCTGCACCGGCCGGTTCACTTGTTGCGGCGGAGCCTGCGGCTTTGGCCCGAAATACTTCGCCCACAGCAAAATCACGCCCATGGATAACAGCGATGCAGCAAGGATCCGCAGCTCCGGGCTGAACTTGTCCTTCTGTCCCGGCAAGCTCACGAATGCACCTCATTTTGTGTAGCCGCGGCGCGGCTGGCGGAAGTCTCAACCGCTTTCGTCTCTGATGACATGATTTCCCATTTCTCCGGAACCGGATCAAACCCAAACCTGCGCGAAAGCGGCTGGCAGCGCAGCAGCCGTTTCGTTCCCAGCCACACTCCACGCACCACGCCAAACCGTTCGATCGCCTCATACGCATACCGCGAACAAGTCGGCTCGAACCGGCAGTTCCCCGCAAATAAAATTGATAGGTAAGCTTTGTAGAATCGCAGAGCGAAGAGCGCTACGCGCACGCCCGCACCTGGTAGGACGGACTTCAGTCTGTCCTCTCCCGCCGTCCCGAGCGCGGGGTCTCGCTCGCTCACTTGCTTGTCGACGTGAAACCCTTTAACACCCGCAGCAAATCCGCCGTCAGCGCCGCAAACTCCGCGCGCGCCACCGAACTCTTCGGGTGTATCACGATGTCCCATCCTGCGGGTATCTCCAGCCGGTGGCAGCGCACTATCTCGCGCAGACGCCGCCGGATACGATTGCGCACCACCGCGCCGCCAAGAGCTTTTTTGATGCTGAAGCCAAAGCGGCTCTGCGGCAGCTCGTTGGCGCGGAAGAAAACTGTGTAGTGGGAACTCGAGCGGCGCTTTCCAGCGCGGTACACGGCGTCAAACTCCGATTTCCGTACCAGCCGCGCTTCGCGCGGAAATGTTGCCCCACCGGACCCCGCACCGCCCGGAGTCACGGGGCTCCCCGTTTTATTCGGGGGTAAGCCGATGGCGTCCCTTCTTGCGGCGTGCCGCCAGCACCTTGCGGCCGCCCTTCGTCTTCATGCGTACGCGGAAGCCGTGCGTCTTGGCGCGTCGGCGTTTGCGCGGTTGAAATGTGCGCTTTGGCAAAGCAATCCCCCTTGTCGAACACGATCTGCTATACCCGATCTGTAATACGCGATCGCCGGGCAGTCTTTTTCACCCGCGTCGCCCGAACAGCCCTCTAGGCTCTTCACCGGCTGCGTTCGAATCTAGTAGTGTATTCGACCCCTGCGCACACGGTCAAGAAAACGGAAGGTATAGTAGCCGGGCAGTTTCCGATTTCCCCATCAAACAGGACCTGACCGCGGTTTTGCCAGTTGCCCCGCGAGAATGCGGACACAAATTCAGGCTAAAATGCGGTGCATGCCACGAAGTCTACTTGCGGCTTTCCTGTGTGCAGCAATTGCTTTCGTTTCCTGCTCGCACCCCACGAATATGCAGCGAGTCGCCAACACCGGAACATCCCTGCTCATGAATCGCATCCCTCCCCTAGACCCCAATAAGTACAGCTCCGTTAGCGATGCGCGTGATTGGCAGAACCCGTATCTGATGGTGCAAGCGAATGGAATTGATGCCCAACCAATCAGCGCCGCTACGGAAGCTCCGACCATGTCACCTATGGACGTGGTCGCGTACTTGGAAAACGACCGTCCATGGCATGGCCCTATGGCCTTGTCGTAGCGGTGCAGGAGAACGGTGTGCGTGCCCGCGGCGACGATGCTCGAATCAAAAGAAACAAAGAAGAATTGGTACGTCTTCTAGAAAAAGTAGCGGTAAAAGTGGACCTTTGGCCTTCAGAGTAGAATCGAAACACTGGCTAAGCACCCTCAATAGCTTTCGGCTTCAGCAGCCAGTCCCGATTAATCGTTTTACCGAAAACTGCTCAATCTCTGGTGCATTCCCGACTGTCCATGCTTAGGCGCTTCTCTTAGTCTGCCGATACTCATCGTACGCCAGCAAATACCGGTCCACATCCTTCCGCAGCAAATAATAGGGCGTCGAAAGCCGAATCTTCGAAGGTGCCCCGCCTCGAATCCGGATCTTCTTCGTCTTCCACATCCAGTTTTCAATCTCCATGATCTGAATCGGCGGCACGTTCACCGACACGATCGCGCAGCGCAGCGCCGGATCGGGCGAAGCCCACGACTCCGCTCCGCGCGTCACCATCTCTTTCAAAATGTAATCCGCCGTCTGCCTCTGCCGCCGCTCGATCCGCTCCATCCCAATCTGATTCGCTAGTTGAATCGCCGCGCGCAGGCCCCACAACGACGGCACGTTCGAACTCCCGATGCGTTGAAAGCGCTCCGCGCGTAGCTTTGGATCGTCCCAGCCCGCCGTGACAATCGTGTTCCACACCCGGTCGATCACCTCATCGCGCACATAAAGAAACCCGTTGCCCTTCGGCGCTTGCAGCCATTTGTGCGGGCTCGACGAATACATGTCGCACCCAATCTCCCGCACATTCAGCCGCATCATTCCAATCACGTGCGCGCCATCCACAGCCGAAAGAATCCCTTTCGAACGCGCCAGCGCGCAAAGCTCTTTCGACGGCAGCACCACACCCGTCACGGTGGTGATGTGACTGAAAAACAGCACCCGCGTCCGCGGCGTAATTGCGTCGTTGAAAAGATTCATCACCGTCGCCGTATTCGGCACCGGTTTCGGCAGCGTGATTTTCTTCACCACAATTCCGTACCGCTTAGCACGCAGATTCCACGGCTGCTCGCCTCCCGGATGCTCCTGGTCGGTCATCAACACTTCGTCGCCTGGCTTCAGATCCAGTCCATTGGCCATGTAACTGTTTGCTTCCGTAGCGTTCCGTAGCAACGCAATCTCATCCCGCGTGCAGCCCACGAACTCCGCCAACGGGTCGCGAAACTCGTTCCACGCCCCGTAACCCCAGATCGGATAATCCTCCGGATCGCTCTGCGCCATTTTTTCCGTTTCGTTGTACCCGTCGAAAACCGCCCGCAGCACCGGCATCGGCGACGATCCCACCGTCCCGTTGTTCAGGTAAACCTCATCCGCCGGAATCAGAAACTGTTTGCGCAGCTCCGCCCAATACGCCTCTTCATTCGAGCCAAACAGCGCATTGTCCGGCAGCTTCGGCGGCTCCTGTTCGAACAGCTCCGGCCACTTCGCAAACGAACCCAGCGCACCAGTCGCGCCCGCAACCCCAGCAACCGAAGACAAGAAACCCCGCCGATCCAGCATGCTCACCTCCACAGGTCCGTGTGCGCGAATTCTACGCGTGAACCCCCGCCGCAACAATCCTCATTCGAATTCTCTTCCTTCGAATCGCTATCCGCATTTCTCGTCTGGATCTTCTTTTTTTCTGACTCCGTGTAGGGCCCGCCTTCTCCAGGCGGGCCGCTCCTGCTGCCAGCTCGCTGCCCGACCGTTGCATCGGCAATCCAGCCTGGTGCTCGTCAGAAATCCGCTCTAACGAACACTTGCAGCCGTGCCCGCCTAGGTCTATCTTTGCGCGACACTATTACGCCTCCAAGGTCGGTGAGCATGCGATTTTCGAAGAGTTCAGTTGCGGCTATTCTCTTGCTGTTTCTTTGTGCCGCTAACAATTCCCCCGCACAAAACAAAAGCGCCTCGAAGCAAGCGGTCGAAGCCCGCCTCAAAGCCGCCGAGAAACCAAAATCCAGCTCACCTCTCGACAGCGTCCTGGACACGCTCTTCGCCGCACGCACCTTCGAACAAACCTCCATCTCCCCCGACGGCAAAAAAGTCGCCTGGGTCGAAACTCTAGTCGGCAAAGACGGCGCCCCCGCCGGCAACACCGCGATCTATCTCGCCGGCCTGCAGTCAAGCGAAGGCCCAGCCCGCGTCACCGCAGTCTCGGCCGCGACGCGCGAACCCATTAAGTATGGTCGGTGTGCTGAAGGCTCTCTTGCCTGGTCTCCCGACAGCACAAAACTTGCGTTTCTTTCCGACGCCGTAAAACCGGGGCAATTGCAGCTCTACGTCAAAGATTTGGCTGACCGCGGCTCAATTCACCGGCTGACCAACGTGAAAGGTTTGCTCGCCACTCCGCGCTGGTCCCCCGACGGAAAAACCATCGCCGTCCTCTTCACCGAGAACGCCACTCGCGCCGCAGGCCCGCTCGTCGCCGAAACTCCCGAGACCGGCGAAATCAAGGACGCCTTTTTCGAACAACGCCTCGCCCTCGTCGACCTCGCCACCGGAGAATTCCGCCAAATCTCTCCCGCCGACACCTACATCTACGAATACGATTGGTCCCCCGACAGCTCGCGCCTCGCCGTAACCGCCGCCCTCGGCAATGGCGACAACAACTGGTACATAGCCGAGCTTTACACCCTCAACGTCGCCCAGGGCTTGATGAAGTCCATTTACAAGCCTCCTCTCCAAATCGCCAATCCCGCATGGTCTCCCGACGGCAAAAAAATCGCTTTCATCGCCGGCCTGATGAGCGATGAACCCTCCGTCGGCGGCGATATCTACACCATCTCCGCAAGCGGCGGTCAACCCACCAACGCCACGCCCGACATGAAAGCCTCCGCAAGCTGGCTCGCGTGGACGCCGGAAAATAGAATTGTTTTCGCCGAATTCGTCGAAGGCGACGCTGCAGTCGCCACTGTCGATCCCGCCACCAACCGCATCGACTCTCTTTGGCGCGGCCAGGAACTCGTCTCCGCCGGCCTCTGGGGCCCCAATCTTTCCCTCGCCCACGACGGAAAAAATTCCGCCGTCATTCGCAGCTCGTTCAGCGACCCGCCCGAAATCTGGGCCGGCCCCATCGGATACTGGCGTCAACTCACCCACGTCAACGCCGCCGTGAAACCCGCCTGGGGCCAAGCCAAAAGCATCCATTGGAAAAACGACGGCTACGAAATTCAGGGCTGGCTCATCTACCCACGCGATTTCGATCCCGCGAAAAGATATCCCATGATCGTCGAAGTCCACGGCGGCCCAGGCGCCGCGGTTCAGTCAGAGTGGCCTGAGCCATCCGATTTCGCCATCGCTCTCGTCGGTGCCGGCTATTTTGTTTTGCAACCAAATCCCCGAGGCAGCTTCGGCCAGGGCGAAGACTTCACCCGCGCCAATGTAAAAGACTTCGGCTACGGCGATTTTCACGATATCCTCGCCGGCGTTGACGAAGCCCTCCACATCGCGCCCATCGATGCGAATCGCCTCGGCCTCACCGGCTGGAGCTACGGCGGCTATATGACCATGTGGGGCGTCACACAAACCAACCGGTTCAAAGCCGCCATGGCCGGTGCCGGTCTTGCCAATTTTCAAAGCTACTACGGCGAAAACCAGATTGATCAGTGGATGGTCCCGTTTTTCGGCAAGTCCGTCTACGACGATCCCGAGGTCTACGCGAAAAGTTCGCCCATCACCTTCATCAAAAAAGTCAAAACTCCCACGCTCATCATCGTCGGCGATAGCGACGGCGAATGCCCCACGCCGCAGTCCTACGAATTCTGGCACGCCCTCAAAACTCTCGGCGTCGAGACCCAGTTAGTCGTCTACGAACACGAAGGCCACCACTTCTCTAAGCCCGAACACCAGCGCGACCGCACCCGCCGCACCGTCGCCTGGTTCGACGCCCACCTCCAACCATCCCACTAACTGTTCCTGGAAAGCTTGCACTTGCAAGTTGTTGATAAGTTGGGGGAGTTCCAGTGGAAAGGAACGGAATGCTCATTTCGCATTGGCTAGAGGGAGAGCGGAAATTGGAAATGTAAAAACGGAAATCGGAAACTTGAGAAAAAGTGACAGCCAGGTCCGAGAGGAGGGCTCAAATCCACACCCTTACCTGACGCGCGATAATCCGGCATTCCTGTGCTGTATTGAACTGCGCGACATACGGACTCTGTGTAAGAATTGTTTCTATTAAGGATCGTGCTTCTTGTCTCCCGGAATCTTCTGGGCGCGCTCTCGTAGCCGACGCCAGGAGGATTCGCCAGTATCAGATGCACCCCCCTCTTTACCCTAGAAGCGCGACGGAATTCAAGTCTGCCGCGCTTCCCCCCTCCTGCCCAGCCACGCTCCCGCTTCGAATAAAAGCCAAAAACTAACACCTCGCCGACGCGCTCTTTGCCCACTCTTTTCACCAAGAGCGTTTCACAACTCTTTTGCAATCAGGAGCCTGCACACTGTATCTAAAGAAGGTCGGGTGGGCGGGGAACCAACCATCCAAATTGTTTGGCAGGACTGCGGAGAGGCTCTACCGCCCGTGGCGCAGGTAGTCGTCGGTCTTGTTCAACCAATCCTCGCGCGGAGGGTCGAACACGTCGAGGTCCACGGTATCTTCCAGCGCCCAGGCTTCATGCGGCATCATCGACGGGATGCACAGCACTTCCCCCGCGCGAACCACGATCTCTTTGCCGTCAATGGCAAACTTCAGCGCGCCTTCGAGGATGTACGTCACCTGTTCGTTGTGGTGATGATGCAACGGCACGTGCGCGCCTTTTTTCAGCAGCACTCGCGCCAGCATGATCTTGGCGCCGACCACCATTTCGCGGTCGATCAGCGGGTTCAGTTTTTCGTGTTCGACATTTTTCCACGCGATGTGCTTTGCATTAGCGGGGGTGCTCATTGAACGTCTCCGTAAAAATGTGCTGCGTCACACTGCATCGTTCTGGAAAATCGACGACAGCAGGATTACCGCGAAACCGTCGCGCGCCATTGCGTGGAAACGCGCTGCATCCGCTCCAACGCTTCTTCCAGCAAATTCCGCGCGCTGACCAGCGAGAATCTAAGATAGTTTTTCCCGCCCGGACCAAACGCCGCGCCGGCAATTCCGGCGACCCCGGCTTCCTCGAGAAGGACTCTCTGCAACTCTTCCGCGGAGAGCCCGGTCTCTTCGATGTTCACCCAGGCATAAAACGCGCCGTCCGGCGTCTGGCAGCGAAATCCCGGTATGCGCGCAAGCCCGGCGATGAACTGATCCCGGCGCTTGCGGTATTCCGCAACCATGGTATCCACAGCGTTGGTGGAATCGCGCAGCGCTTCGATCGCTGCAACCTGGGTGAATTCCGCCGTGCAGGTAAACGTGTTCAACACCAGCAGGTCCATCGCATCAATTACGTGCGTGGGAGCCACGGCGTACCCCAGCCGCCAGCCGGTCATGGCAAAGCTCTTCGAAAAACCATCAATGATGACCGTACGTTCCGACATGCCGGGTAGCGACCAGATGGATTTATATTCTCCGGTGAACAGGATGCGCGCATAAATTTCGTCCGAAAGAATCCAGAGGTCGTGTTTCACCGCGAGTTTCGCCAGATTTTCCAGCGCCGGGTTGCCGAAAACCGTTCCCGTAGGATTATTCGGTGAATTGAAGATGATCATGCGGGTGCGGGGCGTAATTTTTTGCGCCATTTCTTCGATATCCGGCTGGAATTTATTTTTTTCTTCCAGGCCAAATGGAATCGCAGTAGCGCCAAGTCCGCGCGTGAAGGACGGATAAATCGGAAACCCCGGATCGGGATAGAGCACTTCGTCGCCCGGTTCGATCAGCGCCATCATCGCCAGGGAAAGCGCCATCTTGCAGCCCGGCGCAATCAGCACTTGTTCTGCGGCAATGTCCAGACGCCGCGTGCGCTTTAGATATTCCGCAATCGCTTCGCGCAACGCCGGCACACCGCGCGTGGAGCAGTAGCGGTCGCGCCCCGCTGCAACCGCGTTGCGAACCGCATTCACCACCGGCGCTGCCGGATGGAAATCCGGTTCACCCAGTTCGAGGTGAATAATCGAGCGCCCCTGGCGCTCAAGCTCTTTGGCGCGGGAATAAACGGCCAGAGCGCCTTCGCCGTTCAATTGGGAAACGCGTGATGCGATGCGAGTCATGAGTTTATCCGGGCAAGAATCTTATCACTTCGCCGCGGATAACGGCGTTGCTGGAATGCGCGGCGAAAGCTCCGCTTGACGCCGGCCTCTCCGGGCGAGACCCTATTCTGAAGTAAAGGGGCAGGTAACCTCCCCGCTCTTCAGAACGTCTAATGATTTAGGCCACGTCCCGGTGAGGGCGTAAACATGATCTCTCGTAGACTGATTCCTTCCATCGCAATTATCCTGCTGTTGGTTCTGTTTGTGGGTGCGCGGCCTGCTGCTGCGGATTCGAGCCACGCTCGGATCATTCGATTGAGCCTCGTGCAAGGCGATGTGCGCTTCACAAGAGAAGCCCATGGCGACCCGCTCACTGACTCCAGCGCGGTATGGGAGACAGCGCCGCTGAACCTGCCGATCCGCCAGGGCTACGTGATTTCCACCGACAACGGCCGCGCCGAAATCGAATTCGAAAACGGCGCGATGGCTTTCCTGAAGGAAAATACGGTCCTGGAGTTCTACGATCTTTCCCTGGATGACGGCGCGCGCACGACGCGCCTCGTTCTCCGCCAAGGCAGCGCTTCTTTTTATGTAAATCCGGACAGCCGAGATTATTTCAGCGTTACCGGCGGCGATTTCACCGTGGAAGCCAACGGCCGGAGCAGTTTCCGGCTGGACAATTACGATGACGGCAGCACCGTCGAAACCATCAAGGGCCATGTTTCCGTCGGGCACAAGGATAAGACCACGCGGCTCGAAAAGGGCCAGTCGTTTTCGATGAAAGCCGGGGACGATTCCTCCGCAAACATTGGCAGTATCGCGGAGGAAGATGATTTCGACCGCTGGGTTTCCGGCCAAGTTGACACAGTATCCTCGGCCACCAGCGCCGCGCTTCAATACACAGGTTCGCCTTACTATGCCTCCGGTTTCGCCGATCTCTACACTTACGGCGCCTGGTCCTCCTGCGGCGGCTATGGATTTGGCTGGAGGCCGTTCGGCGTCGGCGCTTCGTGGTCGCCCTTCACTGGGGGGCAATGGCTCTGGGATCCTGGATTCGGCTGGACCTGGATGAGCTCTCAACCGTGGGGCTGGGCTCCCTATCATTATGGCGGCTGGCTCTTTGATTCTTCATGTGGCGGGTGGTTTTATTCTCCGCCGTTGTACTACGGAGTGCCCGGACGAGTATTCAATCCACGAGGTGGCGGTCCTCGCGGCGTACATCCTCCGCAACCAGTTTATCGGCCAGTGACAGGAGTGTTCGTTCGCAACAAGGGAAATTTGGGAATCGTGCCGATGCATCCTCTCGATGAAAAAGGGAAGACGCCTTTGAATCTGGAACATGGCATATTCTCACCCGTTTTCGCAAAGGGAGTGAGCGAGCCGATTGCCGGCGTGGAACACGGACAAAAATGGCAAACATTAAAGTCGGCCCCGCGTGAAGCCCTGACGAACAATCTTGCCGCGGCTCCCGCGCCAACTCGCGTTTCGCGAACGGTTGTGGAAGGCAGTTCCGGCGTGCGCGTTGTTTCGTTCAGCAAGGATTCTTCCATTGTTTATGATCCGCGGGAACACCGGTTTGTGAATGCGAATGCTTCGCCGAATTCCTCTGCTTCTCTGGACGGGAGGGGGCATTCGGAAATCGGGCAAAATAGCTCTGGCACAAGCGCGAATGCGGGCAAGGGTTTGGCGCGAACCGAGGTCCCTTCTGCGCGCGTCGCAACTCCGCCAAGCGCGCCGCGCAACACCGTCCCTCCGCCGGCGCCGCGTTATTCAGGCGGCGAACGAGGAGGCTCGATTGGAGGCAGCAGTGCGGGTGGTGCACGGTATTCGAGCGGAGGCGGCGCAGCACGGTCGTCGCCATCACCCTCGTCCTCTGGATCATCGCATCCATCCGGCGGCAGACCCCACTAACGGATGATCCATCCCGGATTCGAACGGCCCTGAGAGTCTCAGGGCCGCTTTCTTTTGGCGAGTAACGAAACGCAAATCAGTAAATTGATGAAACCGGTAAAGCCCCCGCTCCGTCACCCTGCATGGGTCCCCAATTTTTTAGCAGGAGGGATCGCATGAAAGTTCACGGCACGCGGATTCTTTCCCTCTTCACTTTTCCTGCAATCTCACTTCCCATTTCTCCTCTCGTCTCGGCGGCCGAACAGAAAGATGGGCCGCTGGCACGGCTCCGTTTGGTCCAGGGGGATGTGCGGCTGTCGGCGGGCGACGGAAAACACCCGAATAGCCCGCTCTACAGACCGGGCTTTTACGAGAAGGTCATTCCCGCATAGCCGACGACCGCGCTACGATCGCCGGAGACGTCAGCCGAGGTGGCGTATTTCACTAGCTCTGATCTCTGCACTTTCCATGCGTTCAGTGCCGTGAGCATGGCTACCGCGGGCCCCAGGCCGCACATCGAAATGTTTTCGTCGCGGCAAGTGTCGTGAAGCCCGCGGGGATTCTGCGCCAGCAATTGGCCGATGGCTTTGTGGTCCTTCACTCGTGTGGTCGCGTCATCTTCATAGTGATTCAAGTCGGAAGTGGTCAGCAGCAGAACCTCATCGCGAAAAGACTCGAGAACCTGCCCAATGGATCCGCCTACGCCGACCAAGGTTTCAAACCGGACCGTTCCCAGAGCGACAGGCACGAACGTGAAACCTGGCGCGAGGATTTGCAGGAAGGGTAACTGGACTTCCAGCGAATGCTCCGCGCTGTGCGCCACGTTATCCTCGCGCAGGAGCGGACATGCTTTGCGCAAAGCTTCGGCGAGCGGTTCATCAATTGGCGCATCGCCGAGCGGCGTGCGCCAGGCTCCGTTCGAAAGTATGGCCACTGGCTCACCACGCGGATGGTGGCGCACGCCTAAAATCAAGATTTTCTTCGGGATGGAAATTCGCGTGAGCACCGCGCCGGTCACGTGCCCTGAATAGACATATCCAGCATGCGGCAAAAGGCACGCTCTGACGCGAACCGCTTCAGGAGGCGGAACAGTTGCCGTGTATTTGCGGACTAGCGCGGTCAGTTCGATTGGATCGGAAGGATAAAAGCGTCCGGAGACGGCGGGCAGGCGAAGCATACATAGCGAATCAAACGGGCTTGGAGGGTTTCCCTTTGACCTTGATGGCCTTCTGGGTTGACGGGTCGTACAGGATGGTGACTCTGTCGCCGTATTGATAGCCGCCCTTGTCGACAATCTGCTGCATCCTGGCGGAGGCATTTTCCGAAAGGGAGAAGGTTTGGATCGACATGTCGTTGCCCTTCGCACGCACGGTGATCTGGACGATGTTGGCGTTCTGAACGAAGCCTTCGAATTTGGCCAGCCCGGTCGGTTTGGGCTTGGGCTTGATCGCGTTCACGACAATCGGCACGGCGGTATCCACGACGACTGGAACCACGCTCGGAGGAACTTGGGCCTCGGCAGGCGAAGAAAAAGCTCCGGCCGCTGCCAACAGTAACGGCAGTCCGAGCCCGGCGATTTTTACAAAACTCTTCATTCCAGTTCGTCGGTGGCAATCCGCAGGGACTTTAGAAAACGCACATCCTGAGGAGTCATTGCGAGCCGGGGAGCCGACTTTTTCTCATTATCTTCCGAAAATGGCTCCTGATCCACCTGAATTCTCAAGGATTCCAGGAAGCGGCGATCCTGCGTCGTGAGCTTGGCAGCTTCGGCAGCGGCCGCATCGCGCTTCGCGAGGCCGATGGTCGCGTCCAGTTTGAGCACGATGTCGTACCCATGGGCGCGCACTCCGGCAATCGCACCGGTGATGCGATCAGAATCGGACACCGTGTCATTGATCGCGTGTCCCAGTTCGCGGAGCAGGTTCTTCAGGTGATCGTCGAGTTGCAAGGGCGAATCTCCCATACATCTTGGGCCATTCTAGGCCCACGTTCCATTGGATACAAGAGAGTGTCGCTTCGTTGTCTCCAATCCGTCCACAGTACCTTCGGTCAGGTTTTATAGGCCAAAGGGTGGGGTCTCTGCTACCCCGTTTCAGTGGTCCGCGGCAATTTGCGTTAATATGCTGGTATGTCCACGGTTGCAAGCGCCACGGCCGCGCCGCAGCAGCAAGGTGGTTTCCGGCGCTTCTGGCGCGCGCTGAAGCAGCTTTTTCACGAGATTACCGGCGCGGTTTTTGGGGTGCTGGCGTTGGGCTGGCTGAACGCGGCACTCCGTGCGTGGACCCGGGACGCCGCGCGCTGGCTCGTGGGTCTTGCAGTCGCCATTGCGCTGTTGTTCGTATTTTTTGCGGTTACGTCGTTCCGCAAATCGCGGAAGATTTAAAAGCCGGCCCTCAGCCCGGCTTTTCTATGAAGGGAAAGGACTGCTATTCGCGACTATGTCGATTTTCCAGTTTCGATTTTTCTACTCCCATGCCCAACAGCAAAACTAAATCCGTTACTCCCGCCGAGCGCAAGGAAAAGTTCACCACTCTTTCCGGTATTCCCATCGAGCCGCTTTACACAGAAGAATATGTAGCCGGTTGGAATCCAGACGAGGCACTCGGCTATCCAGCCGAATTTCCTTACACGCGCGGCATTTATCCCACGATGTACCGCGGGCGTTTGTGGACTATGCGGCAGTACGCGGGCTTCGGGAGCGCGGTGGAATCGAACCAGCGATATCGCTATCTGCTGAGCAAGGGCCAGGCTGGCCTTTCGGTTGCGTTTGATCTGCCCACACAAATTGGCATGGACTCCGATCATCCGCTGGCGCTGGGTGAAGTCGGCAAAGTCGGAGTGGCGATCGATTCGCTCGAAGACATGGAAACGCTCTTCGAGGGCATCCCGCTCGAAAAAGTTTCTACCTCAATGACCATCAACGCCACCGCTGCGATTCTTCTTTGCCTCTACGTGGCTGTCGCGAAAAGGCAAGGCGCGGACCTGGGAAAACTTTCCGGCACGGTGCAGAACGATGTTTTGAAGGAATACATCGCGCGCGGGACCTACATTTATCCCGTGCGCCCGGCGATGCGCATCGTCACGGATATTTTTGCGTGGTGCCGCGACCATCTTCCCAAGTGGAATACGATTTCGATCTCCGGGTACCACATTCGCGAAGCAGGCTCCACGGCGATTCAGGAAGTTGCCTTCACGCTGGCCGATGGCATTGCCTACGTTTCGGCCGCACTCGACGCCGGATTGAGCGTGGATGAGTTCGCGCCGCAGCTTTCCTTTTTCTTTAACGCGCACAGCGATCTTCTGGAAGAGATCGCCAAGTACCGCGCGGCGCGGCGCCTGTGGGCGAAAATCATGCGCGAGCGTTTCCGAGCCAAGGATGCGCGCTCGCTTTTGTTGCGCTTTCATGCGCAGACCGCGGGTTCCTCGCTCACCGCGCAGCAGCCGGAGAACAATATCGTGCGCGTGGCCATTCAGGCGCTTGCCGCGGTTCTGGGCGGCTGTCAGTCGTTGCACACCAACTCGCTCGATGAAGCGCTCGCGCTCCCCACGGAAGACGCCGCGTTGATCGCCCTGCGCACGCAGCAGATCCTCGCCCATGAGACCGGCGTGACAAATACGGTTGATCCCGTCGCTGGTTCTTACGCCATCGAGCACCTCACCAACGAAATTGAAAAAGGGGCGCTTGAATATATTGCAAAGGTCGATGCCATGGGCGGAATGCTGCGCGCCATCGAAGCAGGATTCGTTCAAGGCGAAATCCAGAAAGCGGCCTTTGAATTTCAGCGCGCCGTCGAATCGAAAGAGCAGATTGTCGTCGGCGTAAATGATTTCGTTGCGAAGGAGGAGCGCAGCATACCAACCCTGCGCATCGACGCCGAAATTGAGCGCTCCCAGATCGCCCGTTTGAACGCACTGCGTACCCGGCGCGATGCCGCGCGCGTCCAAGCCGCTCTCGCTGAACTCGCGCGGCGCGCTTCAACTGCGGAAAATCTCCTCCCAGCCATCCTCGCCGCCGTCGAAGCCTACGCCACCGTCGGCGAAATTTCCGACGCCCTGCGCCGCGTCTTCGGCGAATACCAGGAATCCGTTGTCATTTGAGCGCAAAGCCTCTTTGTGTCCATTTTCCTTCTAATCTGCTTGGTGATCGCCCGGGCGGGTGGCTGGACCAAAGCACAGGCTGTGGCCGCGCTTGCGCTGTAGTATTCTTCCCCTCCGGGAACCGTCATGAAATTGATCCTGGCCTCCGCTTCGCCGCGCCGCGCCGAGATTCTGCGCGAAGCTGCCATTCCGTTCACCGTACTTTCTTCGGCCGTGGATGAGACGCCCTTTCCCGGCGAGTCGCCACAGGATCATGTCCAGCGACTGGCCAGTGCCAAGGCAGAGCTCGCCGCTGCGCGGGCCGTCGGCCCGGCAATTGTTATCGCGGCAGACACGGTGGTCACGCTCGAAGGACGCATTCTGGGCAAGCCGCGTTCCTCCGACGACGCCCGTCACATGCTTGAAATGTTGTCCGGGCGCACGCACTCGGTCGTCACCGGCGTCGCGCTCATCCGATTGCCGGATGCGGAGCAGCGCATGTTTGTTGAGACGACGCTGGTGCACTTCGACAAACTTTCAGAAGAAGAGCTCAATCGTTATCTCGCTACGGGCGAGCCTTACGACAAAGCGGGCGCCTACGCGATCCAGGGGCGCGCGGGGCGCTTCATTCCGCGGATCGAAGGCTGCTACTTCAACGTCGTGGGATTGCCCCTCGCCCGGCTCCAGCATTCGCTAAACGAATTGGGCTGGTCCGAAGACTAACCGTGAGTAATCGCCGGTTGACCACCTGCCGTCTTTGCAGTTGCACGCAGTGGAATCCCATTCCGACTTATAATCCCGTGCATGAGCGACGCGCCTCACGAGCGGATAGACGGCTCCGCGGTTCGCCTGGATCGCCAGGACCCCTACCTGCGGCTCCAGTCAGTGACGATTTATGTTCGGGATCTCGAACAGAGCCTGAAGTTTTACCTCGAAAAACTCGGCTTCCAACTGATTTTTGACGCCCGCGTGCAACCGAACCTTCGCTGGGTGACCGTGGCCCCGCCGGACGGCACCGCGAATCTCACGCTCGTCGCACCGGAGTCCGGCTCGGAACAGTGCAAACTGATTGGACAGCCCACGCACGTTACGTTTGTCACGGAGAATGTTCTTGCGAAGTACCGCGAATGGATCAAGCGCGGAGTTCGCTTTCAATTCACGCCACGGCTGAAACGTCTCCGGTATGAGGTGCACGTGCGTGCGGCAACCGCAGCGGATACATCGGTGGCCGGCGCAGACCATTCTCCGATTTGGGGCGGCGTCTTTACGCGCTTCAAGGATCTCGACGGCAATTCTTTTTCTCTGGTGAGCTTCGACGAGGTGACCCAGGCGGTGGAAGCGCAACGCCGTAACCTCGCCGAGAAACTGGAATTCGAACGCCGCGCGGCGCAGGAACTTGAAATCGCCAAACAGGTCCAGGCCCGGCTTTTTCCGCAATCTCAGCCGCCCCTGAAAAGCCTGGAGTACGCGGGTCTTTGCATCCAGGCGCGCAAAGTCGGCGGTGATTATTACGACTTCCTGAATCTCGGCGAAGGGCGGCTCGGGTTTGTGATCGGCGACATTTCCGGAAAAGGAATCGCCGCAGCGCTCTTGATGGCCAATCTGCAAGCCAATCTGCGCAGCCAGTGCGCCGTCGCTTTGGATCATCCGCAGCGGCTCTTGCGATCGGTGAACCAGCTCTTTTGCGACAATACCCCTGACGGCGCCTTTGCAACCCTGTTCTTCGCCGAGTATGACGACACGGCCTGCCGTCTGCGCTATGCGAATTGCGGCCATCTTCCCGCTCTGCTGCTCCACAGCGACAATAGCGTTGAGCGGCTTGAGGCCACGGCCACGGTGCTGGGAATCTTTAAAGATTGGGATTGCGAGATTGGGGAACACCAGCTCTGCGAAGGCGACACGCTGGCCCTGTATACCGACGGCATAACCGAATCCTACGACTCAGAAGATGAACAGTTCGGAGAACAGCGATTGATCGAAGCCTTGCAACGGCATCGCGGAGGGTCATGTGAGTCGGCCCTTGCTTGTATTGTCGAGGAGGTTCAGCGCTTCAGCCCGCACGAGCAACACGACGACATCACCCTCATCGTGGCCCAACATCGAGGCAACTAGTCTCGATCTCTCCGCGCTAGCTTCGGAATTATTCTTGCCGCAATCGTCGCCCAAGTTGACAAAAAAGAGGCCCCCCGATTCGCGCCAGGACGCCTCTTTTGCTCCAGGGGTGGAGGGAAACTTACTGCTTCGGCTTGGCTTGCGGCTGCGTCTTGGCGTTGTGCTTCTTGTTGTAGATGTTCTTTGACGCGGCGTTCTGCTCTTTGTTGACTTGCTGCTTTTCGACGCTGGTCAGTTTGCCGCCGTTCGCTGCGCGGTCCGCTTTCACCTGCTGGTTGATGCCCTTTTGCTGATTTTCCAGTTTGGCGGTTTCCCCGGCAGTCAGTTGCCCGCTCTTGATGCCCTGAGCGATGCGGTCCTGCTGGTTTTCCTGCCGCTGGCCCACTTTGCTGTTGCCGGGGTTGGCGGTGTTGGCGTTGTGCTTGTCGGCGTAGATTTGCTTGGACAACTGATTCTGCTGCCCGTTGATTTGCGTCTTTTCTGCGCTGGTCAGCTTGCCGCCGTTGGCCGCGCGGTCCGCTTTGGTTTCGCCGTTGATGGCCGCTTCCTTGGTTTCCAGTTTGGAAGTTTCACCGGCGGTCAGCTGGCCGCTCTTCACGCCTTGGGCGATGCGGTCCTGCTGATTTTCCTTGCGTTGCGCAACGGTCGGCTTCGCCGCCGGAGCTGGTGTCGCCGCTGGGGCCGCTGCCGGAGCTGAGCTTCCGCTCTGGGATTGCGAAGACGTTTGATCCTGCGCCATGGCCACGCTGCCGGCTAGCAGCACCGCAGCGGGCAAGGCACTCCACTTCAACCAAGTGAATTTCATATTTCTCTCCTAGACTTTGATTCTTCGAAAAAAACGATTCCTGGGCACCTTGTATTACCCGAGTCTGAGGAGGAAGTTGCGGCTGCGCTACTGAACGAAGGTACAGTTTTGGCGCAATGGATAAGACTTTTCCGCTACTCTTTGGGCACAAAGAAGAACTATGGAGTGAAGTAAAAGCTCGGCTTCCGCTCCCCACAAATCACTGCTTAAAAATAAGAAGGGCCCCGATCGGGTCGGGGCCCAAGCGAAATCGCGGATTAAAAATTCGTGAACTGTTGAGCTACTTCTTTTCTTCCGCGGTCTTGTCTGCAGGCGGTGGAGCAGGCGTCTGAGCTGGCGGAGGCGGTGTTTGCGTAGTGCCCGCCATTCCGTCCTTGAAGCTGCGGATGCCTTCGCCAAACCCCTTCATGACTTCCGGGATTCGCTTGCCGCCAAAGAAAATCAGCACCACGGCTAAAACTATCAGCCAATGAAAGACACTAAATTCACCCATAAAACGCCTCCAAGCGCCCGCCGCGGCGGACGGCACGCCAATTAAACCCTAGCGCAGGTTAGCCAGCGCAGCAAGTCTTTGTCACTACTTGCACCTACAGGATAACACGCTCTTCCCCCGCTCGGCGCGTTACACGCTCGCGGTCCAGGTATTCGAGCAAGGGGATGGCGTATTTCCGGGTGATGCCGGCCAACTCCTTGAAAACAGGGACTGAAATGCGGTCGCCTTTCGTTTTCTTGTAGGCCGAAAGCTGGTTCTTCAGTTGCGCCAGCGCCCTGCGGTGGAAAATCAGCTCCTGTGTTACCCGGACGATGGTTTTTTCCCTGAGCAGGATTTGCAGTAGCTTTTCTGCGCGCTTGGGTTCCACGGTCAACTTGTCCAATACCTCTTTGACGGAAGGCACGGCCAGGCCGGCGGAGGCAAATGCCGCTTCGATCTGTTCTTTCGCTTTCGCTTCTTCGGGTTGCAGGGTGATTTCGGAGCCGGCTCTTTTTACGAGTTCGCCCTGCGCGTCGAGCTTTTTCTGGGTGGCCAATTCTTCGAGCGCGGCGCGGAACGTCTCGTTTCGAACGCGCCTGCCGAGGCTCGCGCGCAAGTCTTCGCGTGCCATGCCCGGCGAAAGAGGATTTTCTTTTTGGAATTTGTCGATTTTTTCCAGAATCTTCTTGCGAACTTCTTCGAATAATTTTCCGGAAACCAGTAGCGATGGTTCCGTGGAAACGATTTTCACCCGTCCAGTGCTGGTAAGGTTTGTCGCAGCCTCTTGGATTTCTTTTTCCGTCCACGCTGTTCGCGCCACGATCTCGTCGTGGGCCAAACCCAGCAACGCCCGCTCCGTCATGGAAGAGAGAATCTCTTCGCGGCTGCCTCGTTCCAGCGTGGCAAGGAAAGCCGCGCGTCCCGCGTCTTTCAACATCGGGCGCCGCGCCAGGGGATCCAGAACGACGCCTCCGCCGATGGTCACCACCGGGGAAAATTGGCGGACGATAAAGCGGTCGCCCGGCAGCACCAGCACTTCGTCCTGCAGCTTCAGGTTTGCGAAGGCGTTTCCACCCGGCGCCAATTCTTTTTCGCCGTGAAGAAAAACCTCGGCAATCGTTTCCACGGTTCCTGCGTGAAAATGCACGCGCGTGCCTTGTTTTATTTTTCTGGCGGACGGCAGCAGTTCGAGCCGAACGTCGATCCGGCGCGTCTTGCGGAACTTGCCGGGAGTTGCCAGCACCATGCCGCGCTTCAGAGCGGTGTGATCGATTCCTGCAAGATTCACCGCGGTTCGCTGGCCGGGGGTTGCGCGTTCGACGGTTTTTCCGCCGGAATGTACCCCGCGCACGCGCAGTTTTTCGCCCCTCGGAAAAAGTTCTACTTCATCGCCCGTGCCGACGCTTCCGGAAATCAGCGTGCCGGTCACCACGGAACCAAAGCCTTTCATGGCAAAGGCGCGATCGATCGGCAACCGGAAGTATCGCGCTGAATCTTTTCCCTGCACCTCGGCGGCGGCGTTTCGAAGCGCCTGCTTCAATTCGGTTAGGCCTGCTCCCGTTTTCGCGCTGACAGGCACGATTGGCGCGCGTTCCAGAAACGAGCCGCGCAGGAAATCTTCTGCTTCCAACCGTACCAGTTCGAGAGCGTCGGCGCCGACCATGTCGCTCTTCGTCAACGCTACGACGCCGCGCTGCACTCCGAGAAGGCGGCAAATATCGAAGTGCTCGCTCGTTTGCGGCTTGATGGATTCATCGGCGGCAATCACCAGGAGCACCACGTCGATCCCCGCGGCGCCTGCCAGCATGTTGCTGACAAAGCGCTCGTGCCCGGGCACATCGACGAAACCGAATCGCACGCTTTCTTCTTCCAGGAAAGCAAAGCCCAGATCGATAGTGATTCCGCGGCGTTTTTCTTCGGCGAGGCGGTCCGGATGCGTGCCGGTCAGTGCTTCCACTAGCGTGGATTTGCCGTGATCGATGTGCCCGGCGGTGCCAACAATTACGCTTTTTGTTGCCTTAGACATAGATGGAAATGCGCGAAGACATGTGCCGCTTTGGATGCTACTGGAGGAAAGAATCGGTGGTCAAACTGTCAAGGCTACTTTGCGGCGGCAATCTCTTCCACGATGGACTGCGCCGCGGCGCGCGGATCGGGCGCGGCAAGGATCGGGCGTCCTACGACAAGAAAATCTGCGCCGGCGCGAATCGCTTCCGTCGGCGTCGCCGTGCGGGCCTGATCGTCCTGCTCGGCGGACGCGGTTTTTTCTTTCGGCCGCACGCCGGGAGTCACAATCAGGAAATCGCGGCCGCATGCCTTTCGAATGGCCTTGGCTTCCTGCACGCTGGCGACCACGCCATCCACACCCGCACTCTTCGCGAGCTGCGCCAACTTGGTTACCCGCAATTTTGGCGCGCCGCTGATGCCGACCTCTTTCATCGTTTTCTGGTCCATGCTGGTGAGGATGGTCACTGCAAGCAAGCGAGGCCGGTCAGCGCCCATGGGCACGCCGGCGCTAATAGCCTGCACTGCCGCTTCGAGCATGGCTTTGCCGCCGAGAGCGTGGACGTTGACGAGCTGCACGCCGGTCATCGCCGCCGCGGAGAGCACCGCTCCTGCGACGGTGTTTGGTATGTCGTGGAATTTGAGGTCGAGGAATATGCCGGTGCCGAGCGCGGCGACTTCCTTGACGGCTGCCGGCCCCGCTGCGGTAAAGAGCTGGTTGCCGATCTTGAACATCCCGACAAGATCGGCGACTTGCTTCGCGAATTTCAGCGCGGAGGAAAGGGAATCGAAATCGAGCGCGACGATCAGGCTGCTGCGAGGATGGGCGTCAAAAGTCAGGGTCATAGTGGACCCCGACTCTTCGGGGTCAGTGTTTCTCGGGTAACTGAATTAGTTCGAGCCGGACCTGGCTCACACCGGAATGGATCAAACCGATTTTCCGGGCGACAAGATAGGATACATCAATTTCGCGCCCTTCTTGATAAGGACCCCGGTCATTGATACGTACAAGTTCGAACTTGCCATTACGCGGGTTCACCACGCGGACGACGGAGCCAAAGGGCAGATTGGGGTGCGCCGCCGTCAGGGACTCGCAGTTGAACTGCTCGCCATTGGCGGTTTTACGCCCATTGAACCCGGGGCCATACCAGCTGGCATTGCCCACCCAAGTCTTGATCGGCTTCACAGGTTGATTGAGATGCGCTACCAAGGGTGCCTCCATCGCCGGAGCGACGAGGAACATAAGGAGAACCCACCGCAGTGCAGCCCAGCTCATGAGTAGTCGATGTCTCATAGTGTGTTCTTTGCGCTACTGATATCCAAAAAAGTGTAGCAAGAAAACATCATTATGTCAACCATTTTCTGTAAGAAATCTGTCGTGTATCTCATTAACAGTAAACACCTTACGCTTCAAAAGAGCCTGCGAGAGATCCTCCACCAAGCGCTGACTGGCCCTCGGGTCAGCAAAGCTGGCCGTGCCGACCTGTACAGCACTGGCCCCTATAGCCAGGTATTCAAGCACGTCTTCTACCGTCTCGACGCCTCCAAGGCCGAGCATTGGGATTTTCACAGCCTTCCTCGTCTCCCAGACCAGCCTCAGGGTAATGGGTTTAATCGCCGGGCCGGATAGCCCCCCAGTTTGATTCCCCAAGTGAGACTTCCAGCTGCGGGAATCTATTGCCATGGCGGGATAAGTGTTTGCCACGGTCAAGGCATCGGCTCCGGCCTCTTCGGCGGCGCGGGCGATAAGTCCAATGTCTGTAACGAGAGGGGAAAGCTTGACCCAGAGAGGGCGCTTGGAGGCGACCTGCCGGGCAGCGCGTACTACTTCAGCGACGCAGGTGGGATCGCTGCCGAACTGCGTGCCCCCCCTCTTGACGTTGGGGCAGGAGATGTTCAGTTCATAGCCTGCCAGCCCCTCGGCGTCCTCCAGGGCGCGGATTACCTCGACATAGTCCTCGAGGGTATAGCCAAAGACGTTGGCGATGACTGCCGTATCAAATTTTCGCAGTACCGGGAGTTTTTCGGCTATGAAAGCCCGGACCCCGACATTCTGAAGGCCGACGGCGTTGAGCATCCCGGAGGCGGTGGGGTAGAGGCGGGGGGCGGGAGCGCCTTCGATGGGTTCGCGGGACAGGCCCTTGGTGACGAAGCCCCCAAGGCGGTTCAGGTCTACGAGGTGGGCGAATTCGAGGCCGTAACCGAACGTTCCACTGGCCGCGAGAATAGGATTCCGAAGGCGCAACGCGCCAATTTTTACGCTTAGATCAACGGCGCCAGCGGAACTCACTTCGCTCAAAAGAATAACACGAAGCCGTTTCTGGCCGAGGCAAAATCTCCATTGAAACCTCGACGCGTGCGCAGCACTTTCAAGCGCTCGATTACTTCATCGTTTCGCATCAGGAGCTGTCGTGGGTCCATGCATTGCGGCATTAGTCGCAGGGTGTTTCATCAGCACTTGTGCGAGGACGTGGCCGTCGCGGGAGGCGAGGGTGATTCCGCAGAGGGCGGCGAAGGTTGGGGCGATGTCGGCGGGGGTGATGGGCTGGAAGTATTGGCCAGGCTGGATGCCGAAGCCCATCAGCAGGACGGGGACGTGCTGGTCGTAGTTGTAGGGGACGCCGTGGCCGGTGCCGTAGGAACGCTGCTTTCCAGATGGCGTGCCATCCATCAGCCAGTAGGGTTTCGGAAGGATGAAGAGATCGCCGCTGCGGCCGGGGAAATAGCTTAGAGCGAGGGCGCGGAGAGTGGGGCTTTGCGTGGCAGGGCGATCTTTCAACTCTTCCGCGCGATAGACGGCTGAAACGCCGAATTGCGATAGTGCCGCATCCAGGACGGCTTGCATTGCCGCATGATCGTGCAGGAACTTTTCGTAAACGCCAGGAACAAAATAGATGTCGCTGCCGGTGATGCGGGCAACTGCGGGCTTTGCAAAGTTGAAAGATTCGAGAGCTTTTTCGATGCGCTCCTGCACTTCTGGCAAGTGGAGAACGCCCGCATCGGCGCCGGTGGTTTGCATGTCTTCAGGAATGGGCGCGACACCGTGGTCGGCGCTGAGGGCGACAACGTAATTTCCGCGGCCCACCTTCGCATCCAAATGCGCAAAAAGATTGCCGAGATCTTTGTCCAGCCGCACGAGAATGTCCTGGATTTCGCGGCTGCGCGGGCCGAATTCGTGGCCGACATAGTCCACGGGTGAATAGCCGATGGCGAGAAAATCGGTTCCGTTGGAATTGCCCAAGTTGAGCGCGTCCACGGCGTTTTCCGCAAGTTCGGTCAGTGCCGTGTCGGCGAAGGGGCTCGAAGCCCATTGCTCGTAAAAAGCGCTGTCCGGTTCACCGACGCCCGATTTTCCGCCAAGCGGGTGGGGAAATGTGAGATCCCAACCGTCGGGAGGAACGGCGCCGAGAGCCTTCTCACCGTACCAATAGGAGCTTTCCGGGAGAGAAAGCGACCAGGTTTTGCCGAAATCCGCCTTCGCCGAATGTGACTTCGCTTGCTCTTCCATAAAAGGCAATGTGCCATAGACGCTCGAACTGACCCATGCGCCGCCGTCGAACCAGGTGGCGGCATCGGCTTTGTGTCCCGCCATCGTGATGGCGGCGCGCGCTTTCAGCGAAAACGTCACGATGCGCGTCGCCCCGCTGGTCTGAAATTTCAATTCCTCGGCAAAGGAAGGCACGGCCATGCGCCAGGCGGTGTCCGCGCCTTTCGGAGTGGCCCCGGCATAGCCGATGTTCTTTACGTTGGGATCCGGGTCGGAGGTGCACGTCACCATTTTCTGTTCTTTACGGTCCCACCAGGCGTTGGCAACCATTCCATGCGTCGCCGGAAATGCCCCGGTCGAAATCGTGGCGTGGCCCACGCAGGTTTCCGTGGCCGCGTAGGGATACGCAGCGTTGCGGAACCACGCACCTTCTTCGACGAGGCGCTTGAGGCCGCCGGTCCACTGACCGAGGAATTTATCGACGTAGTCCCCGCGCATCTGGTCCACGACCAAGAGCACGACCAGCTTGGGCCTTGCCGGTGCTTTGGATACCTTCGGAGCTTCCGCGCGAGGTGTCACCTGGGCTGCGCCGCGCGGAACAAGGAGGAGGCTGAGGGCAAGAAAAAGTGGTACCGCAATCGTCCCACGCTGGAACGGAGCGCGTTTCAAAAACAGTCTGCTCGAAGCTATGGCCAACTTCGCCTCCCCAATCCGCCCAAGAGTCTACTACGACCGCATTGCAGTTCGATGCTCGCGGACTGGATTGACCGCAGCGCCGTCAGGAATGATAGGATTACCCGAACATGCGCATCATCGAAAAGACCCAATTGATGTCCGCACCGGAAATCGACCGCACTTTGCAGCGTCTGGCGCATGAAATCGTTGAAAAAACCGGTGGAACGAAGCACCTGGCCCTGATCGGCATCGTGCGGCGCGGTGTGCCGCTGGCCCAGCGCATCGCGCAGGCCATGCGCGGGATCGACGGCGTCGAAGTTCCTGTCGGCACGCTGGATATCACCTTGTACCGCGATGATCTTTCGAAAGTCGCGCCGCAAGCGGTGCTGCGCTCTTCGGACATTCCTTTCGGTGTGGATGACATGGACCTTGTGATCGTGGATGACGTGCTGTACACCGGCCGCACCATTCGTGCCGCGATGAACGGGATCTTTGACCTGGGCCGGCCGAAGCGCGTCTCTCTCTGCGTCCTGATCGAGCGCGGCCATCGCGAAATGCCCATCGAAGCGCAGTACATCGGCCGGAGCGTGCAGACCAGCGACTCGGAGATCATCGAAGTTCGGCTACGGGAAATTGACAAGGAAGAGCGCGTAGTCCTTGTGGACCGCGTGGAATAGTTTTGAGATTCTTGATGGAATTCGATTGCTCTTGATTTGAGAAGGGACATTGACTCAGCGCTTTCGCGATCTCCTCGCCCTTGAACCGCTCTCCGCGGACGAACTTACTTTTCTTCTCGATCAGAGCAAACCATTTCAGGAGATTCAGCGCCATCCGCTGAAAAAACTCGCGACGCTGCGCGGCAAGACCGTGGCGCTGGCTTTCTTCGAGAATTCCACGCGGACACGGATCAGTTTTGGCACAGCTGCGTCGCGACTCGGCGCGGACACCATGAACTTGCAGGCGGAGGCTTCCAGCCTCAAGAAAGGGGAGTCGCTGCTCGACACCGTTCACACATTGGACGCGATGAAGCCGGACTGCCTGGTGATGCGGCACGCGTCGTCCGGCGCGGCGGACTTCGTGGCGCAGCATCTCGAGATTCCGGTAATCAATGCGGGTGACGGCACGCATGAACATCCTTCGCAGGGTTTGCTGGATGCGCTGACGATTCGCGATCGGCTCGGAACGATCGAAAATCTGAACGTCACGATTCTCGGCGATTTGCAGCACAGCCGCGTGGCGCGTTCGAACATTCATCTGCTTGGCAAGTTCGGATGCAAGTTCACGCTGTGCGGACCGGCGATGTGGGTTCCACCGGAGCTGGAGAAAATCGGGGCGCCCGGCGTGGAGATTCGACGCGTCTTTCGAATCGAGGAAGCTCTCGAAGGCGCCGACGTAGTGCTTGTTCTCCGCGTGCAGACGGAACGGCAGTACGAGCCGTCCATCTCCGCCGAAGACTACGTGCTTGGCTACCAACTGAACTCCGAGCGCCTTCGCCGCGCCAAAACCAACGCTCTTGTCCTGCATCCCGGCCCGATGAATCGCGGAAATGAGATCACCCCCGAGGTCGCCGACGGCCCGCAATCCTGCGTGCTCGAGCAAGTCACCAACGGCATTGCCGTTCGAATGGCGCTTCTTTTTCTGCTCATCTCCGGACCGCCCGAAGATGGCGCGCATCCCCTGGCGGAGGCGCTGCCGGCCAAGAATCGCCGCTCCACGGACCAAAAGGACCCATCGCATGCTGCTCGTTAAGAATGGCCGCGTCCTCGATCCCGCGTCGAAGACCGATGCGGCGCTGGACATTCTCCTCGATGGAGAAAAAATTAAAGAGGTCGCGGCGGCAGGGAAGATTGCGGCTTCGCAGAATGTGGAAATATTTGACGCAGCCGGCCTGATCGTGGCTCCCGGATTCATCGATCTTCACGCGCATCTTCGCGAGCCGGGTCAGGAGTCTTCCGAAACGATTGAGACGGGCACGCGCGCGGCGGCTCGCGGTGGATTCACGGCCGTCTGCTGCATGCCCAACACGAAACCTGTGAACGACAATGCATCCGTGACGCGCTTCATGTTGGACCGCGCCAAAGTTGCGGGCCGCGTTCGCGTTTGGCCCATTGGAGCCGCATCCGTGGGAAGCAAGGGCGAAGCTATCGCGGAAATCGCGGCCATGAAGGAAGCGGGAATTGTTGCCGTCTCCGATGATGGAAAGCCGATCGCCACGGCGAAATTGGCTCGGCAAGTGATGGATTACTGCCGCTCTCTCGATCTCCCGGTGATCGAGCATGCGGAAGATGTTTCGCTCGCCGCCGGAGCGGTGATGCGCGAAGGCGTTACTTCCACGCGGCTGGGTTTGCGAGGGATGCCTGCGGCGGCGGAATCGGTGTGCGTGGCTCGCGACGTACAGCTTGCCGAGCTTGCGGGTGCGCGGCTGCATATCGCGCATCTCTCGGCCAAAGCTTCACTCGAACAAGTGCGCTGGGCGAAATCGCGCGGACTGCGCGTGAGCTGCGAAGTGACACCTCATCATTTCACGCTGATCGATGAAAACGTGACTTACGATTCGAGATTCAAGATGAATCCACCGCTCGCGGCACGCGAAGACCGCGAAGCTCTGATCGCCGGACTTGCCGATGGTACGGTTGACGCGATCGCCACGGACCACGCGCCTCATGAGCCGGCATTGAAGGACGTGGAGTTCGACAAGGCACCGTTCGGGATTCTGGGATTCGAAACGGCGATTGCGCTGGCGCTGGAACAATTGGTTCATAGCGGACGAATTTCGCTGATGAGAATGGTGGAGCTGTTTACGACCGGACCTGCGCGCGTTCTTGGCATGGAGCGCAAGATTGCCGCGGGTCAGCCTGCCGATTTGACAATTTTCACCACGGACCAACCGTGGACTTACAACGTGAAGAAATCCGCCAGCAAATCGCGCAACTCGCCGTTCGGCGGCCGCAGCTTCAAAGGCGGCGCGATGGCCACCATCGTCGCGAGCCGCATCGTTCATCGAGTTGCGTGACCTTCGATAGGTCGCCTCTTCTGAAGCATTCGTAGAATCAAGAGTCCAGCAGCGCCGGCCGCCAAGTGCTTGAGCGTGTGCCCGCTAGCGAAATGTCCCAGAGAGAAAATCTGTTTGTCCGCCGCTTCGCATATCTTCGCGAGCACGTAAAGTCCGGCCACGAGGAGAAGGTCAGTGCCCCGCGTGTACCGGGCGGCAGAAGCAGCGCGGCAAGCAGCGCGAGCAATGCGTAAAGTTGGACTGCGGCGTAGAAGCGCAAATCGCCAGCGCCTTGCTGTTCCGACCAACGCCACTGAAGCACGCTTCCTATACCGACTGTTATCAGCACCGGTAGGAGCCAGAGGCCAAGTCTTACATCAATGCGCTCCTGAACCAGGGATGCCACGAGCGGCATGAAAACAATAGTCATCGGCAGCCGGTCCCACACCAGGCGCGCGTTGTCTGGGGCCAGGTGATAGTAGGCGGACCCAAAAGCCGTAAGGAACAGGCCGAGAAAAATGAAAACAAACGGCCACCTCTCACGTGCATCCACGAAGCGCTCCTGGGTGGACTTGCCGCACAGAAATGCCAACCCCCACACTCCCGCAACGAGAAACAGAGCGTTGGAAGCAACTTCGCCGAAGTTAGGGATGCCGAGCCAACTTCGCGTGTCGGCAAAGTGATGGTAGGAGAGCGGCTGGGGAGTTCGCGGGATGAGCAGCGCCGCGATTCCAACAGCGGCCGCCAGAAGGACAAAAGTCCAAACGGCAGAACGCCTCGAAAGCGTTGGCGGCATTATTTTCAGTGGGCGGTGGGTTCGGCGGCGGGGTGCATGCCGTGCTGCGGGACTTCGTGGATGCCGCGGGCGGGCGGCTCGATCTTCTGTCGGAAGAAATGGTCGAGGGGTAGGCGGCCTTTTCCTACGGCGTAGGCTTTTTCGATCGCTTTGGTTACATAGACTTTGGAAAGCGTGGCGGCTTCGAGCAATCCTCGGCCAGCCGCCAACTGCGCGGTGAGCGCGGACGCAAAAGTGCAGCCGGTACCGTGAAGATGATCCTCGTTGGTCTTCTCACCAGCCAGCGCGACCATCTCAGTCCCATCGAAAAGCACATCGGTGGTGCGCTCCATGTGGCCGCCCTTGACGATGACCGCGCGGGCGCCCATTTCAACGAGCTTCCGCGCCGCGGCTTCCATGTCGGCCACATCCTTGATGGTCAAGCCAGTCAAGATTTCCGCCTCGGGCACATTAGGCGTGATGACGCTGGCGCGCTTCAACAGCTCGGTGGCGACAAACTTGATTCCGCCGGCATCGAGGAGTTCCGCGCCACTTGAGGACTTCATCACCGGGTCGTGCACGATGTGGACAAATTTGTGGGCATCGAGGAATTCCGCCACTACCACGGCATTGCCACGGTTTCCGAGCATGCCGATTTTTACAGCTGCAATCTCGCAATCCTGTGCCAGCACTTCGAGCTGGGCGCGAAGCTCCGCGCTCGGCGTGTTGTGAACGGTTTCCACGCCCTGGGTGTTCTGCACGGTGAGCGAGGTGATTGCAGCGACGCCGTAACAGCCGTGCGCAGCAAACGTTTTCAGATCCGCCGCGGTTCCCGCGCCGCAAGAAGGATCGAATCCCGCAATGGTGAGCAGGATCGGAGGCGCCGGGTGGCTGTGTCCATTCGTGGTCATCGTCTTTTCTTGCTCCAACGACGAAAATAGCCGGTCACGTCAGCGAGACGGACCGGCAACTGCGAATGTACGCGCATCATTTACTGTGCGCAACAGAAAACTTCACTGAGGCACGTCTGGTGATGGGGAATTAAGGTGCTGTCGGATTGAGGGTAGTTGCAGATATACACCTACAGTAAACGCAATCCAAGCCAGCGTGAGAGAACAGGCTGTGATCAGCGTCAGCTAGAAGCAGAGCCAAACCCACCCTGCCAGGTCCTCCGGGAGCAACGGGCGCGTGTTACTTATGAAAATCGAATAGAAAGAGAGACCCAGCAAGACGATACACACCGGGGAAGCTACGAACGCTATTAAACTCAGAATCGTCACGCCAATCGGCCGGCTTCGAGAGTCGATGGGAACGACTTCCTCCTACGGTTAGGTGATTAAGGGAACAATCCACGAACGAGGGTGGCCTCGGCGACGCGGCCGACGGCTAGGATCATCGCGCCGGCGCGAGGCGGAACGTGATGCTTGCGCATGGTGTCCACCATTTCGTGGAAAGCACGGACTATGATTTTCTGCAGGCGCGCGTTGACTTCTTCGGCGTCCCACATGAGGCCTTCCTGGTTCTGCACCCATTCGAAGTAGCTCACGGTCACGCCGCCAGCGTTGGCAAGAATGTCCGGCAGGACGGTGATGCCCCGCCGCGCGAGGACTTCATCGGCGTGCGGCGTCGTCGGGCCGTTAGAAGCTTCCGCGACGATGCGCGCCTTGACGACTTCGGCGTTGTGCAAGGTGATGACGTTTTCCAATGCCGCGGGCACCAGGATGTCGCACTTCATCGTCAGCAGCTCGTCGTTGGTGATGCGCGAGGCGCCCGGCATGCCAACGACGGTTCCAGAGCGCTCCTTATAACGGATGGCTTTGATGGGATCGATGCCGCGCGAATTAGTGACGCCGCCGCGCGTGTCGCTGAGCGCAATAATCTTGGCCTTTTTCTCCGCGAATAAACGTGCGGCGGTCGCGCCGGCATTGCCAAATCCCTGAACGGCCACCGTCGCGCCGCGCAGCGAAATCTTTTTCAGCTTGCAGGCTTCTTCCACGACGTAGACAAGGCCGCGCGCGGTCGCTTCACTGCGTCCCTCGGAGCCGCCAATGGAAATCGGTTTGCCGGTGACCACCCCGTGGGCGGAATGTCCGATGGTCATGGCATAAGTGTCCATGATCCACGCCATGGTCTGCGCGTCGGTATAAACATCCGGCGCGGGAATGTCCATGGACGGCCCGATGATTGGCAGAATCTCGCTGGCGTAGCGGCGTGTCATACGCTCGAGTTCGCTCTTCGACATGCGCTTGGGGTCGCAAATCACGCCACCCTTAGCGCCGCCAAACGGAACATTGACGGTGGCGGTCTTCCACGTCATCCAAGCCGCAAGCGCTTTTACTTCATCGAGGGTCACGTTGGGGTGGTAACGGATGCCGCCCTTGCCGGGACCACGCGAGACGTTGTGCTGCACGCGGTAGCCGGTGAATACCTTGACCTGCCCGTTGTCCATCTTGGTCGGAAGGGAAACTTCCAACACGCGCTTGGGAGTGCGCAAAATCTGCCGCAGGCCCGGATCGAGCTTCAGGAATTCCGCCGCCATGTCGAACTGAATCTGCGCGATGCGGAAGGGGTTCAGATCCTCGCGCGGAGCGATACGCGGCACCATCGGCGGTGCGCCTATCTGTCTCGTTGGGGCTGTGGGCTTTGCGACCGTGGCCATCGGCGTCGGTCCTTTCGTCTGCTCGATTTAGCTAAGAATTCTTGATTCCACTTGGCCCAATTTCAGGATTCGAATGGCCTGAAATTTTCGCTATCCATTGGCCGCGAATTTCTTCACGTTGCCCAGGTGCGCCTCGCGGCACGCCAGGGAGCAGAAATGGAGGAGCTCGCCGTCCTCGCGCAGGGGAATGGAAAGCGTTTCATCCACGTGCATTCCGCAAACGGGGTCGCGCACCAGCCGTCGCGATGCACCCGGAGTCTCGAGCCCCGCGGCGGCATCTGGGGATTGTTCCGCAGCCGCCGCAGAATTGCGGAGTAGCCGTCCAACAATCCAGCGCAGGAGCCTCACGCCCCAGGAGACGACGAGGACCCAGAACAGAAAGCGAATGATGCGAGCAATAAAGGTCATCTAAGTAATTGTGTGCTCTACGGCCCATATTTACAAAGCCTCGCCAAGCCGCAGTGAGGCGAGTGTATGCAAGGCGAAAAGGGGTAGTCAAACGAAAAGGCGTACTTTCAAGAGGTTGCGAGACGAATTGTGCTCTGCCTCCAGGTGTAAATAAAGCACAATTTAGACTTAAGTTGTTCGTTTACAAAGAGTTATGACCGCAAAACAGGAATTGCCCCGCAGATGGACATCCAGGCACAAAATCCTGCCTAAAGCGCCTGCGCACACTTACTCTGCTGCCGGAATGCGGTCAATTCCCATGTAGGGACGCAAGACTTCCGGGATCACGATGGAGCCGTCTGCCTGCTGATAATTTTCAACGACCGCGATCCAAGTGCGGCCGACAGCGAGGCCAGAGCCATTCAAGGTGTGGACGAAATCACTCTTGCCCGCGCCCTTGGGCTTGTAGCGGATCCCCGCGCGGCGCGCCTGGAACGCTTCACAGTTCGAACAGGATGAGATTTCGCGAAACTCGTTGCTGGAAGGCAGCCAGACTTCCAGGTCGTAGGTTTTCGCCGATGCAAAACCCATGTCGCCGGTGCAGAGCAGCACTGTGCGATAGTGCAAGCCGAGCTTTTGCAGAATTGTTTCCGCGTTTCTTACAAGGGCTTCGTGTTCTTCGTAGCTTTTTTCCGGATGAGTGAATTTGAAAAGCTCGACTTTCTGGAATTGGTGTTGCCGGAGAATACCGCGCGTGTCTTTTCCTGCGGCGCCGGCTTCGGAGCGAAAGCAGGCGGTCCACGCGGTGACGTGAACCGGCAGCTTATCTTCGGAAATCGTTTCGTCGCGATAGAGATTGTGCAGTTCCACTTCAGAAGTGGGAGTGAGCCAGAAATCGCTGTTTTCCACCTTGAATAGGTCGGCGGCAAATTTCGGCAATTGGCCTGCGCCCATGAGGGAGGCCGTGTTCACAAGGAATGGGGGAAGAATTTCCGTGTAGCCGTTTTCGCGCGTGTGCACATCCAGAAAAAAATTCGCGAGCGCACGTTCCAGGCGCGCACCCCAGCCTTTGTAAACGGCGAATCGCGCTCCGGTAATTTTCGTCGCGGCGGGGAGATCCAGGATTCCCGCGCCCTCGCCGACATCCCAATGAGGCTTCGGCGTGAAATCGAATTTCGGCGGCGCGCCCCAGCGGCGGACTTCCACGTTATCGGCAGCGCTCGTTCCGACGGGCACGGAGGAGTGCGGAACGTTGGGGATATTGAGCAACAGCTCTCGTTGTGTGGCGTCCAACGCAGCGACGCGTTCATCCGACTGCTTGATCTGTTCGGAGACCTGCTTCATTTCCCCGATCAACGCGTCGGCGGATTGTTTTTCTTTTTTCAGCTGCGCAATTTGTTCGCTGGCCTTATTGCGCTGCGCCTTGCGCTGCTCGTTGACGGTGATCAGCTCGCGGCGCTCCTTGTCGAGCGCTCGGAAAGCATCCAGATCCAGCGAAATGTTGCGCTTCTTCGCCATATCCGCGAAGACGTCCAGGTGATCCCGAAAATAGTTGAGGTCATGCATGGAAGTAGAAGGATACCGTAATCCGCGCGGCGCTTGTAGCGTGGGGTCGTGAACCGTGGATAAGTCAGCGCGGCCTATTTCGCGCGCGCGACTTCGCTCATCAATTGGTGAATGTTGCCCTCGGAATCGTAGAACGCCGCCATCCAGAGGTCATGCGTGGCCATCGGGGCAATCAGGCGCGGCGGCGCAAATATTTTCGCGCCGAGCTCCACGAGACGTTGGTATGACGCATCGAGATCCGCAACGCGAAAGTAGAGAATCGAGCTAGGATGATCGAACTCCGGCGTCTCCGCCGGGCCCAGCATCAGGCGCACGCCGCCGCAATCAAAGAAGGCCAGATTGGGCACCGCGAATAGGAACGTAAGGCCCAGCACATCACGGTAGAATGCCGTGGCGCGCTGCAGGTCTTTGACAATGATGGAGATTTGGCCGATGTTCTGGATGCCCAGGCTTGCGGGTGCGGCGCTCATGCGTGTTTACCTCCGTGGAGCAGATTAGTTAGCATAGCTAACTAAATTGTATGGCCAATGTCAAGTCAAAAAGTTTCCCAGCGGGGAAGGCCTTCGAGACCGCCGACCGCCTGCACTCCGCGGCAATCCACTTGCTCCGGCGGCTGCGCGTGCGTGACCGCGAAAGCGGCGTTGGTCCGGCGCAGCTTTCCGCGCTCTCGGTGCTGGTCTTCGGAGGGCCCAGGTCGCTGGGCGAACTCGCTGAAGCCGAGCAGGTCCGTCCGCCCACGATGAGCCGCATCGTTGCGGGACTCGAACGCGAGGGTCTCGTGCGGCGCCACGCAACGGATGACGGGCGGCGCGTGCGCCTCGAAGCCAGCGCCAAAGGGACAAAAATTTTGCAGCAGGGACGCAAGCGCCGCGTCGAATCGCTCGCGAAGGCGCTCTCTTCTCTCTCCGAGAAAGAGCAGCAGCAGTTGGGCGATTTCGTGGAACTTCTCCAGCAGGTCATTCGCAATCTTTAATGGTTTTCACCCGGAAGAGCGTTCCGCGTCATGAAATGGATCTCCTATCAGCGGCATCAGGCCAGGTTGATAGGCCAATACACACGAGGTTTGAAGCTGCCCGCGGCAGAAGTACTTCCGTACCAACAGAGAGCACAGAACCGGGACCGGGAAGTACTGGCAAGAATGAACCTTGCGAGCTATCGACGCGATATTCGTTGGCGGGCAAACTGATCGGGTAGTCGGGAGTTGTTTGAGTCTTCCGGAGTATTACAACGGTAGTGACCTGTCTGCTCCTGTGTGTCGTCCTGCTGCTCGCGAGCGCAGCCGAACGGCCAGAAGACTTCAAGTAGCTTCAGATTACGGTACCCTCCATCCCCACGCCCGAGCGGCCGCTCCCCCCAGCGGCCGCTCACTTTTTTTGAGCATAAAAAAAGCTTTGGTTCTAGGAACCAGAGCGACCCTCGGGAGGTTTCAGCTGATCAGCGATCGAGGACGGCTTAGAAACAGCCGGGAAATAGAAAAGGGGGCTGGTGCAAGCCCCCTTTTTCTCAATTGACGCCCCAAAACCGGTAACCGAGTCGAGGTTCGGTTCCGGCCACCCCGGGAAGCCAATCTTTCAAGTTGCTGAATAGTGAGCAAACTGCGTGCCAGCGACGGATATTCCACGTGAAACCGCGGAGTTCATTGAAAGTACGGCGGTTAGGTTGCGTAGCAAGTGATGAAACACGATGTTACACAGCGCAAGTCTACAAAATCTCACAGAATGGTTGATGGACTCTCCATTCTTTGGGAGCATTCCACATGATTTGGACATTCGTCTAGTCGCGAATAGCGGCGCGATGGACCACGAGGTAAAGAGCGAGAACTTCAGCTACGGAAAGAATATCGTTATTGTGAATTTCCAGTGCAAATCAGGAGTTCTGTTCGTTGATTTCGTTTGAACTGGCAAGCTTTGTGGGGTGAATCGAGAATTGTCGAGTCACTAGGGTTAGCTCACGGCGAGAGATCGCCGGTAGCGCCGCCAGAAAAACCAGGCCGGAACCGAGAGGAACGTCAGCCACAGCAACAGGGTGGGAGCGGCTTCGGCAAAAAAGAGTATCAGTGCCAGCAGACTTTCGAAGGCATTGCGAAATCCGTTGACGGACGCATTGCGGACCTGCGACGCAACCGGGGGCGCGGGCAAGTTCAGCTGCGCGTTGTACTCTTCGGCGAGTTTTAAATCGATGGTAGCGAAATTCACGCGGTGCTCAAGGGTCTGCTGCTCGGCTTCCATCTGTTCGATTTCGCCGCGGACGCGGGCGATCTCTTGCTCGACGGAAAGGACATCACTGATCTTTCCGGTGCGTTGCAAAAGAATGGCTTGCAGGCGCTGCTCGGTATCGCGGGAATTCTTCAAGCGTGCAACTAGATCGGCGTGCTGCTGGGTGACCTCTTCGCCGTTGTGTGTTTCGGCTTCAACGCGGCCAAGCGCCTTTAACTCGGTAAGGGCAGCGACGAGCTGCGATGCTGGGATGCGCAATGAAGCTTGAAGTGTGCGCACGGCCCCTTGTGGGGTAGCGACATTTAGTCCGGCGGCGTAACCGTTATTTCGTGTGAGGATGCCGTCGAGCGCAGAGCGAGCTGAGTCGAAATCCTTGACTACGATGGAGAGCGATACAGTGCGCGCGATCATGGGAACCAAGCGACCCACCGTCCCGGTTTGTGGACCTCCGGAGGGAGGAGGCTGAGGGGGAGGGAACGGTATCTTACGCACGTAAAACTGATCCTCGGCATCTCCGCCGCCGCGGCCCACTTCCGCGCGATCCACACTGGACGGTTGTGCGACGAGCGTGTCAGCGCCTTTGAGAGGCAGGGCACTACCCTGCGAGGCCTCTTTGTGCCGAGTATAATTGCTCGTAAATGTTCCCATAACTAGACAAAGGACAACCAATAAACTTAGAGCTGGGACCCAAACCCGCCTGCGCCTGAGAATGTCGTAAGCTCGAGAAAAATTACCGCCTAATGTGTCCATCGAACTAACTTTCTCAGCATCTGTGAGAAAGCATAGTTCGCCGAGATGCTGAGGTGCATCCACCTTCCATACAGCAATTTTCTGAGAACTGGACCGAATCGTTTCTTTGACGTCCTGGCACGCTGCGCATTGTTCGAGGTGCGCGGAGAGAGATTGCGCTCGGTCGGCGGACAGTTCGCCGTCGAGCAGGGCCATAATTTCTTCGGGTGCGAACGGATGCGTGGTGGTGCTCATGGGCGTTCCCCTTTCTGGGCGATGTCCTTCGCGGTGTCCATCGCCGAGGATTCGACCGGCGGTTCGAGTAAGTCACGGAGCGCGGTGCGGGCACGGAAGAGACGCGAGCGAACGGTGTTCAACGGGAGCTGTAGGAGATCTGCGATTTCGGCGTAACTCAACTGTTCGAATTCGCGGAGCATGAGGATTTCTCGGTCAATGGCCTCGAGCTTTTCGACGGCGCGGCGGACCCACAGGCCCGCTTCGGTCGCATCGCGCTTGGAAGGATCGGGCATGGATTTTGGCTGGCCTAAAAACGTGGCGCGAAAGGCGGCCTTGCGGCGATGGGCGCGAAGGATTTTTAGCCCGATGGCATAGAGATACGTCCGGAAGAGAGCGCGCGGTTCGTAGCGAGCTGCAGCGCGCAGCAGGGCGAAGAAAGTTTCCTGCGTAAGTTCTTCCGCGTGGGCGGATTCGGCGACGCGCCGGCGGAAAAATCCATAGATGGGCTGCTTGTAGCGCGAGAAGAGTTCCGTAAAAGCATCAGACGAGCCTTTCGAAAAAGCCAGCATCAGCCGTTCGTCGCTGACTTCCGTGCTTGCGGAAGCGGGTGCGCTCTCGGAAGCAACTGCGTTCGATGGGTTGCTGCGCGTCTCGTTCATAGCGGTTTGCGGAAGCGCCTTCGAGTTTAGAACGAGAACGGGCAGTGGTTCATCCATGTCAGGCCGCCAGGCTTCTTCACTGAGTGTAATGTCGTGAAGCCCCGAAAAGTTCCCAGCACAGGCTGAAATTCTGGATTTCAGCCTGCGCTGGAGTTGTCATGGTAGCTTGGGAGACGCGGCTTCCCGGAAGGCCCACAGCGAACGTCGGCGCCAGAGGAAGCGCGCCGGAAAATACAGCAGCACCACCCACAGAGCGAGCAGCGGACCACGGCCAGCTAGGAACAGCGCGATGGCTGAGATACTCTCGAACGCGTCGGACAAACCACCAACCGCGGCAGCGCGAAGCTTTGCTCCGATCGTTTCCGCAGGAGGGATGCGCTCCTCTCGCAGGGCGAAAAAGACGTTTGCGAAAGAAACGCGGCTTCCGGCAGCGTATCGTTCCGTTTGTATGCGCTCGATTTCACCTCTGAGGACGGCAACCTGGCGCTGCAGCGCCGCAGGATCATAATCTTTGTCGGATCGGTCCTGCAGTATTCGCTGAAGACGCTGCTCCTCGTTCTGCGCGTTCACCAGGCGCGCCTCGATTTCGCTGTGCTGCTGGGCGATCTCGTCGGCAGCCTCTTCCTCATGCTCGACGAGGCCGACGCCTTTCAGGTCCGCGAGAGCGGAGCGATATTCCGACGAAGGCACGCGCAGCGTCGCGGAGAGTGCGCTTCCCGACGGCTGCCCCACCATGCGCAGCTTAGCCACGTAACCGCGATGGCGTTCGAGGATTTCCTCCAGGCTGGAGCGCGAACGGGCGAACTCCTTCGTGACCACCGAGAGCTCCGCGGAATAGACGATCCGCGGCTCATGGAGCACATTCGAAGAGTCGACCGGTCTCATTTTATAAAATTCGGATTGCAACGAGAGCGACGCGGGCGAAGACGCTTCTTTTGTGTCAATGGACATGGAACGAAGCCCATCGGGAGCCAGGATTTCGCTGTTCAGGCTTCCGGGATTCGACGTTACGGGGACAGCCTTGTGCGGGGGCCGAACATCACGGTTGGGCGTCAGCAGGAAAAGGAGAAAGACTCCCGCCAATAGGCTGCCGGCAAGCACCAAACGCCGCCGGGCCGGAGAGAGTTTACGGAAACGAACGACAAGGGACCGCGGATGATCTTCCATGGGAATGCCTCCTGATACATCACGGTTAGAACGGGACCAGCAGAAATCCTTGCAGGGTTTCGATAGAGGAAAATCGGGGCTGGAAGAAAAACAGAGACGCAAAGATTTTGCAGAGAGGAGGGTCAGGCCCCGATGGAGGAGCGAAGCGCGTTGGCGAGGGACTGGCTGAAGCGCTGGACGTCAGCGTCGTGTTCGGCTTCGACCATGACGCGGGCGAGCTGTTCGGTGCCGGAGTAGCGGAGCACCACGCGGCCATTGTCGCCAAGGGCGGATTGGGCTTCGGCAAGCGCGCGGGAAACTTCCGGAAGCGTGTCCAGTGGCGGCTTCGAACGGACTTTTACGTTGACGATGAGCTGCGGGTAATCCTTGAATCCTTCGACGAGCGATTCAATCTTGCCATGCATCGAAACGAGCGAAGCAATCTTAACCGCCGTGAGCAAACCGTCCCCCGCAGGGCTGTCGTCGAGGAAAATAATGTGGCCAGACTGCTCTCCGCCGAGAACGTTGCCGCTGCGCAGCATTTCTTCGAGTACATAACGATCGCCAACGTTGGCGCGCGCCAGGGCGATGCTTTCGCGGGCAAGTACGCGCTCGAGACCGAGATTGGACATGGAAGTTGCGACGACGCGATTTCCCGCGAGTTTGTTCTGTGCCTTGAGGAACCGCGCGGCGGCCAACAGAACGCCGTCTCCATTCACGATTTTTCCACTCTCGCAGACGAAAAGAGCGCGGTCGGCGTCGCCATCAAACGCCACGCCGAGCCTGGCTTTTTCCGCGACGACGCGCTTTTGCAAGCCTTCGATATGCAGCGAGCCACAACCCGCATTGATGTTGCGCCCATCGGGCGAAACGCCCATGGCGACGACATCGGCGCCCAACGAACGGAAGAGTTGCGGGCCAAGTTTGTAAGCGGCGCCGTTAGCGCAATCCAGAACGATTCGAAAGCCGGAAAGGTTCGCGCCGGGGATCACGCGCCCGCGAAGAAAGGTGAGATATTCCGCGTCGAGAGATTCATCGGTTGCCAGCGAGCTCAAACCTTTTGGTGCGGTATCGCCCCGATGCTTGAAGATGTCGGCTTCCAGCTCTTCCTCCGCGGCGTCCGGAAATTTCATGCCCGCGTGAGAAAAAAGTTTTACGCCATTGTCCTGAAATGGATTGTGCGAAGCGGAGATGACCACTCCCGCCTGAAAATCATTCTGGCGAACCAGGCAGGCCACGCCGGGAGTGGTGATAACGCCGGCGAAGGCAACGGAGGCACCGGCTTGCGCGAGTCCTGCGGCGAGAAGCCCCGCGATATGCGGGCCGGATTCCCGCGTGTCCATCCCGATCAGAACATGGGCTTTCCCGTGGCTGCGGCGAAGGAAAGCTCCAAGAGAGCGACCCGTCGCGTAAAGCGTGGCATCGTCAAGCGGAGGCGTGCCTGGGACGCCGCGGATTCCATCGGTTCCAAAAAGTTCTTTCGCCATGGGGAGAAGCCGGTCCAGGTAAAATGCGAATACAGGGCGGCCGATTTCTCCGACCTCGGAAAAGTTTAACACACGGCAAATGGGGGCCCCGCGGCGCAACGGGGTGAATGTCTTTTGCGTCAACGAGCAGAAAACCGCAGAAGTGCGTAGCCAATCGAAAATTTGCAGCGTTGAAACTTCCCCACACGATACCATCAACAGTTTGCGCGAATGTGCTAACGTGGAGAAACGGAGTCGCTCGTGTCCGTCACGCAAACGCCGCCATCCATCGTTCGCTTCGCCAGCTCGAACTTCAGCTTGCGCATTTTAGCCGCGGCCATCATTCTGCTTTTCTTTTACTACGCGGCCGGCGTGGTGATCACGCTGCTGCTTTCCATCCTGCTGGCCTACTTTCTCGATCCCGCGGTCGAACTCCTCGAGAGGATAAGAGTTCCGCGAACGCTCGGCGCCATGGTCATGGTGCTGATCCTGATTGCCGTGCTGTTCGCAGCCGGATATGGCTTGTGGACGCGCACCTCGGATTTCGCGGCAAACTGGCCGAGATACAGCGGAGTGCTTCGGCAGGCCGCTGGCGCAGTCGAAGGCAAGATCAAAGGAATCGAAGGGCAGGTCTCGCAGATATCACCGGAGCAGGGTCCAACGCAAGCACCTCCGCCTGCTTTGGAACCCGGGATCGTCCACACTTTGATTATGCGAAGTATCGGTTCGCTGTATGCCCTGTTTCTGGAAGTTACGTTCATGCCCTTCCTCGTTTTTTTCATGCTGGCTGGAAAACGCGAGTTGTGGCACGGGACTCTGCAGCTTTTTCCGTCTTCGCGGCGGACACAGATCAAAGAGACACTGGAGGACTTGCGAGACGTCCTGCGCGATTATCTGGTCGGCATGACTCTTGTGACTTTCCTGGTCATTGCCGCAAGCAGCTTGTTTTTTTGGATCTTGGACCTGGACTACCCCATCCTGACGGGCATCGCTTCCGGATTGCTGAACATGGTTCCGTACATTGGCGCGGTGCTGGCGTGGCTGCCCGGTTTCATGATCGCTCTGGCCAAATGGCGGACTATCGGCAACTTCGTGGGTATGGCCGGTGTGTTGACGGCGATTCACGTTATCGCGCTGAATTTTGTGGCACCACAGGTGGTTGGCCGCCGCGTGCGATTGAATGCCGTGGCCATCACCATCTCGCTGCTTTTCTGGGGCTGGGTCTGGGGAGGAATGGGGCTGCTGCTGGCGATTCCCATTACCGCTGCGCTGCGCGTGGTTTGCGATCATACGGAATCCTGGAAACCGATTGGGCGCTGGCTGAGCGCGTGACGCCTGTTTGCTTCCGCAACCACCCGCTCCATCCCGCACGACGATAAAAATTCACGAAACGGCGACCGTACTTCGTGCATTATCTTTTTGGGGGTCTCCATGAAGCGGACGGCGGAGTGGCTTTTTGTTTTCATGGCGTTGGGCGGATTGGCAAGTGCACCCGCGACGCGCGCCTGGGGATGCAAGGGCCATCAGACCATTGCGTACCTGGCGGAGCTGCACCTGACGCCTGATGCAAAACAGATGGTCCACCAACTGCTAACCGACAATCCAGTCGATCCGGCTCTGAAGCGCTGGTGTGGCAGCGGAGGGCTGGATGAAATGGCCGATTCCTCAACCTGGGCCGATGATTACCGCGACCTGGACAGAACCGTCAACAAGAGCCATCCGACTGCCGATTGGCATTACATCGACATTCCGTTCGGGGCGGCAAAAGATCAGGTGGAACAGTACTGCGCTCCTGGAGGATGCGTCACGAAGGCCATCACGGAGCAACTGGCGATCTTGAAGAACAAGAACGCCCCCGGGCCGGAACGGGCCATGGCGTTGCGGTTTATTCTTCATTTTGTGGGTGACCTGCACCAGCCGCTGCACGCCGCGGATAATGACGACCGCGGTGGAAACTGCGTGCCGCTCAAATACTTCCGTCGGAATCCGCACCTCCGCAAAGGATCCTATACGCCGAACCTGCACCACATCTGGGACACGGAATTGGTCGAAGCGGAAATGCAGGGAGCGGATCCCGCGGAGTTCGCCGATACGCTGGAAGCCCAATTTGCGGGTTCCTTCGCCGGCTGGCAGCAGGACGGTGTGCAGGTGGGCACCTGGGCCTGGGAAAGCCACGGGCACGCCATCGAAACAGCCTACGGCGCGCTGGCGGTGAACATTGCGGCTGAGACGGCGGGCGTTACCGTGAAAAGCTGTGCCGACGACAACAACATCGGTGATCGGATGCTGCACAAGCACATTGTGGTCAGCACAGCCTACCAGGACACGGCGCAGTCCGTCATCGAAGAGCGCCTTGCCCAGGCGGGCATACGCCTGGCGATGATCCTCAACGACGCGGCCAGGGCCACGCCTTAGTTGAGAGCTATGGCGTGGGGGCGGGCGGTTTTTCCGGGTTTGTAGGTACCCCGCCCAGGGACTTGATGTAGCGCACGAGTTGCCACCGTTGCGGCTCGGGCAACTTCGACCATACCGGCATTCCGCGCCGAACCACTCCATTGGTCAAAATCCAGAAGATCGCTCCTGGTTCGGCGTTCTGGACTTCGGGTGCCAGCAGGCTTGGTCCCTTCCTTCCGCCTTCTCCCATGTCGCCGTGACATCCCGTGCAGTGCTGTTCAAATAAGTTTGCTCCCGCCGCCAGCGCGTCGGGATCCTTATCCATGGGGTTACGCTTGGCGCGCGCCTTCTCTGGTGCCTTCGCTATCTCGGCGTAGACCAGCCCGTCCTTTTGATATTTGTAGCGGGGTTCCTTCTCCTGCGTTCCGAAAGCCAGCGAGACACCGAGAAACGTGATCATGACAGAGAGAGCCGCGACGCAGGCCTTCACTTGTGGCCCCCGAAAATCCGGCTGACCATCGAGCCGAAGCCGGTGATTTCTCGAGAAATGCCCCAGCGAAGCAGGAACCGATGGCTGTTGTCGTTCAATCCAAAACCCGCGGAGAGACGCAAAGTCCAATCCGACGGCAGATTCCAGGCGATGACCGGCGCAAGATATTGAGACGTGTCATGAAGTCCGAAGCTGTAGCGATCACCGAGGCCACCGTACATTTCAACCCCGGCGATGAAGTTTTCGCGGCACAAATTGCAGCGTTTCGCGGAAGCCTTGAGAGCGAGCGGGTGGCTGGCTCCCAGCGCGTAGCCAAACTCCCACGGAACACCACCCGTTAGGTTTTTCGAGGCGACCGTGTTTTCGGTGAAGTTCCAGCCTTTTACTGTGCTGGAGAGGATAAGTTTGAACTCCAGTTCGTGATTCCGCTCTTTGCTCAATTCGGAGTTGGGAACCGCGTAATCCGCTTCGACGTCATGACCTTCCACTTCCTTCATAATCTTGTCGGCGCCACTGATGTTTTCGTATTCGACGTACAGGATGGGATTGATGAAGTGCTCATGCCTCAGCGGGCGGAAGCGGTTTTCCCAGCGGAAGCCGGTGAAAAGGGTGCTTTCGTTGAAGGTCGTCTGTCCGTCCAGATAGACCTCCGTGGTCCACCACGCAGTAGCCCCGTATTCGAATTCCATCCAGAAGGAATGAAAGTTGTTGGCCTGACGTTGACTGCCAAAAGTGGAGAAATATTCGATCTCGAGGTTACCCGGCTCTTCCAGGTAGTGGTCATAAGCAACGATGTAAGGGCTTTCCTGGGCTTGAACTGAAGACGGGAGAAGAACCGACGTCGAGAACAAGAGAAAGATGCCAAGAATCGTAAAACGAAAGAAGTCGGACACGAACTCTCCTTGCAAATGATTTGCAACAATGAAATCAGACTAACTTAGTCCGATATAAATTGCAACTTATTGTCAACTGTTGATGCAACCTTGTCGCAACTGGAGACGCTGCTCCCACCAGTCTAACTGCCGCGTTGACACTCCCATCACCGCGCGTCATCCTTTGCCGCGACTCTTCTGTCCGTCAAAATGGGGATGAGAGGCCTACCGTGGACTCTGCAAAACTTGTATTGAACCTGCTCGATGAAGCCTACGAAAAAAAGACCTGGCATGGGCCGAACCTCAAGCAATCCATCAAGGGTGTGACCGCGCGGCAGGCAGCCAGGCGCCCGCGTCCCGGCAGTCACAACATCTGGGAGGTGGCACTGCACGCGGCCTACTGGAAGTATGCAGTGCGTCGAAGGATCGAAGGCGGCAAGCGCGGCTCCTTTGTGTTGAAAGGTAGCAATTTTTTCCCACGCCCTGAACAAGGCAAGCTCAACGAAGCGGCGTGGACTGCAGACAAACGGCTGCTCGAGCGTGAGCATCGCGCTTTACGGTCTGCCGTCGCCCAACTGCTTTACACTCCACGCGCGGCAAAATTCCTGCCGCAGCTCTACGGCGTAGCCTGCCACGACATTTACCACGCGGGCCAAATCCGCCTCCTCCGGCGGCTCATGGAGCGCTGATCAAATTTTCGGTGTGCGCAATGTTTTGACGAGGGACGCGAGGTCGTACGGGTCCTGGAAGAGCCGGATGGCGGCGATTCCCGCGGCGCCTGCTGCCAGGCAGGAAGTGGCATTCTCGAAAGTGATTCCGCCAATCGCCAGTACGGGCAAAGAAACCGAGCGACAAACTTCGGCAAGACGGGCAAGTCCCTGTGGCGCTCCGTAAGCGGCCTTCGACGGCGTAGTGAACACCGGACCAAAGAAAATGTAATCTGCGCCGCCGTCCTCCGCTGACTTTGCGGCCTCCAGTGAATGGCACGAAACGCCAACCAAAAAATCCACGCCCTGCCCGCGGAGGTTCACAAGGCGCCTCGCTTCTGCAACTGGGAGACTGCTTTCGCCGAGATGGACGCCCCCTGCGCGCTCTGAAAGTGCGACGTCAATGCGATCGTTGACAATGATGCGCATTGGACTCGCTCTGTTTGTTGAAGGCTTCGCGGCGCGTCGCAGGCCCTCGCGCGACAGAGAGGCGCATTCTTTTCCGGAAAGATCCTTCTCACGGATCTGGACCCAGTCGACGCCAGCCGCTGCGGCCGCTTCGACCTTGCGGACGAGAACTTCACGCGCGTCCGCGGGATGTTCCAGAGAGAGCGCGTGCCGGTCCGTGACGTAGCAGAGAACCGGCTCAACTATAGCCTCACGCAGGCGGGACACGAGTAGCACTCGGCCGGGAGCCGATCCACCCCACGGCCAGAAAAATATCCAGCAGGCCGACGCCGCTGACGGCGCCGCGGAACGAGGGATGGAGCACGATATGCATCAGCGAAGGAAAGTGGCTGAGAAAATAGTTCTGCTCCCAATAAATGGACCACGGCAGATAGAGGAGCAGCGCGCCCATCTCAAACGCGAGGACCACCAGCAATGCACGATAAATCCGGCTCATCGATGAGAGAAATCCCGTCCTGTCAGGCAGGTTCAGGGTCAGCGGGTAGGTTTCTGAAGAGCAGCGATGCGCTCGGCCACGTCACGATAGTCGATGTTCATCGCGTAGACCTGGGAAAAACTCTTTAGTGCCGCATCCTGCTCGCCCGCCGTCTCCTGAGCCACGCCCAAATCATACCGCAAGGCGAGCGTGCTTTCCGGATCATTGCCCGGCGTTTTCAGCGCGCGCTCATACCAGATCGCGGCGATCCCCGGCTGGCCCTTTTCCATGAAGGCCAGCCCGAGGAGGGTGCAGCACTGCATCACATACGGGAACGCGCGGCCGCGCTCCGTGGCTTTGGCGACTTTCTGGAACTCGCTGATGGCCTCTTCGAGGAGCCCCATTTCACGGAAAGCGATTCCTAGGTTGTAGTGCGTTTCCAGGTCCTCTTCCTCGGCTCCCATTTCGCCGAGTTCTGCGCGGAATTCCTCGAATACTTCCTTGAGCGGGCCTGTTTCCACGGGAGAAAGAGGCGTAGCATCGCTTTTCGCCGCAGCCTTCGGCGGGGCACCGGGCGTCGTTCCTGAAAAGCTCGGTGAGAGCTTGTCCATTCCGAGTCCATCAATCTCATTGGCGAGATCGGCCAGGAACTGATCGGACGCGAAACCGCTGCCCGCGGGTGGCGCGGGAGCGGCATTTTGCGTGACGGGTTCCTGTTGGGCCGGCGAGACCGGCGTCTCGGGCGGCTTCTGATCATAAGCCGGGACGAGTGGCTCAGGATCCAGCACCAGTTCGTATTCCTGCTCAAGCTCAAATTCAGGCTCACCCGCCTTGGCCGCTTTGTGCGGAATTTCAGGGGCCGAAGGCTTTTCCGCTTCGGTCGCTTTTGGAATCTTTGCGGACATTTCGGCGAACGGAGGCTCTTCTGCCGGCACCGGGGTATCCTCCGCCGGAACGCTGGCTGGCTCTTCGCCAATCTCAAACTCTTCTATGGACTCCGCTCCGTGCTGCGCTTCTGGAACTGCTGCAGGTTTCGCCGCTTGCACGGAAGGCGCCTCAACCTTCGCTTCAACAGCGGGCGGCTCCTCGAGGAGGGTGTCCCATTCCTCGGACAGATCGACTTCCTGTACCTCTTCTTTTTCTTTGACTTCTTCTTTCACTTCCGGCGGCGCTGGCGCGGCGGCCACCTCGATCGGCTCGGGCTCGGCCTCTTCCACGGGAACCGCGAACTCCGGCGACGGCTCCGCGCTGACTTCCGGAATCGCAACGTCGTGTGCGTTCTCGGCGGCAGGCGCTGCGCCGGCGGTGGTGCTCGCCAGTTCCGCATCGGACAGGCCTGCGGCCCGCTGGAAGCGCCGGCGCAATTCGCCGAACCGTTCGGAGCTGCGCGCGTCTCCGGCTTGTTGATGGATTTGCTCCAGTTGTGCGGCGAGTTCGGCGGTGCGCCGGTCGTCGCCTGCGCCAAGCACGAAGTCCAGAAGCTTCTCGAGTGTCGGTGTATGGCGCGGCGCACGTCGGAGAATGGCTTCGAGCAATCCAATGGCTTTTTGTGTAAGCCCATAGCTGGCGAAGAGATCGACGTCCGTCAGTGATTGTGCGATGAACTTTTGCGTCTCTTCATCCAGCGCAGGCTCCGTGGAAGCCGCCGCCGCCTTTATTGGGACTTGGGGAGCAGTTTCTTCCGGCTCAGGGCGCAGCTTGGCAGTCAGCGGCTCCGGAAGCTCGGCCTGCAGGTGTTCCTCAGGAATCTCAGGAGCTTCTTCTTTGCTGAGGAGACCCATCTTGCGGAGAACATTGTTGAGTTTGCGTTTGGCCGAGTCGCTCTCCGGCTGGCGGTCGACGAGCTGCTCGAGAACTTGCTTGGCCCGGTCCAGCTGATTGCCGGCTGAAAGGGCATCGCCCAGGTTCGCGAGCGCATCCGGCAAGCGGAAGGAGTCGCTCGTTCGGCCATAGAGTTCGACAAGCCATTCGAGCGGTTCGATCTTCCCCGGCATCCCCGCGGCGAGCTCGTTGAGCAGCTTCCCAACGACCTCGTGTTCGCCCGCGTCGATCATCGGAATGCGTGACTTCTCCAGAATGGCCATGGCTTTTTCGCCCTGCCCGGATCCCAGCAGCGATTCCACCACTTTTTGCATGGGCCCGAAATTCTTTTCGTCCGCTGCGAAGACGCGCAGCGCCAGCGCCGTGGCCTTATCCCAACTCGAACTCTTGACATAGAGATCCAGGAGGAGTTCGGTCTGCTCTCCGCCCTTTTCGAGATCGGGGACTTCATCCAGAAGTTCCGCGGCTTTCGTCAGATTTCCCTGCGAAGAGTACGAACGCGCTTTGACAATAATGGCGGCAAGATTGCCGGGCTCCAGCTTCAGCGCTTTGTCCGCAAGCTTCTCGCACTCGGCCTGGTCGCCACGCGCCAGCGCGCGCTGGGCCGCGGAGATGTAGGAGTCCATGGCCTCCTTGGTCTGACCCATGGCCTGGTACAAATCGGCGAGCCGTATCTGGATGCGAAGATTATCGGGTTCGGCCTGCAAGAGCTTCTTCAGCAGTCCCACTGCTTCCGGCTGCCGGTTGTTCTTCAGGTGAATTTCCGCCAGCTGGAGAAAGAGAGGGCGCGCCTCGCTCATCACCCCTTGCTGCACGTAGAGGTCTGCTAGCTTTTCCAGGGGCCGGATCTCTTCCGGCGCAAGCTTGGCGATGCGCTTGTAGACGGCGATCGCTTTTGTCAGAAATCCGTCACCGACGAAGATTTGCGCCAGCCGTTCGAAATAGTCGATCGCCTGGAAAGTTTCTCCTTGGCGAATATACAGCTCGCCGATGGTCATCAGCGTGACCTGATCGCGCGGCTCGAACTTCAAAATTTGCTGGTATTCGGCGATAGCCTGGGCGACTTTGCCCTGGTTCAGCAACTTCTGCGCGGCTTCGACGTTCTTGCTCTTGTTATAGGCCATACGCGAAACAGAGACAAATCTCCTACCGGAGCGTGCCCCAGGTCTCCTCAGCTTGCTGCGGCATCTGAACGAGCCGCAAAGCTACCTGGTAACGCTAACAGGCCGGAAAAAGCCAAGTCAATGAACCCAGAACCTATTGTGAGCAGGCAGTTATCCCCTTACAAACCAGGAAACTCGACAGCGAATACCAGGCGAAGCGCGGCAGGAACTGCTTTTCCCTCTCATTTTTCGCCTTCAAGCTCCCCCGCAAACCTGCCGCTCTGCAGTGGTGATAACATCCGGGAATATTACCCGTGCAGCCTGGGGGAAGATTTCATGACCGTGTCTCCATCCCGTCGCAATTTTCTTACCGCCCTAGGTGGGGCCGCCGCTGCCTCGCTCTTTTCACCCCAAGCCAAACCAGCTTTCCCTCTTCCGGTTTTCAAGGGCCCGTTCAAACTTTCCATCATCACCGATGAGATCAGCCAGGATCTCGGTCATGCTCTGGAGATTGCCACCAAAGAGTTAGGGCTGGGGTTCGTCGAGCTCCGTAGTATGTGGAACAAGAACATCATCAATCTGGATGAAAAAGAAATCGCCGAAGGACAAAGACTCTTGAAGAAATATTCTCTTCAGGTCACGGACATCGCCAGCCCGCTCTTCAAAACCGATTGTCCAGGAGCTCCGAAGTCAAAGTACAGCCCGGAGAAGCCTCAGTTCGGAGCTGACTTTCCATTTGAGAAACAAGGTGAAGTCTTGGAGCGCTCCGTCGCAGCCGCCAAGGCTTTTGGAACCAGCCGCGTGAGGTGTTTCGATTTCTGGCGGCTGGAAAACCAGGAGCCTTTTCGCGCTGCCATCAACGAGGTCCTTCGGAAAACCGCGGCGGATGCGGCGAAGGACGGCATAACTCTCCTTCTCGAGAATGAATTTGCCTGCAATACCGCGACCGGCGCGGAAGCTGGTCGAACATTGCACGCCATCCAGTCGCGCAATCTCCTGCTGAACTGGGACCCCGGCAATGCTGCCTACCGCGGTGAGGTTGCTTTTCCAAATGGGTTCGAGAAACTTCCCAAGGAACGCATCGGGCATATGCACTGTAAAGATGTGGTGCGCAAGCCCGATGGGTCCTACGAATGGGCCGCCATGGGCCGCGGAATTATCGATTACGTCGGCCAGTTCCGCGCCCTGGTTCAAGACGGCTACCACGGAACCATGAGCCTGGAAACCCACTGGAACGGCGGAGGCTCGCCGGAAGAATCCTCGCGGCAGAGTATGGCGGGAATGAAGGAACTCTTGGCCAAGGCCGGCGCACTCTCCTAAAGGAGGCAGACGCATGTCTGACGAGAATCTCCTCTGGCAGACAGCCTTCGGCGTGTGGACCACCGCACTTCGGCGGCTTAGAGCAAGAACACAACGCTAGATTTCGAGTGGAAGAGTCGCTTGCGTCGCGCCCGTGGCCCAGCATCCCGATTCGCGGACCGGAGCGAACGAATAGCGGTGCAGCGGCGTCGGACCGTACACCCGTAGCGCTTCGAGATGATCCGGTGTCCCATAGCCCTTGTGGCGGCCGAGGCCGTACTGAGGGTAGACGACGTCCCATTCCGCCATGCGCGCGTCACGATGCGTTTTCGCAAGGATCGAAGCAGCCGCGATGGAAACGCTCCGCGCGTCGCCCTTGATCAATGATTTCTGCTCGATCAGCACGTCTAGCTCCATGGCATCAATCAGTAAGTAGTCGGGCGACGTGGTGAGTTGCTGCAGCGCGGCGGTCATGGCCTGGCGGCTGGCTTGATAAATATTCCAGGCATCGATCCTCTGGGAATCTACTTCGGCGACCGCCCAGGCGATGGCGTGTTCCCGAATGCGTAAGGCCAGTTCCGTGCGGCGCTCGGCCGGCAGTTTTTTCGAATCGTCCAGCCCGACTATTCGCCTCTTCGGATTCAGTATCACCGCGGCGGCTACCACCGGACCGAACAGCGCGCCGCGGCCGGCTTCATCAATGCCCGCGATGCGTGTCCAGCCCATCTGGCGCGCCGCTCGCTCGAAACGGGAAGAGCAGAGTCGGCTCATAATTTTGTTTGCTTGGCCCCGATTGTGCCCGGGGCGATTCTAGCATGACGATGTCCTGCATTCTTCCGGTGGTTTCCTTGACTGTGCTGCGGCCTGCGTGCCACGATACCGCGTCATTTGCTTCCGTCTCCCGGCAAAGTCCGAGTTTCGACTTCTCCTGAAAGGGACGTGCCTGATGAATGAGCTAACGTACGGCAAGAACGATCGTGGCCCTGCATCCTTTCGATCTTCAATGAACGCTCTGCTGCGCTTGACGTTCGTTGCTTTATTTGGCGTGGCGATGGGATTCTTTGGAGCCCCTTCTCTCTCCGCCCAAACTCGCAAGATCGAATTAAGTGACCTGGCCAAAATCACTTCTGTATCTGATCCGCAAATTTCCCCCGACGGAAAGTTTATCGTCTTCGTGGTTTCGCGCCCGAACCTCGAGGAGGACCGCAGCGATCGCCAACTCGTGCTGATGAATCTCGCTACCACGACGCAACACTTGCTCACCTACGAGCGCAAAGGTGTGGGCTCGCCGCGCTGGTCGCCGAACGGCGATCGCCTGGCATTTGTCGCTGTAGATGGAACCAGCAAAGAGGCAAAGCCGCAGATTTTCGTCTTGTCGATGACCGGCGGTGAAGCACGAAAAATTACCGATGCTCCCAGCGGTATCGAACAGTTCGCCTGGCGGCCCAACGGTCAGGACATCGCTTACGTCGCCTCCGACGAGCCCGAGAACAAAAAGGAAATCGAAAAGCACCACGACGCCTTTGAAGTCGGAGACAACGACTTTCTCGCCACCGAAGCAGCACTCCCCTCTCACATCTGGATTCTTCCGGCGGATGGCGGGAAAGCCAAGCGGCTCACTTCCGGCGCCTGGAGCTTGCCCAAGAGCGCTCCGCCCAGTTCGCCGGCCTCCCCCATTTCCTGGTCCCCCGATGGCAAGTGGTTGCTCTTTACTCGCCAGGAGTATCCCCATCAGGGTGACGCCGACTTGACCACGCTTCAAATTCTGAACGTCGATACGGGCGAGATTCGTAAGCTCACCAAACACGAAAAGTTCGAAAGCTTTGGCCTCTTCTCTCCCAACGGTGCACGCGTGGCGTACTGGTATCCGCGCGACAGCGATCCCAACAATGAAATCGAGATTTTTGTAACGCAAACCAGCGGCGGCGACGGCACCGACGTCACCCGTGCGATCGACCACGACATCCAACGCGTAATCTGGATGCCGGACGGCGATTCACTTCTCGTTGGCGGCCATGACGGAACGACGACCTCTCTCTGGCTGCAACCTTTGAGCGGCGCGGCAAGGAAGCTGGCGCTCGGTGATATCAGTCCTTCGTGGGGATTCTGGGTGGATGCTTTTGTCGGTCGCAAGGGCGATATCGCCTTCACCGGAAGCACGCCGACGCAGCCTTCCGAGTTGTACTATATGGCGTCCGCAAACGATTCGCCCAAGCGCCTCACGAACTTCAATCATGAAATCTCCACTCTCGCGCTCGGCAAGACCGAACGATTCGAATGGAAAGGCCCCGACAATTTCCAGGAAGATGGCGTGCTCGTCTATCCCCCCGATTTCAAGAAGGACAAAAAATATCCGCTGGTATTGATTATTCACGGCGGCCCGCAGGCTTCTACGACGACACAATTCAGTTTGCTTCCGCAGCTGATGGCTGCACAGGGCTACGTGGTTTTCGAGCCCAACTACCGTGGCAGCGACAACATCAGCAACGCCTATCAGCGCGCCATTTGGAATGATGCCGGCGACGGCCCAGGCCGCGACGTCATCGCGGGCATTGACGCTCTCAAAAAGCTCGGCTTCATCGACGAATCGAAAATCGGCGTGACCGGTTGGTCCTACGGCGGTTACATGACTTCCTGGCTCATCGGCCACTATCAAATCTGGAAGGCCGCGGTCGCCGGCGCCCCGGTTACCGACCTCTACGACGAATACAATCTCTCCGACGGCAATGTCGGCGATCGCTACCAATTCAATGGCTCGCCCTACGTAGGAGGCAATCTCAAGGATTACCGCGCGCAATCTCCTATCACCTACGCCGCGCAAATGAAAACCCCCACGCTTATTTTGCACGACACCGGCGATGCTCGCGTGACTGTCTCGCAGGGCTACTCGCTCTACCACGCCCTCAAAGATAATGGCGTGCCCGTGAAGTTCATCGCCTTCCCCGTTCCGGGACACTTTCCGGGCGACCCCGTTCGCACCATGGACGTGTTCCGCTATTGGATCGATTGGATGAACAAATATTTGAAGTAGAACCTTTCCGGCTGCACTTCGAAGCCATGCGAAAAATAAACTTCGTCAGAACTACATCTTTCTGAAATTCTTGGGAGAAAACTCCATGCACCTGCGACTTTATCTAAATGTTCTCCGGACCAGCTTGTGCGTCGCTTGTACCCTGGCACTGCTTGCCGCCGTTCCTTCCGGTGCCGCACAAGGATTCTCCAGCGCCGACATCTATCAGTTGCGTTCCGTCGGCGGCGTGCAGCTATCGCCTGACGGCCGTCGCATCGCCTACACCGTGGTCATGCGCGACCGCCCCGGCCGCCCCTACGGCCAACTTTGGATCATGGATCTCGCCACGCAAAAATCCGCGCGCATCGGTGGCGACAAAGACGGTGGCGGCGCTCCTCTTTTTTCCCCGGACGGTAAATGGCTGGCCTTTGCCGGAAGGCAAGGGGAGAACTCCGGGCTCTTCGTCGCCCACGCGGATGGCTCCGATGTCACCTTTCTCACTTCCTGGAGCGGCACCAACAGCCCGCTCCCCGGCACTGGTAAAGACATGGCCTGGTCGCCCGACGGCAAGCAGCTCGCGTACATTTCCACCACTCCCGGCTCTGCGGCTGCCGGCACCAATAGCGACCCCATGGTCATCACGCGCTATCTCTACAAGCCGGACGCGGGCGAAGGCATGACGCGCTTCAACGACAATCAGCGCCTGCACATTTTCACCGTCGACGTGGCCACGAAAAAAGTGCAGCAACTCACCAAGGGCGACTTCGACGAACATTCCATCGATTGGTCTCCTGACGGCAAGGAAATCCTCTTCGCTTCGAATCGCGAGCCGAATCAGGATGAGTTTTTCAATTACGACATTTTCGCCCTGCAAGTCGCCGACAATAGCATTCGCCGACTGACAGCCACTGAATACATCGAGTACGAGCCGCTCTGGTCCCCCGACGGCAAGCGCATCGTCTATCGCGGCACGCGCCGCGGCGTGACCGACCGCGAAACCACCATGGAAGACACTCACGTCTGGGTCATGAACGCCGACGGCGGCGACCGCCGCGAAATCGGCGCGGTCCTCGACAATCGCCAGGGCACGCCGCAGTGGGCGCCGGATGGCCGCGCCGTTTACTTCACCGTGCAGGAACGCGGCAGCGTCCGTCTCGTGCGCCTCCCGATTGCGGGCGGCAAGCCGGAATATGTGGTGAAGGACGCCGGCAGCGTCGCCAGTTGGTCCGTCGGCAAGGACGGCACGCTCGCCTACAGCTTTACTTCACCGCGCGACGCGACCGAGCTCTTTCTCAAGACCGGTGACGGCGCCCCCCGCAAGCTCACCGATTTGAATGCCCAGCTTTTCGCCGGAAAACAATTCGCCGAAGTCGAATCCTTCACCTTCACCAGCAACGACAACAAATTTGAAGTCGAAGCCTTCCTCACCAAGCCGCTCGGCATGACTGCCAACTCGAAGCATCCCCTGATCGTCAACATCCACGGTGGCCCGCACGGCCAGAACGGCCCCGCATTCAATATCAAAAATCAGGTCTACGCCGCGCATGGCTACGCCGTCTTGAACGTCAACTACCGCGGCTCTACTGGTTATGGCCAGCAATTCGCAGACGCCGTCTTTGGCGATCAGGACGGCAACGAAGCCCAGGACGTTTTGTACGGCGTCAGCGCGGCGGTCCGCCGCAACTTGTGGATCGATCGTGAACGCATGGGCATCGAAGGCGTGAGCTACGGCGGCCAATTGACCGAGTGGCTCATCACCCAGACCAACGAATTCAAAGCCGCCATTCCCACCGCCGGCATCGTAAACCTTATCAGCTACAACTACATGACCTACTACAATCAGTATGAAGAAATGGAGTTCGGCCAGTTTCTCCACCAGGGTAATCTGATGGATGTTGCCTGGGAGCGCTCCGCCCTGAAGCATGTAGCCGCCGCGCACACGCCGACGCTCATCCTCCACGGCGAAAACGACAATGACGTGCCCATCGCCGAAGCGGAGCAATTCTTCATCGCCCTCAAAGACGTCGGAACCGAAACCGTTTTCGTCCGCTACCCCCGCGAAGGCCACGGCCTCAGCGAACCCAAGCACGTCGTCGATTCCATCGACCGCTCCCTCGCCTGGTACGAAACGCATTTCCCCAAGCCCGGCGCCGAATCCATCACCAACGTCCAGCCCTGACGGCCCGGAAGGCCCCGGATTACTCACAATGATGCTCGTACCCATTTCTTTGCCTCTCCTCCTTCTAAGGAGACTTTTATGCCTTCTCTCAGCGCAAAGTTTGTTCACCTTCTCCGATGGCCGCCGCCCTCAACTTCGACTCTACACGCCGCATCTTCTTCGACAGCAAACCCCTTTAGAATCAACACTCAACACTTGCAAACCCACCGCATCTGTTGATTCTAAACCACTTACACAGCTTCTAAGTCCTTTATCAGCAACACTTACGGAAAAGCAGGGGGGTGGTCGACACAGGAAGCGACCACAAAACAAAAGAGCCCCGAACTTGCGGAGCTCTCTTCAAGACTTGTCTGGAACAGTAAAACGCGTCTCTTACGCTTGTGTCTCGCTACCTGCCGTCGCCACCGCGGCCACTTCCTCGCGGTCCGCTCGCTTGATGCGCGCGGCCTTGCCCTTCAAATCGCGCAGGTAGTATAGCCGCGCACGGCGAACCTTGCCCTTGCCAACCACTTCAATCGAGCTGATCGTCGGCGAGTGCAGCGGGAAAATGCGCTCGATCCCCACGCCAAAACTCACGCGCCGCACCGTAAACGTCGCGCTGGACGCCCGGCCCTTCTTGGAGATCACCACGCCCTCAAACGCCTGCAAGCGCTCCTTCACCTTCTCGCCTTCGCCTTCTTGGAGGCGGACGTTGACGCGCACGGTGTCGCCCGCGCGAAACTCAGGGAGGTCTTTGCGCAGTTGCGCTTCATGCAATTTACGTATAACCGGATTCATGTTCCTGTTTCCTTCTAGACCCACTCAGGCGGGGGCCAGCTCTTCAAGACAAACAACAATTATAGCCAAATCTTCATAATTTACCTAGCCCAATCAAAACGGATAACCTAGCTTTGACTCCACCTGCTTTGCGAGTTATGAATTGTCAGCGCCGGTTTCGTCCGGTGCGACCATGTGGCAGCGCCTGCGTCTTGCAGCCTTAGGAGCTTAAGAAATGATCCTTGATAAGCAGCCTGGAGCCAACGTCAAGCAGGCTGTTCCCTTCTTCCACGTGTCGAACATGGATGAATCGCTCCGATACTACGCGGATGGTTTGGGCTTTGGGATCCGCTGGAAATGGATCGATGAGGGCAAACTCCGCTGGTGCTGGCTGGAGAATGGCGGTGCAGCCTTGATGCTCCAGGAGTTCCGAAAAGAAGGCCACGATTCCTGGCGCCCCTCCTGCAAAGTCGGAGAGGGCGTTTCGATTCACTTCATGTGTGAAGATGCCCTGGCCATCTATCGCGAAGTCACTTCCCGCGGCATTAAGGCGAAGAACCCTTTCGTTGGAAACGGCATGTGGGTCACGGCCCTCTCCGACCCGGATGGCTTCCAGATTCTTTTCGAGAGCAAAACGGACGTCCCCGAAGATACGGAGTACTCAGCCCAGGACAAGTAGAGCCTCAGAAGTTGCAACGAGCGTCCTGAAAACTTGTCGCCCGCTCAGGCTGGCGCCACGACAGAAGAACCTCGCCGAATCACGCTTTTCGCGAAGCGCTCCATCTCCTCGAGTTGCGGGCTGAATTGCAACAATACGAGGTCAACGCCAACCTTCTCGAATTGAGCGATCCGTTCGGCAACCTGCTCTGGAGTCCCGACGAGCCCGGACCGCAAGCCGCGATTCGATACTGAATAGTCTTCGAGCGAAACACGCTGCTCCAGTTGCGTTCCCGCCAGCCATTGCTGGTAGTTGGCGTAGCCCGCCGCGGACTGGTGCACGTCGGTGATGCGCCGAACTTCGTCCTGGACTTCCCGTTCCGTTTCTCGAACCACCGCGTAACCCGCCACGCCGAATTTCATCGGAGGCAATCTGTGCTTCGCGCGGCGCTCGCTCAAATCCGCGATTTTCTTCCCCACGGTTTCCGGCGGGTCGCCGTGCATCAGGAACGCGTCGCACTTTTCGGCGATCAGCTCCTTTGCCGCGGGAGATTCGCCGCCCGCATAAATCGTCGGCCGCGGCTTCGAAACAGGTTTCGGCTCCAGGACGTTGTCGTCCACGCGGTAATACTTCCCCGTGTACGAAAAATGGTCCTGCTTCCAAACCCCATCCACTACGTCGAGCCACTCGGTGGTCCGCGCGTAGCGGTCGTCGTGCTGCTCGAACGCCACGCCGTATTTCTTGGCTTCGTCCGACCACCACGATGAAACTACGTTCAGCGTCAGCCTTCCGTTGCTAATGTGATCGATGTTCGCCGCCTGCTTCGCCAGTAGCGCCGGCAAATGAAACGTCGGCCGCACCGCCACCATCAATTCAATGCGCCCCGTCACCGCCGCCAGCGCCGCTGCCGTGGACCACGCGTCCAGCGAAGGCGCCTCCACTCCCTTGATGTCGTTGAGATTGAGCTCGGCGATCAGCGTCACATCAAAACCAATTTGTTCGCTACGCTGCGCCAGCTTTTTTACATACGCCCAGCTCGTCTCCATGTTTTCGTTTTCGACGTTGCGCAGCCATCCTCCAAACACCGGCATCCAGTAGCCAAATCTCATCGCCGGCCCCCGCGCGCGCCCACGTGTTCCGCGCGGCTCGCTTCGTGCTTCTGCGCCTCCGCAATCAAAAAGTCCGCCAGCCGCGCGTACGGATTGAATCCGATCACGCGCACGGGGTCCGCCACGAAATTGGAAAGCGCATTCACGTCGTAGTAGAGCTGCCGCCCCGTGCGCTCATCCATCACATACTCGATGCCGCCCACTTCGACTCCCGCGAGTTCCACGATGCGTTCGACATCGTCAATCACCTGCCGTGGCGGCGCGTAACTTTCCACTTTCATCCCGCTCTTCGGTGCGTCCACCGGGCAAGCGATGCGCGTCAATTCTTCCCCGCGCGTGTTCTGGCAAATGTCCGCGGGGCACAAGTTGTAACTTTCGCCGGTAATGTGAATCTGGATGGCGTAAAGAAATTTGCCGCCAAGCACTTCCACGCGCGTGATGATCCCGTCGCGCGCCGTGAATGCTTCCTGCACCAGCGCCGTGGAATCGATGCCAAAATAAAGCCGGTTCGCTACCACTGCCGCGCGCAATTCCGCCGCCGAATTAAATCGTTCAATTCCCGCGCCGCTCCCGCCGATGTTCGGCTTGATCACCACCGGATATCCGATGGCCTCTGCCGCCGCAAGCGCCTGCGACAGATGATTGATCACCCAAGCCTTTGGATAAGGCAATCCGAGCTTCTCCAGATTCGTCAACTGCAACGCTTTGGAAATCTCGTGATTGAAGCAGCGGTACCCGTTCACCACGCGCACGCCCTTGCCTTCCAAATGCGCAAGATAGTTCAGCGTATAAAAAATTCCATGCCCCAGCCCCCGCTGCCACGCCGAAGGGCTCATGCGATTGAATAGCAGGGAATACTCGCGCTCCGGCGAGGCCACATCGTAGTTGTGATGCCGCGCGTCAATCTTCAGCCACGGCACGCCGCGCTCATCGAGTTGCTGAAACAGCGGCCGGAACCAGTCCGGATGCTCGTAATAAATCGCAATCGGCTTTTCCAGCCCGTTGTCATTTCCCCGGATCGAGTTATTCATGAATCCTCGCATTTAGCACTTCTGCAACAGCGCACCTTAAGAGCGAGTGCTGGCTTGCGCAAACGGATCAGCCGACTCATAGGATGAATAAGAACCTCAAACAGTTCCATTTTATTCCCTTCCCAACAGGTCGGGGCGATTCCGGCGGGTCTTCTCGGCCGCCGCGGCGCGACGCCACCTGGCTACTTCCGCGTGATTGCCGCCAATCAGCACATCCGGAACGCTCCAGCCGCGATACTCTGCCGGCCGGGTATAGTGCGGGAAATCCAGCAACATTTGATTCGTCCCATCAAGGTCACAAGGCGCGCGGCCTTGAGCGTCATCAGTTTCTGCTTGTGGAGGCGCAGCATCATGCGCCCGTGCTTGGGTCGAATTCGCCGCGTCTCCCAGAATTACGCTGAACGATTCGTTCTGCGAAGACGCTTCGTTCCCCAGCGCGCCCGGGATCAGCCGCGTCACGGCATCGATCACCAGCATCGCCGGAAGCTCCCCGCCGCTCAGCACAAAATTCCCGATGGAAATCTCTTCCGTCGCCAAATGCTCCGCCACGCGTTCGTCCACACCTTCATAGCGCCCGCAAATAAAAATCATGCGCTCGAGTTGTGCGTAGCGCCGTGCCATCTCCTGATCGAATAATCTTCCCGCCGCGGACATCAGCACGATTGCCGTTTTTGGTTCGTGCGCCCTGGGCTCCGCTGCGCCTCCCGCACTCCGTCCAAGAAGCGACTCTACCGCTTCGAACAGCGGCTCCGGCTTCAGCACCATGCCTTCGCCGCCGCCAAACGGCCGGTCATCCACCGTGCGGTGTCGATCTTTAGTGAACGCGCGCAGGTCCTGCACGTTCACTTCGACGAGCCCCGTTTCTCGCGCACGCCGAAGTATGCCGTGATCGAACGGCCCGGCAAAGAACTCCGGAAAAATAGTAATGAGGTCAAATCGCATCTCCCGCAAGTGTAGCAAACGGAGGCCAGGCTTCGAGTTTGGCTGGAGGAAGGCAGTTGGTCGGGGAGTGAATTACCGTCGTTGCAGAAGTGCTACGCTTTGCCGGTCACACGAGTGCGAAGACTCGAAGTCGAGTGAACCATCAGCAAAATTGGGGCTGCTCAGGCTCGAGGGCTACGGTGAACTCTTTTTGTTTCAACGGCCTCTGCCGCAGAGAGTTTCCGGTCCACGTGTGGTTCGGAGCGCAAGCCACCTGAATGGAGCAAACAGCGCTTTCCCGAATCGACCCCACATGTCGGACAGGGTACGGAGAGGAATAGTGCTGGCGTCAAGTCTTTCATCCGCATCGAAACAGAGTGCGACAGGAAATGTCAAGAAACTGTTCAAATCGGTACAGTTCTAGAAATATTGTGAAATATAATTTCCTGCGAAGGAAGAGCATCGGAAAAAGTATTTCTCACTGCTGTTTGCGGGTCCAACTAACTAACGGCGTGCTCAGAATCAATCCTTTCTTCTTTTAGTGCCACGCGTTGTTCCGGGGCCGTTCCTAGAATTGGGAACGCGACTTTGGGCTGATTTTTCGCTCGGCGCTTTGCCCGCTTCTGACCAATTTTCACGGAAGCAGTGAAAATTGCTCCCACGGGGATAAAGCCTCCCCATTTGTGCGCCGCGATTGCTGCCAATCCCATCGATGCGATGCATCCGCAGGACTGGCAATCCGGGCGCCCGCCAAATTGACATGGAGTAATCAACGTCTGCAGATCCGCGGACAGCGTCTTGGTTGTGAGTGCAAAAACACATTCTTCGGGGGTGTGCGGCGGGGAAGAAAATTGCCGAATCAACCCCTCCCCCATGTCCAGCTTTGGATATTTCTTGTGCAATACGAGCATGTCGGCAATCGCCTGCGCGCGCTCAGCGGATGTCAGCATCTCCGGCAATTGATCTCCAACCTGCGGCGTAAACAGGCTGAACCAAACTTTTTTGATTTCCGGGCGGGGCGTCCAGAATTTCAGGAATTCTTCCAGGTATCCTGGGCGCTTCATCATTTGACCGGTGACCGTGCAGTGAATGGTCACGCATTGTCCAACGATATTCTTCAAAATACGTTCGTAAGTGGCTGGTGCGCGGCGCACGTCGTGTTCCGGCTGTAAGCCGTCAATGGATACCACGACGTACAGATTCGGCAGGTTCGCCCAGGCGGGACTCATCTGGCGGAACGCGCTGGTAACAATTTGCACGTGGATTCCGCGGCTCAATAGCGGTGGAATCATAGACTCCAGCTCGCGGTAGCGGACCAGTGGGTCACCGCCGACAATGGACAGGTGCAATGGCCTCAGGCGGTCCACAACTTCCAGGACGCCATCCACTAGGGCTTGGCCCTTGCGATCGTTCAAGTCACGCAGGGTCTTTCCGCCGCCGAGGTGCGCGACGTCGTAGGCGTAGCAGCCCGGACATTGCAACGGACATTCCCGCGTAATCTCGATGGAAAGCGAGGGATGCTCGCCCTTAAGAATCTTTCCCCATGCTTGAATAATCTGAGCAGCGTGCACAGCGAATAGTCCTTCCAAGAGGGTGTCGTTCGAAGTATGCGCCCCCTGCCGCTCGATGTCACGCAGCGTCACGCAGGTCTCTCTGCTCCCCGCTGCATTTTCCAGGTCTCTATCCCCGTCGTTAAGGCCCACACGGACAGAAAGTGTCATGGCCCAATTCTGTTCCTTCGAACAGCTTGTTCCCCCTCGGCCACCTCCCTACCCTTGCAGTTGAGAATAAGAGCTCAAATCGGCTCCGCCGCGCGGGAGTTACCTGATGGCATTGCGAACTCTCTCAAACAGGCACGGTCGCTTGTGGCTTGCGAGTTTGCTTGCCGTCAATCTGGCAGGCTGCGCGGGCTATGGTAGTGGGGGCAACACCAAACCTGGAGGCGGGTCCGCGCCCGCGGCACCTACGGGTCTTTCGGCAACGGCCGCCAATGCACAGGTGAATCTTAGCTGGAGTGCGGGTTCCGGCGCCTCCGCTTACTACGTCAAACGCTCCACGACGAGCGGCGGCCCGTACACACAGATCGCTGCGCCCGCCGCAACAAACTACACCGACAATAACCTGGCCAACGGCACAAAGTATTTCTACGTCGTTTCGGCCTACAACTCCTACGGACAAAGCTCCAATTCCGCGGAAGTCAGCGCCACGCCAACAGCTCCTTCTCCGCCCACCGCGCCGACCGGCCTCACCGCAATCACGGGGAACGCACAGGTAGCGCTGAACTGGTCTGCCAGCTCGGGAGCGACAAGTTATAACGTCAAGCGTTCCACCACCAGCGGCGGACCCTACACCACGGTGAGTTCTCCCACGGTAACGAACTACACCAACACCGGTCTAACCAACGGCACGAAATACTATTACGTTGTCTCCGCGGTGAGCGCTGCGGGCGAAAGCGTCAACTCCGCACAAGTGAATGCCACGCCCGCCGCTCCCGCAACACCGCCTGCTGCTCCCACAGGATTACAAGCTACCGGCGGCAATGCTCAAGTCAGTCTGACGTGGGCCGCCAGCACCGGCGCAACGAGCTACTACGTGAAACGCTCCACCACCAGTGGCAGCGGCTACGCGCAGATCGCTGCTCCCACCGCTGCGAACTACACCGATACAACTGTGACCAACGGCACCGCCTACTACTACGTCGTCTCCGCGCTGAATGCCGTCGGCGAAAGCGCCAACTCCGCGCAAGCCACGGCCACACCCGCCAACGTCGCAGCCGATGTGACCATCACCATCGATCCAACAAAAACCAAGCCCATTTCCCCGTACATTTACGGGATGAATTTCTATAACGGAGTGACCGGCGCGCCGCCACAGCTCACCTTCGATCGCGACGGCGGCAACCGCTGGACCGCCTACAACTGGGAGACCAACGCCTCCAACGCCGGCCGCGACTATATCTATGACAATGACAACTACCTGAGCAGCAGCACCGTTCCCGCCGAGGCCGTGCGCAGCTTTATCGCCACAGATCAGAACGCGGGCCTCGCAAGTCTCATTACCGTGCAGCTCCAGGGTCTGGTCTCCGCTGATGAGAATGGTCCCGTCAGCGTTGCCAATCCTCCCGACCTGACGCGCTTCAAGACCGTCGTCGACAAAAAGAGCACCGTTTCCAGCACTCCTTTCACGGTCAATCCGCCCACGACGGATGCCAACGTTTACATGGACGAATTCGTATGGGCCCTCGACCAGAAATTCACCGGCATGGGGATCTTCGGCGCGAACCCAATGCACCCGACTTTCTTGAGCATGGACAATGAACCGGAACTCTGGAATTCCACTCATCTGGAAGTGCAGGGCCATAACCCTGTCACCTCGGATAACTACATCACCAAAACCATCAATCTTTCGAAAGCCTTGAAAGATCAGTTCCCCAATGCTCTGATCTTCGGTCCTGTGCACTACGGATTCCAGGGCATCTACAATTGGCAAGGGGAGCTTAGCGCCACGCCCAGTGGAGCGAACTGGTTCCCGGATAAATATCTCCAGGCCCTCAAGACCGCTTCCAGCGCCTATGGAAAACCCCTGGTGGACGTCTACGACTTTCATTGGTACGCGGAGGATTACGATTCGAACGGAACGCGCATCCTCAACCTCACCAGCACCACACTGACCGACGCCCAGATCCAGCTCATTGTGCAAAGTCCCCGCAACCTCTGGGATCCCACGTTCACTGACAGTGGCAACAACAACCCTTGGATCTACCAGGAGCTTGGCAGCACACCGATCAACATCCTCGGCCGCCTCCAGGCCAAGATCAATTCCGAATTCCCCGGCGTGAAAATCTCCGTTACGGAATATGAGAGTGGCGGCTGGAACCACATCGCCGGAACCATCGCACAGGCCGACAACCTTGGAATTTTTGGCGCCCAGGGCGTTTTCGCCGCCAGCTTCTGGCCGCCGAACGGCACCTACTCCTACGCTCTCGCGGGATTCCGCGCGTTCCGCGGTTTCGATGGCGCCACCGCCAGCTTCGGCGACACCTCGCTCCAGGCGAATTCCAGCAATGTCGCGAATGTGGTTGTTTACGCCAGCCTGGACAGCGCCACGCCTGGCCGCGTTGTCTTCGTAGCCATCAATCGTTCGAACGCCGCTAAAGTTACCGCCATCAATGGCCAGGCTCTCTCCGGCACCGCGCATCTCTATCAGATGACGGCGAGCTCCGCCGCGGGACAATCCATTGTCCAGCCTGTCTCGATTGGAACGATGGCCGCAAGCGGCTCGACGCTAACGATCACACTTCCGGCATATAGCGTCACGACCATCGATGTCAGGTGAGTTTGGGTCGGAGATATTTCTAGTTTGATCCGTTCAGGATTCCGGCCGATTCAGGTCGCGAAGACCTTCAGGCAAAACCACATCAATCCGCCGCGCGACGGTATCAATCCTGGTGCAGATATCCACCGCCAACGGAATCAGGAGGTCACCCTGGGAAGTCTCGACTTCTAAGAGCGGAGTCCCGGGGAAATCTTCGCCGGGAATCTGCACATCGCGCACCGTCCCGAGCAGTGACGGAGCTTCGCCAAGCGAGCACGGCGAAGATGCCACAACCGGCGTCGCGACGGAATTTTCGAACACCGAACATCCAATAAGGTCCGACACAAAATACTGCCCGGCAGGAATCGTGACTCGCTGTTCGAATGGCAGTAGGATTTCCATCCCGCGATATTTTTCTGCTTCTGAAATGGAATTGACGCCTTGGAAATGAAAAACCGCTTGTCCTCGATGGTTCTGGCTCAGCCAGCAGTTTTTCAGCGCGACCTGGCGCGGCTCCATCTTGCCTCCGGCAGGCCCGATATAAACGTCCTTCAATTTTGTGAGTCGTTCCGGAAAGTCCGTCAGCAGTTCCACGGCAACTTCGCCCTTATTCCCGCGCGCCCGCAGAATGCGCGCCACCAGCACCCATCGTGGAGTTTCACGGTTCAAGGTTTAGCAGGACCGAAAACTTGTGTTGGGGAGTATGACCGCAAGGAAGTCAATCTTCGAGGATTTCCAGCGTGTAGCGCTTCCGGTGTTTCATGCCCGCCGCACCCAGCAGCGTTCGAATGGCCTTGGCTGTTCGCCCTTGCCGCCCTATGACTTTCCCCAAGTCCTCCGGATGCACTTTTAGCTCCAGCACGGTGACCTGTGCTCCCTCGCCGGACTTCACCTGTACTTCCTCGGGATGATCCACGAGCGCCCGGGCAATGGTTTCGACCAGCTCTTTCATTGGGCACCTGGGAATCGCGTCCCAGCCCAGCCGGGACGCGTACGTTTCAGGAAGGCGCTTATGGCTTCGCGATCTTTTGCAGCTTCAGGAAGCTCCGCACGGTATCGCTCGGTTGTGCGCCTTGCCCCAGCCAATACTTGATGCGGTCTGCGTCCAGCCTGATCTCCGCCGGCTTCTTCAACGGATCGTATGTGCCCACCGCTTCCTTCACGCGGCCATCGCGCGGCCGGGTCCGCTCAATCACCACGACGCGGTAAAAGGGCTTTTTTTTCTTGCCAATTCTTGCCAAGCGAATCGTTAACACTAAGCCAGTCCTCCTGAACCCATCTATTCTAGCCTGCCCGGCCATCCCGCGCCAAACAAACTCTCAGCCAGGGCTTAGGGGCCATGCCGGTGTGAACCGGTTGCACCGCAAAAAGGAAGCTCCCGGCCATGGGCCGGGAGCTTCCTCCACGCAATACGCAATTCACAGAGGAACTGCCCTATTGTCTATGGTTCCCTTAACTTCGCTTCACTTGCAGCTTGCGAGGAACTAGTTGTTTCGTCCGTTTGTGTCGCGGAATCCCTGCTTGTAACCGTCCCGGTAGGCGCGCAGGTCGTTCGGATCGTTGGGTTGTTGGTGATCGCTGCGGCTCGAGCCGGTCTGACGATCGCTTTGGCCGTCGCGCAAACCCTGCTCGAAATAATTCACGCTAACGGGACGTTCGTTCGGTTGGTTCGTTGGAATGTTCCGGTAGCCGTGCTTGTAACCATCGCGGTAGGCAGTCTGGTCATCTCCGCCGTTGGGCTGTTGATGATCTGTGCGGTTACCGCCGTACTGTCGATCGTGCTGGCCGTCGCGCAATCCTTGCTCGAAATATTCCATGGTTCTGTTCTGTTCGTTCCGTTGATTGGTTGGAATGTTCCGGTAGCCATGTTTGTAGCCATCGCGGTAGGCACTTAGGTCATTGGCGTCCTGGGGTTGCCGGTGATCGCTGCGATTGCCGCCATACTGACGGTCGTGCTGGCCGTCTTGCAAGCCCTGCTGAAAAAACCAGCGCGGTCCATGCTCATTTTCGTTGCGATCCTGATCCTGGCCTTGCTGCGCGGGAACCGCGGCGGCAAGTCTGGACGTGCCGAGCCCGGTGAAGGCCATTCCGAGTGCCAACACCCATACTGCCTGCTTTAGATTTTGATTCATTTTCTCTCCGATTCTGATCCGTTTCTGAACTGTCAGGGATACTGGACGGTGACGCGGACTCTTGTAGGAGTCGAAGGTTTGTCCACTCTGAAGGTAGAGTGGCAGATCACGCGCGGGGAGTCTGCCCTCTATAGCACACATCGGGCCGCGGCCGGCTGGGATCGCGCGAAATAGGTGAAAGCCAATCCCGCTGAATTCGGCCACGATATGCTCACCGCGCTCAGGGTCGTCCTGAAGTTGATAAGACCTTTCCATCAAGACTCCAAGGAGGGCACCTCGTGAACAAGTACATCGCTGAGCTAATCGGGACGTTTTTTGACTATCGGCTGCACGGTGATCGGTAACGGCGCGGGGGCGCTCGCTCCGCTGGCGATCGGTTCCGCGCTGGTGGTCATGATTTTTGCGGGTGGGCATATTTCCGGAGGGCACTTCAATCCGGCGGTGACGCGGGGTGTCTGGCTGCGTGGAAAATGCGAAGCCAAGGATGTAGCTCCCTACATGATTTCGCAGGTAATTGGTGCTGTGCTGGCGGCTCTCGCGGTAAAGTTTTTGAAACGTGGGGCCGCGGTTACGCCGCTTCAACCGGCCACGGTGCCGGCTCTTCTTGCCAAATTTCTTTTCACCTTTGCGCTGGTTTACGTGGTGCTGAACGCCGCCACGGCGAAAGGCACGTCCGGCAATTCTTTTTATGGCCTGGCTATCGGATTCACGGTCATGGTGGGAGCGCTTTCTGTCGGCAACATTTCGGGGGGAGCCTTTAATCCGGCTGTTGCGGTGGGCATCTCCGTTATGGGATTGTCGTCGTGGTCGAATATCTGGATCTACCTCGTAGCGGAATTCGTTGGGGCAGCGGTGGCGGCGGGCGCTTTCAAGGCCGTGAGCCCCACCGATAGCTAATTAGCCAGTCAAGCCGGGCGACCCTTCTTAGCGGAGCCGGTTTAGGCCATTAAAGGCCGCAGCCTTGTAGCACTCGGCGAGCGTCGGATAGTTGAACACGGTGTTCACGAAGTAGGTGATTTTGCCTTTCAGCAGGAAAACGGCTTGTCCGATGTGCAGCAGCTCGGCCGCGTCTTCACCGAAGATATGGACGCCCAAGAGCTCCAGCGTCTCGCGATGAAACAGAAGTTTTAGCCGTCCGTCCGTGTGGCCGCTGATTTGCCCGCGCGCGATCTCCCGGTAGTAGGCCACGCCAACTTCGTAGGGAACGTCGGCGTCCGTCAACTGCTCTTCGGTTTTCCCAATGAATGAAATCTGCGGAATTGTGTAAATCCCGTAAGGATAGCCGGCGGGGTCGGTGTGCACATCCAGATTGAATGCCCGCGCGGCAGCGATCCGCCCCTGCTCCATGGAAACCGATGCCAGGCTGGGAAAGCCAATCACGTCGCCCACCGCGAAAATGTTCGGCTGTGCCGTGCGGTAATTCTCGTCCACCTTGATGCGCCCGCGGTCATCGGATTCGATTCCTGCCGCGGCCAGATTCAATCCATCCACGTTTCCCGACCGTCCAACCGCATACAGAAGCGCGTCGGCATTGATGCGTTTCTTGCTGACCAGATTCGCGGCCACTTTTCCGTCAGGCAATTCCTCAACGCTTTCGACCTCCTCGTTCAGCCGCAGCGTGGCCCGCTGGTCCCGCATGTGGTACGTCAGCGCCTCCACCATTTCCGTGTCCGCAAATTCCAGAAGCCGCGTGCGCTTCTCCACGATAATCACACGTACGCCCAGCGTCGCAAACATGCACGCGTACTCCACACCAATCACGCCGCCGCCCACGACAATCAGCGTCTTTGGCAGCTGCGGCATGCTCAGGATCTGATCGCTGTTAATGATGTTTCGCCCGTTGATGGGCACTTTCGAATTGACCGCCGGCTTGGTGCCGGTGGCGATCACCACGTATTTGGCTTCAAATTCCCCGTAACTGTTGCTGTTCTCCACGCGGATGTGATTCGCATCGACGAACTTTGCCATGCCGTGAATGAGCTCCACGCCATTGCGCTTCAGTTGGTCGTGAATCACCCCGACTTCATTTTCCACCACGTGCTGGACCCGGAAGTTCAGGTCCGCCATGGTGATGCTGTCCTTACCCGTGTAGCTGCTGCCGTAAAAACTCTTGTCGTAAAAACCGGAGAGATGCAGGACTGCTTCACGCATGGTCTTGCTGGGGATGGTGCCGCTGTTGATGCACGCTCCGCCAATGGCGATTTGCTTCTCGATGATGGCGGCGCGCTTCCCCGCTTTTGCGCCTTGGATCGCCGCGCGCTGCCCGCCCGGCCCGGAGCCAATCACAATCAAATCATACGGCTGCATTCGAGGTGTCCTGCCCTGTCGTATCGCCCTCGCCGTTTGCCGGTCCCGCCGCGACGTCCTTGGAAGTATAAGCGACCGCGGACCTGGGCAGGATTGCGTTGCGCTGCGGGTCTCCAGTGCCCGCCGCCAGCCGCATCAGATGATCTTGCGCGGAGAAGTTGTGCCCGTTGCGTGCCGCGCGCGGGTAAGAATACGTGCCGTCGGAGGCCAGGATGCGAGCTTTCCGCGTATCCCCAAGATATGAAGACAGAATTTCCGTGCAGACTCTTTCGCAATGCTGCGGATCCTTCAGCGGAAAGAGCACTTCCACTCGCTCATAGAGATTCCGCGGCATCCAATCGGCGCTGCCGAGATATATTTCCGGCTTGCCGCTGTTCTCGAAATAAAAGATGCGGCTGTGTTCCAGGAAACGTCCCACGATGCTGCGGACGTGAACGTGGCTGCTGATCCCTCGAAGCCCGGGTACCAGCGTGCATTGGCCGCGCACAATCAGATCGATTTCCACGCCGGCCTGCGACGCGCGGTACAGCGCTTGGATCACCGGTGGATCGACAATGGCGTTGACCTTCACGATGATCCGCGCCGTTCGCCCGCGCCGCGCGTGCCGCGTTTCACGGTCAATCAGCGCAATGCAGGTTTTCGCCATGTCGCGAGGAGCCACCATCAGCGGTTTGTAGTTCGACTGTTCGGCGTAAGCCGTCAGGAAGTTGAACACGTCGTGGACCGCGGAGGTGATCGCTTCGTCGCGCGTGAGCAGGCTGAGGTCCGTGTAATAGCGCGCCGTCGAAGGATTGTAATTGCCTGTGCCCAGATGCGCGTATTGCCGTATTTTCCCGTCAGGGTCCTGCCGAACGATGAGCGCCAGCTTCGCATGCGTTTTCAGTCCGACCAGTCCGTGAAACACCTGCACCCCCGCGTCTTCAAAGCTTCGCGCCCAACGGATGTTGGTGGCTTCGTCGAAACTGGCCTTCAACTCCACCACAACGGTCACTTCTTTCTTGTCCGCGGCCTCCAGCAGCGCGCGCGCCACCGGAGAATCCGAATTCGTGCGGTACAGCGTCTGCTTGATCGAAAGCACGCGCGGGTCATGCGCGGCCGTTTGCAGAAAATTTACGACCCCATCGTACGAATCGTAAGGATGATGAAGCATCACATCCTGGCGGCGAATCGCTTCGAACATCGAATCAGCGTCATGGCCGATTCGAATCTGCCGCGCAACGAACGGCGGGTACTTCAGGTCCGGCCGCGGCGTTTCCTCGTACAGATGAAAGAGTCTCTGCAGATTCACCGGCCCTTGCACTCGAAATACGAGCGACTCGTCTAATTTGAATGTGCCGACCAGGCGCTCCACGATTTCCGGGTGCGCGCCCGCTTCGATTTCCAGCCGCACCGCCTCGCCCTTGCGCCGGTGCGTGACTTGCGAATCCACCGCCTCCATCAGGCTGCGCGTCTCTTCCTCCTCGAGATACAGATTGCTGTTGCGGGTGATTCGAAAGGAAGTCGATGCCAGAATCTCGTACCCGCGATAAAGCTTCGCCGCATAGGTCGAAACAATGTCCTGGAGAAAAACGTAGCGAATACCGTCCTCGCCCGCGGGCAGGCGCAAAAGACGCGGAAGCGCCCGGGGTACCGTGACCACGCCGAAGTAGGGTTTGCCTTTGCCGTCGCGGCGCCGCCGCAAAAGAAATGCGATGCATAGCGCCTTATTCAGCACGCGCGGAAAAGGATGCGAAGGATCCACGGTAACCGGCGTGAGCATCGGCGAGATTCGCCGTTCATAAAACTTTTTCGTCGCCAGGCTGGCTTTCGAATCGAGCTCGCTCATCGACAAGACCCGAATCGATTGTTTGGAAAGTGCGGGAAGCAATTCCTCGTTCCAGCACTTGTACTGGTCCTCCACGAAAACATGCATCGCCGCCGACACTTTTTCGAGTTCTTGCTCCGCCGTAAGCCCGTCCGGCCCCGTGTCGCGCGAACCATGCTCGATGCGCTGGAGAAAGCTCGAGACGCGCACTTCCACGAATTCGTCCAGATTGTTCGCCGTGATCGCCAGGAATTTTACCCGCTCCAGCAGCGGATTCCCCGGGTCGCGCGCCTCTTCCAGCACGCGTCGGTTGAACTCCAGCCACTGCACGTGGCGGTTGAGGTAGTACCGCGGATCATCAAGCGCAATACGTTTCATGGAAGTTTCGAAAGAACCTTTAGACATAGCCCAGCTGTGTTACGGGGAGATGAACGCACAGGGAATGATATCCTCCTGCTGGTGATTTGAGGTGCGGTTTGTGGCCTAAACAGATTCTATGCGGGGCAGCCACGGCTTTGTGGCTCACTTTGATTTGTGCAGTGGAAACTCGAAGCCAGATTCAGGAACCCGTGAAAAGCGTGGAAGACTCCGTCTTTGGCGGGCTTGTCAAGCCTGATGAACCCGGCTTCGCCGCGCTGATTCGCATCGGCGGAAGAAATACCTATACGCGAACCGAGGGCCTCCGCGATCTCCATTCGAAAGCCAGGATCGATGCGCACACGAATTTCCGGCTCGCCTCCTTCACCAAACAATTCACCGCCATGGCCATCATGCTGCTCGTCCACGACGGAAAACTCCACTACGGCGAAACACTCACCGAAATATTTCCCGATTTCCCCGCTTACGGCAAGACCATCACTATTCGAAATCTCCTCAATCACACTTCCGGCTTGCCCGACTACGAAGACTTGATGGACGAGGTTGAAAAGACAAAAGGCCCCGGCTGGTCGCCACAGAAACAAATCCAGGACGCGGAAGTGCTGGAATTATTGAAAAAGGAAAACGCCGGAAAGTTCGCCCCCGGAACCAGTTGGTCGTACAGCAATTCCGGATACGTCGTGCTCGGCCTGATCATCGCAAAAGTTTCAGGGCAGCCGTACGGCAAATTCCTTCACGAGCGGATTTTTGCGCCGCTGAAAATGAATCACAGCATCGTCTATCAAAAAGGGAAAAACGAAGTCACGAATCGCGCCTACGGCCACTCCGAAGAAGGCGGCGTGCCGAAGGAAACTGACCAAAGCTCCACTTCCGCAACCCCCGGCGACGGCGGCGTCTATTCGAATCTCGAGGATCTCGCCAAGTGGGATGACGCGCTGCGCAATCACACCCTGCTGAGCGAAAAAGAATTTCAGCCCGCCCTTATCCTGGTAAAGCTCAACGACGGCTCCCAGCCGCACTGGCCGCTCGAGCCAAACGACGACAATCTCCATCCCGGCAAGCCGGTGTCTTACGGCTTCGGCTGGTTCCTCGATCCCTACGAAGGGCACCAGCGCATGTGGCACACGGGAAGCACGATGGGCTTTCGCACCGCGATCGAGCGATTTACCGAAGCCGACGGCCTAACGGTAATCATTCTTTGCAACCGCACCGATCTCGATCCGGAAATGTTGGCGCTAAAAGTTGCACGTTTTTATCCCCCGCTGAAGTAGTTCAAATTGAAGCAACCTGTGGCAAGTCTTTCCGTTTCCAGCGCTCGATGGCCTTTTCGTCCCGCTCCAGTGCACGTGGTTCGGGCTTCTGGTGCGTCCACCCAAACCGATGGAGGTGTAGGCCAGCGGTATTGAAATGGCACGGCACGTGAAAGGTCCTTCGAATCACCTCCGCCACCCGCTTCGTCGTCCACAATTCTGTGCGATAGCCATTGGCGATGGCGCCCTTCAGTAAGATCCTGAGTAGCCGGCGCTGTTGGCTTCGCGTGAGCTTTCTCGGACGACCCGGAGAGAATCCCACCCGGAAGGAATCGGCGCCGCGGCGCCGCCAGTCATTCCGCCAACGCATAACAGAACTGGCAGCGCAATGGACGCGCCGAGCAACCTCGTTCAGGGACAAGTCTTCATCCAACAGTTTTAGCGCACGTCTGCGTCGATCGGAAAGCAGGTCGGCCGAACCCTTTGGTCGCATTTGGACCTCCCGTCACTTCGAGGTCCACTATTGCATTATTTTATGTGAGATCAATAGGCTACGGGATCGCTGTGGGTGTTTTGGGACCTATCGCCATTTTCCGGGCCCTGGCTAGGTAGCAAATCCCTGCGGGGATCGCGATGGACTCTTCGGTTCTGCTCTGGACTAGCGCCAATCTTCGCGGATCAAGACAGCCCAGCGAGCTTTCCCAGCCCCTTCATTTTTGCGCGCGCTGCCATCGAGCCGTACTGCTTCATCATCGTGCGCATCTGCAAATACTGCTTCAGGACGGTGTTCACGTCCTGCACAGTGGTCCCGCTGCCCTTCGCAATGCGCTTCCGCCGCTTCCCGTCAATCACGTTGTGGTCCCGCCGCTCCTGATTCGTCATGGAATTGATGATGGCCTCCACGCGCGTCAGTTGGCCTTCGTCCACCTTCGCATCCTTCGGTAGATTCTGCAGCGGCCCCATCTTCGGCAGCATATCCACAATTTTGTCCAGCGGGCCCATCTTTCGAATCTGCTTCAGCTGATCGCGAAAGTCTTCCAGCGTGAACTCTTCCTTGCGCAGCTTACGTTCCAATTCGGCGGCGGCCTTTTTGTCGACGGTCTGCTCCACGCGTTCGATGAGCGACATCAGGTCGCCCATGCCCAACACGCGCGAGACAATCCGCTCCGGATAAAATCCTTCCAGCGCGTCGTATTTTTCCCCAAGCCCGACGAATTTTACCGGCGCGCCCGTAACTTTCCCGATTGAAAGCGCCGCCCCACCGCGCGCATCGCCATCCAGCTTCGTCAGAATCACGCCCGTCAGCCCAAGCCGCTTGTGAAATTCTCCCGCCGACCGCACCGCATCCTGTCCGATCATCGAATCCGCGATGAACAGCATCTCGCTGGGCTGCAACTCTTTCTTCAGCATGCCCAGCTCGTTCATCAAATCATCATCAATGTGCAATCGGCCCGCCGTGTCGACCAGCACCACGTCGCTCGCCGAAAGTTTCGCTTCCTTGATCGCGCCTTTTACGATTTCGAGCGGCTTATCCGTCCCAGCCCCGGGCCACACCGCCGTGCCTACGGCTTTCGCCACTTGCGCCAGCTGTTCCCGCGCCGCGGGACGATACACGTCTGTTGACACAACCAGCGGACGATGCCCATGCTGCGTAAGCCATTTCGCAAGTTTTCCAGTCGTGGTTGTCTTACCTGAACCTTGCAGCCCAACGATCATCCACACCGAAGGCGGCCGCGAAGCGAAAATCGGCTTGGCGTGTTTCCCCAGCATCGCGGCCAACTCATCGCGAACCACTTTGACGACCTGCTGGTCCGGCGAAAGCTGCAGCATGACTTCGCTGCCGATCGCCTTCGCCCGGATGTTCGCAAGCAACTCGTCCGCCACGCCAACATTGACGTCGCCTTCCAGCAGCGCCTCGCGGATCTCTGCTAGCGCAGTGTCCAGGTGCTCATCCGTCAGCTTGCCCTGCCCGCGCAGGTTTTTGAACGTGCGTTGCAGCTTCTCTGTAAGATTCTCAAACATGATTTGTGCAGATTCTCCGCAAGTCCCTCCTAAGGATAGCAGGCCGGAGGTGTACGAGCGTATCTCAGCCGGCCCAGCGCCGCGAAAATGAATCTCAGAGAAACTTGACCAGTGCCTCAGTCGTCCCCTTGGGATTTTCCTCCAGGATCCAATGCCCCGTGTCCTTCAGCACGACAACCGTCACGTCGGAAGCCACCAGCTTCATCTGCTGCCCCAGCACATCTCCCAATGACTTCTCTCCGCCAATCGACAGAACCGGCATCGTCAGCTTCGTCTGAGATAGCTGCGCAAAGTCTTTCGCCGTTTGCGGGAACGAAGCAAAGTACGCCCAGCCGGCTTTCATCCGTCCCGGGCGCGAGTAAGCTCCCGTGTACGCTTTCCGGTCTGCTTCCGAAAGCGAACGTGTCTTGTCTGCCGCGAATTCATTCCAGTAATAATCGAAGTACACGCGCTCCCGTCCACGCACCAACGCCGCGGGTGTTTCTCCATGGAACCGGAAATGCCATAGCCCTGGGTTGTTGTACACCGCATCCCCTCCCGCAACTCCCGGCAGGAACGCGTCCATCACCACCAGCTTTTCCACTTCCGCGGGGAATTGTGCGGCATACGCGTACGCGACCATCAAGCCAATGTCGTGTCCGACCACTCGCGCTTTCTCCACCCCGAGCGATCGCGCCAGCCCGTGGATGCGGATCGCCGCTGCCTTCATGTCCAGACCATTTGACGGTATCCCCGAGTCCCCAATCCCCGGCAGGTCCGGCGCAATCACCGTAAATTTCTCGCCGAGCACAGGCAGGATGGGCGTCCACATTCGCGAAGTCTCCGCATACCCGTGCAACAGAATCACTGTCGGCCCGTGCCCGCCGGTCGTGTAGTGCAGCTTGACGCCGTCAATCTCCGCGTTCTTCAGAACGAATCCTTGGTTGGCCGCAGTCGCGTGAGGCACGCCAAAAAATGAAACCGGAAGGAGAACTAGAGTTAGCACAGCAAAGTTTCGAGACAAACTCGTCACATTTTTCACGGATAGCTCCTGGAGTGGATTTCTGATTATACGCAAATAGCGCCGGTGCGGCTTCAGTGCCAATTAACCCGCTTTGTGTTTCGCGCTGTGGCCCACGGCCACAAGAAAAATCGCGCTCTTCCCTTCGGCGTGAGGGGAGAAGAAGCGCGTGACGTCGTCGTCAAAAAAAGTAAGGCCTGTGGCCCCCAGCCGCTGCGCATAGGCAGCAAGATACATCTTGCCGCCCAGAATGCCCGCTTCCAATTGCGCCGCGCGATACCCGCGATTGCCGAACCGTTGCAAGATCGGCCGCAAATCCGCCAGGAAAAAAATGTCCACGGCCGCGTCGGCGGGCAATTCCTGCTGTAAGCCAAGGTAGCCGGCATCGGCGCGGAAATCTCCCTGCTTCAGGCATTCGAGTGCTCCACGGCAGCGATGGAAAACGTACGCTCCGGGCGCGAGTTCCTCGACAGCATGCACTATTAAATAGAGATCATTGAGCTGCTCTCCCGGCGGTTCGAGAAAATCCGCGGGCACGCCGCGGGTCGCACGGTCCAACATCGTGGATAACTGCGCTAAAGTGATCGCGTTCCGTGCGAATTTGCGTGTGGAACCGCGCCGTTGAATAACCTGCTCGATCGGGTCGCGAGGCATTTCGCCGTCGGATAGTGGCGTCAGAGGAAAGATGGCTCCGGCGGGTGCGGGAAAATCAACCGCGGGAGTGCGGCCGCGCCACTCCGCCACCTCTTCGGCGGAATCCAGCGACGAGGCTGCCTGCATTTCTCGCATCAGCGGATAGTCCACCTCGCGCTGAGAAAGCGGCACGGTTTCGAAACGAAGTGGTGAAATTTCCGAATTTGGCGGTGGCACTGCGGTTTTGTGGCCCAGGGCTACGATAGAAAACGCCACTTCACGCTGCGGATCGACATCCAGCAGCCGGTTCACCTGCGCGTCCACAAACCCGCAAACCACTCGCGCCGGCAGCCCCAGCGCCGTGGCAACAGCGAGCAGGTTGGCGAGTAGCGTCCCATTGTCCCAGCCAAAATGACGGTACGTGCGTGCCTGATACTTCCACGCGTTGCGCCAATACGTGCAAGTACAAATGATGCTCAGTGTCGCGTGAGTGATCGCGGCTTCACCCGCGGTAGCTGCAACCAGGGCTCCGCGGTAATCACCGGAGCGAAGCTTGTGCAGTCCAAACTCAGCGGGCGCAAAGTGATAGACACCAGCCTGCAAGTTGGCCAGCTCGCCACAGACCAGATAGAGCTCAACCTCGTAAAGCGCTCCCGTGCATGCCGCCGCGCGAAAATAGAGTTCGCCCCCCGAATATTTTCTTTTGCGCGTGATCCCCGCGGATAGATACAGCAGTTGGGCGACCGCCTCAAGATCCGGAGCGGCATTGGTTTGCGCCGGGACGCTCTCAGCGATGGCAGACAAAGCCACGACCCCCGTTTGACGCACTTCGTTCGGCAGGCGCAACGGCTCCAGCGTCGGATAAATCTTGAACGGCAGCGGTTGGTTGCTCCAGTCCATGAAATGCGGATTGGTGCGGATACTCAGGTAGGAATGTTTCGTAGCTTCGTGATACTTCTGGGCAGCGTCGAGATTGCGGTTGTCAGTCATCTTGGGCGTGCGCCGGCATGAAAATCGGACTCCAGCATATCAGGTTGCAGCAGCGCGGCTTCGCAAGCAGGGTGCTCGCATTTCAGCACAAGGAGCCATGAGAGAGAGCTGGGCTGGATTGGGGGAAAAGCGTAAGTTACGCAGAAATGGCGCGCAATCGCTCCTGGAGAGAAAAAATCGGCTCAGAACTTGACCTTCACGCCGAACTGCCCAGCGAACGGGATCCCGACCGTCGTACCCGGACCAAAGAAATCGCCCAAAGCGCCCGCGGGGAAGGCCAGTTGGCCAAGGCTAGTCACCGGGCGCGTCGTGGCGCACGCCGAGTCGGCACAAATACTGGTGACATTTCCGGATTGCATTTGTGCCAGCGGAACCGGCAAAGCCGCCACATTCGTCACAAAATTGGCGCCCGGATTGTTGCGGTTGAACAGATTGAAGAATTCAAAAAAGGGAACCACCGTCCAGCGCTCATGTACTTTGAACGGCCGGCTCACCCGCAAATCCACCTGGACATACGGCGTCCCGCGGAATTGATCGAGGCTCGTTGGCACCCCATTCACGGAAATCCGCGCGCTGTTGTCCGCAGTGGTGATCGTGAAAGGTCGCGCGGTCTCAGCCTGTGATAGCAGGCTGAGCTCGAACCCTCCGGGCACATAAAAAGTGCCCGCAACCATCGCACGGCTGGTGACGTCCTCGCCGGATGGGCCGTAATCTCCCGGCCCAAAAGGATTCTGCGTATTGCAAACGCCGTTTACGTAGTCGAACAGCTCACCGAGCACGCATCCCCAGGTCTTGGCACTCGAGAGCGTGTAGTTGACGACGAGGTTGAAACGTTTGGTGACATTTCCCTGGAGATGCAGTTCCAGCGCCTTGTAGCTGGAACGGTTGTCGGAACGGAAAACGGAAACGTTCGAATAGTCGTAGCGCCGGTAGCCGTGCATTCCGGTTTCCAGCAGCCCGTCCGCACTGACGGTCCAGTTTCGATTGAAGGCATGTTCGATCCCAGCCGTGGCGTGCAACGCGTACGGCGTGTGGTAGTTGGGATCGATCAGCGAAGGCGGTCCCGATGCGTTTTGAATGTTGAAGTTGTTGACGGCGGTGAAGGCCTCGACCCAGCCGTTTTGTGCGAGGTCGTCAAAATAAAGCCCCACACCGCCGCGGATTACGGTATTCCCGGAATCGCCCAGGCCGTACGCCACCCCGAGCCGAGGAGAGAATGCTTTGCGGTAATCGTGCGGAATCCCCGTGACAATACCATTGCCCGCGAGTGCCGGATTCAGGCTCTGGTCATGCCCGGAAGCGATGAACAGGCCAAATGTCGTGTCGTAGCGCAGACCGTAGTTCACGGTAAGACGCGGCGTGAGCCGCCAGGAATCCTCGGCATAAAGTCCGAGCCGCTGCACGTTCTGCGAAAAACTCCCGTCGCCGTTGGGGGGTGGCTGCGGCGGCAAGCCGGCTTGCAGGTCCGCGCTGAACTGCATCTCATTTGCCGGATTTGCGGTGTAAAACACCGGATTCTCAGGAAAGGAAATGAGAACTTCGGAATTCGCCGTCAACGCGCCGCTCATCACCGGCTCGTGAATGAAATTGATTCCGAAACGCGGCGAGTGTCGGCCGGTCGTATGCGTCACATCGTAGCGCAACTGATATTTTTCCTGATTGCGCAAGACCGGGAAGGAGGTGATGGCCGTGACGAACTGGTTGTCGCCAAAAGTTTCCAGGCCGGAAATGGTGTTGGATGTGGATGAAAATGGAAACGCCAGCGCAAAACCGAGATGCGAATTGCGCGTCTGCGTCAAGTGCAGCGTGCTCGCCGCTAGCACCAGCGTCCCCGCCCACGTGGGACTGAAGGTGAATTGATTGCTGAGGACGAAATTGAAGTAATTGTTGTGCGCGGTCGCTCCTGTGGAGGGCAGCGTGCCTTGCTGAACCAGCGCATTTCGCGTGAGATAACTGTCGGTAGCCGCGCGGAAAAACCAGTTCGAACGGCCGGATTGCGCCCAATCAAATCGCGCCATTCCGATGTAATCGCGGAACGGCACCGGCACGCTGCTGGGAACGGGAATCGAAGTCACGGTCGTGCCAAAAACGTCGATCAATCCCGCCGACGCAAGCTGTGACAGCGCGCCAAACTGCTGCTGGTTCGGCGGGCTGTAGGCGATGCTGGCATTCTCATGCACGTATTCGAATGAAGTGAAAAACCACAGTTTGTCGCGAATGATCGGGCCGCCGAGTGTCCCCACATAATTTTGCCGGGAGAACGGCTGTTTCGGATCAGGCGCGGGATTTTCGATCGGAAACCTTGCGTTCAAATCGGCCGCGCGAACATAAATGGCTTCATCTCCGTGCCATTCATTGGTGCCGCTCTTGGTGGTGATCACTACTGATCCCGCGGTGGTGCGGCCAGTGTCCGCCTCCGCCAGCGCGGTTCGGAAGGCGAATTCGCGAATCGCTTCCGGAGAAAAATTCTGCAGGAATCCGCCGATCCAGTCATCGGTATTGTCCGCGCCGTCCACGGAGAGTTCGTTATTCAACGCAGAGCTTCCGCCCGTCGAAACCGCGGTGATGCGGGCTTTTGTGGGGTCGGAAGGTTCCACCGGTTCGGTCCCCGGCGCCAGGTAAGCAATATTTGCAAAGCTGCGCGCGGCCAGCGGCAGCGTGTCCAAATCGTGCGCGGTGATAATCGCCTGGCGAACGGCGCTCGTGGTATTGATTTCCTGCGTGGTGATGGAAGACGCTTCACCTTCCACCGTGACCTTTTGCTCCGCTCCTTCGAGCTTCAGCGAAATGGTTACGTCGCGGACCGAACTGAGCTGCACGGTGACGTTCGAATGCGCTCCCGCGAAACCCTTCGCCTGGACTGTTAGCCGGTATACCCCGGACGGAAGATTGTCTATGCGAAATTCGCCTCGATCGTCAGCAAGTACTTCCCGCTGCGCGGAAGTGTCGGTGGCCTGAATGGAAACCCGCGCGCCGGGCACACGCGCACCGCTCGCGTCTTGCACCACGCCGCGCACCGAGCCCGTCGGATTCTGCGCCAACAGCAGTTGCGGCAGAAAAAGGAGAACAGCCAAAGAACAAAGTGCTGTTCCAAGAGTTCGAATGCTCATTCGAACGGGATCATCAGTCATGACAAAGGAAAGACTACGAAATGAGGAGGCCTACTACCACAGGTCGTAGCTGCAGCAGTTCAATAAAAAGTTCGACCGTCCAAGCGGTTGATTCGAATGGGCAATCAGTGAACGAAAAGTTCCAGTAACCGATGCACGGAGGCGAGAATTGGCGCGGAAGCAAGCAGGATTGACACGCACGCGGCGATTCCCAGCCCGACGCCCAACGCGTGACCTCGCGCCCAGGGAGGCGGCAGCGGCCCAGCCGGCTGGATACGCAGCAGGCGATCGACTCTGGCGGAGAGATCGTCATCCCGCGCTACGAGAGATGTGTACAGAAAATTCAGCCGCGGCCCCGCTCCCATTCGCGCGACATGCAAAAGCGCCGCGGCCAGCGAAAGGGCGCGGAGAGGATCTCCCGCGGCGGCTTCATCATCGGCAGCCCATTCCGAAAATTTAGCCCAGGCGCGGTCGAGCGAAGAAAAGCTGGCGAGAAATGGGATGGGCCCCGGCGCCAACAGGAGAAACAGGCGCTTCAGATTGTCGCGGGAAAGGCGATGAGCGTTTTCGTGCTGCAAGGCAACGTCGAGCTCGTCGGCGGAGAGCGCGCGGAGAACGCCGTTTGAAACGACCAGCTGTGGCCGGAAAACTCCGGCGATCGCGAGCAAGGGACCTTCTTTATCGACGATTACGGTCTGCGAGGGTTCTCCCGCCGGTTGGGTTTGGCTGCCGGCTTTCCGCCAGAGACGATTGCAGCGAGCCGAAGCGGCGACGGAGCGCGCAGTTCTCGCGAACGAGAGCAGCAATCCCAGAGCTCCAAAAAGTCCCAGCGTAAGACATGTCCAGCCGACGCGTTCCGCAGTGGCTTGCGGCTCGAGCCACAAATAGCTCGGCACGCAGAGTCCCACCACGGCGCTGATGCCCACCGCAGACGGGAGCAAGCGCACGGCAAACAAAAAATGCGCCGCGGTTCGCGCGCGCATCGTTTCCGCCATTCGAACCGCCGCGCGAGAAGCGAGCGCCGCACCCAAACCCAGAAGAGCATTCACAATGAAGAAGGAAGCCAGGCACAGGCACAATAGTCTTAAAACGTAGGGAACGTTCATGGCTTGCCTCGCCGCGAAAGTTCCTTGCGTTTCGTGCGGATTTTTTGTTCCAGCTCATCGAGCAGCACCGCATCGTGCTCGCCCACCGCGTCCAGAAAAGAAGAAACCAGCAAATCGCGCGAAGGATGCGGACCGCCGAGAAAACCGGCGATCCAACTTTCCGCGCGGCTGCGTTCCCATTCCTCGCGGGAGAGACGCGCGGAATAAAGAAACGCGCGCTCCCGCATGTGACGTTCGAGCAGGCCCTTTTTGTACAGGCGGTCGAGCGTGGTCATCACCGTGGTGTACGCCAGCGGACGAGCCATGTGCTGGATGACATCGCGGACATTGCATTCACCGCGGGCCCACAGAATTTCCATGAGATCAAATTCGAGTCTGCCGAGAGATGCCGGAGGGGCGCTCTCGCCGTGATGTATCATTCGGTTTTTCAAGAACCGGATCATCGATGGAATCTCGCAATTCAGTCATTGCGGGGCAAAATGCATTCTACGCTTGGGATGGGCGAAAATCTCTACTTTTGCAGAAACAGGGCCGGCCGCCATTCGGGGGGCAGCACGGTCCTGTTTTTGCAACTTCTGCCGAGTCGTACATCAAAGAGGAAGGCCAACACGCGTTTGGTTTCTAGGACGTGCAGGAGGCACTTCCGGTTACAGTGTTCCGAAAAGAGTTCCGAACAGAAATCGCCCAGGACCAACGCTAGTCTTTAAGAAACGAATTTTGTGTTGCGGACCAAAATTTCCCGAGGCTTAGTTTCACGTATCAAAAAATTCTGTGCGGCAGGGCGGACCTTGCGGCCCGCCCCGCTACACGTTGGAGGGTTAGCTCTTTGGCGCCCAGGCGGAAGCGATCAGGTCGTGATCGAAGGCCGGGGGCACCTGCTTGAAGCAGGCGTAGCGATAGAGCGCGGCGTTGAACACGCCGCCTACCGCGGACATAAACACCGAGAGCATGATGAAGTAGAGGATCATTACGACGGTGCCGAAGATCAACCCCTTGATGCCGCCCAGGAACATGGCGACGAGCCAGAGACCGATACCCGGCAGCATCAGCACCAGAGAGACCAGGCTGAGGCTGAATCCGCCGATGACTTTTTCTCCCCAAGTGTCGCGGAAGAGTTTTGACGAGCGCTTGACGGCTTCGAAGGGAGAAAGATCTTCAAAGGCCAGCACGGGAACGACGAAGTAGCAGGCCAGCGCCCAGGCGACACCGATCAGCCGCATGATCAAGCGGCCGATGAGGCCCATGCGCTCTTCGAGCGTGCGCAGGATCATGCCGACGGTGGCGGCGACGAGAGCCCATTGAAAAATGGTGCCTTTGCGGGCCCAGGCCAGTTCGAGGCCGTCGCGGAAGGTCCACTTGCCGCCCATCAAACGGCTATTGGCGACGCCGACGAGCGCGACGTTAAAGAAAACCATCACGAAATAGTTGGCGACGTACAGAGTGAACACGCCGAGCAGGAAAGCGGGGGACTGGTTCGGATTGAAGCGTTCCCCGGAAGCCGCCGCGGAGGTAATCGCCGGCAACATCATCAGAGTGCCGCCGGTGGCGATCACGGCGGTGACGATCAGACAAGCGACCGCCGAGATGACCGGGAAGAGCATCAATTGTTTGTCGGAACGGATTATGGCGAAGCTCTGTTTAGCGAGCTCCCAACTGCGAGAAAACTTACCCATCACACCCTCCTAAACACACTAAACGTAAGGAATGGTGACCCATAGAAAGTCTGTTCGATAGCGGCGTTGGCTCCAATAGTACGGAGGATGCATGTCTTCGGGACAGGTAACCGGGAGGACAAACCGCGAGGTAGCCAAGCAAGGAGGTAAAGAAGTAGGGAGGTAATAAGGTAACGAGGAAAAGAATGAGGCAGATGCGGAGTAAGGCTTTGAGAGAAACGAGAGGCGCGGAGCCGGAAGAGCGGAAGTTTCTTCTGAGAAGAGGCATCGCGGCCCCACCCCCAGGTTTTTTGTAAGTGTTGCATTCAAAGGAGTTAGCCTTGCCGTAAGTCTTCTGTTTGCTACACTCGACGAGAGGGTAGCTGGGTGGGATGGGGTGGTTTTAAAGGACTTGGCAGCACTGCCTGGCGGGCGCACATAAAAGGCGAGGCACCCTCAATGGCGGGTGCTGATGCAACACAATAACTATACCATATGGGTATCTATTGCAAAGTACTTACTTATAATTATAGTATTTGCCGTAAAATAGCCCGAAGAAGGAACGCGTCGAGCAAGGAAAAATCAAAAGCTCCGCTGTCCCGGTTTCGACTCCGTCATCTAATCTGGCGTCAGGTTGGCCCCCTGACCAGAGCCTTTCAAATAGAAGACCTTTCAATTCTAAATTCTCGACACGGGGCTTGAATTCGTCTTCGGTGTCCTTCAAACCCGTGACTGTCAATATTTCGCCAGCGGCCGTCTCCGGAATCTTGAAAAGTGTGGACTCAGGAAAGCGGTCTGACCTGAATTCGTATTTCAAGATTCGGATTGGTACTCGCGTCTCCTTGTCAAATTTCCATTGTGTAGATCGCTCATCGAGACAATTTGCGCACTCTAAGACATTCATTAGGTAATATTTTTACCTTTATGACTCAATGGAAGAAGCTCACCGGCAAGTTCTAGTAAGTCTCCCAATTTCTCTGCCGTTTCAGAGTCAACAACAAATGCTCCAGAACAAAGATGATAAAAGCTGCCTTCCTTAAGCTTTGGATTCCAGACATAGATATCAGGAGGTATCCAACCCTCAAGCTTAGGGCTACAGTTCATCCTTAGTGTATCGGTCTTCCATATCCGATCACAGGGAAGAAACCTCTAATAAATATTTGAATCTAACCGGAGCTTATAAACATTCATATGTCAAAAAGGAAATTCCCGTTGAGCAAGCTATCCGCGCGCGGCACACTGAATTCCCTCCGAGGTTTTCTTACTGGAGAGCACGCCGAGAGAATACCACTGTCGCACTTCACATCGGAGCGACAAAAGGGTATTGCACGCGGTGGCCTTCGCACTTATCGAAGACCACCCGGAATCGGCTCGCTTTGCTAAGGGTATGTCGGCCGCGGCCCTTTTCACTTTTGTGGCCCCCCCGCTGCGAAAGAACGTAGACAAAGGGCCTCGGTGTTGTTTACCGTAGCTAGGTGGATGATTCCGGGCGTGGGGTCATCCCGCAGAGGGGAACATCATGAAGAGGCTTTTGGCAGCGGCAGTATTATTGCTTGGGAGCGTAGCAGTAGCCCAGGCGCAGGGAACCGCGTCGACCGATGGGACGGATCCGGCAAACGGCTCAGCAGAGATCAAGACGGCTTTGATCCCGAAGGTGACGTCCGCGAATTCGCTGGCCTCGACGGACCTGTTTTTCCTGCCCCCCGTCAAGCCTTTCACCACGATTGGAACGCCCGTTGTAGCCACGGCCTTGGCTTTGCCGTTCGAGACTGCCGACCCGGCCAGCCCGCCGCCCAACCCAAAATTTCTCTATACCACCACCGACCGGCCGCGCTGGGAACTTGCGCTGGGTGTGGACTGGCTGCGATTTCGCTCATCGATCTTCGATGCGAGCGCCGTGGGTGTGAAGACATCGATTTCGTATTTCACCAACGAATGGTTCGCCATCGAAGCCAACGTCTCGGCGGATTTTGCTCCGCAGATTTTTGACCGCGAGCACGTGAAGACGGTGGTTTACGGAGCAGGCCCGAAGATCGCCTGGCGCGCAGACAGGTGGGAACCGTGGGTGCATGGCATCTTCGGAGGAGCCCACGAAATGCCACAGACCAGGGGCAATAGCAAGAACGCCTTCTCCATTCAGGCGGGCGGCGGGGTCGATTACCATATCAATCCGCGTTTTTCCGCCCGCCTGGAAGGAAACTACGTGCGAACCACCTTTTTCAGCCAGTCCCAGAACAATTTCGAGCTTACCGCCGGGGTCGTGTTCCATTTCTAAGACCGGCGTCTCAAAGCCCCAGTGAATATCCGGAGTAGGATTCCAGCTTTTTCATCCGGCTCCATCACGCCCCGCAACCAGAAAAGCCAGGCGATTTTTATTCGCGACTCACGAGACTCGATTACCAAATCTTGCAAATCTGTTCGCGAACCATGGGGTCGCCCTTTTTGCAGCCGAAGGCTTTGGCGAATTCCGCCAGGTTGGAGGGCGCGCCGTTGCCGCGGAAGCGAGAGAGCGGGTGCGGATTCGTTTTCGTCTGTAGCCGCGCGGCTTCCGGCCGCTGATTCGCTCCCCACACCTGCGCCCAGCCGAGGAAGAAACGTTGCTCGGGCGTGAAGCCATCGATGTCTTTTGGCCGCGGCTCGCCTTCGAGCGATTTTTCATACGCCGCATAGGCGATAGCCAGCCCACCGAGGTCTGCGATGCTTTCGCCCAGAACCAGCTTGCCGTTCTGGTGCAAGCCGGGCTCGACTTCGTAGCCGTCAAACTGTTTTTCCACGCAGGCGGCCCGCTCGTCAAAATTCTTGCGATCTTCCGGGGTCCACCAATCGCTGCGGTTGCCCTTGGCGTCGAACTTTGAACCCTGGTCGTCGAAGCCGTGCGTGATTTCGTGGCCGATGACGGCGCCCATGCCGCCGTAATTCACGGCGTCATCCGCCTTCGGATCATAGAAGGGCGGCTGCATGATGCCGGCAGGAAAGACGATTTCGTTCATGCCGCTGTTGTTGTAGGCATTGACGGTGGGCGGCGTCATGCCCCATTCCGTGCGGTCCACGGGCTTGCCGATTTTGTCCAAGCGGCGCGCGAATTCAAACTCGGCGCCGCGGAAATTGTTTCCCAGATAAGCAGAGCGCTCGATCTTCAGCGCGGAGTAATCGCGCCATTTGTCCGTGTAACCGATCTTCACGGCGAACGCCTGGAGTTTGGCGATGGCCTGCCCCCGCGTTTCAGGCCCCATCCACGGAAGATTCTGCAAATCGTCACGCAGTGCGGCGATCAGATTGTTCACCATGGCCAGCGCGCGGGCTTTGGCTTCAGGAGGAAAGTATCTTTGCACGTAGAGTTGCCCGAGCGCTTCGCCGAGCGTGCGGTCGGTGGCCTGCACGCAGCGCTTCCAGCGCGGCTGAATTTCCGTGGCACCGGTGAGGGTCTTGCCGTGAAAATCGAATTCTTCGGCCACAAATTTTTCGGGGAGTGCCGGGGCCATGGCGTTGACCAGGTGCCAGCGCAAATAGATTTTCCAGTCGTCGATGGGCGTAGCGGTCAATTGCGCATCGAGGCCCTTGAAGAAATCGGGCTGTCCGACATTGATTTGTTTCAGCTCGGGATGGCCCACCGCGCGGAAATAGGATTCCCAGGAAAAATTGGGCGTGAGCGTCTTCAAGTCCGCGAGGGTCATGATGTGATAGTTCTGATCAGGGTCGCGGAGATCGGTGTTTTTCGTCGAAACCTTGGCTAGTGCCGTTTCAATTTTCATGACTACGGCCGCTTCCGCCACGGACTTGTCCGCCGCATCGCCGAGCAAAGCCAGCATAGTGGCAACGTGCTTCAAGTAGGCGTCGCGAAGCTGCTGTGATTTTTCGTCTGCGCGCGTGTAGTATTCGCGCTCCGGCAATCCCAGCCCGCCTTGGGAGGCTCCGCCGATCATCAGCGTGCTGTCCTTCAGGTCCTGGCGCGACGTGAAACGGAAAAGACCGCCAGCGCCGATGCTTTGCAGACGTTCGACTTCGGCCTGGAAGCCGGCGAGGTCCTTGATCTCCGCGATGCGTGCGAGCTCCGGAAGGATCGGCTTAGTTCCATCTGCGTCAATCACCGCGGTGTCCATACAACTGGCGTAATAGTCGCTAATCTTCTGTTCGTTGGTACCGGGAGCGGGCTTTGCTTTAGCGGCCTGGTCAAGAATCAGGCGAAGATTCTGCTGGTTCTGATCTGCCAGGCGCGTAAAGCTGCCATAGGTAGAGTATTCCGGCGGAATAGGGTTGGCCTTCATCCAGCCACCCATGGCGAACTGGTAAAAGTCATCGCAAGGCTTGCAGGTTTTGTCGAGATTGGTCATCTCGAATCCCCATGAACCCGGTTTATCGGCCGCGCTCGAGGAAGCGCGCAAACCTGTGCCTGCTAAAGCGAGCGCCAGAACGCACGCGACCGCAAGGATGCAACCAGCAGAAAGAAGCCTTTTTGACATTGTCCGCCCCTGATTGGAGTACGTGCAGAACCGCGGCAGTGGCCACTCGTTACGGATTCCAACCGCCTGACGATCTGACTGTGGGACGCATCGGAGGTTGAAGGCGTTACGAGAAAGTTGAACCTACCAGGAAATCGCCGGGACCGTTCGTCACTTTGCGGGAAGCGGCTGCTGATATTTAGCGAGGTCCACGGATTGCCATTCGCCCTGGATAATTCCGGCGCGAATCTGTGCGGAGGTTTTGCCTTTGCGAGACTGCTCGTAGGTATACAGGGCTTCGCCGATGCAGATATTGCATCCCGCGCCGTGCTTGCTGGCGAAGCAATCAAGCAGACTGGTGTGGCCCTGGCTGCGGTCGCAATGGCAATAGCACGGCTCGCGATAAAGCGTTTTCTTGATCTTTGCGGCAACGGTGTAGGCGTTCTGGACCACGGGGTCGGGGAACAATTCCGGATTCATCGTCGCGGGAAGCTCGCCTTGTGGCGCCTGGGCGTGGTACGCCGGCACGGATTCATCGGCTGCGGCTTGGGTGATGATGCTTCCGCGTGACGGGTGGGAAGCCGCATGTTGCGGCAGGAGCATGAGACCCGCCGCTGTTGCAAAAAGAACTGCAGCGGTCCAGAGTTTCTTCTTTCCGTTCATGCTCGCCTCCGCGTATCCACTTCCCGAAAAGTATCCGCTTCTCTCTCTACTTTACGTTGAGGCCCTTCGAAATTCCACCTTACTTCTCGTTCGAAAGGTACGATCAAGGCAGCCGCACAACCGCGATTCGAACCACCCCAAGTTTCGTCACATCCATCACTTTATCGCCGTTCAGACTGTCAATCTGACTGTTGGTAATGAAGTAGAAGTCGTTCCCGTGAATTGCGCCCGTCGTGGGGGTGGTCGTAAAGGAGGTGCGATTCTCGAGAACGGCGGTTTGCGTCACGCGCGAGCTGTCCTTGGACAGGCGAAACGCCGCGATGCGTGGCGAGCCGATGCCATTCTGCACCGCGACCAGGCTGCCTTTGTGCCAGTAAAGGCCGTCGATCCCTGCCAGCGTGCTGCGCGGACCAGGATTCACGTCGGTAGTGTTTCCGTTGTCCAGGTCCACGCGTACGACGCCGAGGTCATCCGCTACGAACAACTGGCGATCGTCATCGGCGAGGGCAACTCCATTGGGGGCGGAAAGGACGCGGTGGATGGAAAGTGGCGTAAAGGTGTGCGCTGCTGCATCGAACTGGAAGACCTGATTGCTGACACTGTCGGTCAAGATAACTTCACCGTTCTTGCGCACCACTAAATCGTTGAAACCATGCTTTGCGGCGCCCTGGGGCGCATAGCGTCCCAGCAATTTGCCGGAAGCGTCGAAGTGGAGGAGCTCGCTGCGCGCTGCGTCTTCGCTCCACGAATTGGCCCACACGGTGCCGTCCGCTGGATCGGGACGAATGCCAAGCACGGGCAGCAGCTGGTCGCGTCCGGCCGGGACGAAGTCCGAGACTCTCCCTTCAGCGGTGATCTTCACAATTTTCCGGCGATTGAGGCTGCTCAGGTAGAAGACGTTTTGTCTGGTGTCGTACGCCAGTCCTTCCGGAACCAGATCTTTTTCCTCGGTGACAAACGCCAGTTGAGCTTGCGCTACCACCGGGTAATCTCGATGGACACTTATGACGAGGTCGTCGAATTCCTTCGAGCCCTTCAGGACTCTCAAGGAGGGGCTGCCTGCGGGGTCGAAACCCTCGCGCAGCGCCAGGCATTCCTTGAGGAGACGCAAAGCCTCGAGTGTTTCTCCGAGGTGTTGCCTGGAAGTGGACAGAAAATAGAGGGCTCCGCCGCGATCGACAAGTTGCGGCATGAGTTTTTCGACGCTGGCGATCTGTGCGCGGACCTCCGCGGCATCGTCGGGCTCGGCCAGGACGCCCTTTACTTGCTCTTTGTCTTTGTCCTGGGAATGCGCGGCGATTGGAACGGTCAAAAATCCCACAAAGAGAGTAAGTGAATAGAAACATCGCGAGAAAGATCGCAGGGGACTCATGATTCCTGGTTAGACGCGAGGGCTGACATTTTGCCGGACTCGTGCGCGGCAAGCGGCTCCAGCCATTCTACTAGCCGCAAAAGTTGCGCTAGACGAGCGCCGCTTCGGAGGCACGATACGCTGGAGGAGGGGGAGCAGAACTCTTGGCCTCAAGATGCTTTGCGCGCAGATGGCGCTGTACGCGACGGCCCCAGCCTCGCACAAAAGAAAAATTCAGGGCGCCGCCGATGGCCGAACTGGCGAGAGGGATGAGCCGGCCAGCCCATTTCTCAGCAGTCTCCGCCCCGAGTTTTGCGGCGAAGCGCTCCACGATGCGCGGAACAAGTTTTTCCAGGAGTTGCTTTTCAGCCAGATCTTTGCCGTAGTCGATTCCAGCGGCAGCCGCGGCGGCCTTCCACATTTCCAGCCGCTGGTCGCGGCCTTGCGTTTCGAATCCATACAGCAGGGAGAGCCGCTGGATCAAGCGCAGCGTGATGACCGTGAGGAAGCCGGCATCCGGCAGAAACGTAATGATTCCGCCGAGGCCAAAGCCAGCGCCTTCAGCGAGAGCCAGCCGCTCGGCATCGCGAATCAATGTTTTGGCGATAGCGTCCAGCCGTTCGATGGGAACATCCCGCATCCGCGCGAAATCCGGTACCCACAGCCGGTACTTGTTGGAAAGCTCGGTCCGAAATTTTTCCGGGTCGATTTCGACGGAGTGAAGTCCCCGGAGCAGACCGAAGCGCATGAACCGGCGGACGGTGCCTCCGGCGAGTGACGACTTGCGCGCGTTATGTAACCTAGCCATCTCTCTAATCATCCTACGGCGGTTAGAGACGGCTGGCAACCACTGCGTTTAGGGGCTATGTACACGACACCGAGTGGCTGATCCCGGAAGAGGGGGAGTTGCACGGAACGCGGCAGGGAACCTGCAGTCCTACTTGACGCGGACGAGCTTTTGAGTAAACTGCATTTTCTCTATGGCGACGATGCCCCAATTCGTTCCCGTCGAAGTCGTGAACGATTTCGACTTTCCGCAGCGAGAAGCCGCGTTTTTCTACGGCCTTTTTCTGCGCGGCCATTCCGCGGACCAGTTGCGCCGGGACATCGAAGTTCCTGCCGCGGTTCTCGCCAAATGGCACCGGGAAGCGGAGCGCGATCCCCAGCTTCGCGATATCTTCTCGCGCATGCTGGATTACCGCCGCCACGTGCTCGCCATCTTTGACACCCTGGTAGGTTCGGACGGCCAGCCGCAGCGAGTTCAGTAGCCGCCGCGATTCTCAAGCGCTTCTGCTCTTCACAGAAACACAATTGCTCTCCTTTGGACCTTCCATTCCAGCAGCAAATTTTCACTGTACATTGGTTCAGGTCAAAAACTGTCAGGCAACCAAACGGAAAGGCCCCTGATCTAACCCAGACTGGGGGACAAGTGTCAGATAATGCAGGGGATTCCGCGATTGACGGGGGACTTGTCCGGGGGTTAGAATCACAACGTCCTAGACCTTGAGGTGTCTTCATGTTACGGGTAGTTCGTGCCCTATCTGTTTCCGTATTTTCGTTTGTCCTCGCTGTTCCGCCGGGCTTTGCACAACAAGCCCCGCCACCGCAAGATCCATTGGCGCCTCCGGTTTCCCAGAAGCTGACCAAGGACACCAAGAAGAAAATGAAGAAGACCCTGAAGGAGTTGGACAGCTCCTACAGGCAATGGCTCAATGAGGATGTTACCTACATTATTTCGCCGGAAGAGCGAAACGCCTTCCTGCAATTGGAAACCAATGAAGAGCGCGAGCAGTTCATAGAATCTTTCTGGCTCCGCCGCAGCAGCAATCCGGATCTTCCTGAAAACGATTTTAAAGAAGAGCACTACCGCCGCATCGCGTACGCCAACGAGCACTATGCTTCCGGTATTCCTGGATGGAAAACCGATCGCGGCCGCATGTACATTATGTGGGGACCACCGGACGAAATTGAATCTCACCCGACGGGGGGAACGTATGACCGGCCCGCTGCGGAAGGCGGAGGTTCAACGACAACGTACCCGTGGGAAACATGGCGCTGGCGCTATCTCGAGGGCATCGGCGAAAACGTCATCCTCGAATTCGTAGACCCCAGCGGCTCCGGCGAATTTCACATGACGATGGATCCAGGCGAAAAGGATGCGCTGTTGCATGTTCCCGGCGCGGGTTTGAGCCAGATGGAAGCCATGGGCATGGCATCCAAGACCGACCGCTTTACGCGTTCCGATGGCATGACAACTCCCACGACCATGGGGGGCACACCGGAAAGCATGAATGAGTTCAGCCGTCTGGAACTTTATGCCAAGGTCAACAAACCGCCCGAAGTAAAATTCAAGGATCTTGAAGCGGTGGTGACTTCCCGCATCGTTCGCGATCAGGTGCACTTCACCTGGCGGACCGATTATCTGAAGGTGACCAATGACACCGTACTTGTCCCGGTTACCATTCAGGTGCCCAACGGCCAGCTCTCCTTTACGTCCAAAGACGGAGTGCACTCGGCGACGCTCAATGTTTTTGGACGCGTCACCACCCTGACCGGGCGTGTGGTGCAGACGTTTGAGGATTCCGTAAGCCGCGACTTTCCCGATTCGCTCTTTCAACAATCCCTGAAGCTGCAATCGATCTATCAGAAGGCCCTTCCACTGCGCCCGGGACTCTACCGGCTGGATATTGTCATCAAGGACGTGCAGAGCGGGAATGTGGGCGTGGTGAACAGCCGCCTGGCGGTGCCGCGCTACGACGATGCGAAGCTCGATGCCAGCTCTTTGATTCTCGCGGACCAGATTGAACACGTTCCCGCCAAGCAGATTGGCGCCGGGCAGTTTGTACTGGGCTCTTCGAAAGTCCGGCCAAGGCTCAACGGCGATTTCACCACCACCGACAAGCTTGGCGTGTACATGCAGGTGTACAACCTGAAGCCCGACGACACCACGCACAAGTCAGCCGCGACGTTTCAGTACACTGTGAAAAAGGGCAACGAGCAGATCATGCAGTTTAACGAAACTTCGGCGGAGATGAAGCAGACTGGCGACCAGGTCACCATTGAACGGCTGCTACCTCTTGCCACGCTGGCGCCAGGAAAATACACTCTGGAAATTGACGCCACCGACACTCTTTCGAAACAGACTATTTCGCGTACCGCAGATTTTACGGTGAAGGCGCCGGCGGAAATGAAGACCGTGGCCAACGCCACACCGGGGAGGTAATGCAAGTGAAACAGGAACGGCTCCGAATGCTGGGGGCCCTGATCCTGACCGCAATGGTTTCGTCCTTCGGGGCGGAGCATGCGGCCGCGCAAGCGAAGCCTGTCCCGGGCAAGCTTGCAGGGGTAGTTCGCGATAGTTCGGGAACGCCGCAATTGGGAGCGAACGTCGAGTTGATTCCCGAAGCGCCGGGAATGACGATTTCGCGGGGTTTTCTTACCGATACACAGGGCGTCTTCAGCGGCGACAAGCTCGCGCCGGGTTTCTATGCTCTGCGCGTCACCCTCGCCGGGTTTCTTCCCACGCTCGAAAAGCACATCCGCATCAGCCCGAACCTGACGACCGTCGTGCGTGTCGAGCTGGAGTCCATGTTTGCTTCGCTCGATCAGTTGCGGCGCGCCCCCTCCAACACTTCCACGCAAGGGGACGACTGGAAGTGGGTGCTGCGCTCGGCTTCGGCAGTTCGCCCCGTTTTAGAATGGATGGACGGCGACATCATGAGCGCCTCCACGGTCACCGTAGAATCAGTTAAGTTCCGCGCCCCCCGGTTGCGTATGGAATTCACCGACGGGGCCCGGCGCCCCGGCTCCGCTTCGAGCATTACCGGAGCGCCCTCTACCGCCGTGGCCTACGAACAGAAACTCGGCGGCACCAGCAAGATGATCCTGGCTGGCCAGATGAGCTACGACAGCGATGCCCCTGGCGGTGGGATTGCCACCGTGTGGCTGCCGACGGGAACGCTAGGTGCTGGTCCCCATACGGCGCTGGTTTTGCGTGAAGCCAGCTTGGGCCCCGAAGGGCGTACCTTCCGCGGAGTCCGCATCGATCAGGGCGGCGCGCTGGCTTTGAATGACCGCATGGTCTTGCGCTATGGCGGCGAATTCGTTCTGGTTGGACTTGGATCTGCGGCCTCTGCTTTGCGCCCGCGTGCGGAGCTCAACGTCCGCGTCACCGATGATTGGAGCGCCGCGCTGATTTTCGCTTCGATGCCCACTGGGCCTTCTCCGCTCGAAGGCGGAGATGCGCAGCCCGGAGGAGGGGCCCTGGCGGCGGCGCTGAACGAACTCGATGCTTTTCCGGCACTGTTGTGGCGCGCCGGTCGACCGGTGTTGCAAGGCGGCTGGCACGAGGAACTCTCCGCTGACCGCAAAATCGGCACGCGCGGAAAATTGCAGATCGCAGCATTCCACGATGACAACCGCCATATTGCAGTCTTTGGCCGCGGCAATGACCTCCCGAGCGCCGACTATCTCCAGGATTATCTTTCGAACGGATTTGCCTACGACGGCGGCTCTTCCAGCAGTTGGGGGGCGCGTGTCGCCCTGCGGGAAAAGATTGATGACGACGTGGAGCTGACCGCGCTTTACTCCTACGGCGGCGCTTTGATGCCCTCCGAAGCGGTAGATGGCCTCCTCCGCGACACGCTTCGAACGGCTCAGCGGCATTCCCTGGGTGCTGGCGTCACCACAAAAGTGCCGCGGCTAAGCACAAAGCTGGACATCGGTTACAAATGGATCAGCGGGGTGACCGTTTCTCGCGTGGATAGTTATGGTGAGTCTCTTTACGATCTCGATCCCTACTTGCACGTGGGTTTCCGGCAACCTTTGCCCAAGTTCGCCATCGGACGATGGGAAGCCATCGCCGATTGCGACAATTTGCTGGCGCAGGGTTATGTTTCCACGATGAGCAGGGACGGCCATGTGGTTCTGGTACCAGCCTTTCGGACCTTCCGGGGCGGTCTAAGCGTACAATTTTGACACCCCAAAAGTTCTCGAAAGCTGTATCAGCCCTTCCAGAAACTGGATGACCACGGAAAGTCCGACCTTTGACCTCTGTAATATGTTGATTACGCTAGAGTTCGTCGGACTGTCATCTACCAAAGAATGGACATTGGTTTGCACCTGATTCCTTGCGGTGGGGTGTATCCCTGCCTGACTGGGCCATGAAGCAGAATCTGAGAGTCAGCCTCGGGGCGGTTGTGCTAGCGCTAGCCACGCTGGCGGCGATGATCTTTGCGCTCATCAATTTTGATCAGCGCAGCCGCTACGAAGTAGTCTACGACGGAGTCGCCTGGCTCGATACCGATCACGGCGTTCAGGCCCGGCAGATCGCGCCCAATTCCCCGGCAACGCGCGCGGGAATCCGACCTGGCGACATTCTTCTAAGCTTCAACAGTTCCCCCGTAAATCGCGCTGCAGACGTTGCTCACCGACTCGATCGTGCCGGCTTCTGGACCCAGGTGCGCTATAAGCTTTCGCGCGGCGGCGACGAATTCGAAACGCCGCTGGTTACGGCCTCCGCGGAAAAGCCCCTCACCACCGAGAACTTTTTGCGCATCGTGGGCTTGTTCTATCTTTTCATTGGACTGTTCATTTTCATTCGCCGCTGGAACGCGCCGCGCGCCGTGCACTTTTATGTTTTCTGCCTGGTTTCCTTCATCTTCTGTTCGTTTCACTTCAGCGGAAAACTGGACGTATTCGACTGGGAAGTTTACTGGGCAGAGATTGCGGCGCGTTTGTTTGCGCCTGCCCTGCTGCTTCATTTCGCACTGGTCTTCCCGGGAAGGAGCGAGGCTCCGATCCGCGCATCCGCGAAGGTTCTGGGCGTATACCTGTTGCCTGTTGCCCTGCTTTTAATCCATCTCGCTGCTGCACTGAATGCTTTCGGCTTTAAGGCTTGGATAGGCTCCTACATCGTCCTCACCAAAATCGAATTCAGTTTCTTCGCAGCGTGCATGCTGGCCGCGGGACTGGTCTTCTACCGGAGCTTCCGCGAAGCGCCCTCCGGGGTCCTCCGCCAGCAGTTGAAATGGCTCACGGGTGGAACGCTCATCGGCATTTTGCCCGTCTCCCTGCTGTACATCGTTCCGCTGGTTTTCGATACGGTGCCGCGTCCCTGGATGAAGTTCTCCGTATTCAGCCTGATCCTGATCCCGCTGTGTTTCGGCTACGCCATTATTCGCTATCGTTTGATGGATGTGGACATCATCTTCAAGCGTGGCTTGGCGTATACCGCCGCGACTGCCGGCGTTGCCGCGGTCTACTTCGCCCTGGTTGCGTTGATTGCGGACATTTTCCACGCATCTACGACCGGGCCCGTCGGCGGCATGATCGCCATCGTCATCGCCGCGTTCTTGTTTCAGCCCTTCCGCGAATGGATTCAAGGGCGCCTGGACCGCTTTTTCTATCGCGACCGCCTCGACTATCGCCGTACGCTGATCGAATTCGGACGCACGTTGACGAACGAAGTCCGGCTCGATCCCATGCTCGGTTCGGTGATGGATCGCGTCTCGCAAACCCTGCTGGTCGATCGACTGGCGATTTTCGTCGAAGACCCGATGGAGCCCGGCCATATGCGCATCGCGCGCTCCATGGGAGTGCGGCTGTCTGAATCACTGGATCTTGGCTTCCTCGAGCCGGCCCGGCCCGAGTTCGCCCGCGGGGCACTCTTTTTCGAGTCGCCCCGTGCGGCGAGAGACGTCAGCGAACCTGTGCGGCGCACGCTGGAGCTGCTGGATCTCAATTATTTTGTCCCCTGCCGCATCCGCGAGCACACCGTCGCGGTTCTTGGCCTCGGCAAAACGGTTGACGGCGATTTCCTCTCGAGCGACGACGTGGAACTGGTGGAAACTATCGCCGGCTACGTTGCCGTGGCTCTCGATAATTCGCAGCTCTACACTTCTCTGGAACAAAAAGCGCTCGAAATTGCCCGCCTCAAGGACTTCAGCGAAAACATCGTAGAATCCCTGAACGTCGGCGTGCTCGCGGTGGATCTGGATGGCATCGTGGAATCCTGGAACACGCGCATGGAGCAGCTTTTTGGCGTCGCGCGCCAGGAAGCCGTTGGCCGCCAGCTCAGCTCACTCTTGCCCGAGGAGCTTTCGCGGGAAATCGCCGCGCGTGGTGACGCGGAGCAGATTACCGGCATCTATAAGCAGAGGCTGCATCACCAGGGGAAATTGTTGACCCTCAACGTCTCCATCACGCCGCTGGTGAGCAAATCCAGCGAGCGCATCGGCCGCCTGCTGCTGTTCGACGATGTCACCCAGCGCGAGCGCATGGAAGAGCAGATGTCGCAAACCGAAAAGCTGACCTCCCTCGGCCTTCTCGCCGCGGGCGTGGCCCACGAAGTGAATACGCCGCTAGCGGTCATCTCCAACTATATTCAGATGCTGGCCAAGCAGATGCCGGAAAGCGATCCGCGGCACTCCATCATCGAAAAAATCGTCAAGCAGACTTTCCGCGCAAGCGAAATCGTCAATAACCTGCTGAACTTCTCGCGTACCGGCGCGGCGGAAGCGGCCGACGTCGATGTAAACCGCGTCGTGGAGGAGACCCTATCGCTCGTTGCGCACCCTCTGAAAACTTCGCAAATCCGAGTGGTGATGCAGCTGGGTGCGCCGCTGCCTGCCGTTCGTGGCTCGGCCAACAAGTTGCAGCAAGTCTTCTTGAACCTCTTCCTAAACGCCCGCGACGCCATGCCCGGCGGCGGCATGCTGGAAGTTCGCACCGCCGCTCATAATGGCAGTGTTGAGATCGAAATTGCCGACACCGGCGCCGGCATCCCGCGCGAACACATTCATCGCATCTTTGATCCATTCTTTACTACCAAGGCCAGCGGCCGCGGCACGGGCCTGGGTCTCTCTGTGACTTACGGCATTATCAAGGAGCATTCCGGGAAAATTGACGTTCGCTCCACGCCCGGCAAAGGTACGTCCTTCCACGTTGAGTTCCCGGCAGTCAGGAAAGCGGTCCATGTCTAAGGGTTCTATCCTCGTCGTTGATGATGAATCGGAAATCCGCGAAGGCCTCGAAATCCTTTTGAAAAGCGAGGGCTACGGCGTCTCCAGCGCGGAGACCGGCGAATCCGGCCTCGCCAAGCTCGAACAGCATCCTTTCGATCTTTTGCTTCTGGATGTCAGTTTGCCGGACCGCAACGGCCTCGACATGCTGAAGGAGATTCACCGCCGCGATCCGCAACTTTCCATCGTTCTGATTACCGCCTACGGCTCGATTGATATGGCCCGCGCAGCATTCAAGAACGGCGCAATGGATTACATCACCAAGCCATGGTCCAACGATGAACTGCTTGCGCAAGTCGCGCAGGCCGTGGAGTCGCGCCGCCTCCGCGACGAAAACGTTCAGCTCAAGCGCGCGCTCAAGCAGCGTTTCAGTTTCCCCAGCATCATCGGCAAAAGCGACAAGATGCAGGTCTTGCTGGACCTCGTCACGCAAGTCGCGCCCTCGCGTTCCACCATTCTCATCAGTGGAGAGAGCGGCACTGGCAAGGAACTTATCGCCAAGGCGATTCACTCTGCTTCCGCGCGCGCGGACAAAGCTTTTGTGCCGGTGAATACCGGCTCGATTCCCGTTGACCTTCTCGAATCGCAGCTCTTCGGCCACGTGAAGGGTGCATTCACCAGCGCCGTGGCCTCAAAGAAGGGGCTCTTCGAAGTCGCCGACCAGGGCACCATTTTCTTCGACGAAATCGCTACCATCAGTCCGGAAACACAAGCCAAGCTTTTGCGCGTCATTCAGGAGCGCGAATTCATGCGCCTCGGCGGCACCGAACAAATTAAAGTCGATGTGCGCATCGTCGCCGCCTCCAACGTCGATCTTCTCACTCTGGTTCGCGAAGGCCGTTTCCGCGAAGACCTCTTCCACCGCCTCAACGTCATTCACTTGCAGCTTCCTCCGTTGCGCGACCGCCGCGAAGACGTGCCGCTGCTGCTGGCGCACTTTCTCGAGCGCTACTGTCTGGAAAATACAAAGCCCTTGCGCACGTTTACTCAGGCGGCCCTCAAGCTCTTGATGGACTACGAATGGCCGGGCAACGTGCGCGAATTGGAAAACGTGGTTGAGCGCGCGGTGGTCCTCTCCACTCAGGAACGCGTCGACGCTGATCTCTTGCCGGAAAGCATTCGCAGTAAGGAAATCGTTCGCGGCGTGCGGCTGCAGCTTTCGGAGTTTTTACCGCCGCTCCCTGGCGAACCGGGTTCGCGTTCCGGAGCGGACAACCCGCACCCATCTTTGTTTCAGATCATGGATGAGATCGAGCGCCGCATCATTATTGACATGCTCGAGCGCACTGGGTGGAACCAGACCGAAGCCGCCGAGCGCTTCATGATCCCGCTTTCCACGCTGAATCAGAAAATCAAGCGCCTGGGCATCGATGTCCGCCGTCGCGGCCGCACCGATGAAAGTCTTACCGCCTCCGTCGGAAAGTGAACCTTTCGAAAACTAGCAGCTTATCTGAATACTTTGCTCCTACTTGAGGGCAGGAAAGGTGTCTATGCACCTTTTGCCTGCGCCTCCATCCTGAACTTAAGTGGGAATAGAGTGACTCGGCTCGATCCGCAACCAACTGAGGTTTGTTAGATACCGCGATTGCCAATCCAGGAGTCTCCCGAGCTTATGGTCGTCGAACAACCAAAGTTTACTCGGGTCGAGGAGCCGACATTGTTATGGAATCAAGTGCAATCGCCAACGAGAGTACCACTGCAGATGTCCGATGATCCGACACGCCCAGCCACGCCGCCACGAAATAGCACGTCGCGGATTGGCACCGACTTTCAGTTTTGCTCTTACAGGGCGTACTTCGTGATCTCCGCCAGCAGATCCGCAACCTCGGGCGGCGCAGGCATTTTGCCGTTAAGAATATCTAAAGAATGCGTGTCAGACCCGTACATTGTCACATTTCCGTCCTGATCCGGCTTAAACACAGCGCCATTCAAACTGATGCCGGCAAAAAGTCCTCTGCTGCGCGAATATGTCAAAATTTGCGCGCGCAACTGCAAGTCCGTGCCGGCCTCGGCATGGCGCCCGACGGGTCCTGCTGCCGCGGTCGCGTCGCCGCCGATTTTGAATTTGTCGCTCAGCAGTTTCGTTAGCCCGTTGCGGTTGCGAAATACCAGAATCAGATCCGTCGCTGCCCCGCCAATCTGAAATCCAAAGCTCCCGCCGCCAATCATCACAAACGCGGGCGCGCTCCAATTTCTCGACGGTTTCTCTCCCACGCGGCAGGTCACTAGCCCCTTGCCGTAGTTTCCTCCAAAAATAAACGCGAAGCGCAGTTCACTCGGAATGATTGCAATGCACTGCGCCGATTGCAGCAAATCCAGCGGTATAGAACTCTCCGGCGTATTCACGATGTCCCGGAAAACATCCGTGGCAGCCTGAATCCGGCTGATATCATCGTCCCGCCCCGTGCCCGCCACGGCTGGCATCGCCAGTCCTGCCACCAGAAGTACGCAAATCAGCATGTGTTTTCTCATGAGTGTTGCCCTCCCGTATCACCTGAGATGATCAAAACGGTTCCTAGCCGGAATTTGCAATTTCAACTTTCTTCTTGAAAAACCATAAACTTGCCCCTGTCTCGTGGCAAAATCAGATGCCCTGGCCGAGATTGGATGCCAAGCGCAGCTCGTCTCCAGGCGGTTTGGCGCCGGGCTTCGTGCATAGATCAAGGCTAAAAGTTGAAACCCAGTTTTTTCCATGAAGTCGTGGTATCAGGCAAAAAAGACGCCTGCTCAGTGAATGTCAGGACATCGTTCTGTTCCGAAGATGAAAGTTGATGGTTTCGCTGGTTCGACAGTAATCCACATGCCTGGTTAACGCATATCGGAGAAGTGGACGCTGGGGCCTAGAAGTCTGGAGGACCTGCGCGGCGGCGTCGAGAAGGCGAACCCGCGGCCATATTTCTCGAAAAAAACAAAGGCGAGGGCAAACTAAAGCTCAAGAAAAATCAAGCCGGCAGTGCAGGTGGAACTTCATCTCAAGGCCCCGGGTTTCCTGGAAGGGGGGGAACCCCGGGGCCTCTGGGGGGTGGGGGAAGACCGTCGAAACTCTTGACTCCTTGGCTGCTACTTTGAGGACTGCGCAGCCAGCAGGCAGAGCGTCTGCAACTCCTCGTAAGTGAAAACCATCAGCTCGCCGCAGTCACCATCTTCGAGGTGACCCAGGCCGGACACATGCGAGTAGGTTCGGAGTTCTGCCCTCGGGAGCCCCAGCAGCACGGCAGCCCGGCGTTCATCGACCCGATCCTGCGAATTCAGTCCCATCGAAAGACTCCGTGCTCCAGGGTGATACAGGAGCAAGCCGCCATCCAGACGCGTCCCCTGCTAAGTTCTTTTGTTTCTGCAAGTAAACTCTCGGGTTTTCTTGCCATATGCAAGTTTGTGCATATCCTTGCACAATTAATGCACCAATTTGACCGCCACACAAGTGGCCGGAACCCCAATCGTTCTCCCGAAGGACCAAAGATTCTCGCCGTGTGGGATTCTGGCGCGGAGCGCTGGCGTAACCGATCACACCAGCCACTCATCACTCGCCACTTTCTTCCCAGTGCCAAAGTGTGGAAACTTCTCTCCCAGGCGTTGCGTAGAGCTTGTGGGGAGGAGAACCCATGAAAACACTTGTGCGAATGCTCGTGCTGTGTCTGGTTGTGCCCGCCGGGATCACCTCAGCTCAGGACAAGCCGGCCCAGGAGAAACCCGCGTTTACCCCGGAGAATCCCCTCAGTACCTGGAACAAGTTTGCCTACGCCACGGTCAAGGGCATCCTGCCAAAGTCCGCCGAAAAGATGCCGGAGGAGAATTACAGCTTTAGGCCCGTCGACACCGTGCGCAGCTATGGCCAGATCCTTGGACACCTGGCCGATGCGCAGTACATGTTCTGTTCCATGGCGCTGGGCGACAAAAATCCTGCTCTGGACATTGAGCACACCAAAACCTCCAAAGCCGATCTGATCGCCGCACTCAAGGCCGCCTTCGCCTATTGCGACAAGGCTTACGACGGCATGACGGACGTCTCCGCCGTGCAGACCATCAAGCTGTTCGGAAACGACGCCCCGCGGCTCAGCGCACTGACCGTCAACAACATGCACGACCTGGAGCACTACGGCAACCTGGCCACCTACATGCGCATGAAGAACATCGTGCCCCCCAGCAGCGAGCAGCCGCCTGCTCCGCCGCAGTCGACGAAGAAATAAGCGGAAGTGGAATGGTGAACGCGACCAGGAAACGAAGGCGAGGAAGTGGTCCAGCCGGTTGCAATGCCCGGCAGGAGAATGGGTAATTCGCCTAATCAGTCGGCTTGTGCCTAACGTGCTTACCAGGCGTTGTGTCAATCTAATTCATGCGAATTCGGATACGGCCAGCTTCCGGACGTCCACGCGGTCATTCTGGTTGCCTTCCTGTAACAAGGCATTCCGACGCCACCGCAGCATGAACCGAACCACATGAATGACCCCATCGTTCGGATCTGCAAACCCGCTTCCAATTGATTCTGTTCAGTCTCCCGCCGAATGCAGACTACTCGCGTGTGCGCCGCTCAAGCTGTCGCTCTTGCGGCGAAGTTGGGACGGCTGGAGGGCGCTTCATTCCATAGAGTGCTTGATCAGCTGCCGACAAGAGTTTTTCAATTGACTGCCCGTCGTGAGGGAAAACGGCACTGCCGACCGCAACAGAGATCGGCGGACTTTCTCCATCGGAGGCGACGCGTTCGCGGATTCTTGTGGCAATTTGCCGGGCCTGCGCCGAACTTGTATCAGGAAGCACCACAGCAAACTCGTCGCCCCCGAAGCGTGCTGCCGTGTCAACCTGCCGGCAATGGGCTTGCAGTACATCAGCTACTCTGCACAGCGCCCGGCTGCCAACCATGTGACCGTGCACGTCATTGAGCCTCTTTAATCCGTCCAAATCGAGAAGCAAGATAGCAAAGGACCGTCCGGAGCGCCCGTACCGTTTGATTTCCAATTCGACCGCGTCGATGAGCCGCCGATAGTTCGCAAGCCCGGTGAGCGGGTCAGTGGCCACCAACTGCTGCACTCGTTCATCCGCGCGTTTGCGCTCCGAAACCTCAGCGGCCAGAGCCAAACTCGTAACAGCGACAATGCCTACGAAAGATTGCACTAGTAATAGAGAGGTGTTTAGAGCCTCTCTTGAAAACGGACCAAACCCATGTAGAGTGCCCCAGATGGCAATGGCCGCCAAAACACAAGTCGCGGTCGCGGCCTTGCGACGACCAAAGCGGACCGCGGCCCAGATCAAGAATGGAATGCAGAGATATTCCAAGGGGTAATTCTTGATCTCAGAGTGAAAACGCCCGCCGAAGACAATCCAAACCGTGAGAAACAGTCCGAGTAACAAGAGAGTAAGCTCAATAATTTGTTCGCGGGTCCAATTCAGGCGAGGGTTTTCTCTCCAGAGGAGGACAAGGGGAGTCACAAGCACCGCACCCACCCCGTCACCTAACCACCACGTGCGCCAAATGGAGCCATATAGCGTCCAGTCAGCGTATCCGCCCAATGACAGGGAGGTGACACCAACCGTGGCACTGATAGTCGTGCTGACCATCCCTGCTAGGAAAGCAAACTTGAAAATATCCTGTGCCCTTTCAAAGACCCGCTGGCCACGAGCAAAGCGCATCACCAGGTAGCAGCCCGCCACCCCTTCTAGGGTGTTTCCCGTCGCAATACCGATTGAAGTGAGGACCGAGCCGGCTGTGGCCAAGTTCGCAAAGAATGCGCCCAAAAAAGCACCCGGCCAGACACGAAAGCCGAAAATCAGGAAGGCTGCCAGCGCAATTCCGGTCGGTGCCCATAAAGCTGTGGCACTTGGATGAACAAAAGCAAACCTAAGCCCCAGCTTAGCGGCGCCGAAGTAGACCACAGCTAGGAGTGCGACTAAGGCCAAATCCTCGCGCTTTTTATCCATTGCCAAGCCCACTCTGAGTGTTCAGCCCTTGTCAAAACGGCTCATTCAATTTGGCCACCACAGACCATTGTGAATCAATTGGACCGTGAGCCAGCTGGACCAACGTTCAGGATCGAATGGCCGACCGGCCAGTCGCATGAGCGGACATCTTGGTCACAGTAATGAACTTTCTGACTTCTAAGTATTTGACGGTATGTAGACAGTCCTAAAACTGTTCAACCGCTTGGACGATAAGGACAGTCCTGGAACTGTTCGAGGACTTGGACAATGGGGACAGTCCTGGGGCTGTTCCAGTCCCAATCCATTGCGCTAGAGAATGCTGCGGTCAGCGTCCAATATCGGTGAGGGTGATAGAGTCTAGTCACGTGGAGACGCACTTATGCCCACTCACGAGAAGCACGACACACATCAAAAAGCACTTTCCCTCAACCTTGACGTCACCATCTTTGGTTCATTTGCGGAAATCGGTGCGGGTCAAGAGGTGGCTCGCTGGTTTCTGCGTGTTGGCGGCGCCTCCGGGACGGTAGCGAAAACGATCTCGGCCTATGACAAGGAAGTGAGCGACCACCTTTACGGAATGGGGACCCGCTATGTCTCCAAACCCCGTCTCCTAGCTATGCTCAACAGCGAGTGGGAGCAACTGCTGGGACAATTGCAGGCCAGCCGTGGAACCGATACGAAGTTCTTCTCGTTCGTTGATACCATTTCTGCCCGCAATTACGCGGGAACTAACGATTGTCATGGATGGGTGGGCCTGCGTTTCCGGACCCAACCGAACGCGGCGCCCAATGACGTGATTCTGCACGTGAATCTGCGGGATTCCAGTAATGTGCAGCAGCAAGAAGCCGTGGGCATTCTCGGCGTGAACCTGATCTATGCGGCCTATCATGCCGCTGGTTCGGTCGAGGAGTTTCTCGCCAGCGC